>Ga0335069_10005230_pt1 | contig 19109 bp, 43 predicted proteins | sample Lox_Sample_11_FD_206714 | JGI IMG/M metagenome (GOLD analysis project Ga0335069, IMG submission 206714) | Soil microbial communities from Loxahatchee National Wildlife Refuge, Florida, United States - Lox_Sample_1.1 | ecosystem: Environmental > Terrestrial > Soil > Wetlands | place: USA... | reverse complement strand
TCGGACAAAGGAGCCGCGATGCCAAACCATGACGGAGCCTTGAAGACAGCCTCCCTTGTGTCGCTCATCACCGTTTTCCTGTCCGGCGCGATCATGGCCGTGGCCCTGGTTTTTGTCGCCCCCCAGGTCACGAGGATCATCGCCCAAAACCATGCGATTTTGGAGAACCAGGACAAGATTCTGGAACAGGAATCGCAGGCTCTTAAGAACCATGCCAAAATGTTCAAGGCGTTCGAGGATATGCTGAAAAGAGCCGAAAAGTAGGGGGTTGGCGGGAGGGACTTTCATGCTGCAATGGCTTTTCAGGTTCTTGTGTGCCGCCCTGGTGATCGTGGTCGTCGTCTACGTCATCAAACTGCTCTTGGGGATGTTCGCCATTCCCGAGCCGGCCTTGACCATCATTCTCCTGATTATCGGCGTGGGCGTTCTGATTGTGATCGGCAGATACGTGGGTATGCCTCCTGGTGGGACTCCATGACCATCGACCATGCCCTACGGATCGTCAGCGACTTCGGGCTACTTGGCATCATGGCTATCGTGGCATGGTCTTTTCCCCGCATCGTTTCCGAGATTCGCAAGGACAGAAAAGAAATCATTGCGACCGTGGTTTCCATGGACGAGCGGCACGTAAGGGAACTGGCCCAGCGCTCCGATGCCTGTCGTGCCGAGAGGCAGCAATTTGTCGATTTGCTCAAGGGCATGGCCGGCCTCGTGAGAATCCGAACGAAAGAGGCGAAGGAGACGAAGCTGGGGACAGAGGACACGGCATGATCTTCTATGGCACGATATTTCTGGCCAATAGGTTCCGTTACCAACTGGCTTGTGACGACGGGCGTAATTATTCGCTTTTGGCTGGAACTAGAACCCTAAACTTCGCTCCGTTTAACGATGGCGGAAAAACCAGAGTGATAGTTCATGGAGAGTACGACGAGACGATTGGAACTCTTCGCGTGGAATCTATCCAGAAAGCGTAAATGGACCCTGACAAAATAGCCGACGCCTGGTTTGAAGACGTTCTCCGCACCGAGGCCCTGAACTGCTGGATGGTCCCCTTGACAGCGGACAAGGCTTTTGACGAAGCGTGCGTGACGTTCAAGAAGATGGTCTTGCGGGCCTGGCAGATACGCAACATGATTGCCAAGTGTGTGAAGACGGTGAAGGCCGGGGAATGATCCTTCTTCTCCTCGCTCTGGTATGGACCATCGGGACGCTTGTGGCCTTTGTCATCCTCTGGGATGAAGTCTCGCCGCTAAACGGTGACGGTGCTTTCGAGATTATCGTCTTTGTGATCCTGGTGGGCTTGTTGGCCCTGGCGTGGCCGATCAGCCTGCCGGTGGAATGGTGGTACAGTAGCAAGGGAAAAGGGGACGACGAGTACGTGTAACTTAGGAGACTGAATATGCGACCTTTCGTTATGGCCGCGATCCTGGCGATCCTGCCGGGCATCGGGCTAGGAAGTTTGAGCCTCGAAGCACAGAAACCAAAGCGAGTCATCCAGCCAGTAGCGGCACAAGCTCCGCAACAGCCGAAGGCACCACTTGTACGCAGCAAGGGTTACAAGCCTCTCACGCCCGCCCAGCGCCGCACCTACCACGATGAGAACACCAGGAGACATGGCCATCCGATCAAGCGCATGGCCGAGAACACTGTCAATCCCCCGGCATTCGACTGCTCTAGCCGTGGGTGGATATGTCCAACCTGGGATCAAGGCCAGTGCGGTGATTGTTACCTAGACGCCACTGTTCGGCAGATGACGTGCGCCTTCATCAAAAATGGTTATGGGAAAAATGATGGATCGTTCGCCTTGAGTGTACAGTTTGGCCTCGACTGTCAAAACTTTGGCGGTTGCGACGGAGGCAATGGAACGGAAGTGATTGCGTGGGCCAAAAAGAACGGCTGGATCGCCGAGACGTACATCGACAGCACTGGCAAGACGATCAACGACTACCCGCCATACTCGGCAAGCCCGAGGAGTTGCCGAGCACAGCCTGGAGCCAAAAAGTGGATTATCGCCGATTGGGGATTTATTGATACGGACGGCGCTTTTGACATCGAGTACATGAAGACGGCGATGACCAACTTTGGTGGGTTGAACATCGCCATAGACGCTGGTGGTCAGTTCGGCAACGGCACCAGCACCATCACTCGATTGGGTGACAGCATCGACCATGAGATCATGGCGACCGCTTATGATGACAACCACGACAACGGCGACGGCACCAAGGGAGCGGTGTTGCTCTGGAATCAGTGGGGTCAAGATTGGGGGACTGGCGGTTTTCGCTGGTGCAGCTATTCCGCGTGCCGTCATATTGTGGATTGGTTTTGGGTTTCCGTTACGCCCTTACCTCCTCCGACGCCACCGACGCCACCGGTGCCGCCTACCCCGCCAGCGACCACGTATGTCCTCTTTGAGGGCGCGAAGCAAGTTGGCAGTCTAACGGGGTATCCAACGCTGCCCGCTGCTGAGACGGACGCCCACGGCATCGCGACCAAGGACAATGTTCCGGTATCCATCCTGGCCGCTGGATCGGTGGTCGAGGTCGTTCAACCTGGGACGCCACCACCACTACCACCGAGCCCGACTGGTTCTGGAACATTCACGCTGACGCTGACAGGCCCGCTCACGGTCACATCGGCGGACGGCACCATGTCCGTTGTCCTGCCGACGCAAACGATATCCGGGGTCATGAATGTGACTTCCGGCCCTGGCATTTCTCCTAAGAAGTGACGATGTTCTGTTTGTGATTCTTACCAGAAAGGAAATTTGCAACATGGCGAACAAAGCGACGTTCAAGGCCGCGATTCCGAGCCAGCACCACACAGCGTTTGATGCAGAGATGGCAAAGTGCCCGTCGCCATCATGCGAGGCCGCCGTGTCCGGCTTCCTGCAACAGTTGATCGCTCTACTGAAGCAGCTTGGCGGGACCATCAACTATTCGTGCATCATCAAGTGCATCCCAATTGCCATTGCCGCGTTCTCGTCCGGGGATTGGGCCTCGGTGTTGGTGGCCTACATGGCCTGCGCTGCTGATGCCCCTTGAGGCACTGGCAGATGGTGGGCTTCGTCCTCTTCGTGATTCCGGCCTTAATCTGGAATCAGATCAAGAGTCTTTTTGCCTCGAAAGACCCATGAAATGGCCCATTTGGACCTGGCTTCTCCTGCCCATCATGTGGGTTAGCAATGCCATCTATGCCGCTTGGAAGTGGGTGAAAAGGGATTGACTTGACGTAGCTACCCGGTTATCCTCACCCGCAATTCCTGGTGCCGGCCCCTTGGCCGGCACGTTTGTTTTCTCCTCGCCCTATAAGGCAGGAGCGGATTGAAATCATGGAGGTAAAGTTATGCGTTACGTTTTGACTTTGGTGCTTGTGCTTTTGTTGGTCGCCTCGGCTGATGCCAGAGGACGCAGGCAGCGTGGTCAGCAGTATTGGACTCCTGCCTATTCGAGCCCTGCCTACTCGAGTTACGAGCCGGCGCAAGCCCGGCCTGTGATGATGGCCTCCGATCCGACAGGGGATGCGCTCGCTCACGTCAATGCCCGTCGGGCCAGGTTGGGGCTACGGCCTTTCATCGAGGATCCTGGGCTTACGGTGGCTGCCGAGAATGCGTCCAGGTATCGTGCCGCTCACCGAATAGCTGGCCACGCAAACAATGATTTCGCCTTTCTGCCTCAAGGATGCCGTGCTGCCGCCGCTGGGTGCGCCGCTTGGCCACCGTGGGCTGTCAATGCCCTCGGATGGGGTAGCTGCTGTTCGGACGAGAACTGGACGTATGCCGGGGCTGGATACGCCTACGGCAGCGACGGACTGAAGTACATGCACTTGTTCGTCCGGTAAGTATCTGTCAGGTTGAGTCGGGGGTTTTTTCTCAAAAGGAGTGTTTCCAATGGTGAATCTTTTTCGTGCGTCTTTTGGAGTTGTCCTTGCTCTTGCAGTCCTTGCGGTCCCGGCTTACGGGCGCGATCGCACGCGCATTGTGGTTTCCACGCGCGGAGCCACCTGCACGGCTGCCGGGTGCGGGGTCGCCGCCGTCGCCGTCAGCGCGCCGGCTGTGGCCGTAGCCGAGCCCGTGGCTGCCGCGCCGCCTGTCCAGGCACCGACCGCTTGCGCCAGCGCGTGTTCTTCCGCTGGTGCCGCCTCATGTAGCACTGGCCGGGTGCGCATCCGTTTCCGGGCACGCCACCGCTGCAACTGATCGTCTCTTTCTCCTGGCCGTGCGTCAGGAGCGGATTGAAACACTGATCCACGGATTGGGGGACCGCCCTGGCGCTTTGTCAGACGAGTAAAGGGCGGTCCTTTTATCCCCTTGAGCATCGCGTTTAAACCTACATCGGCGCGGTGAGGCCGCTCGGATTGTGTCCGAAGCGGCTTTTGCATTTCCGGCAAAAACGGCATTGACGCCCGCGAGCGATTTCGTTAGACTCCTCCTGTCCGTGCAGGACAATCAGCAAAACAACACCGACCACGCCAGCCGTCCAAGGCTCTTATCTGCCTGCACGGACATTAGCCGAGGGGCTGGCGCTTTTCCAAACACGGAGGTTTCCCTTGCTCTGCCTGGCCAGAAAAATAGGCGAGAAGATCATGATCGGGGACAACATCGTCCTCATCGTTGTCCAGATCGATCACAATAAAATTCGCCTGGCGATTGACGCACCGCGAGACGTGCCGATCTGGCGCTCGGAAATGCTTGACGCTGATGGAAAACCGAAAGAGCGCAAGGCATGAACCTTTACGCTCTCAAGCCGATGCCAGCGGACGAGTATCACCGCCGCTTTGACTCAGACAGTCACTCGTCCCTTGAGTTGTTCCGCAAAAGCATACCAGCCTACCATGCCCAGCGGATCGCCCAGACGGCGAGGCCAAAACCGCCGACGGATGAGATGGAACTTGGGACGATGGTGCACACGCTCGTCTTGGAACCCGACCAGTTCAACGCTCACTACGCGGCGGGCCCTGACTGTGCCAAGACAACCAAGGCCTGGCGCACCTTCTGTGCCCTGGAGCGCCGCAAGGTTCTGTCTCAGGACGAGCTTCGCCTGGCGACGTCCATGCAAGCCGCCATCCAGGCCAACGAGTTCGCCCGCAACGCCTTGGAGGCCGAGGCCATCACCGAGGAAACCGCGTGGGCGGAAGACCCGGAAACCGGTTTGGCCCTCAAATGCCGCCCCGACCGCCTCTTGACGGCTGGCATCTGCGTGGATCTCAAGACGACGCCGGACATATCGCCCCTTGGCTGGGGACGCTGGCTGCGCCGCTACAACTATCATTGTCAGGCGGCGCTCTACCTGGACATACTGGAGGTCGCGACAGGGCACCGCTTCGAGTGGGTCTGGATCACGGTATCCAAGGGCGACTACCCCGAGGCGGCTGTCCACCGGATCAACGACGCAACGCTTGCGGCTGGCAGGGCCGAGAATCGCCGGACGCTGAACGAGCTCGCCGAGTGCCGGCGCACGGACGACTGGAGAGGAAGGTATTCGCGAGAAATCCACTCTGTTTAAGAAAGGAGAGCACATGGCGCTGGTTCCGCTCACTTGGAAGACCATAGGCGACCTGGACGAAGGCCGCGCCGGTCTTATGATCAACGAGGTTTTGTCGGCCCTCTTCCGCGACCTGGAAGACAGGGGCCACGACGAAAAGGCCCGCGAGGTCACAATCAAGCTCACGGCGGTTTCCGCCAAGGGCATGACGGTCCTTGACCTGCAAGCGGCCGTCAAGATCCCCGCGTTCCGCACCAACAACACGCTCGCCTGTATGCACAACAGCAAGGACGGCAACAAGCCGCATCTGTGCTTCCAAGAGTTTGCCCCGGACAATCCAGATCAGAACACTTTGCCTCTCGAAGAGGAGAAAGAAGGTGACGATTGAGCATCATTCGTGACGCCCTGGAGTTCCTGACCAAGCAAGCCAACGCCGCCGCTGGCCCGATCATTACCCATCCCAAGGAGGAACCGCCGCACATTTACTTGCTCGACGGCGAAAGGAAAGTAGCTGTCCCAGAGACGCGCAAGCACAAGGCCTCGTCTCTGGATGCCGTAATGTCTTTTCACCAAAGCGAGTCCAAAAACAACGCGAGCAGTCCGGCCACATGGTACAGCCGCAAGGGCGTGGTGTGCCTGCTGGACGACGACATTCGCCGCGACCGCGTGGAAATGCCTCTCAACCCGTCGCCGCAACTGAAAGTCATTCTGTCCTGGGGCGACCAGTCGCAACCCTTCAAGCAGCCGAACCTGATTCTCATGCTGCGCACCATGTTCAAGAGGAATATGACGCGCTGCCCGAATCTCTTGGAACTGCTGCGCTCGATCCGCTTCGAGTCCGGCCAGGTTGTCAATTCCGAGATCGTCAAGAGCCGGGCATCCATTTCCAAGAGCATCGAGAACAAGGTATCGGGCAAGGACGAATTGCCCGACGAGTTTTACCTGAACGTGCCGATCTTCTCGGAGCCGTATGCGTTCATCGAGGGCCTAATCGGCGTCGCCCTGGAAATGGATGCCGGCACGCAATCGTTCACCCTGCACCCGTTCCCTGGAGACGTGGAGCGTCAGGTAACGCTCGCCGAGGATGTCATTGGCAAGGCGCTGCGCGAAGCGTTGGGCGATGACGCTGCTGTCTATTACGGAGAACCTTAATGGAAGCCTCCAGCCTCTCGCGCCGACTTTGTGGCGTCGATCCGCATTACAAGAGCCTGGTTCACACACTGGCCAATGTAATGCGTTCCGGCACATACAACCGGGCAATGATGCTCGACGCCGTCCTCTTGGCCGAGGAGATCGTCCTGTACGAGCATTTCGAGAAGGCGATCAGGAATCCTCCTTCAGACCCAACGCAACGCCTAAACCCCATTCCCTGAAAGGACCACCCATGGCTACGAACGCAAATCAGTCGAGGCCTGCCCAGCAGGCCCTCCCACAAACCCCGGAAGCCGCCTCGGCGCTCTTGGAGCAGGTTCTTGCCCAGACCGGCAAGCGCACGCCTTTCATCAAGAGCGAGCTTGAAAAACGGATCGAGGACATCGAGGACGTGCTGCCGCCGCAGATGAAGGGTCAAGGTTCGCGACTCGCCAAGCGTGCCGTAATGACCTTCGCTCGCCAAGGGGCGAGCCTGAATGATTGCTCTGCCGCCGATTTCATTCGTGCGGTTCTCGAAGCCGCCGAGGTCGGCCTGGCCATCGACGGTCGCCTGGCGCATGTCGTGCCGTTCAAGCAGAAGTGGCAACTGATCATCGACTACAAGGGCCTGGTCGCCGTCGCTCGGCGCACGGGGCAAATTGCCGACATTTATGCCGAGATTGTGTGCCAGAACGACAGTTTCGTGCATGGCCACAAAAACGGTTCGTGCATTCTGGAGCACACCTTCAGGCTCGGCGACATCAGGGGCGACGTCATCGGCTGCTACGCCATCGTCACGTTCAGCGACAAGCCGTGGCGATACGAACTCATGGACCGTCCCGATCTTGACCGCATTCAAAGGCGGGCACCGTCGCAAAAGGGTCCATGGGCGACGGACACGAACGAGATGCGGCGCAAGACGATCATCCGGCGCACGCTCAAGATGTACTGCGATGACCCGGCCATCACCCGGGCCCTGGAGATCGCCGACTACGAGGACGAGGAAAGCGCCGATGAGGCCAAGGGCCGCGACGTGGTCAAAGACATCCTCTCACGGCAGCAAAGGCCGTACAGTCCGCCTCCTCCACCATCGCACCCGAATGATGCACTGGATCCGCCTGATCGTAGTGAGACGCAAGATCAGTCACCAGACAAGACGCCGGACAAGGCCGAGGCCGAAGCGCCGCAAGAACAAAAACCATCCACGCCCGACACTGGCCTTTGCCATCCCGGCCTGGCTTCCGAGATCAAGGCCCTCTGCGTCAGCCATTCCATCAACCTTCCCGAAGCTCTCAACCACTACGGGACCAAACGAGTCGAGAAGCTCAGTCAGGCCGACGCCTTGAAGCTGCTGCAAACGCTCCTGGCCCAGACACGGCAACCGGGAGATGAGCCGGACGACTCTCCGGACGAGCCGGACTTGACGGAGGGATTGCCATGATTTACATGACAGCCGGAAAGCTGCACATCGTCGTCCTCGAAACCGGCAATCTTGAGGAATTGAAGAAAGGACGTCCAGCAACGACTCCGGACAAGGAGGTGCTGATTTGCTGGACGCCCGATCCTGTCTGGCTCGCGGACAAGATTTTGGAAACCAATGGAGATGGAGGAAAGGTAGCGGCGCTGATCGCTGAGGCAGCGAAGAGGCCACAAAAGGATGTCAAACGACCTTATCACGAACCCTATGTCAAACAACAACTCGGAGGAAACGATGGGACAGGCACTTGATGAACATGGCAACGTCTTGGGTGAAGTAACTGGACCGACCAAGATGGATGTTTTCCGAAAGCTGACGGCGGCATACCCAACGGCTCACGAATTGCGCATCCGTTCGCTGATGGCCAATATTAAAGGAGCAGAAGAAGAGGAAGGAACAGACAAGAGCCTGTCTGATCGCGTAGCCGACCTGGAACGCGACAGTGAAGCCCTCGGCACGATCAGCGCAACACTGTGGCTAAACTTCGGGGATACTCCCCAGAACAAGTCCGGATTCACGATCTGCAAGGACACGCCTCTGCGCATGTTGTTGGAGGTTCTCGACAAGCTCACGAATCGAGCGCCTTAAATGCTCAACAACTTCAAGGTGAATGGTGGCCAATGAGAATGCCCCTCCAATACTGGCTCGGTCGCGTCGCGTACCTCCAATCGCAGGTGGACGCCGCGGAACGAAAACTCGATGATCCGCGCATCTCCCCGCCCGTCAAGTGGCGGATCGACGCCCGGCTCGACCTCACGAAAGCGTACCTGGAACGCGCCAAGGAGCGTCTCCAGGTCGCAAAGATGGTGAAGCGATGAAGAGAAAACCAGCGGCGGTGTGAGCTACGGATTGTTTTCGACATATCTATCTGGCGCGGGGGCATCGTCCACCAACCCGACCTTCTCTTGGACAGGAGCCGATACTGACGCAGCTTGCGCCATGGTGGTATTCAAGGCGGCAGCGGCAGCGGCGGGCAAGTTCTGCGTGGCACCGGAAATGATGGGTGCCTTGGGGAGTCATTAAATGTTCAAGAATATAGCCAGTCAAACCTTAACTCTCTACGCCTTCGATGCGAGTACAGGACTCCCGAAGACTGGCGACGCCGCCAATATGGTATTCTACGTATCCAAAGACGACGGCACCGTGACCGCGATTGCCTCCAACAGCGGCGTACCGACCGAGGTGGATTCGACCAACGGGAAGGGTCTTTACAAGATTGCCCTCTCACAAGCCGAGACGAATGCGGACAAGTTGCTTTTCAGCGGCAAGTCAAGCACATCGAACATCGTGGTACTTCCGAGCGTGATTTACACGCTGCCTCCAGAGTGGATGGAAAGGCTACGACGTGCCCAAGACCTGTTGATTCAGGAATGGAGGGACGGCTGCCTGGAATGTAAAGACGACGATCTTTGCATTGAGCATTCACGCAAGGTTCTGGAGATGGCTACGAATCCAAGGGAATGCCCTGAGTTGCAAGAGTTGCTCAAAATGCCATAACCTTACGGAGTATTAACAAATGTCATCAACGGATTACCACATTCGCATCCTCAAAACCCTTCTTTTGGGTGGCGTTCTGACCGCCGACGAGAAAAGGGCCGTTGGTGAGGCAATTTTGGCCCTCCAGGCTCGTTTGAAGCCGTGTGCCAGGTGTGGACTCCCTTTGCCATCCGAGAGCGCCAAGGGGCTGTGCGAGGCCTGTAGGAAGGAAATCAAAAAAGCGCTGGAAAATGCGCAGGTTGGTGTTGACGTGGCGAGCGCTCTTTAGGTAGACTCTCTGCCCGAATCGCTTCTCCGCGATCCAAATGGAACACGTTGAACGAGGCCCCCTAACCGGCATTTCTGCCCGGAGAAGCGAATTTACCGGGGACGGGGGCACTCTTTTTTCCGTGACATCGAGGTCATCGTGGCCGGCGACTGGATCAAGATGCGCGTAGACCTTGATGAAGATCCAGCCGTTATAGCCATAGCAGAATCACTCAAAATGGACGAAGATCACGTAGTCGGTAAGCTTTGGCGCGTCTGGAAGTGGGCAAATCAGCAGACAATAAACGGTAACGCTCCCAGCGTTACAAAAAATTGGCTCGACCGTTATGTCCGCGTTGCAGGGTTCGCTCAAGCTATGGTCGATAGCGGATGGCTCGAGTTTTCTGACGGAAAAGAGACTGGATTAATAATTCCAAATTTTGAACGCCATAACGGTAAGTCCGCAAAAACTAGAGCACTTACGTCAAAACGAGTTACCAATCATCGTAACGGTGCGAGCGTTACAGATGCGTTACCAGAGAAGAGAAGAGAAGAGAAGAGAAGAGAAAAAGAAAAAACCGTTTTTCCGGCAAAAAATCCCGATGATGGAGAACAGCCGCGCGAGGTTTTCGAGCGCAGCCCCGAGTTCCTTTCGACCGAGTGGTGTTTCTACTTCACCGGAACGCAGGGAAGCGAGCGCGACGTTGTGCAGCTAACCCGGTTTTTCGGATCGTTGCTCGATGCCGGCATGTCATTCGACGCCGTTTTGGCCGAGATAAGACGCCGTGGTCGCGACACCAGTGAATGCACCTGGGACATCAAAAAGCGACTGCTGCCGAAAAAACAGGAAGGAAAGAAGCGTGCGCATGTCTTGACGGATTACGAGATTGCGCACGGAACGTACAACCCGCACGACGAGCACAATCCTTTCACGTATGACACGCACACTTGCAAGGATCCAAGCTGCGTTTGTCAGAAGCGCGGAGGAAATTGAATGGCGGAAGTGGTTTGCCCGCACTGCAAGCAACTCCAAGATCCGCGCGTCGTTTACGGAGATTTTGGGCCGCACCATGCTAAACTCTTTTGCTCCAAATGCGGTCGGTTCACCTGGATGCCCAAACCTGATGCGGACAAGATACGCCGGCCTGCGCGGCTCACAGAGATTTGGCTATCGAATACGGCAGGGGATTTTGCGAGATCTGTCTTTGCCCTGAAAAGGAATTGCCGCACGGAGAGACGCTGGTCGGCCATCATGTTAAAGAGTTTGCCAAAGAAGGCACACCAGAACGCGAGAATGTTTGGGTTGTCTGCACAAGCTGCCACGCTCTCATTCACTGGCGTCGAACGCAAATGAAACACATTTTGGGTGGCAAAAATGAAGATGAACATGAATCAAGTGCCGATCTCTTTGCGGGCATTTAAAAGCTGGGTTCTCTGGAAAACGGGCTCGCGTGGACCGGACGATAAGCCAACGAAGCTGCCTTATCAAACGACGGGGGCCCTGGCGAAAGCAAACGATCCGGCGACCTGGACGGACTTTTATACGATTCAATCTTTTGTCGATGAATACGAAGGTATTGGTTTCGAGTTCTCGACGGCCGATCCTTTCTGTGGCGTTGATTTTGATGGTTGCCGCGATCCCAAGAACGGCAAAGTCGCTGACTGGGCGCGAGAGGCGATTCTTAAGCTCGACTCCTACGCGGAAGTGTCGCCGTCACAAACAGGGGTCAAGGTTTTCTGTCGTGGCAAATGCCCATTCCCGACCGGGAAGAAGATCGGCGTTCAGGCCGAGAAGATTTGCGACAAGGAACCCGCCGTCGAGATTTACGACCATTTGCGCTATTTCGCCGTGACCGGTATGAAGCTGACCGGCCCAGCGGAGCCTCAGGATCGTCAGGAACAAATCAACTGGCTTAAGGAACGATTCTGGCCGAACGAACCTGCCAAGCAAGTTCCTCAGGCTGATTTCCGAAGCGATGATGCCGTGATCGAGCGGGCCAGAAAGTATCTGCTGCGACTTCCCGGGGCCATGAGCGGCTCAGGAGGCCACAATGCCACCTTTCACGCGGCATGTGTCCTCGTCTTGGGATTTTCGCTCAGCGAATCGGACGCCCTTTCGCTGATGAACGAATACAACCAGCGCTGTCAGCCGGCCTGGTCGGAAAAAGAGTTGTTGCACAAAGTCTCTCAGGCGATGAAGCAACCCGGCGAGCGCGGCTACCTGCGGAACTCATCACCGGATAATTGGTCACGCATCCATGTGCCGCGCTACCAGGCACCACCACCAAAGCCGGAGCCACGAGCGAGCACGATTGTCGAGGCGTCACGCGCCTATCTCGACACCATTCGCGGCGGCAAGACTCCCCTGATTGAAACTGGCCTACCAGACCTTGACTACGCTCTGGCCGGCGGCGTGGAGAAGGGCGAGATGGTGATTTTTGGAGCGCGCCCGAGCCACGGCAAAAGCGCGGTTGCGCTGCAATGCGTTCACTACTGGACGAGTTACAAACGGAAGTGTCTGATCGTGAGCGAGGAGATGAGCGCGATTGCTTTGGGCAAGCGGACTTTCCAATTCATTTCGCGTCTGCCACAAGAGCACTGGTCCGACCGCATCGACGTGCTCGAAAGCGACCTGAAAGAATACGAGACGGACCATGCCTCATGCCGCATCTTGGAAGGCTGCGGCACGGTCGAAGCGGCCTGCGAGTCCGTCGAAGCCGCCGTGAAGAATGATGGCGTCGAATGCGTCGTGGTCGATTATGCGCAGTTGCTTCGCTCTCGTGGACGGACGCGCTACGAGCAAGTGACGAATACATCCATCGCTTTGCGGCAACTGGCATCGAGCCAAAAAATCGTGCTCCTTGTCCTCTGTCAGTTGGGCAGAGCGATTGAAGGTCGCACCGATTTTGCCCCAACAATGGCTGACCTGAAAGACACTGGCCAGCTAGAGCAAGATGCCGACGTGATCGTGTTCCTGGTGTGGCCATGGAGGCAGAATTCGAGCGAGCCCCAAAACAAGTACCAGTTTTACATCTGCAAAAACCGCAACCGGGCCATCAACCAAAACATCGTGAACTGTCGATTCTTGCCCGAGCGGCAAGCATTGATGGATGCTTCCCTGGAGGAATATCGCAATGAAGAACAGCGACAATCAAGATCGCTCTACCGTAGTGCCGGCGAAGGCAATCTCCCATGAAAAGCCGCTCGCGGACACGATTGATCGACTCTTGGAAATCATCTGGGAACGAAAAAGGCGCTATGATGCGGCGCATCCTGGATGGGAGCATAGTCAGAGGGAAACGCCATGAAAAAGAAACTCCACCAGATCCTTGAAAATGGCCGGATTCGTGACGGCCAGTTCGCAAGCTCGACGGGCGATCTCAACGGCATGTTCGAGGTAAGGCCGCGACTGGAGCACGGATGGTCCGGCACGGTTTTGAGGATACTGGCGTCAGATGGAAGCGAATGGCAAGAGGAAGGTTTACCCGGAAAGCCGTGGGAGCACGTAAGCGTCTCAACAAAGACGCGCACGCCGACATGGGAGGAAGATGGCCTGGGTCAAGAGCATGTTTTTCGAGGACGAAGAGACGGTGATTCAGTTTCACCCTCCCAAGAGCGAATACGTCAACTACCATCCGTTTTGTTTGCATCTCTGGCGGATCGTAGGCGAAGCATTTCCCTTGCCTCCGTCCATCTGTGTCGGTCCAGCAATCGTAGGTGCAAAATGACGCTTTCCCGCGCAATCGAGTTGGTCGAGCACATTTACGCATGGCCGGATGGTGCGATCTTGGCTCTTGAAAAGGAGGCCTTGGGCATCGTGCTCGACATCGCCCGAAGAGTTCAGGATGGGTTGAAACGCGACAAGGTCAAGAACGCTTCCATGGAAGAGAAGAACGACGACCATGGATGACATTCACCCCGACCTCATCGTCGGATCTGAAACGCCGATGTACGGACCTTCACCGTTGCGGGCCGCTTACTATTGGTGGTGCGTTCTGGAGCATCTCGCGAAGGTGCGTTCGGTGTACGTGACGGTCCCCGAGTTGGCGGAAAGAACATCTCTGCCTCGGCGGTCGCCGTCAGAGGGCACAGAAGGGCCCGAATAAGTAAAGTGTTGCCCATTACATTGCATTATAAGAGGCAAAACGAATGCCAGGGGTTCGCAAGCAACGGCCAGGTTACTATGTGAAAACCATCGAGCCAGAAAAGGATGCCTTCACGCCGCAGAAGGGCGTCCGTCACGGCCCCTGGACGAAATGGGGGCTGCGGAAAGCGATTCGCCAGCTATGGGCGCTGGGCTATTCGTGCGAGTATTCGAGCACGCTTGGCTACGAGGATCCATCGGTGCTTATCTACCGGGTGGATGGTGAGAAGGGGTTGTTTGATTAGAGGACGCGGCGATGAGTCTCCGTCGAATAGTCGAATGCGATAGCTGCGACGCCCAAGCATACCTACGGAGTGCATGGACGGACGAACTTCCCAAAGGCTGGCAAGAGCAGCGCATCAGCGACAGATACCGGGAATTCGACGCCAAGCACCTATGCCCGGATTGCGTGAAGACGGCTCAGCGGTACGACCAGTGGCGGAAAGAGCGGGTGGGACGATGAGCGATGTTGTAGTGACGGTTCCTAAATCATTTGGTTTGCAAAACTGGATTGATGAAGGTGATGCAGCCGGAGAACCGTACACCGGGCAGTTGTGGGCCTTCTATCTTCAAGCAGTCCCGAAGATCGAACCTGGTGAAAGGGTGTACGTGATCTACAACGGCAGATTACGCGGCTACGCCCCACTCATTCAATGCAAGACACGGAATCTGTCTCGATGTGCTGCGTGCGCATTGATTCGCGGCGGTGATGCTGTGGCCGTGACAATCCCGGAGAAGATAATCGGTTTTATGGGGTTCAGGTATCGATGGTGGGATTATGCCATCGAGGTTCCTTTCCCGGATTGGAAGGTACCGTGACGAATCAAAGCCAAATAGCCGTCCTCTCGGCTCTCCTGTCTCGCGCTCTTGGTGCCTGGGGCGCAGGGGATACGCACATGCGGGGACTTTCGCCTGACGAGCGGAAGGCGCTGAGCGAGGCCATAGAGGTGTTGCGGCGGGTGGGGGATGGCCAAAGGGGTTCATTAGATGAAAACCGACGCCAGAGGTAATCCGATTGCCGTAGTGGTTGGCCCTGGACAAACAGAGGACGCAAAGCGATGAGCATTGAAAATGGCTGGTGTGACGATTGCGGTTGCCCGATTGGCCTTGGCCCGTGCGCCGGCTGCTGTGCGTATACGGCGGTTGTCTCCCAAGAAGAATATCCCGAATGTGAGGAAGATTGGGGCGATGATGACTGAACTAGAAGAAGCCGTGTTGCTTGCAAATCGCCTTTTGGATGAGCCTGGCGCTGATCCCGACGATGACCTGCGTATGCTCGCCAGACAGTTCTTGCGGCAAAAGGAATCTGCTGAGAAAGGCAATGCAGCGTTCGCGGTGATGATGCAGCGGGGATGGTACCCAGTGTGCGATTCCGAAAAGTGGTCGGTTGATGGTCAGGGGACATTGATAGTACGTCGGGCACCGAATTGGCCAATATGGCCCGATCCGTTCACAGCGATTGTGGAGGCCGACAAGTGGTACCGGGAAAACGTGGAGAAGCAATCATGACCTGCGCCCAAGCCATCGCCCTGCTCTCCCAGTTCCCTTCAGATGCGGAGTTTGTTAGGTGCGACGCCGACGGCAAGCCTTGCAAGGTCTTCCGCATCGAACGCATGAAGATCGCCAGTCGCAATGGTGACATGCTCAACGGACGCCTGCCGAGATTCCAGGAGCCGAAATTGGAGCATAGGAACACGATTGCGGCGGCAATGGTCGTTTGAGGCGCTGGACTGATTGGGGATTGAACGAAATGAACCGAAACTTTCTGGTGGGAATCCTCCTGTTCCTTTTGATCTTCTACGGCTGCACCGTCGGCATCAACCGGCGGCCGTCCCATCCACCGTCATTGGAACCCAAGCGATGAACTCGTCTGCGCCCATGACCGAAAACGGCCTCGCGTACGCCGCCTGGTGCGCCGCCCATAACTGCCAGCACGCGCACTGCCCGTATGGGTGCGACCACCCGCAGCCGTTCGAGCATGAAGGCAAACTCTACTGCGGCAAGCACTGGTTTGACGACCTGGAATTGGTCGAGATGGTGCCGTGCGATGAAACGATCTGTTAGAGAGGCCAGCTTAATCGCGTGACTTACGCGAGGCAGGAGGTATCCCATGGGTTGGCGACAGAAACTATTTCTCACTCCTCGGCCTTCGGACTGGCTGCCCAAAGAAGGCGAAGTAGTCGTGTTAAGCCCGAAATGCTCGCTTGGCAATCAAAGGGCGATTGGCACGGTGGTAGTCACCCGAAGTCTATTTGTGCTCGTCAAAATTCTGTATGGCGGGCGCACAGTGAAAAAAGTCCTGTCCTTGGATGAGATTCGACCAGATCCAGGGAAGCAACCACAGAGTTAATCGCGTGACCGGGGAGACGACGAGGGGGAAGGGGATGACGACTATTAGTTTCATCGTGCATGGTCAGCCCCAACCAGCCGGAAGCAAGAAGGCATTCCAATGGCGGGCGCGCGACGGTCGCTCAGGCACGAGCGTTGTTGATGACAATCCGAAGGCATCGTCGTGGAAAAAAGTCGTCGCCCAGATCGCAAGGGAGCACTACCAGGGACCGCTACTCGAAGGACCGCTCGCTGTCGAGTTTATCTTTTGCCGGGTGAGGCCCAAGGCGCATTTCAGGACCAACGGGGAAGTCAAGCCGAACGCGCCGGCGTATCCGACCACAAAGCCGGACGCACTCAAGCTCGCCAGGGGCGTCGAGGACGCGCTGACGGGCGTTATCTACCGGGATGACAGTCAAATCGTGACCGAGCGCCTTTGCAAGCGCTGGGGACCATCGGCTTATGTCGAGATCGTGATTACCGAGGCGCGCTATCTATGAACATTCACGACGAGCTTCACCGCCTGGTGCTCCGCAAGCGCTGGATTCGCTGGTCGCTCAAACACTACCGTTTAGGCGACTACAACTTTCCGAACGGGCGACATATTATTCTGTCCCGTAGGCTCGCCGATTTTAAGCCGACATGGAAGCAGCGGCACACTGACATCAAAAACGTGCAATAGGCGCTTTTCCCCATAAACAAGCTCCCGCACGGGCCGCGTCTCCAAAATTCCGCCAAATTCCGCCAAATTTTTGCCTTTCCGCTCAAAAATACAGTGTTTTATCACGTATGCGCCAGAAAAATTCTCACAATTAACCTTTACGTTATTAAACGAATCGTTTATATTAGACAGTGTAAGTGATCTTTGACAATTCAGGCACGCGAGAAAACCAGCGTAGTCTAACTTATCGTCGCGATGACGAAAAGTTACCAATCAACATCGCAAATCCGCCATCAAACGCGAGTCTAGCTTTTCAGCAGACAAGACAAGCAAGTGCGGCTCTTTGAAGACCCAATACGCAAAAGACCAGCGCGGCAGTGATAGCGTGGTATGAAGGAGATCCGCTTCGACAAGGAAACCTGGCTCAAGCTCGCCAAGGAAACCGGCAAGGTATCCTGCCCGGTCGATGCCCTGGAAACGAAGGCGCAGGAGCTCGTTGACCATCACCTGGCGACGAGGACCACGGCGGACATAACCGCCATCGTCAAGCGCCTGTTCGATTCGCAGTCGAAGCTCGCCGGCACCGGTATGTTCGCCTTGCGGCAAGCCGGCGGGGTGTACTTTGTCCCCGTCGAGTTTGATGCTTTTCTGGAGCAGGTCGAGCGCTTCCTGGGCGCCCTGTCCTTCACCATGAATCGCATCCCCGTGCCGGCCGGGACGCCAGCGGGCGACGCGGCGGTATGCCGAGCGACGACGACCGGCCTCCAGGACGTGATCGACGGGCTCAAGACCGACATCGCGGCGTTCGGCACCACGACCCGCGAGGGGACGCTGGGCGCCATGGCGGAAAAGATCAAGCTTGCCCGCCACAAAATCGCCAGCTATGCCGTCTATCTCCGCGACCAGCGCGAGGACCTGGAAGCCGTTCTCACCGAGACGGACGAGGAACTGCGCCGCCGCGTGGCTTTGATCCACGAGGCGAGGGAAGCGGAAGCCTCTGCGGACTGTGACCACTGTCTGAGCCCAAACGTCATCAAGGAAGGCCAGAAGCAGTGCAAGTGCAAGACGTGCGGCAAGACATTCGAAATCCAATGGGAACCATGTTCCTTGTGCTGATGTACTACGCCGGCGCTCCGATGCGGCTTGCCGTATCGGACGCCGACTGTTACGCCGACGCCCTTCCTGGAAGTGGCGCCCTGGCAACGACGTTGTCAAGGTTGAAGTCGTCGCGGGCGTGCGCCAACGATTTGAGCCCGCCCATTCCTCTGTTGAATACGACGCCTTGCGGCATCTGTACGCCAAGGTATCTGTTGGCTCCTACCCGGAGATCCAGATAGCTCTGGCGCGAGCCAAGAAAGTTCTGGAAGGCGAACCCTAACTGAAAGGACCACCATGTTCCCTAACCTCCCTCCCGAAGTCCCCGGCGAAGGCCTGGGACCACAAATCCGGCCCGACCCGCGCGAAGGGCGTTCCAGCGATTACGTGGACGCCGCGACGCGGGCTTGTGCCGAAGAAGTCGATTGCATCCTTGACGAGTTGCTTTCCGATCAGGTGAAGGCGCTCGCCGCTGACTGGAAAACCTGGTCTGAAATCAAAGACCTGCTCCTCAAGGCGCAGGCGAAGGTTCTCAAGTTCTTGGAGTAATTCCCGTTTTCTCAAACCACGAAAGGACACAGCCATGAAGAAAGCAAAAGAACCCCGCTGGACCATCAACCCCTTGCCGCTCCTGAATGACAACCAGAGCGGCTTGATCAACATGCACGCGGAGTATCAGCGCGATCTTGCCCGCAACGTCGCCCGGAACCTCCGCTTGATGGACTCGGGCGTGCGCGCCGCCGTGATAACCAGGAGCGCAGGATTTCGAACACTTCCATGAGTCCGAGGACGCGCTAACGTTTCGCGACGTGCGTTACGTGATCAAGTGGCCCGAAGGCTACGACGCCTACTACGTCACTGAATCTTTGCCGGACGCCCGCGCGGCAGAAGCGGCGAAGATGAGGGCGGAACTGATGGGCAGCCATCACAAGGTCGATGTCCTGCTGACTCAAGAAGAGTTCCATAGCAACGAGTGGAGGAGGCTTACTGCCAACGTCTATCACGGCGCGATCGAGGAGTGGGCCGAGTAGAAGATTCCAAAACGAACGC
>Ga0335069_10005229_pt1 | contig 19111 bp, 26 predicted proteins | sample Lox_Sample_11_FD_206714 | JGI IMG/M metagenome (GOLD analysis project Ga0335069, IMG submission 206714) | Soil microbial communities from Loxahatchee National Wildlife Refuge, Florida, United States - Lox_Sample_1.1 | ecosystem: Environmental > Terrestrial > Soil > Wetlands | place: USA... | reverse complement strand
TCCCTAGTCAGGCCGACATAAATGGGAACATCCGTCACCGGATCAATCATTAGGTAGACGTGCCACTTTGGCTGCCACCGTTCTTCTCTTTCTGGCGCTTTCGGTAAGAGCGCATGTAGTCTTTCATGTAACTCTTCATATACGCTTTCTGATACGCGTTCCGATCGAACTTCGGCTTCGCGTCGGAATCCGCATTCCTCGCAGGCAACGGCATCTTGGTTGATGACTTCGGCTCCACATTCGGAGCAAGTTGGAACGTTTCGCATTCGTGGCTCTCATCGGCGGCGTAGCGCTCGCCACATCGAGCGCATTTGACCAGCTCTTTCATGAGAACCGCTTTTAGCACATTAAAACCTTTACGTAAAGACCTTAATCCTCGTTAGCAATCATAAATCGGCTTGGTCGGGCTCTTGTGCGCCATCGAAGCCACTGTGTCCGCCGCGATCTCATCCGGACGCCGCAGCAAACCCGTCTCGCGCAGATATTTCAGCGCCTGCGTGGTCGAATCTACCAAATCGTCATGCGCGCCCTTCGGGAAGCTCTCGCACTGCGTAATCACCGCATCGGCCCAGGAACGATCCGGCGCGAAGATCGCCCCATTGCTAAAGCTCGCCTGCACCGCATAGGCGCGCGCCACCTTATCGGCATTGCCGGGATTGACCAGACGCACGCTCCAACCGGCGTTGCGGTTCAACCGTTTGATTTCATTGGCGACATCAATCCCGTTCGCCTTGCTCTCAATCAACAGCAGATCAACCTTGAAGCGGTTGCAGGAGTGAATGACCCACTCGACGAGGCCCCAGTTTTCCTTAGACCGAGCGAGATAATCCGCGTCGCGCTCGTTCGGAAACCGCGCCGTTTCCGGGCCATGCAGCGTCAGTCGCTTCGCCCAAGCGTTCATGAGCATGGCGCAGGGGATCGTGTCACGCCCGTCCTCGACCATAATCCGTGTCTGGCGCGAAACCAATGCCGATGCCTCATGCGAGGCCCGCTGCCATATACCCCAGATGGTCAGGGCCGAAGGGTCGTTTTCCTGCTTCTCTGTAAACGCCGTATCGAGCGACGCTACGATGTAATCCATTGGCGGGAAAGAATCTTCCCGGTTCATCCCCTGAGCGGCCGCTTCCTCGGCGTCCCACACGCGCCACCATTCGCGCTTGATGATGCCGCCGCCCCGAGGCGTGGGCGTTTGCTGGAACTGGCCACTTACGGCATAAGGCCCCATGACGCGCTTGTCGCGCTCGACGACCTCAGCCGGAAACCGTTCCGGAAACAGCAGTTCGCCATCTTCCTCGCGTGGATCCTCAAACCCTATTGAAGTCACGCACTTGCGGAGCGGATCGAACTCCATCGGCAGGCAAAGATGCTCGTAACCCAAGCCCTTGCTGATGATGGTTCCCGAAACGTCCTCTTCGTGAAGCCGTTGTTCAATAACAATAATCGCGCTCTCAGCGGGATTGTTCAGGCGAAGCGGGACAGCCTCAAGGAACCAGTCCCGCACGGCTGATCGCATGGCGTCAGAGCCAGCGCTCTCCACGCTGTTTGCGTCATCGATGATAACTCGGTCGCCACGTATGCCAGTGATCCCCCCGGCTGCAACAGCCTCGCGACATCCAGTGGCCGAAGTTTCCCACTTCGTCTTCGCGTTCTGGTCGCTGGTAAGCTTAACCGACGAGCCCCATCGCTCTTGATACCATTGGGATTGGACAAGACGCCTCGCCTTCAGATTGTCGCGAATCGCCAGTGTTTGGCTATGCGACGCGCAAACATACCGCGTATGCGGCGCCTTGATCAACTCCCAACAGGGCCAAAAGACTGAAACTGTTAGGCTTTTCATCGCTCCAGGAGGCACGTTAATGAGCAGGCGGTTGATCTCGCCGTTCGTCACCGCCTCGAGATGTTCGCACATCGCGTCAATGTGCCAACCATGCACATAAGGCTGACCAGGCTCGATGACGTGCCACGCGGCCCTTATGAAGGCCGCAAGACTTTCCTCACACTCGCGCTTTTCAATGCGCCGTTCCCGTTCCCGCAACGCTGCTGCCAGCAGCTCCCGCTCGTTCCGAGATAAATCTATCAAGCTCATCGTCGCTCATGCGGTCAAATTCGCCCGGAGAGCCGGTCTCGCGCTTCTCAATGCGCTGGCCAGACAAAACGCCAAGCTCTTTGACGGCGGCGATAGCGGCAGCATTCTGCCCGGCTGTTAGGGCCTGATTGTAGACGGCCTCGGCCATGTCCAAGAGGCGAGCGAGCGTAATTTCTGCTTTTTTGGCGGAAGGCCCTTGCAGTTCCTCGACCCGCTTCATCACGCTTTCATTTGCTTTCAGGCGGGTAGCATTGCCGCGGTTTTCAGCATAACCAGCAATTTGATAAGCCTCGTCCGCTGTTTTCCCTTTAGCCAACTCTTGGGCAAAGCGCTCCCACCGGGGGTTTTGCAGAACGCCCATCGCCTAGACCGCCGCTCCCTCTACATCCGCCATCTCGACCCGATGCGCGGCCTGCGCTTCGAGCGCTTCGATCTTCCGTCGCAACGCTAGGATTGTCTCAGATTGGCTGGTCGAGACGCCTTCGAGCAAAGCGATGGCGGAATTGAGCCGTTCGATATCGCGCTTCATTTGGGGTATTACGGCGCACTCGCGGTCGAGCCGGGCGATGGTGTGCTTATAGGGATCGTCGTGGGACATTTCTTGGGCCTCGTATTCCAGCTCACCCGCATCGACTAAATCCCTTGAGAGCTGCCGCGCCCATTCTTTGACGCTGACCGGGCTTCTCTCAGCAATACGCCGGAGTGCGTCTTCGGCGAGCTTCAAGCTTTCTTCGTCAGACGGCCGAACAGGACCGCTTGGGTAATAGGGGGGATGCTTTTGGCGTTCAAGCCATGGAGACTCGGAAAGGACATCCCAAGGAGGAATTGAGATCATGTGGTTTTGACCTTTGCGGGCATTTTTCCGCATTACTTCGCTTCAAGAGGGTTGACGATGCGGGCAAACCGCCGTATAACCAAACATGGACGCGGGCAATGAGGCCTGGTTCGGAAACGGGAGAAGCCCGATGAAGACCACCGAGATGACCAAGGGACTGCAAGCCAAGATCGAAGCGATGAAGGTCGCCTATCAGAGCCGCAGCACCAAGCGCCTCATCAAATCCGCCGAAGCCTTCCTGCGCTATGTTGACCAGCGCGATTATCTCAACCGCGGCTTTATGCCGGGCGGTGACGAGACGTGGAAATATATCAATCTCGCCGAGAAAATCACTGGGTCCGCCGAGATGGGATACTTCAACTAACGGGAGGGGCCTCGCGCCCCTTCCCTATCCTGATGGAGACCGAAGATGGATTCTGTCCAAGAAATCAAGCTGATTAAATCAGCTATTCAAAGCTACGAAGACGCATTGGCGCGCAGGACGCAGATAACAGGTGAGCCTCTAACAAACGAAACCCGAGCTTTTTATGAGCGAGAGATCGCCCATCTCAAGGGAAAGATGGCCGCAATTCTTGGAGCGATGCCATTATGATCATCTCCATTGCAGCATGCAACTCAAATGACGACGCTGATTCGCTACGCTGGCTCAGCGTCTGAAGCCTCGATACAACCAGACGCCGTTTGGCGACGGTTTCAACGCTAACTTACCGCAAAGAGCGACAATGACAAGCCCCCCCGACATCCTCGCCGCCGCCGGTCGCAGTCTCTACGGCGATCGGTGGCTCATGCGCTTGGCTCGCGACCTCGACATTTCCGACGACACGCTCTCCCGATGGATGAACGGTCGCACCCCGCTAAACGCATCCCACGGCGTTTTCCGCGACGCTGAGAGGCTATTGCGCGCGAGAGCGATTGCGCTTCTCAAAGCCGCAGACGATATCAGCGCGCTGCGGGATTCGTGATAGCCTGTTCCTTGGGGAGGGATTCGAGCGGCATGGTATTCGAAACCACCGCATGACGACAGGCTCTAAGAGCCGCCGCTCGAAACTCTTTCAAGCGCCCCGAGGGTGGATTGCTGGAGAGCAGCCGTATGTGACACCGCTAGCCCCCAGCAGGCACCGCTCTCACGCGCTTGAAACTTTGGTGCCGCTATCGGCTTTGGGCCGAATTCTGGTGACGTAACCCCGGGTGAGTAGTTAGCTCCGTGCCCGGGCGGCAACCAGTTTTTCGCGGCGAAACTGCTTTCGAGCGGGCCGGGTTGTTAACCGGCTAAGCGCTAAGTAACCCGCGACGATAGGGTATCGTCCCTATCAGGGGTCCGCTCGAAACTCGTGCGCCTGATACAGGCGAAACTTCTGATATTGCCACAATCTACCCAATTGATGGGCGCGGTGTCAAGAGGGATTTTTCGCTAATGGAGAAATTAGCCTTGAACCATAGCTAAGTGTCGTGTATGCATCGAAACACGACCCTCTCGTTTGGTGGAACTCGCGAAACCCGGCTCGGCATGGTGCTGCTAACACCATGTTCGGGCCGGACTAATCTCCCTGTAGCCTCGCAATGGCGACAGCTACAGTTGCCGATGCGGCCTCAGCGCGCCTCCGCGTTTCTTCTGGCGAGAATCGGACGGTGTCACCATGCACACGTTTGCTAACGTGCCTGTAGGTGGTTCGCTTCGCGTTCATGATCGCATCAGCGATTTTTTTCTTCATCGCTCAAATCCTCGCAGGTCCCACGCCGCCGACAACCGCTCCAAATCCTCGCGCGCTATGGCGCCTATCTTCTTTCCGAGCCGATGGGCCTGATAGTCGTTCGGCATCCTCCCGCGCGTCCAGCACCATTCTGCCATGGCTACGAGCCTCAGTTCAAGGCCCTCGCCGCAGAGCTGGCCAAGCCATCGCGCCGAATCCTCGCCAATCTCCCTTTCCATGTCCGCAAGCAATGCTATTTTCACTTGGGCGGCTTCGATGTCGGCGCAGAGCTTTGTCGCGATCCCGTAAGGCGTCGCATGGCCGCCAGAGCCGTCAAACGTCGCTCCGAGCGATGGGCCTGCTTTGGCAAATACCTTGTCAATGTGCCGCCCCGCCCGATGGGCGCCATCGCTCACCCGACCGCGGGAGAATTCGTTTTCGAGCCAGTCGATGCGCCGGTTAATGGCGACGCGCTGATGGGTTCTTCCGGTGTGCCGTGCTTCGTCGCGGTTTGGCTCATCGACTTGGCCATGAACAATCTCGATCTTCCCTCCAAGCCTCATTCCCTTGCGGGGAACGTCCACGAGGCTCGTTTGCGGACCTATCGGGGCGTATCTCCCGATTTTAGCTGGTTCGCTCGCCATCATTTCGATTTCCTTCGCGGTTGCGGATCTAGAGGACCCACCGGACCCAAGCAGGAGTAGACAAGCGCGGCCCAAAGGGAACGCTGGGCGGACGCGGGGCGGACTTCTTTGCATTTTTTGCAAACAAGTCGGTTTTCTGTTTCCTCTCGAACTCAGGGATCGCACGCTTCTCGACGCGGAAATACGGGAGAGGGCGGTTCAACTCGGCTGGGCCTGCGTTTGCGCAAGAGCTTCGGCCTCGGCGTCTTGCGCCTTGGCCTCTCTCATCCGCCGCTCTATCCAGCGCTCGCAGGCGGCGCGAGCGTTGCCCGCGAACCCTATCGCTGCGCCCCACTCGGTGTTTGCCATCAGCTTATCGTCCCAATAGGCATATTCGGCCTGTAGCTGCTCAAGCGTCTGCTCCTCCCAGGGGATATTGGGCTTTGCGGCAAGGGATGGCGGAAGCGTTTCATCCTGTGACATGGTGTTTCTCCTCACAGCGTCTCACGCGCGAAGGCGTCGAGGTCACAGTTCACCGAACATTCTCCACAAGAAAATCGTTCCAATCCTGCCGTAGGAAAGTTGGCAGTCTAACTTCTATCGTCATGTCCTCATTCTCCATCTTCAATCTGTGCGCCAGATTATATGCAGCCGCTTGCCCTGCATAGTTACCATCATTGTCTGCGTAAATATAAATTGTCCTCGCAACTTTTGGGGGTTGCCATTTTATCATGTTTCCTGTGCTCAATGTAGCCCAAACAGGCATATCAAATAATAGCTGCGCGCTTAGTGCCGTTTCGATTCCTTCCGCTACTCCCATTATTTCAGAAGCCTTTCCTAATCTCACGGCTCCTCCAGATGGAACCTTTCCAGGCATGAGCATCTTCGGTTTTGGGATATTGGCTTTCTTTCCAGGCTCACAGAGATAGGTCCGATGCAGGATCGCTCGCGAATTATCAGGAGCGACGAATTTGGCCAGCATCCCCGGATACACCGTCTTGATTTTTTCTTCACTCCAATACGCTAACTCGTCGATCCAGCGCAATGACGCCGGCCACTCTTCGAGCTTTATTCCTCGACCATGCAAGTAACGCGACGCTACATCTGAGCAATTCAGGCAGTTAGCGCGATGCCAGAGCGCCGCCATCCTATCCCGATCCGCTTCCTCGCGCTGGGCTTCGCTCTTACTGGCTTTCGGAACGAAAACCTGCGCTTCGCCGATATATTTTTCAATCTCCTTTTTGGCCTCGATGAATGATATCCCCTTGAATTTCATTACAAGATCAACGCCGCCTCCCGATCCGCAGTGCGAACAAATCCACGTCCCCTTCCCGCCCTCGTCATCGAATCTCCAGCGATCATGCCCTCCGCACATCGGACAAGCTGAATGCCTTCCCGTCAAGAATTCCGTGCCAATTCCGATTAAAGGAAGAAGCGCGCGCCAGCGCCCAAGCGCTCGATCTTGAATCCTATCCATTTTTCACCGCCTTCGACTTCGCGTAGGCGATATTCCTCGATCTTATCCATCCCCTCAGTTCGAAGGACGAAGGCTTTCTTTTTTTCGTCAATCCGCGCGGCCATACCCCAAAAATGCTCTTGTAGAGATGCGACGCCCAACCATCCTGTTTCCCTCTGTTGATCTGTTCATCCAGAATTTGACTCCAAACTTCCTGTTTTCCCATGTCCCATAGTCGCGCCAAAACGGGCTCAGGCTTTTTCGTCTTTCCTTTCTTGCCGCCAAGCTCGACTAATTCTCCATCAAGCGTCACCACATTGGAAATGATCTTCATCTCACGCCCGCAAGCTGGGCATTCCCGATGCCCGACCGGCACAAGACAGGCGCAGGATGGGCATTCGCGGGGCGCCGGAACCTTGCGCTCCTTTTCCTCTTTCTCGGATGCCTTATCCTTGCTCCCGGAGCAAAGCTCGGCACGATCAATGTCCGTAACCATCCCAAGGCTTAGCGTCGTGTCGCTATGGTCTAGGATCAAGCACTCTTCCTTGCCGGGAGCCGTCCGGAGACCTCGACCAATGCTCTGAACATACAGAGATTCCGAGCGCGTGGGGCGCGCGTAAACGATGCAGCGAACGTCCAAATCCACGCCCGTTGTCATCGTGCCGATGTTGCAGATAACCTGTATTTCTTTGGCGTTGAACCGCTTTCCGAGGTCGGCGCGCTCCTCTCTTGGCGTGTTCGCGTCGACGTAGGTCGAAACAACGCCATTCCGCTCGAATTCCTCATGCAATTTCGCCGCATGGGCGCGATCAACCGCAAAAAGCAGCGTCGGCGCGCCGTTTGCTCTGGCCAGCCAAGTGGAGACCACATCGGCGACGATCTTCGGTTGGCTCATCCGTTCCGAAAGCTGTCCTTCGTGGAAGTCGCCGGCCACCGTCTTGATTCCGGTCAAATCGGGATGTGTCGGCGCAAAAACACGGAACTTGCTGAGATAGCCGTCATCAATCAATTGCTGCATTGAAATAGGCCGGATCAAATCGTCGAAGACCTTGCCGAGGCCCTTCGTCCACGGCGTCGCCGAAAGACCAATAGCGACTTGAGGCGCGCTCTCGCTCATGAGATGGCGCCATAAAACATCCGATCGGACATGGACCTCATCAACGACATATACATTCGCTTCCGGCATTCCTCGGCGCGCTAGCGTTTGCACGCTGCAAATTTGCACAGGGGCCTGCGGACGACGCCATTCATGGTCGCCCTGAATTACCCCGATGTCCGCCGGATCAATGCCGTTCTGCGTAAACCTCTCAAATGTCTGGTCTATGAGGTTCAACAGCGGAACGATAAACGCCACCCGATTGCCCTTCGCCATCGCCCCGTGGACGATATGCGCCGCAATCACCGTCTTTCCTGCCCCCGTCGGCAACTGCAACACCGGCCTTCTCTTACCGGCCCGTATGGCCTCTTTTAGTCCATCAAGGGCTTTGACTTGATGCGGCCTGAGATCGTTTAGCTGTCCCATCCCCTAATTCCTCCCTTGGATCGATCTTCGAAAAGGTGTGCCAAGAGGGATTAGCTCGAATTCCGAAAGGCTTCGGTATAATCTGAAGCCTTTCCGCTGACGGAAAAATCTCTCTTTGGATGGCCATTCGAAACGAACGGAACAACGAATGTCACGTTTTCGTCCGCACACAGTTTGGAATACTTCGTATTCTTGTGGGGCGCCGAAAACGTGACATCAACGACATTGTTAGACATTTCAATAATTTGTGATCGCTTTCGTCGCTCTCTGCACTGACGCTGACGCAAAGCGCTAGGGCTTATCCCCATGGCGCGCGCTTGTGAGGCAACGCTCTCGCTTCTAGGCGTGGCTCCGCTTCTCTGGCGCGCCTTAACCTTTAGTTCGGCATTTCGCTTTTTTCGCCTCTTCGCCGCTATGGCCGCTCGATCGGCTTTCGGAACGTCTATTGCGCCGATTGCGCGCAGATCTAGGAGAGTTCTGACCTCATAGGTTACGCCCATCACTTTGGCGATCAATTCGCCACCCATGACCCCCTTAAAACCGCGAGAACGCGCTATCCCTTTTTCGACTGCGGAGACGATATGATCCGGGACATTTCCGATAGAGCATTCCAGGCGGTATTTCCCACGCGCCAGGATCGTCTCGGGAGAACAATCCGGCCAAGACATCCATCGCTCGGTCTTTCCGACAAAGCGATATTTTCGTGGCTCAAATTCGCGGAGAAGAGCCCCGCAGCAATAGCCCAGCTTTTCCCAATCAAATTCGGGATTTTTGGAATTTGCATAGGCAAGCTTTTGTAAGTTGCTTATCCTGAGTTTCGACATAAACCAGCGGTGGGAAATCTGACCTAAAATAGGCCGCAAATTCAGAACTTGCACTGAACGCGGATTTAGGATATTAATGTTTTCGGCCATGACGAGAGACCCTTTCCTAGGTCGTTATGGTGTTAGCCACGACGTGTTGTCCTTCTAGCGGACGTTGTGGTCTCGCTCAGTTCCGATTTGTGCTCGGACTGGGCATCTAAATGGGCTCGGGCGCTGTGGCGGCGTTCGAGCCCTCTGTAATTCGCGCAACTTGAGAAGCGGGTCAAGCGGATCATCCCGCTTTCCCCATTTCATCCCCCAAGATCATCTCGAGGGCATATTCGCCGATGAAGGCATGCCCATTTCCTGCATCGAATATCGGGTCGCCAAGAGAGGTGTATCCAGTTATGCGGATTGCTGCGGCCTTCTGGTTTCTCCCGCGCAACTCCTCCTCAACGCAGCGGACTTTTTCCCGAATGCCGGGCTTCGCCTGGGGAACCGCATCGGAACACAAGCGTTGTTCGATTTCTTGCGCGCTCATGCCGTCCGCAAACATCGAGCGAATACGATCCCGCTGCGAACGCCGATCCCGACGCGGCGGGCGCGGACTTTCGCCCTTTGGCTCTTTCCTCATGTCTGCGGCTTTCAACCGAATACGGCGCAATCTATGGACAACGGCCGCTCTTGAGCAGTCCCCAAAAATCTCGGTGATTTCATCCACAGATTTTTTCTGCCGGACAAAAGAGCGTAGCCTTTCGTCTCGATCGTATTGCCACTGGATGCACGGTTGGCGGCGCTCGCCGCGCGGATTATCGGTTTTGTGGCTCATAACTCGACCTTCGTAAATGCGCTTTGCCTTTTTGCCGCGCGATACTCTTCTCGTTCGGATCTGGTGTAGACATGCGCCTTCGCTTGTGACGCATGAAATTCACAGTAAGGGCGCCCCGCGGCGAGATTGGCCACTTTCCCGCAGAAATGGAAATCACTGCTTCCCGGATCATTAATTGGCCAGCGGCAATGATGGTTTTGCAAGTCGATGAGCTGGAGGCCATGGGGCGGCGTTTCTTCCGCCTCTAGGAGGATAGTAGCCTCGACCAGCTCCATCGCCTCCACGACCGGCGGGAAGGCGATGACTGGCGCCTCTGACTGACGAGGAGCGGGCGCAGGCTTTCGAGCGGGATTCGATCGGCGTAATCCCTTCCTCGCTGCCGCGCTCCTCTTTCCAGAGGTCTCCCCAGCGCCCAACTGCACCCCAATCCGGTGGCACTTTCCCATAATGGCGCATCTCGAGGTTCCCATGAGCTTCGCTATCTGAGTTCCCGTTAGTCCCTCGCGAGCTAAGCGCGTTAGTTGTTTCACGCGATCCTCTGTCCATTCGGTTCGCAGGGTCATGCGCTAGCCTCGCTTTCAGGCCACACAGGATCGCCCGAAAACGGCCACGAGGCCAAGACAGCATAGAAGTGATGCGGAAAGCTAAGCGGCGAGAATAGCCATCCCGCCGTGCGGAACGCCTCAATTCGATGAATGGGGACATATGCGGCCCAAGTGATGCGCTCGGTCATTCGGCGACCCCGAAAAGATGAAACAGATTGTCGCTTTTCTGCTTTTCAAGCTCGGCGATGTTGCGCGCCGCCTGAGTGAAATACGACGGCTTCAACTCAAATCCAATTCCCCGTCGGCCCATCTTCACCGCTGAATAGACCTCGCTGCCGATCCCGAGAAACGGCGTCAGCACCACGTCATTCGGATTGCTCCAAAGATCAATGCACCGCTCGATCACGTCGAGTTGCAAAGGCGAGATGTGCTGCTCGTCTTTTTCGTCACGAGCGCTGCGATATTGCAGCGTGTTCGTTTGATCTATGTCCATCCAGACCGGACTGGCGTATCGTTGCCAAACCAGAACGCTAACCCACATATCGAATGGCCAAGGCTTATCGCCCTTGGCGCGCGTAATCGCCGCATGACGCTCATAAGCCTCCCGCGAAATGTCGAGACCTGTCCCGCTAAATTCCTCGAACATGCCCGCGATAAACTCGTCATTCTCACCCGGCTTGCGAAACGTCATCACGTAATCGGCGAGCCCCTGGCCGCTCAGCGAGCTGTCTTTCACGATTTGCTTATGCAACAGCCGCAGCGACTTCGTGCGCTGCTGCGCGACGACCGGATCTTTCCAGATGCAGACCTCGGAGTGAAAATACCAGCCTGCATCCTCATAGGCGCGCACGATTTCGCCGCGAAAGTCGCGAATGCCGATGAAACCGTGCCGCGTTTTGCTCGTCGGGAGCTGCATGCAATGCACGCTGTGAAGACGGCCAGGTTTGGTGACGCGCAGCAATTCAGATATCAGAAACTGATAGTGAATCCAAAACTCTCCGCCTTCATTGTTCGAGATGTCGCGGTCGAAGTTGCTGAACTTATACAAGCCCTCGAATGGAGGAGAATGAATTCCAAAATGTATGCTGTCTCCAGGAATGGCGCGGATTAATTCCACGGAATCACCTTGGTATATCGCATAGCGATCCATCACGACTTGATCGACGGCTTTGATTTCAGAATGTGCGATCATGCGGCTTCTCCAATCCATGAGGGAATTTGCATCGGCTTTTGCGGATCATAGTCGGGACGATCGCGGACCATGCCGCGCACGCTCGCTGCGCTCAAATCTGCCATATGCGCGACCATTGCCGCCGCCATGCGCTCGGCGTCAAGTTCCTTGCGGCGCAAATTGGCGACGACGGCACCTTCCGTTTCGGCGGCGATGAAATGCACCGTGACCGGCTTAGTCTGTCCGAAGCGCCAACATCTGCGGATTGCCTGATAAACTTGCTCAAACGAATCGTTCAGACCAACAAAAATCATCTTGTTGCAGTGCTGGAAATTTAACCCGAATCCGAGCATGGATGGTTTGCTAATGATGATCGGCTTCTCGCCCCTCAACCATGCAAGGATGCGTCGTTCGTTTTCATCGTCGGAATTTGAACCGCGAACCGATATGCAGCGACCGGCAAACGCTTTTTCAAGCGCATCCTGCTCTGTGTTTAGTCCGCACCAAATTATCCAAAGATCATCGCCTTGACTCGCGTAAATATTCGATGGCTCGCTCAAGCCTGTCCGTATTATCCCCGAATTGACCGAGTCCTGTATTGCATGGGGAGCATAAAATTCCTCTAACTCTGCCCGTTTCGTGGCAGTGATCAACGTGGAACCGAGCGAGAGCCGTTCCGCGTCCGCAGATAGCGCAGACACCGTGCTGCTGCCTGAGCAATTCATCGTATTCTGCTGATCCAATTCCGAATTGAGACCGGAGTCTGGCGTCTCTACGCTTTTCTTTGTCTCGTTCTCTTGCTGACTGCTTCGCTTTTTCCCTGTATTCTTGATCTTGCGCGTAGCGCTGGCGTCGCCGTTCGTTCCGAGCATCGGCTGTTGATCGCCGATATTCTCTGACGTGTTCTCGGTTTTTATCGTTCCATTTTCGGTTATATTCGAGACGTTTTTCTGCATCTCGCCTATTCCCTTGGGCGTTTCGCTTGGCGCGATATTCAGGGTCTTGTTTGGCTCGTTGTTTACGACGGGCGGCGTATTCTGGCTTCCACATGTTGCCAGTTTATCACGTCGGCTGCCATTTACAATCATAACCGCCAGCTTCACGCGATCTTCGACCGACGCCCGGCGCGCGCCAATGCGCTCGGAAAGCGAAGTCGCCTGCATCGGAAACAGCAATCCAGTCTCCATGGACGGCTCATAGGCGACGCCGGCCGTATGCTGGATTTGTTCGAGCGGCGGCAGGTCATAGCCTGTGTTGTCATAACCGAGATCGGACGGCTTGCGGATCATGACCGCCCATGACGCCATCCACTTCCAGAACTCGTTTTCAGCGTGACCTTTGAGACGCCATTTCTGCGTATCGCCGCCGTCATGGACGAAGAACGTCGCCAGCATGTCCGTATAGGACATAACGCCAAGAAACTCGGCATGGTTTCCAAGCTCCATGAAGTCGTTCGGGGCCGGCGTCGCCGTCGCCGCGAGGCGGAATGAAATGGCGTTGCATTCCTCAATGAGACGCGTGCGATAGTGGCCGTCCGTTGATTTCAGGATCGAACTTTCGTCAAGAACGACGCCGCCGAATTTCGACAGATCGAAATGCTCGATTTTCTGATAGTTGGTGACGAACAAGCCATTGCGCACATCATCTTGAATTTTAGCCAGAAACGCGCTAATTCCAAATTTCTCGCCTTCGCGAATGTGCTGCGCTGAAACCGCTAGAGGTGCAAACGCCAGAACAGGCTTACCAGTATGTTGAGCGACGCGATGGCCCCATACCAGCTCCATCAATGTTTTACCGAGCCCAGTGCCCGCGAAAATCGCGGCGCGGCCCCGGCGGAGCGCCCATGCGGTTATGTCTCGCTGATGCGGCTTCATGAACGACGGCAATTCACCGACATCCAAGAGACCTGTCATCGGGTCAATGATACGCTTGCGCGCGAGGAACTGGTGATAGGCGTCCAAGCTCATTCCGCGACCTCCAACGCCTTTTCTTCCATCTCCCGCGCCACTGACATCGCGCACGAAATGACAAGCAGACTCATTCCCTTGATCGGTGCTCTTTCAATCGTAATCCGTTGCGCCAGCTTGTCATCCAAGATGATGCCGTGGATCTGCAACAAATCCAATGTGGCCTTAAGCATGTTGTCGAGATCAGCTCGACAATCGTTCGCGACTCTCATCCTGAGGCCGAATACGCTCGAGACCATTCCAGGCTTTTGCGCGTTGAGACAATAGCCGGCTTCTGCGAGCCATGCTTGATAAGCCTTCGACTTTACAACACGGACATGACCATTGACCACGATGCTGCGCCAGAGAGCGTTGGTCGATACCGGAATCGGTAAATCCAGCGCGACATATTCAGAGGGTTTGCGACCGATCATAGTCCGCCACGCTGTTTTGGTTTGGCATTCATCGCCGCTTTCATCGCCGCTTTTTTCTCGACCCATGCGCGGCGCGTCTCTATCTCAGAAACAAGCGCTGAGAATTCCTCGCGATGATTCTCGATCAAGCTGTTGATCGCTGTTAATTCGTCTTTCAAACGCGTCCCACGATCATCCCGACCACGGGACCAATATGCCCCTCCACGTTCCCATTCGATTTCCCTTTGCAGGGCCAGCCTCGGGTCATCGTCCCATGTTCCCCATCTCTTGGCCGTGTCGGAACAGGTCATGCACGTAAGCATTGCCGTCCGTTGTTGCCCAAGTTCTTTCAGGCGCGTGAAAAACTCTTCGCGCGTGAGCGTCTTGACCTTAGATGCGTCATAGCCGCATTCGGTGATTGAGCCCTCGCCGAGGCGGCGCCAGGGCAACGACGGTCGCAAGATATGGTCAACTGGCTCTTTCATCGCCGCGTCCTTTGCCGCTGTCGACCGATCATGCCGATCATGCCAACCCTCGCATAAATCTGGTAACATCGGTCTTCATCTGTCGATATTCTGCGATAATCTCATTGAGCTTGGAGCGCTCACTCGGCAACATTGTGTTTAGTGTGCAATGATAATCTAATTCGTCGAAGTTGTGCCGCATCATAATATGCACAATGCTATGATGGTTCGGGCATAGCCATATAAAAGTATGGTCCGGTCGAACAAACCGAAACCTCGCTTGCTCAGAAAGCGGCAGCACATGATGAGCGTGAGTTATCTCATCGAATTCAGCGCACACAGAGCATTGCCGAGATTGTCCCGGATCAAAGGAGAGACGAGCATTTTTGATCCATATCATCTCTTGCCGCTTGCGCTCTGAAATCGCCTCCGAAGTCTCATCAGGATAGATAGCCGCGCGGATCGCCATCAATATCATCGCGAGTTCACAGCGGACTGCGGCGGAATCGCAATTTTCATAGTCTCTGTTCGCTATTTCCAACTGTTGATGCAGCACGATGCGATCTTCAATCGTTGGCCAAATAAAAGTCATGCCATTCTCCTGCGAAATCCAGCGATGACTTCCTTCATTTTTGCGGCTTCCATCATGGAGATAAGGCTATCAACCTCTCCATAATCGCACCGAGCTGCTATCCACTCGGCGAGATTTTCCGATGCGGTCAACTCAATCGCGCGGCTCTCATTCGACAATCGTCTTTTTTCCTCGCGTAGTTCCTTTTCGGCTTCTTCTGCCCGAGCAATTGAAGCAAGGCGTTTTTGAATATATGGAACCTGATCTGTATTCTCTAACTTTCGTATCTTTTCAAGTTCCTTGCGTTCATCAAGAGCTGTGCCGCGCACAAGTTCCTTTGCATCTTCGCAGATATTCTCCGCTCTCGTGATACTTTCTTGGATCGTTCTTTCACCGATGCCAAGAGTTTCCGATGTGGCCTTGGTGAACCTTGGCTCTGAACAAGTCGCGACGGTCGCGACTTGATCGGACCTGCGATCACCGCCATGGCGCGTGTTTTTATGGAGTTCTTCGTAAATCTTCTTCCGGCGTGCAAAGGCGTCGTCTCGTTCTATGCCTTTCAACTCCGCTCGCATCAAATTCTCGTCGATCATAGCCAATTCGGCGCGCAAATCGTCATCTTCGACAATCACGCAGGGAACAGTCTCAAGACCAACCTTGCGCGCCGCTTTCAGGCGATGTGCGCCCGCCGTGACTTCATAGGCGTCGGATTCAATCCCCTCGACCATCCTGCGCACGGGGCGCACGCGCAGGGGATTGATAATGCCGACCTCACGAATACTGTTAACGAGGCCGCTGACAACGGCCTCATTGATCGTTCGCGCGTCTTTGCGCGTGAAAACGCTGCCAAGAGGCAGTTCGCACGTTTCCATCATCTTTCGACCTTCGGATAGAAGCCTTCACGTGGAATGTTGCGTGTGACTTTGCCGTCGTTGCGCCAGCGGTTCCAATGGCGTAGAATGATCTCCAGTTTTTCGTGTCCGCGAAGACGCGATTTGCGTTCCGCCATCATGCGCGAACGCAACCAGAGAATGGAGTCATTCTGCTTGAGATTGGCGCCGTCGAACAGCCGGGCGAAGAACACTCCTGCCTGGACGGGATTTTTATTGTGCAGAATGTAATAAGCCGCGCCAATAGGCGTTTTGCCGGCGAGAACGGAAAATTTCTGATTGATCGTCTCGCGGATCGCGCTGTCAATATCTTTCTGATGGCGATGGTAAAAGTCTCGTATTTCCTGTTTGGTCGGCTGAGATCCAGGCTTAACTTGCGTGGTGCTACCGTTGCTTGTAAATATTCCTTTCTCATAAAAGATCAACAATTTGGAAACCGCCGCCGCCTCATTGGCGTGTATCGTCCCCGCCATCGAGAGGAAGTTGCCCGGCGTGCGCTGGCGCCCCATGTCAACGGTCATGCGCGCCTCACGAGCGACGCCAAACATGACCGCGCTCTGAATGGCGATTCCCGTTCGCACCACCGCTTCAAGACGATGCTGCCCGTCGTTGAGCAGCCCGTCTTTTGAGACAATGATCGTCTCGCCGTTCAAGGTCCAAAACCCATGTTCGATATCGGCGGCGATTTCTTGCACAAGCTTTTCGCTGAGATTGCGGTTGCCGTCATTGAGTTCGAGCAACCGTTTAGCGATCGTCGGCGTTATAGCAGTAATCTCGACGAACGGCCCCTTGCGGCCTTTCTCGACGCGCTCGGAAAGCCACGACAGCTCGCGGTCTTTTGTGTCAGTCGGTTTAGTCGGGGCGGAGGATGTTTCCCCGCCTCGGTTCAGTGCGTGAATTACGGTAGCCATTTTTAACTCCCCTAGATAGCCGCATCATTTCGTTAGTTTGTTTTCGCGTGCCAGACGGCGACGCCTGTTCCGCAACGCCGTGAGCCAGCGCACCACGTCCGACTCGTGAACCTTCAATCCTCTTGCGATCTCGAAACTATCAGCGCCATTGTCGAACATGAGCTGAGCGAGGAAGAAATTCGGATCTTCCAGAATGCGCGCCGATGATATTTCGAAAGTTTCGAGGAGGTATGCGCGCGCGCTCATCGATGTAACCATTCGACGGAGAGAAGATAACGCAGGACCAAACGACGCAAATGTCACAGGCTTGTCGCCTTATGTTTCGCACTTGTTCGCTAAGGGTTATCCACAGCTCGACGCCATGGGAACTCTATGGGAGACTGCACTCGTGGATAAGAAAAAGGGGCCAACGATACGGAGGAGGAAAGCGCATGGTCGGCCCCTAGTTACGCGCCAGGCGGGAGAATACCTAGCGCGAAGTGAATTCAGTAACGGGAGGCTTGGCCGGAGGCTTGAGCCATGTTCATTCCCGGCGTAAGAGGACGATTCCCCACGGGCATTCCATGTGCTCCCTCAGCGCGTGAAAGTTCATACTCTATTAAATGGAGAGCACGATGGGTGAGTTCCACCAGCGTAAGGAGACGACCAACCGTGCAACTCGGCATTGGATTGGCTTCATCTTCCTTCATTGGCTCCGTCCCGACCAAATGATCCGAAAGCAAGCGCAATCTTCCAGCGATCTCGGTTGATCGCTCCAGCGCTTTCTCCAAATGGCTCAAGCCGCCATCGATCGTATGAGGGATTCCAGAATTCTCTAAAACCATGTGATTCCTCTTTGAGTTTCACGCAGCGTGTGTGGGTCTGCGTGGAGCGCGCCGGACGGGCAGGTCGGCTCACCTCGCGCCCGTCCGGCGCTGTTAATTCACGAAGCTATCAGCCGTCACGCCGATGCTGATCAGCGCGAGCACGACGCCCGCAGCAGCTCCGAAGACTAACGATTCAGCGATGCTCAGCATTTTAGCCCCCTAAGTATATGAGCAAAACGGGCATGATCTTGATGCCAAGAAACGCTAGCAGAAGGCCGCCCGCAAGGCCCGTGGCTACAGCTAGAAGAAGACACACCATCTCAGTCCCCCGGCCTGATAACTAACCACGCCGCCATAGCGCTCAGAACAATCGTCATTCCGATCGCCACCCAGGCGAGGTCATTAGGAGGCGGGGCTTCGGGAGGTGGCAAATCAGAGAGGTCACGACGGTCGATCACTTGTCCCTCGCAGGAAAGTCGTCTATCTTGATTCTTCCACGAGACGCATGCACGATTATCTTTTTCCACGTTTCCGATACGCCACGGTTACGCCAGATATAGATTTGGTTGCGCGTCGCGCCAAGGCGCAAGGCCACCTTCTCAATCTCTGGGCTAGTCTTACGCTGTTTCATATCGCGAGTTTCGGCCAACGAGATAATTCTGTCAAGCGACATTTTTTGAGTTTTCCACAGCCATAGCTGCCCTCTGTCAGTTGACAGATAAATCGCGTCGTGCTTTACTCCATCCATACCGCTGCTGTGGCTGGAGGACGAATGACAATGGCGAGAACCGCGAAAAAGACCAAAGCTAAATCGGAGGCGGCGGAGCCCGTCGAAGCGGTGGATATTGCCGCAGTTTCGAAGCAGGCCGCACCATTGGCCGCTGAATCTGTCGTCATTCACGGCGTCAAGGGCTTCAACCGCGATATGACATGTCTCGGTTTCCAATTTGAAGCCGGCAAGACGTTCGAGATGGAAGGCCCGATTAAGGCTTGTGAGTGCGGCTTCCACGCCGTCGAATATCCACTTGATGTTCTAAATTATTACGCGCCGAACGTCTCAGTCTTCCATGCCGTCGAGCAAAGCGGCGAGATCGCGCGCCATAGCGGCGATACCAAAATCGCCAGTGCGAAAATCACAATCGGCGTCGAGCTTTCGCTTGGTGATCTCGTCGAGCGCGCCGTCAAATGGATTTTTGATCGCGCGACCCCGGAAGGGGAAGGATCGCACGCGACGGGCTGGAGGGGCGCTGCATCCGCGACGGGCTGGAGGGGCGCTGCATCCGCGACGGGCGTGAGGGGCGCTGCATCCGCGACGGGCGAGAGGGGCGCTGCATCCGCGACGGGCGAGAGGGGCGCTGCATCCGCGACGGGCGTGAGTGGCGCTGCATCCGCGACGGGCGAGAGTGGCGCTGCATCCGCGACGGGCGTGAGTGGCGCTGCATCCGCGACGGGCGTGAGTGGCGCTGCATCCGCGACGGGCGGGAGGGGCGCTGCATCCGCGACGGGCGAGAGTGGCGCTGCATCCGCGACGGGCGAGAGGGGCGCTGCA
>Ga0335069_10005228_pt1 | contig 19114 bp, 17 predicted proteins | sample Lox_Sample_11_FD_206714 | JGI IMG/M metagenome (GOLD analysis project Ga0335069, IMG submission 206714) | Soil microbial communities from Loxahatchee National Wildlife Refuge, Florida, United States - Lox_Sample_1.1 | ecosystem: Environmental > Terrestrial > Soil > Wetlands | place: USA... | reverse complement strand
GCGGCGAACATCGCGCCCGACAGCCTCGCGGTGAACGGGGAGATGCTCATGGCGCTCCCCACCGTGCTGGCGGTGTGGGCGGCCCTGGCCGCTGCGAAGGAGGATGCGCTCGGCCGGCGCGTCCTCCTCTGGATCCTCGCAGGCGTCTTCTGTGGGGTGGCCGCGCTCTACAAGTACCAGGCGGCGCTCGTGGGGCTGGCCCTGCTCGTGGTCGCCGCGAAGGACCCGAGGACGCACCTGGCTCGCGCCGTCTGCCTGGGGGTGGGGTTCGGCGTGCCCTTCGCGTCGACTGCGCTCTACTTCTGGCACCGCGGGGCGCTGGGGGACGCGATCGACTGGGGGATCCTCTTCAACCGGAGCTACCTGTCCGAGGGGCCGGGTCTGCAGATGGCTGCCTCGCGGCTCGGCGCGCAGGTCTTCGGGGTCGTGCTGCCGAGCCTCCTCTTCTTCGCGGCCGGCTTCGTGTCGCTCTGGCGCATTCTCCGGCGGGGAAAGACTCCGGGGATCGTCGCCGGCCGCGCAATGCTCGCCGTCTGGGCGCTCGAGTCCATCTACTGCTTCACCCTCGGACGACGCTTCTTCGGCCACTACCTGCTGCAGCCCGAGCTACCTCTGGCGCTGCTCGCCGCCGGACCGGTGGCAGCGGCTTTCGAGGCGCGCCCGCGGCTGACTCTCGGGGCGCTGGCCGCTCCTGCAGTCGTCTTCTTCGGCCTCAACGTGCTTCCCGAGCTGACGAGCCGCGTGGTTTACGGTGACCCCGATTACTGGACCGTCGGCCACGCCGCCGCCGAACGCACCCGGCCGGGTGACGGCATATGGGTTTGGGGAAACGTGCCGCAGATCTACTACGCGGCCGAGCGCGAGCCCGGCGTCCGCTTCACCTTCTGCAACTACCTCACGGGGCTGTCCCCCGGCACGCCCTCGGAATACGACCCCAGCGTTGACCCGAAGGCCAACGCCGTCGCGGTCGCGTGGAACATGGTCGTGGCTGACCTCGACGACCGCCGCCCCACGCTGGTGCTCGACACGGCCGCCGCCGGAATGAAGTCGTACGGCAAGTTCCCCGTCAGCAGCTTCCCCGTTCTGGCACGCTACCTTGAGACGCACTATCGCATCGAAGGCAGCGTCAACGGCGTCGTGTTCTACCGGCGGATCGGCTCCACGTGACAGAGGCAGCGAAGAACCGGGTGGGCGACCTCGTCGTCCGCATCAGCGACGCGGTCACCTCCCGCGCCTGGGTCACCCTCGTCCTCAGCTGGATCGTCGCGGCCGTCGCGGTGTTCGTCATGACGGGGCTGCAGGTGCACGGCGACTTCGCGTCGCTGCTGCCTCCCGACACCAAGTCGGTGAAGGATCTGCACGCGCTCGAGGCGCGCACGCGCGTCCTGGCCGACTACATGGTGGGCGTCGAGGCCGACGATCCGGCGCAGCGCGTGCCGGCGGCGCAGGTGATGCGGGCGGAGCTCGAGAAGCTCGACCCGGCGCTCGTCTCGGGCATCACGGCGGACGAGCACGGGGCGCGGCTGTTCGCTTGGAACAACCGGTTCCTCTACGCGCCGCTCGAGGACATCCAGCGTGCGCGCGACGCGCTCGACGAGAAGATCGCCGAGGCCAACCCGCTCTACGTCTCGCTCGACGACGACGATGCCGGCAGCAGCAACGGCAAACAGGCGGCGCCGAGCGCCGACGATCTCGAGAAGCGGCTGGACGAGGCAGAGGCCAAGTCGAAGGACTCGGGGGCCTTCGTCTCGAAGGACGGGCATCTGCAGCTCTTCATCGTGCGGACGACCTTCACCGCGGACGACGACCGCGGGGCGGTGCTAACGGCGGACCTGCAGCACATCCTCGATAGGGTGCAGAAGCAGTTCCCGGCGGTTCGGGTGGGCATGGCCGGCGACGTCATCAACACGACGGCGGAGCACAAGTCGCTCATTCGCGGCGTCGTCACGTCGACCCTCATCACGGTGGGGCTCGTGATCGGGGCTCTCCTCCTCTTCTACAGGTCCTTCGTGGGGGTGGGGGCGCTCTCCTGGTCGCTCACCGTCGGCGTCCTCTGCACCTTCGCGGTCACGCGCCTGACGATCGGATCGCTCAACCTGGCGAGCTCGTTCCTCTCGTCCATCGTCATCGGCAACGGCATCAACTTCGGCATGGTGCTCCTCGCGCGCTACGGAGAGGAGCGGCAGAAACACCTGGACCCGAAGACGGCGCTGCACGAAGCGGTGCGGGGCGCGGCGCCCGGGACCCTGGCGGCGGCGCTGACGGCGTCGGTCGCGTACATCTCGCTCGCCGTCACGCCATTCCGCGGCTTCCGCGACTTCGGGATCATCGGCGCGGCCGGCATGATGCTCTGCTGGGTCTCGGCCTTCACGGTGCTACCGGCGGCGCTCACGGTGGTCGGACGTCGCGTGACCCTGGGGGATCCAGCGCGGTTCGGCAGCGTGCTCGCGCGCATCGTTCCGCGGCGGCCGCGCACCGTCACGGCGATCGGTCTGGCCATCCTCGTGCTCACGACGGGCGCCACGGTGCGCTACCTGACGAGCGATCCGCTCGAGGACAACCTCAACAACCTGCGGTCCGAGAACCACGACCTGGACGCCGAGAACCAGTGGATGTCCAAGTTCGACAAGGCGTTCGGCAGCGGCATCTCCGGCGGCTTCGCCATCGGCACGGGCAGCCCCGCCGAGGCGCACGACGTGGCCGCGAAGCTCGAGGCGGCGGACGAGGGCAAGCTCGACTCGAAGCACCTCTTCAGCCGCATCAGCACGCTGGAGGACGCGCTACCCAAGGACCAGCAGAAGAAGCTCGCGCTGCTCGCCGAGGTGCGCGAGATGCTCGATGGGCACCTCTTCAAGCACCTGTCCGACGAGGACCAGGCTCGCTATCGCAAACTCCGCCCCCCCGACGACCTGCGCGCCCTCACCGAGGACGATCTTCCCAACGAGATGGCGTGGCCCTTCACCGAGAAGGACGACTCGCGCGGCAAGCTGGTGCTCGCCAACACGGGGCACGGCGTCGACGAGTGGCGCATCACGTCGCTCGTGGACTTCGCGAAGCAGCTGCGCGCGCTCGACTTCCCGCCGGACGTCGTGATCGGCGGGACGGCCTTCATCTTCTCCGACATGCTCGCCGCGATGGAGCGCGACGGGCCGCGAGCGACGGCGGCAGCGATCGTCGGCTCGGGTCTCGTCGTGCTGATGCTCCTGGGATGGGGGAGGCACGCGCGCGTGACCCTCGCGTGCGCGGGGCTCGGCATCACCGGGATGCTCACGGTCGCGTGGCTGATGGGGATCAAGGTCAACTTCCTCGACTTCGTCGCCCTGCCCATCACGATCGGCATCGGCGTCGACTACGGGGTGAACATCGCAGCGAGAGCGCGGCTTTCGCGCCACCCGCATCCGGGGTTCCACGCGCTGTCGACGACGGGGCCCGTCGTGGCCCTCTGCTCGTACACGACCGTCGTCGGCTATGCGTCCCTGCTATTCTCGCAGAACAAGGGGATTCACACGTTCGGGCAGTCGGCGATGATCGGCGAGCTCACGTGCCTCACGGCAGCGCTGGTGCTGGCTCCAGCGCTGCTGGACTTCGGCGTGCGCGCGCAATCCGGCTACTCGGTGTCGGGCTCGACGGCGGCCTGAGCGAGCGCCGGGGCGACCGGGACGCCGTGCGGCAACGCGTCCTCGGCCGGGGAGTCGACGAGCTCCTGGTAGACGCACCCGTCGATCAGTACGCGGGCATGGTCCTCGTCGAGCCAGCCGAGCTGGTCGCCGAAGGTGTAGTCGTAGCGCTGCTCGAGCCAGTAACGGTGACCTCGCACGGCGTGAAGCGTCGTCGAGACCGCGGTGTCGCTGACCGAGTCGCCGCGGCTGATCATGACGCGGTGCGGACCGGGCTGCGCGAGGTAGCAGAAGTAGCTCTCGCCCTTCAGGCCTCCGACGAGCTGTCCATCATCGTGGACGATGAACGTGGTCGTCAGCGACCAGTGTGACGGGCGAATCACACACACCGTGGCAGCTTGACGCGGAGCCGGCCCGAACGGCTCGATGGGAGGCTCGTTCGGCGACGCGAGCGCGTAAGTCGCGCAACCGCCGGTGAGAGCGAGCGACGCGAGGATCGAGAGACGACCGAGAGAACGGAGCGTGGGGACGATTCTTTGAGGCATGGGTTGCACCCTCCGAGCGAGCGGTTCGCGAGTGCAACGCGTGTTCCCCGAGTCCGGGGAATCGTCAGAGCGAACTCTGCGTCGCTTCGAGGCAATCGAGTTCCACGGTCGCTCCGCTGGGGAGAGTGTTGGGGCTGAAGACGATCTTCTGCGCGCAGCGGCCGGCGGCGGTGCCGGTCACGTAGCACCAGCCCTGCTCGGTGCTCTGCGCGCACGAGCCGTTCACGAGCTGGCTGCCGAGCAGCTGCGGCACCGTCGTGTCTCCCCCGCCGTTCGGCAGCGTCATCACGACGCGGCACTGCACGGCGCCGGCCGCATCGACGTGCAGCGGCTGCGGCAGGCACGCGGTGGCCAGGGCGCTGCCGAGCCGGTCGACGATCGCGTTCATCGCGGGTCGGTAGCCGTAGAGCGGATCGTGGCCGCCCATCTGGTCGGTCGCGTGAATCGGACAGAGCGAGGAGACGATGCCCTGCGTGCCGAGCAGCTTCGCGAGCAGGAGCTCGCGGATGGTCGGGTACGCCTTGGCGTAGGTCTGCTTCTGCGGCGTCGTGGGATCGCACACGGCCGGCGTCTGCTCGTGCGTGAGCCCCGTGGCGGCGCAATCGCACGCGTACTGCACGGCGGGATCGGTGATCGTGCAGTCGCGCGGCTGCGCGAGCTGGAAGGTGCAGGCGTACTCGCGATCCACGAAGAGCGGCGTGTGCGGGCCCTGGTCGGTGATCCATTCGCGGCCGCTGATGGGATCCGTGCCGTCGGGTGACGACGGCGGCGGAAGGCCGGGGCGCGGCTGGTAGGACTCGATCATGTGCGGGTCGATGCCCGTCGTGTCCTCGTGCTCGGGATCGCGGCCGAGGATCTTCTGCCAGTCGGCGTCGGAGAGCGCGTCCTTCTGCGGGCTGTCCGGGTTGGTGGGATCGACCTGCAGCAGCTGATGGGGGACGCCGCCGATGTGCGCGTAGAAGACGTCCTCGCTCGAGCGCTCGGCGCCGGCCTTCAGGTGACAGAGCGTGTCGGGGCTCGTGTCGGATCCGTCCGGGAGGCTCGCTGCGAAGAGCGGGTTGACGCAGTTGCGATTGGTGAGCCCCTGGTAGGAGCCGGCGCCCTGCGGATACTCGCCGCTGCGATCGGGCACCGTCGGCGACGAGAGACCGAGCTCGTAGCGCTCGATGGGGAACTGCGGGTCGGCGCCGTACTTCTGCTTCATGTGGACGTGGCGCAGGTTGGGGTTGAAGCCCCAGTCGGTGTTCTGCGAGTAGGGCCCCTGCTGGCAGCTCGAATCACTCGCGGCGTTCGTCGCGAGGTTGCACGACGTGCAGGAGGGATCCTCGGGGTTCGAGGCGCAAGCCTGCGTGCCGCGCGGCGGCTGCCAGGCGGCGCTCATGAAGTAGTAGCCGGTGCCCTGGTAGGAGCGGACGTCGATCTCGGAGTCGTTCTCGTCGGTGAGCACGATGACCGCGACGAGCGAGTCGGGGCGCAGGAAGTCGTGGCGCTGCTTGAGGATCGTCGCGTCGACGCCGACCCACTGGGCGCGCCCGTTCGCGTCGAGGCCGAGCGAATCGTACGGGTCGGGCTGGACGAGGAAGCGGTACCAGGTCTCGAGCTGCGACTCGATGCCGCACCCGAACTCGTGGACGCCGGTCACGAGCTGCTGGAAGTCGCTCTCGAGCTGCGCGGCCTGCGTGACGGGAGTAGCGCCGGCGCTCGGCTGGACACCGGCATTCGCGGGAACCGAGGGGAACCAGCTGAGGAAGTTGTCGACGCCCGTGTCCGCCACGGTGCCTTCGGCGAAATTCGCGAGGTTCGTCGGATCGGCGGACCGATTGAGCAGCTCGCCGCGGTCGTCGTTGTGCGCGTTGATGGTGGCGCCATTCGCGGTGACCGTGACGCTCGGCTCGCACATGTGCGTCGAGGCGTCGCCGATGGTGTCGCCGAGGCGGGGGCCGAGGGAGCTGCTCAAGATGCCGATGTGCATGTCGTGCACCGGCGGGAACTCGACCTGGCCCTGGGCGCAATGCCCCTGCGTGTCCGACTGGCCGATCACGTCGTTGTTCGCGTCGAGGCAGTTGGGCGTCACCAGGCGCGTGATGAGGTCGGGGATGGCCTCCGAGAGGTACGCCTGCTTGTCTCCCATGGAGGCCGAGTTGTCGATGTCGAAGAGGATGTCGACCTTGTCGACCGCCTGCTGCGCGAGCTTCACGGCGACCGTGCTGGACGTCACGGGACTGGTGTTCTCGACGGGCCTGTCGAGGCACGCGACGAGGGCGACGGAACCGAGGAGCGCGAGAGACAGCTGCCGCTTCATGCTCCGGCACATGAGCAACGCGCAGGCCGCGCGCCTCTCTCGTGCGAAGTCCGCGGATTCGCTCGTCGTGGGCTCGCGCGGCGCCGTCAACCCGAGTGGCTGCTGCCATCGCGGTAGACTGGCTCGGTGGGAGCGGTGCTCGCGATCGTCCTTCTCCTGGGCGGATTCCTGCTCTTCGCGGCGCTCGTGTTCGTCGCGTCGCGCACGAACTTGCAGCGATGGGAAACGATCGTCGCGGCCATGAGGGAGCTGGAGGCGACGGACGTGCGGAAGCGCGCGTTCGGTCTCCTGGGGACGGTGCGGGGCGTGCCGGTTCGATGGGACGCGCTCGGCGGCGGGCGGGGCAACCAGGTGCACACCATGTGCTCGGTCTCGCTCGCGCATCCGCCGCGTTTCCTCATGGACCTGCGTCTGCAGACGGGCGAGGAGCTCGAGCAGGTGCGTGCGGGCCGCGCGGTCGACGTCATCGTGGGCGACCAGGCCTTCGACGACGCGTTCATCGTGGAGGCGGCGCCCTCGGACGTCGCGAAGAAGCTCCTCGACGCCGAGATGCGTCGCATGCTGCTGGCGATGCGACCGGTGCGGCTCTGCGTGGCGAAGGACGCGCTGTGGCTCGACGTGATGGGCGTCGTCGCTCACGTGGCGATTGCCAAGTCGATGCTCGAGCTCGTGCTCGCGCTGAGGCAACGGATGGACGAGATACCGCGGGCGCTCGCCGAAGAGCGCATGACGGCCGAGGCGCGCGAGGCCCCGGGTGCGGCCTATCGCGGCACGACGCCCGAGAGCGCCGGCGCGCTGGACGCGTGGTCGCCGCAGGGAGAGAAGGAGCTCGCGACGCTGCTGCTCGCACGCAGGCGCCGGCAGCAGCGCACGTGGATGACGACGGGCATCGGGATCGCGCTCTACCTGGCATTCGCGGCCACGGTGATGAGGTGCATGCGATGAGCACGAGGGTGTGCGCGAGATCCGTGCAGGGAGCCTGCGGAGATTCTCACGGGTCGCTCGCGCCCGCGCTGACTCGGGTTACGCTCCGACCATGATCGAATGGTCGGAGATGCACCTGTCGATCCGGGACGCGATGCGCCGGTTCGTCGAGGCGGAGGTGGTGCCGAGGATCAAGGACATCGAGCACGGCGGCGAGCCTCCGTACGACGTGCTCCGCAAGCTGGTCGCGACCTTCGGCATCAAGGACATGGCCGAAGCGCGCTTCGCGCACCAGATCGGGAAAGAGAAGGCTCGCGCCGAGCGCGGGGAGCCGGCGGCCTCCGGGCCGGAAGAGAAGAAGCCGCGCGGGGGCCCGGAGGCGGCCAACGAGATGGCGATGCGCATGATCCCCATCATCGAGCTGTGCAAGTACAGCCCCGGGATGGTCACGGCGCTCGGCGTCTCGATGGGGCTGACGGCGAACGCGATCATGTCGCGCGGGACCATCCGGCAGAAAGAGCGGTGGGCGCTGCCGCTCCTGACGCTCGAGAAGATCGGCGCGTGGGCGATCACCGAGCCGTCGTCGGGGTCGGACGCGTTCGGATCGATGAAGGCCACGGCGAAGCGCGACGGCGAGGGCTACGTGCTCTCGGGCAACAAGACGTTCATCACGAACGGGCCCTACGCGGACACCATCGTCTTCATCTGCAAGCTCGACGAGGGCAACGACGCCAAGGACCGCAAGGTCGTGAGCTTCGTGCTCGACAAGGGGATGCCGGGCCTCACGCAGAGCAAGCCGCTCCGCAAGATGGGCCTGCACGGCTCGCCCACGGGGGAGCTGTTCCTCGAGGACGTTCGCGTCGGGCGCGACCGGCTGCTCGGCGAGACGGAGGACGCGCCCGCGAGGAGCGCCGCGAAGGAAACGTTCACCGCCGAGCGCACGGGCGTCGCGGCGATGGCGCTCGGGATCGTCGAGCAGTGCCGCAAGCTGTGCATCGAGTACGCGAAGACCCGCGTGCAGTTCGGGCGGCCCATCGGGGAGTTCCAGCTCATCCAGCTCAAGCTCGCGAAGATGGAGGTCGCCCGGATGAACATCCAGAACCTCGTCTTCCGGCAGATCGAGCTCGCCGCCGAGGGCAAGGCGATGACTCTCGCCGAGGCGAGCGCCTGCAAGCTGTACTCGGCGCAAGCCGCGATGGAGGTGAGCCTCGAGGCCGTGCAGCTCTTCGGAGGCAACGGCTACATGGCGGAGTACCAGGTGGAGCAGCTCTGTCGCGACGCGAAGGTGCTCCAGATCTACGGAGGCACCGACGAGATCCAGATCTCGCAGATCGCCCGCAATCTCTTGGGAGAGAGCTGAAGATGCGAACACTGACGCTATCGGCACCGGGCAAGAACGCGCTGAGCAGTGAGCTCATGGCGTGGATCGTCGAGCAGCTCGCGCAGGCTGGCGGCGAGCCGCTGTTCATCACCGGCGCAGGCGATGCCTTCTGCGCCGGATTGAACCTGAAGGAGGTGGCAACGCTGTCGGCAGCCGGAATGGAGCGCTTCCTCGGCGCGCTCGAGAAGATGGTCGACGCCCTCTATGGCTACCCCGGGCCGACCTTGGCGTACGTCAACGGGCACGCGATCGCCGGAGGGTGCATCGTCGCGCTCGCGTGCGATCTGCGCGTCGGCCTCGCGAACGACACTGCGCGCATCGGGTTGAACGAGGTGCCGCTCGGGCTCCGGTTCCCACCGAAGACGTGGCGCATGGTGAAGCACCGGCTGTCACCGCCGGCGCTCGAGCGCGTGGTGCTCGAGGGCGGCCTCTACCCGCCGGCGCAGGCGATGCGGCTCGGGCTCCTCGACGAGCTCGTGGCCAACGAAGGCGAGGCGCGCGCGATCGCCGAGAGGCTCGCGTCCTCCCCTCGGGATGCCTATCTCGCCGCCAAGCGCGCCCTGAGGGGCGGCGCGCTCGACGTGACCGATGGCGAGGTCCGTCAGTACCTCGAAGAAGTGCTCCCGACGTGGACCAGCGGGGACCTGAAGGCGCGCCTCGAAGCGAAGCTCCGCAAGGCGTGAACCGGGCTAGTAGCCCATCTTCAGCTGCAGCTCGCTCGGGACGCCGGCAAAGCTGAAACGGGCCTTCTCGTAGCTCGGAGGGCCCATGAAGCCCTTGGCGTGGTTGGAGACGACCGTCCCCTCGGTCGGAATGCCGAAGAGCCCCGTGTCGAGCTTGCCGTTCTTGTTCTCGTCGTGGATGCACGCGACGGCATAGATGCCTGCAGGGATGGGATCGAACGCGCAGGTGGAGGCGCCCTTCTCGATGGGACACCAGCGGCGCTGCAGGGCCGCCGACGCATCGGTCGGGAAGCCCTTCGCCGAGTTGTAGAGGGTGCAGCCGACCTGACCGCCGTCCGATCGCAACCCGGAGATGCGGACCTTGAGGACCGCGGTCGCGGGCGGATCCGCGCTGGAGGCGCCCGGCGCGAGGAGCGCAGTCGCTGCGGCGACGGCCACGAGGAGGGACCTCACGGGACCGAGCATGGTCAGGATGCGTCCACGCGGCAGCAGCCAAGGGCGCGAAAAGGCGATGCCACGCGAGGGCTCGCGAAGGGTGATTCGCGAATCCGGACGACCGTGGGAGGCGAAAGATCCAGGTCGTGGCCTCGTCCAGGGAGGTGCCGCGGCGCGCGGAAACATCTTTGAGTGCCGCAACTTAGGAGACGCCGGGGCTTCGACGTGACTTGCGCGTTGGAGGGCGCGCTGTCCACCGAGCGGTCGGGCACACACGTTGCGATGAGGGGGCACCATGCACACCGCCTCCCTCCGCGTCGCCGCCATCGCGCCGTTCCTCCTCGCAGCCGCTTGCTCCGCAGGACCGGGCGGTGGTGAAGACCTCGGACAATCCTCGGCGCCCATCTCGACGTCGACGATCGTGTCACGCGGCATGGAGTGGGTGAACGCGGACCTCCACTACTGCCAGGCGGCGCGCGGCGAGGTGGACTACGACTCGTCGTGCTGGGCGTGGGAAGGCCCGAGCCACCGTTGCGACCGCGAGAGCAACGCCGCGTGGAACGCGTACCGGTCGGACTGCTCCGGATTCGTCACGTATGCGTGGGGGCTGCCGGCGGTGGGCGACGGCGGGTACGTGACCGGGGACTTCGCGCCCTTCAGCAACTCCTTCTCGCACACCATCGACGGCATCGACTTGCAGCCGGGCGACGCGCTCAACAAGACGAGCAACGAGCACATCATCCTGTTCAAGGAGTGGACCAACAAGGGCCACACCGCCGTGTTCATGGAGGAGCCCGGGTGCTCCTCATCCATCCCCTACGCGCACGAGTTCACCTCGGACGTGTCGATCAGCGGCACGGAGGTGTACGTGAGCTACGAGGGGGCGACCTTCTACGCGATCCGGTTCGACCAGGCGACGAGCGGCGGGAGCACCGGAGGCGGTAGCAGCAGTGGCGGCGGGAGCAGCAGCGGGGGCGGGGGCGCGGCGCCCGACGCGTGCAGCAAGGGCCAGGGCTTCTGCACGGCGACCCTGCAGTGCGACAACGGCCACTGGATCGTGCGCCAGGACGATCCCAATGCGTGCACCACGGTCGAGGACGTCGAGGAGCCGTGCAGCGTGGGCGGCGGCTACTGCACGGCGACGCTCCAGTGCGACGGCGGACACTGGGTGCCGCGCGTCGACGACCCGGCCGCTTGCACCTCCGGCCCCGGCGCCTGAACCGGGCGCCCGAGCAGCTCCGGGCTAAGCTCTTAGGCCCGTGAACCCGATCTTCAAGCTGATCGTGAAGCTGCAGGTGTGGCTCTATCAGTCATCGGGCGGCAAGCGCGGCTCGATGATGCGAGGACGGCAGCTCCTGCTGCTGACGACGACGGGCAGCAAGACGGGCAAGCAGCGCACGGTGCCCCTCGTCCCCTTCCGCGAAGGGGAGCAGCTCTACGTCATGGCCTCGCTCGCGGGAGCCCCCGTGCATCCCGCATGGTTCAAGAACCTGCGGGCCAAGCCCGACGTCGAGGTCCAGGTGGGCGCCGACAAGTGGCACGCGCGCGCCGAGATCGTCCCGGAGGGGCCCGAGCGTGATCGCCTGTGGAAGTCGATCACCTCGGAGCTGCCCAACTTCGCCGCATACCAGGAGAAGACGACGCGGGTGATTCCCGTGGTGAAGCTGGTGCGCGCCGGCTGACGCTTTCGAGCAGATGCGCTCGGCGGGCGAAGGCATCGCTCGTCGCGTCCGAGGGCTGAAGCTGCGGCTGGGCTTGGCGTCGTGGCGCGACGTCCCTAAAAGGAGGCGAACCATGCCGGGTTTGGACTTCTGGTGTGAGCTCGCGAGCACGTACACTTATCTGACAGCGAGCCGCGTCGACGCGCTCGCCGTGCGAGCGAACATCGAGGTGCGCTGGCGGCCTTTCTCGCTCGGGCCCATCTTCGCCGCCGCGGGGTGGGAGACGTCGCCGTTCAACGTGTACGCCGAGAAGGGGCGATACATGTGGCGCGACGTGGAGCGGGAGGCGGAGCGCATCGGCCTCCCCTTCCGGAAGCCGTCGGAGTTCCCGCGCAACAGCGTGCCCGCGGCGAAGGTCGCGACGCTCGGCGTGATGCGAGGCTGGGGGCCGCGCTTCATCCAGCGAACCATGCGCGCCGAGTTCGCCGAGGACCGCGACATCGGCAAGACCGAGGTGATCGACGAGATTCTGGGGGAGCTCCACCTCGACGGTCCGGCGGTGCGCGACGAGGCGACGTCCGCCGAGCACAACGGCGCCCTTCGTCGCTCGACGGAGGAGGCGACGCGCCTCGGTATCTTCGGCGCGCCGACGTTCGTCGTCGGCGAGGAGATGTTCTGGGGGAACGATCGCCTCGCGCACGCGCTCGAATGGGCAATGAGGGCGCGCAGGTCGTCGTCAGCCGCCTGAAGGTGCTCGCCGCACGCGCTTGGCGACTGCGTCGACGGCGGCCATGAAGGCCATCGCGCAGCCGACGCCGTAGGACACCTCGACGAAGCGATGGATAGCGACCAGATGCGGGGGCTCCGCGTGCGGGACGATGGTGATCACCGTCACGGCGACCGCACACAGGCGCGCGGCCGCCTCGCACCGGAGGATCTCGCACGCGGCGATGGCGAGCATCACGCCCGCGCCGTACGCGAGGATGTTTCCGTTCCACACGGCGGCGCTCCCCCAGCCAATCAAGCTGCCGATTGCCGTCCCGAGGAAGCGCTGGAGTCCGGCCTTCAGGGTGGCGTCGCGATCGGGATAGACGACCACGACGGCTGCGATCGGAGCCCAGTACACCTCCACGAGCCCCGGCAAGTGCAGCGCGGTCGCGTAGCAGAACATGGCGACCAGGGCGGCGCCGGCGCCATAGAGGAGAGCGCCTCGCGTCACTTCACGCGCGTCGGGCATGAAGCGGAAGGGTAGTCGCTACTCCGAGCCGTCGCTCACGGGGACGGGGACGGCGATCCCGGCTTCGTCGAGGGCGGCCTCGAGCTGGCGTACCGTCCAGGACTGCGAGAGCGTCTGCTCGAGGAGCCGGTCGTAGAGCCTGCCGGCGCTCACGCCCGCCAGAGAGACGAGGTGCGACCAGGACAGCGTGCGGCCGTCCGCCATGGGGCGCGACAGCAGGACCTCGAACTCGCCTACGCGCCAGCGCTGCGCGACGCGGGCGTGCCTGTAGAGGCTCGGCAGCGCCTCACCGATGGCCGCTGCCGCGGTGGCGACGGCGCTCGCCCCGTAGTGAGCAGGATGCTTCTTCAGCTCGGCGACGATCTCGCCGATCTGGTAGCGGATGCGCACGTCGCACGGACGATGGCCGAACAGGGTCTTCAGCGCCTCGACGCGTTCACCGAGCGCATCGGCCTCCGGGGTCCGCGTGGCCGGGGCTCGGGTCGTCATCACCCGCTCGACCCAGTGCTGCATGCGGTCCCGGTTGAACGGCTTGCTCATCACGCCCGCGTCCAGGTCGTACGCCGCGTTGACGACGTCGCCTTTGACGTGGCCCGTCACGACCACCGCCGGGGTGGTCGGGTAGAGACGACGGAACTCGGCGAGGACGTCCAGGCCCGAACCGTCGGGGAGGAAAACGTCGAAGAGCGCGGCGCTGACGGCCGGGCGCTTGGCGAGCTGCCGGCGTGCGGCCGCAGCAGAAGGGGCGACGACGACATCCCCGTACGCCCTCAGCATCCGGGCGTACCAGTGCTGGGCCTGGGGCTCGTCGTCGACTGCGAAGAACAGAGGACGGGCGGCCTCCCCCATGGCCCTTCTCGTATACACCCCTGGGGAGAAGCTGGGAACTGACAACGGACTGATCATCCGGCAACCTGCGTGGGTGTGGTCGCTATCTACGTGTCACCCGTTCGGCTTCAGGCGGAGCCCGGCTGCAACGTTGTATCGTAGAGGCTCGCCTCGATGAGTGTGTTCACGAAGCGGCCCGATGGTTCGGGTGGTGCGAACCCGCCGGGTCCGCAGAAACCCGAGACGCAGACGTCGTCGACCAAGACGGGTCCGGCGCAGAAGGCACCCGTGCAAGGTGCACCGGCCGTGGTCGTCTCGCGCACCATCGACGTCGGCAGTAACGCGCAGAAGGCGAAGCCTGCTCCCGCACCTGCGCCAGCTCCCGCTCCTGCTCCTGCGGCGAAGCAAGCGCCGCCCGCATCGGGGACGACACGCGCGGCCTCGCCCTCGGCGACGTCGCTCTTCGCGGCCCACGCGCGCGCTGCCACCACCACGCAGAAGATGGAGACGCAGAAGAGCGAACAGAAGGTGGAAGCGAAGACCCAGCCGAAGCCCGAACAGAAGCCCGAAGCGAAGGCCGAGCAGAAGCCCGAGCAGAAGGCGGGCCCGCCCAAGTCGGTGCGGCCGACCGCGCCCGAGCTCTTGGCCGTCGGGCAGGGCCCGGACAGCGGCGGCGAGTCGCTCGCCGGCACGTTCGAGAAGCTGCTCGGCAGCGAGGTCGACGAGAGCTTCGCCTTCGTCGCGAAGGAAGCCGGCAGCGCTCCGCCCCCACCCGCGAACATCGCCGAGGCGGACCTCGCGGAGGTGCGTTCGCTCTTCGCGCAGCTCGCGGCCAATCACGTGCGCCAGGTGCGCGACTTCATGATCGACCTGCGCTGGGGCGAGGCGACCGTCGAGTGGATCAGCATCTGCTCGCCCGCGCTCAAGTCGCTGCGGCGCGCCGCCGACAAGCTGGAGATCGCGGAGCTCGTGACCGCGCTCGACGTGTTCTGGCAGCACCTGACGAACACACAGGCCAAGGCCGGCGGGCGCACGATCGAAGGCGAGCCGCGCGACAGGATCCTCGCGGCCTACGAGAAGCTCGCGAGCGTGATGCCTCAGGCCTTCGCGCTCGACATGGATCGCGCGCAGCGCGAGGCGGCGATCCTCCAGTCGCTCCTCATGCAGATCCCCAACGTCAAGAAGGTCATCATCGACAAGCTCTACTCGGCGGGTCTCACGACGCTCGAGGCGATGCTGCTCGCGACGCCCGGTGACATCGCGGCCACCACGGGGATAGACATGATGATCGCCGTCGACATCGTGTCGCGCTTCCGGGACTACCGCGAGCAGGTGGTGGCCGGAGTCCCGGACGCGACGCGCGCCCAGGAGCGCGACCGCATCTCGAAGCTGACGGCGCGCCTGCGCATGGAGCACGACGCGTTCGTGAGCGCCTCTCGCGGCTGGTCCCCCGAGGATCAGGAGAGGAAGAAGACGTCGCGCGAGGCCCGCGCACGGACACTGCTCGACATCCAGGTCGTCCTGGCGCGTCTCGGAGAAGTCGAGCGTCTCAAGGAGATCGAGAAGCTGCCGTTCGAGAAGAAGCTCGCGCACCTCGAGTCGTTCCTCGAGGAAGCGCGCGACAAGTACGTGGCCCAGCCGTAAGCGAAAGGGAGGAGCGGAGCGAACATGCCCGAGCTCACAGCGGACGTCGTCCTGAGGAAGGTCAAAGCCGGCGAAAAAGTGGAGCGCGCCGACCTGCGTGGCATCGCCTTGCCCAAGGCGCTGCTCGAAGGCGTCAGCTTCCGCCGGTCGGACCTCGACGGCGCCAACCTCGAAGGCGCTCGCCTCGCGCGCGCGCTCTTCAACAACGCGAGCCTGAAGGAAGCGTTCCTCCAGGGCGCCGACCTGCGAGAGGCGAACCTCGAGAACGCCGACCTCGAAGGGGCCAACCTGTCGGGAGCGAACCTGCAGGGCGCGAACCTGAATCGCGCGAGCCTGGAAGGCGCGAACCTGCAGGGCGCGGATCTCTCGCGCGCGCGACTGACGCACGCGCAGGTGGCGGCGGCCAACCTTGGCGGCGCGAACCTGAGCGGCGCGCTGCTCCTGCACGCGGTGCTCGTCGAGGCGGACCTGTCGACCGCGAAGCTCGAAGGAGCCGACCTGTCGAACGCGGACCTCGCGGGCGCGAACCTCGAGGAAGCGAACCTCACGAACGCGAAGATGAAGGACGCGCGCACCCAGGGCGCGAACCTCAAGAACGCGATCATGACGGGCGCCGACATGATGAGCGCCGCCGGCCCCGGGCCCGGCAAGCGCTACTTCGGCAAGGGCGACGTCCTGCGCAACGCGCACCTCGAGTTCGACTCGGGGGCGTCGGTGGAGATCGAGAGCCTCTTCGAGCAGTGCACCATCGCGCTCGGCAAGGGGACGGAGCTCGTGGTCGGCAAGTCGGGGGTGCTCCAGGGGTGTCAGATCTCCGGGTCGGGCCTCGTCACGATTCACGGCAAGTTCGTGGAGCGCGAGGCACCGGGCATCGCCGGTGCGACGCAGCTCCTCGTCTCGGCGGGCGGCTCCCTGACCGGGGTCGTGGAGCAGCCGGCCGAGTACACGCGATTCGCCTTCGAGCCGGGGTGCATGCTCCGGATGAAGATTCGCCAGAAGAACAATGGCGCTGGCGGCAACAGCGATCGGCCCGCGCGGGCCGGGAGGCAGCGATGAGCAACGGACGCAGGACGCTGGTCGAGGAGGGCACGCAGTTCAAGGGCTCGCTGTCCTCGGACTGCCCCATCGAGGTGAAGGGCAAGATCGAGGGCGACCTCAATGCTCCGGCGCTCGCCGTCAGCACGAGCGGCGCGGTGCACGGCAAGGTGAAGGTGGGTCAGATCCAGTCCGAGGGTGAGCTGGCCGGCGAGTTCGACGCCGACGTGGTGCGCCTCTCGGGCACGGTGAAGGACAACACCGTCATCCGCGCCAAGTCCCTCGAGGTGAAGCTCACGCCCGCGAACGGCAAGATGCAGGTCATCTTCGGCGAGTGTGAGCTCGAGGTCGGCTCGGAGCAGCAGGCCAAGGAGACCGGGGAGAAGAAGAACTCCGAGGCTCCGCCGAAGCCCGCGAGCATCCGGCCGCCGGAAGCGACGGCCGGAAACGGCGCGAGCTGACGCTTCTTCGACCTCAGGTGAGGACGGCCTGCGTCCGCGTGACGAGCGCGGTGGGCGGCAGGTTGAGGAATGCGCACGCGGCGCCGACGGTGTCGGCGAGGGTGATGCGAATGCCGCACTTGGCGGCGAAGGGCACGAGCGACGTGAGATCAGTCGGGGCGTCGGGCATCGAAGCGAGAGCCTAGCCGCCTTCACTCTCGATTAGGATCGGCGCGTGCCCCACGTCCGACGGCTCGTGGCTTGCGCAGCAGCGTCCGCGGCCGTCGTTCTGCTCCCGAACGTGGCTCATGCGTTCAAGCCGCTGGGGCACGATGTGATCGAGGCGACGGCGTACAAGCGCTTGCTTGCGGAGCAGCAGGTGCCAGGGCTGAAGGTGAGCGGCAAAGAGGTGCTCGCGTCGCTCATTCGACGCGGGGTGCTCGCGCGGCCGAGCTGCTTTCCGGAGGATGGCTCCGGCAAGAACGCGTGCTCGCCGCCGGCGAGCGATCTGCCCGGGGAATGGCTGCCGGAGGTGCGCTCGGGGCGGGAGGACCTCTGGCTCGCGCGGCAGTTCGACGGCACCGAGCAGTGCTTCCACTTCATGGCGCCGACGTCCGACGTGTACGAGTCGGCCCATGTCACGGCGAGCGGCGTGCCCGATCGCATGGTCGACCTCGCGCCGGCTCGCTGCATGCGGTTCGTCAACGGAATGGTCGACTCGATCCTCGGCAAGGACCATCACGCCGACGACGCGTACGTGCTCCTGCACTCCGTCGTCGATTCATACTCTGGCGCCCACGCGATGCGCGACCAGGCCGACGCGTGGAAGCTCGAGTACCTGAAGCCGTGGCGGCTGATCGGGGCCGTCGACTACTGCACGCATCCCGCCGGCTGGCGCTTCTGGTCGCTCGCGTATCACCACGACTTCAGCGACGCCGCGGACGACGCGTGGAAGGTCGATTCCCCGGCGTGCCTCGCCCCCGCCGAGGACGGCGTTTACTCGGTGCCGGAGAGCTGCCTCACCGATCGCGCCAAGGAGGCCGCGGCGGTCGCACACGACGCGCTCGTCGCGCTCTACGTCATGACCAACTCCGGCGCGCGCACGCATCATGCGGCCGCGTGGCTGTCCGTCCTCGGGAGGCTCGTGGGTGGCGGCGCGGGCGATGCGCCCACGAAGGTGGAGCGGGCGTCCCCCTACCCCAGCGAGTCCGTGTGGACTCCTGGACTGACGGTGGCGGCGTCGCTCGGCACGTACACGACGGTGCGGCGCACCGAGGCGCTCGGTCGTCTCGATTGGGTGCTCCAGGGCTTTCCTCTCTTCGCGCCCCTGGTGCCCAGCCTGCGCGTCGACGCCGGCGGAGCGCACGGCGCGGACTCGGGCTGGGTGGTCCGCTCGCCGATCCTGGGCTTCACGCTTCCTCTGGGGCGCGGAGTGTCCGTCGAGATGCCGTCGCTGCAGCTGCAAGTGCGCGAGGGGCCGAAGCTCGACGTCGTGACGAACCTCGTGGGGCTCGAGCTCTTCCCTGTCGACGGGTACTTCGTGGGCGTCTCGGCGGGCCAGTACTCGTTCGCGAGCGGGGTCACCGACTTCGCGCCGAGCGTGATGCTCGGGTACGCGGCAGGCAGCGAGACGACGGCAGTGCAGGCGCACCTGCACCACGGGCGGCACAAGCAGCCGGCGGCGTCGCTCGTGATGGAGCAGCCGTCGCCAGAGACCGACGATTGGGTCGTGCCGACCACGTACCGGCCGGTGAGCGAGAGGGTGCGATACTGGTACGTGTACGCGACCGAGATCGGCTTCAGCGCCGCGGGAGGCCAGGCCGGGCTGCTGGGGCAGGAGATCGTGTGGCGATTCGCGCCTTGGGGAGCGGCGGGGGTGCACGCGCTGCTCGGCGGAATGGAGGTGAGTGGCTCGACGTACTTCTCCGGGCGCGGCTTTCCGGTGGTGCGACTGTCGCCCGTGACCGGGGGATTCGTGGCGTTCGAGGTCCAGCCGATCGGCGTCGTCGCCGCGACGACGGGAGAGCGCGGGTTCGTGGCGGGGATGGCGACGCCGCTCTCGATGGTGTTCGACCTGGGGGATCTACAGCTTGCGCTCGATGGCCCGACGGGCACTTGGGCCGACATGGTTCACGACGTCGAGGGCCGCGGCACGGGGCTGACCAATGGGACCATCGTGGGCGTCCGCTTCGGCGCCGATGAGCACTGGTAGCTACTCGCAGAGCACCTCGGGCTGACACTCCCAGCGGGTATCGGTCGTCGAGTAGGCGCACACGGAGTAGCCGGTGCCGGAGCAGTCGGAGTCGTCGACGCACTGGTCGCCTGGCGTGTGGCAGTAGTAGCCGGAGAGCCCGCCGCAGTCCTGGGTCCCGTACGTGGGCG
>Ga0335069_10005227_pt1 | contig 19115 bp, 10 predicted proteins | sample Lox_Sample_11_FD_206714 | JGI IMG/M metagenome (GOLD analysis project Ga0335069, IMG submission 206714) | Soil microbial communities from Loxahatchee National Wildlife Refuge, Florida, United States - Lox_Sample_1.1 | ecosystem: Environmental > Terrestrial > Soil > Wetlands | place: USA... | reverse complement strand
GCGGATGGCGCGCACCCCCTGCTGTCCCGGCTGGAGTCTCCTGGTCAGCAGCACGCCCGGGCCCGAGTGCAGCCAGAAGTTGGTAGCAGCGCTGCCGCCGCTGGAGAGTTGGGCGAAGAGGGGGGTGTGGTGCGGCGCGGGCGAGTCCGGCGTCACCGCGAGTTCGAGAACGGCGCCCTTGTACAAGAGGATCGGATCGGGCCGGTCCACGAGGGCCTTAGCCTGAAGCCGGCTCCAGAGGTAATCGGCCCTGATACGCCAGGGCGCCCCCGCCGGCGGCGCAAAGGCCACCCGCACCTCGGGGCGGGCGGGCACGAAATCCGGATGCTCGACCGAGAGGCACAGCACACCCGTCTCAAGGCGTTCCATGACATACTTGGGGTAGGGGACGCGCGCATAGCCGTTCGCATCGGTGGTTACAGGTGTATTGGGCACGTGGTTCTTGTCAGCCTGCCAGCTATACCAGCCTGAGGCATAAGTCCCCGGCTTGGTTCGCAGGCCTTCGGGTTTGATGACGGCGCCGGCGACGGGCCGCCTGGCGGAGTCCAGCACGTGGAGCAAAGCGATCGGGGGGGAGGCTATCGAGGCGATGCCCCAGACCAGCCATCCCACGCCGCAGACGAGCGCGGCCAGCCAAACCCAACGAAGGGTCCTGGAGGTCATGCCGCAGAAGAGTACCGATATTCCTCCCGAGTTGCAATCGCGCTGCCTACTGGAGAATTCCAATCTGCTACGGCCGCTGAGCGCACGATATCACCCGCGACGACGCGCGCCGTCAATGACCACCTGCACCCGAGCGCCGCCGGATGCGCCAAAGTGACCCGGATGCTCCTGGACTTGTTCAAGCACGATCAAGGGGCTCGCGGCTGGTTCGTCCAATCCAGATAATGTGTCATGCTCTGCATGCGAAAGCTCGCGTTCATCACTTGGCTTGTGGCACTCGGCCTTGCGAGGCCCGCCCTCGCTCAGTTTCCAGTCGGAACCGTGGCCAGTTACGCAGGCGGTTCTTTCAGCACGGGAGGGGTTACATATTCCTTCCCCACCAACGACTACGCCTTTTCCGGAACGGGCGTCGCACCCATCCCTGCTGGCGCCGTTTACCTCGCGCCAGACCCCAGCGGAACCAACACCATCCTGATCAGTTGCGCCGACTGGACGCTTCCTGCGCCGAATCAGAGCATCAGCATGGACATCTACTTCCAGGCGACCGATGCGGATATTCAAGGCGGCTGGCAACATTCGGCGGCGGTCACCGGCGACGGCAGCGTCTCAGAGAGCACCACCGTCGAGTCAACTCCGCCGGCTGTCTCGACCAGCTTCCAAACGGCGACGAACGGCGTGGACCCGGGCCAGGCCGCCTGGTTTCCTGATCAGCCCCAAAATGTGACCGTTCACATCAGTCTGTCCTCGGGCAATAATGGGACCGCGTCGCTGCGCTCCTACGGCACGCACTTCGGCCTTCAATTCCCGACGCTGAACATCGCGTTCAAAAAGCCGAACAACGTCCAGGTCAGCTTCGTCGTCGCAGCCGGGCAAACCTGCACGCTGCAAAGCGCCCCCGACTTGTTGGCCTGGTCAGACCTCTTTAGCTTAACCAACACCAATAGCACGGGAGTTGCTACCAATTACCTCGCCTCCATCGGCTCCGCGCCGGCCCAGAAGTTCTTCCGGCTGCGTCTGCCATAGTCCCAGCTCGGGCATGGCACCTACCCTGGGCCGGCATGACGAAGCGGCATTTGTGTTATACTCCAATATGCTTTTACAAGCCGGAAGAGCGTGTGCTGGGGTGCTTTCGCTGTGGCTCTTTGCGACGTCCTCCCCCACGGCTCGCGGTTCGCTGCTCGGCTCGAGCCTGTTCCCCGCCGACAGTCCCTGGAACCAGAACATCTCCCAGGCTCCGGTGGCGACCAACTCGGCCACCATCATGAACAGCATTATTGCCAAGTACGGCAACGGGCGTTTCCACCCCGACTTCGGACAGGACTACCAACTCGGCAGCAACCCTTTGTACGGCATCCCCTACAACGTGGTCCATGGCAACTCCACGGCGAAGATTCAAGTAGTGATCGATGCCTACCCGGACCAAAGCGACGTTCAGAACGCTCCCATTCCTGCCAACTCCGTCATCGAAGGCGACACGCAGAATGGGCCAACCGTCGGCCTGGACAACCGGGGTGACTCCCATCTGCTCATTTGGGATGAAGACAACAATATCGCCTACGAATTCTATCGTGCGTCCCGTCCGTCGGAGAACCCGGACGGAATGTGGCATGCCGACCAGGAGTCGGTTTGGGACATGAAAACCAACAGCTTCCGCCCGCTGGGCTGGACGTCGGCCGATGCAGCCGGCCTGCCGATCCTGCCCGGCCTGGCCCGGCCCGATGAAGCGCTGCCCACGTCTCAAGGAGGGCAGGGGGTCATCCTGCATGCACTTCGCTTCACGCTGCCCAATGCAGTCATTTTGAACCAATATCTCTACCCCGGCTCCCACATCGCGAATCCCGGCAACACTAACCGTTCCATCCAGCCTCCCATGGGCGCCCGCTTCCGCCTGAAAGCCAGCGTGAACATCTCGACGCTCAATCCGCAGTCCAAGGTTGTCGCCCAGGCGCTCAAAGACTACGGCTTAATCGTTGCCGATAACGGCTCGGCTTTCTACATGACCGGCGCCAGCTACTCAGTCGGGCCCACGAACCAATTCGCCCTCACCTGGAACGACAACGACATCCAGGATACGGTCCACGGGCTCAAGAGCCTCCTATTCACCAATTTCGAAGTGGTGGACCTCAGCCCCGCGGTGACTAACGTGAGCCCGGCCCAAGCCGCCGCGGGCACGTCGCTGGCAATTTCGGGGCACGATTACTCCGGGGCGGCCGGCCGATTGAGCGCTTGGTTTGGGTCCAACCAGGTGCCCGCAACCGTGACGGATGATGCGCATGTAACCGCCATCGCGCCGTCGGGTTCAGGCACAGTGGATGTCCGAGTCCAAACAGGGCTGACCAACGCGAATTCCTCAGCCAATTACACAAGCCCTATTTGGGGCTATGGGCTATCGGTGACCTCATCCGTCGCGCGCTTTACATATCAATCGCTCGACCCATTCCATTCCTGGCTGGCCTCCTACGGTTTGACCTCCGATGGCAGCGCCGATTACCTGGATTCGGACGGCGATGGCCTGAATAATTGGCAGGAATATCTGGCCGGAACCAATCCGACTAACGCCGGCTCCGTGTTCAAAATATCCGGCGAGCAGGTGCTTCCCGCCGGGCAATTCATTCTGCGCTGGCTGAGCGTGTCCAATCGCTTATACGACGTCCTGCGCGCCACCAACCTGGTCGCAGGCTCCGGCGCGTTCCTACCCGTACCGGGAGGCACCAACCTGGCGGGGGCTCCGCCCCAGAACACCTGGACCAACCCGGTGAACTCCGCCTCGACGCCGGTCTTTTACCGCGTAACCGCGCATCAGTAAGCGCGGTGGAAATCCGCGTTCTTCGGGGTCATCTGCGGGTGCGAACAAAGCTTTCCCACGCCCCATGAGCCTTCCCTCTCCCCCTCAGAGGTGGAGAGGTTGGCGGCAGGCCGGGGGAGGGCTCAGGGCTTCAGAGCGTGAGCCCCGGGGCTGGGGGAATTCTCTCCCCGAACGTCTTCCGCAAACCCACGGGCCGAAGCTTGAACTCCAAGCTCAAAGGCCGGCGCCCTTCTTCCCCGCTGGGGTAAATAGCCAGATAGCTCCACAGGCGGCCACTCTGTGGTTGGCGCGGAAGCCGCAATGCACAATCTCTCTCAGTCGTTTGCCCGAAGAGACAAAGCAGTGTCACTCCTGCCTATTGACACCGGCGCTGGCAGTTTAAATAGTGAGGACCGGAGCTTGCCGTGAGGGGGGACACCCGCGTCGAGTTCCGTCACGATGATGAAGCAGCCTGTCCAAGCTGAGCTAGCAGCCTCCCCGCCTTCGCCGAACGTGCCAGCTGGGGCGCTCGCGCCTGGCGCGTTGCTGGTCCTCACCGCGGCCTTCCTCGGCTGGATGTTCGATGGCCTGGAGCAAGGCGTCTTCCCGCTCGTGGCTCGCCCGGCGCTACAGGACCTGCTGCACGTCGAAAGCGACCAGGACATCGGCCTTTGGATGGGTTACATCACCGCGCTGTTCCTGGTTGGCGCGGCCGGCGGCGGGCTGGTCTTCGGCTGGCTCGGCGACCGGGTCGGGCGAGTGCGAGCGATGACGCTGAGCATCCTCGCCTATTCGCTGTTCACGGGTTGCTCCTACTTCGCCCAGGCAGCGTGGGAGCTGGGCCTGCTGCGTTTCCTGGCCGCGCTGGGCATGGGCGGCGAATGGTCGCTGGGCGTCGCACTGGTCATGGAATGCTGGCCCGACAAACATCGGCCTGTGCTGGCGGGCGCGATCGGTGCGGCCTCCAACGTCGGTTTCGGACTCCTTGGCCTGCTGGGCACGATTCTCCCGGTCACGCGCGGTTCCTGGCGCTGGGTCATGCTGGCCGGCGCGGCGCCCGCTCTGCTCACCCTGTTCATCATCCGCTACGTGCCGGAATCCGAACGCTGGCGGAGATCGGTGCGCGCAGGCGTCGCGCGTCCGTTGCGCGAGGCGTTCTCGCCCGCTTTGCGGCGGACGACGATCCTTGCCATCAGCTTCGCTTCCATCGCCCTCATCGGCACGTGGGGCTCGGTCCAATGGCTGCCGTCCTGGGCAGACCAGTTGACCCACAGCCAGGTTCAGAATGCCAAAGGCACGACCCAGGTGTTCTCCGCGTTAGGCGCGATCGTGGGATGCTTCGTCGGCCCCTGGATTGGCGGGCGGGTAGGGCGGCGTCCGGCTTACTTCAGCCTCTCGCTGGTGTCGCTGTGTGCGTGCGGCTATCTCTTTCGGTGTGTGCATTCCTACGGGCCGGCGTTCCTGGTGATGGCCATGCTCGTCGGCGGCAGCACCGCCGCCTTTTACGGCTGGCTGCCGCTTTACTTGCCCGAACTCTTCCCCACCCGCGTGCGGGCGACCGCGCAGGGCCTCTGCTACAACTCGGGACGAATCTTCGCCGCCGTGGGCGCTCTGCAGATGGGCCGGCTGCTGAAGGCCTACGAAGGCAGCTACGCCCGGGCCGGCGCCACCATCACGCTCGTTTACCTTCTGGGCATGGTCTTGATCTGGCTCGCGCCCGAAACCCGGAACCAGCCCTTGCCGGAATAGCCCGCTATGCCTTCCCGCATCTGTTGCGTCACCGGCCTGCGCCTCTATTTCATCGCCGTCCAAGCCCGCGTGCCACTCAAGTTCGGCCCGGAAACGCTGACTTCGGTCACCTGCGCGCGGGTGGCCTTGCGCGTGGCCGACGAGCAGGGCCGCGTGGCCGAAGGCTGGGGCGAAACTCCCCTCAGCGTCCAATGGGTCTGGCCTGCTGCTCTCTCCTACGAGCAGCGGCATGCCGCCCTGAAGCGCTTTTCCCAACGGCTTGCCTCCGCGTGGATGGGCTGCCGGCTTGCCGGTCACCCGCTGGAGATCGGCCACGACTTCCAGCAGCAGGTCCTGCCGCAACTCCTCGCCGGCTTCAACGCGAAGAGCCCCGCGCCGATGCCCTGGCTGGCCGCCCTGGTCTGCAGTTCTCCCTTCGACCTCGCCTTGCACGATGCTTACGGACGGCTGGTTGGACGCCCCGTCTATCAGACCTACGGCGCGGAGTTTCTCAGCTACGACCTCTCGCGCTTCCTTGAGCCCGCCAGTGGCGCAGGCGTCTCCTTCCGAAACCGTTATCCGGCAGACTATCTGGCCGCCCATCCGCCCGCCCAGCTCCGCGCGTGGCACCTGGTCGGCGGACTCGACCCGCTCGAACCGGCTGACCTCACCGGCGAGGAACCCAACGACGGACATCCGGTGCTGCTGACGGATTGGATCGCCCGCGACGGCCTGAAATGCCTCAAGGTCAAGCTGCGCGGCAATTACGCGGCCTGGGATTACCAGCGCCTGGTTCGCGTCGGCCAAATCGCCCGGGCCGCAAACTGCGAATGCCTCTCCGCCGATTTCAACTGCACCGTGCAGCAGCCGGCCTATGTAAACCAAGTCCTTGACAGGCTGCGTTTTGAGCACCCGCACACCTTCGACATGCTTCTCTACGTCGAGCAGCCCTTCCCCTATGATTTGGAGGCGCACCCCATAGACGTCCACGCCGTCTCCGCCCGCAAGCCGCTCTTCCTGGACGAAAGTGCCCATGATTGGCGCCTGGTCCGCTTGGGGCGCGAACTGGGCTGGACCGGTGTCGCCCTGAAAACCTGCAAGACGCAAACCGGCGCGATCCTGGCCGCCTGCTGGGCCAAGGCGCATGGCCTCAGCCTCATGGTGCAGGACCTCACCAACCCCATGCTGGCCCAAATTCCGCACGTGCTCCTGGCCGCTCACGTGGGCACGATCATGGGCGTGGAAACCAACGCGATGCAGTTCTACCCGGCTGCGTCTCTGCCCGAGGCGAAAGTCCACTCGGGCCTCTACCAGCGCCGGCACGGCAACGTGGATCTCTCCACGCTCCGCGGTCCCGGCTTCGGCTATCGGCTCGAGGAAATCGAGCGCACCCTGCCCGCTCCGGCGTTCTCGGCTGGGCTTTAGTACGCCTTCGGACGCCGGCAGCGGAGCGCGAACCCACCCGACCGCTTAACTCGATCACACCAGCCGCCCGGTCTCAGGCTTAAGGGTAAACCAGGCGGTAGAACACGCTGCCCAGGGAATGGTCGATCGGGATGACCACCAGATTGACATTTGTGGAGCCGCTGACCTCGACCCAGTTGGAGGCCGAGCCCACATTGGGGCTGTTGGTCTCGGCCTGCTGCAGTGTGCGGGGCTGAGGGCGGGAAGTCAACCATGGAATGCAAAATCCTTCTGCCAAATGGGCAAGCCAAGACGCTGGCCGACAAGGACTTGCGGCGGCTTGCGGTGGGCATTTGGCTCGGGGGGCGCGGCCAGGTCGGGCTTGGGGCGCGTCCGTAGCCGGGCCGCCTGCCGTAGCTGGCAGGGGCTGCAACTTTGTCCTTACACAATTGCCGGGTCCGGGCAAAGACAAAGTCAGACCATCGCACGGGTCCTCACTCGGACCAACCGCGGCTCCCGGCCGATTCACTTCTCCAGCCGCTGGAACAGCTCGTCGCTCTGCACCAGGCGGATGCCCTGCTTCTGGAGGGCGGCGATGGCGGTGTCCGGGTCGTCGAAGCGGAAAGCAAGCAGGCCCTTGCCCTCGCTCTTGAGCGTGAACCCGTACATGTATTCCAGGTTTACGCGCGCCTTCTCCACTGTGGCGAGGATGTCCGCCAGGCCGCCCGGCTTGTCGGCCACTTCAATGGCCACCATGTCGGTGACCTTCACCACGAAGCCGTCATCCTCCAGGAGCTGCTTGGCCTTCTGCCAATCGCGCACTACGAAGCGCAGGATGCCGAACTGCTGGGTGTCGGCCAGCGTGAGGGTGAGGATGTTGAGCCTGGCCTTGGCGAGCAGTTTGACCGGGCGGCTGAGGGCGCCGGGCTTGTTTTCCAGGAAGAGGGAGAGCTGCTTTACTTTCATAGAATCACGTCAGGGGGTTACATCTTGCGCTGATCAATCACTCGCTTGGCCTTGCCTTCGCTGCGCGCGATAGCCCGCGGCTGCACCAGGCGCACGCTGGCATGCACGCCGACCAGCGACTCAATGGAGCGGGACAGCTTGGCCTGCAATTGCTCCAGGGCGCCCACCGTGTCGCCGAACACCTCGGGAGTCACCTCGACCTGCACCTCCATCACGTCCAGGTCCTTCTCGCGCGTGAGCACAATCTGGTAATGCGGCAGGGCGCCTTCCACCTTCAGGAGGGCCGTCTCGATCTGCGACGGATAGACGTTGACGCCGCGGATGATGAACATGTCGTCGGCGCGGCGCCCGATGCGCTTGATGCGCCGCAGGGTGCGGCCGCACTCGCAGGTCTCGGACGCCAGGGAGGTGATGTCGCGCGTGCGGTAACGGATCATGGGCATGGCCTGCTTGCCGAGCGTGGTGAGCACCAGCTCGCCTTCCTCGCCGTCGTCGCACGGCTTGCCCGTCTTCAGGTTGATGATCTCGGGATAGAAGTAGTCTTCAAAGATGTGCGGACCGGCCTGGCACTGGCATTCCATCGCCACACCGGGGCCGACGATCTCGGACAGGCCATAAATGTCATAGGCTTTGATGCCGCTGTCGGCCTCGATGCGCCGGCGCATGGATTCGGTCCACGGCTCGGCGCCGAATACGCCGGCCCGCAACGGCAGGTCCCTGATGCTTACCCCTAATTCCGGCGCCTGGTCCATCAGGTGGAGGAAGTAGCTGGGCGTGCAGCAGATCGCGGTCACGCCAAAGTCCTTCATCACCATCAACTGCCGTTGCGTGTTGCCGCCGGAGATGGGAATAACCGTGGCGCCGAGGGCTTCGGCCCCGTAGTGCGCGCCCAGGCCGCCGGTGAACAGGCCGTAGCCGTAAGCGTTCTGGATGACGTCGCCTTCGTGCAGGCCGCAGGCGGCGAGGCTCCGGAGCATGACATTCGTCCAGACCTGGATGTCCTCGCGCGTGTAGGCCACTACGATGGGCTTGCCGGTGGTGCCGCTGGAGGCGTGCAGCCGCACGATGTCCTTCATCGGGCTGGCGAACAGGCCGAAGGGATAGGTGTCGCGCAGGTCGGTCTTCTCGGCGAAGGGCAGCTTGGCAACATCCTCGAGCGTCTGGACGTCCTTGGGAGTGAGCCCGCGCTCGTCCAAGCGCTTGCGGAAGAGGGCGACATGGTCGTAAGCGCGCTGGACGATCGCCTTGAGGCGCTGAAGCTGGAGGTCGCGCAACTGCGGCAACGGCAGGAAATCCGGCGCGCTGAGCGGATGGAACACGGGCTTGGAATCCTTCGGATGTCTGGTCATATACGTTGAGGCGCTTCTGCCGGCCCAGTTGTAGCCGATTCCGCGGCGCGGGCGCAACTTAAAGCGTCGCCGAGCTTTCTGATGAACCACAGCGGCGGCCGGATCGGCTTGCCCTGGCGGTCCGTGAAGGCATGAACCGTGTAGCCGCGCACGACCGGTTTGCCGCTTTCGCCCTGGTGAATCTGCACTTCGAACCGCAGCCGGGCGCGGCCCGACACCTCTACCGAGGTGGCGACGTTCAGCAAGTCGTCGTAACGCGCGCCGCCCAGGAACTCGAGGTGCGCCTCGACCAACGGCAGGAAGACCCCCTCAGCTTCCAACGCGGCGTAGGACATCCCCAACCGGCGGCGCATCAGCTCCGTCCGCCCGCACTCGAACCATTCCAGGGCGCGGGAGTTGTAGAAGGTGCCCATCTGGTCGGTTTCACTGTAGCGGACGCGCAACTGGAGCAAATCGGACAACCCGGACATGGGGGCAAGGTGGTCAAGGCTGCGAGGCGCGGCAAGAAAAACCGGACCGTGTTGCGTGTTGCGTGTTCTGTGCCCAGGCAACACGGCTTGAGAGCGGCTCAATTAAGCGCATTCATAGCCCGGATAACGTCCCCGACTACTTAGAAATAAGACTGGACATAGGAAGCCACCTTGATAGGATAACATCCACCTCTGCGGAAGGGGTGCAGGAAGGGCCGGGACAGGGCCGTCCTGCAGATGCGAAACTATATAGTGAAACAACCGGCCGGCGTTGCGCGGCGTGACAAGCGGCGCCGGTTCACGACGTAACTACTACAACTCATGACAGCCAAAGCCCGAACCCTCACCGTCCTGAGCCTGGCAGCGACCCTCATCGGCGCGCGGGCCCAGAGCGTCGCAACCAACGCGATCACCGCAACCCCGCTCACCCTCAGCCCTACGGAGCAGGAGATCCAGGACATCAAGAACCCGTTCCCCTGGCTGAGCTGGGGCGGCGATTTCCGGGTCCGCAACGAGTATTTCAACAACGCGCTCAGCCTCACCGGGGTGAGCGCGCCCAATGAGCCCGGCGCCAGCCCGCTCTTCGGCTACCTGCACGCGCAGGACTACTTCCGCTTCCGGGGCCGCGTCTGGATGGCCATTACGCCCGTGGACGATGTGACCTTCAACGTGCGCCTGGCAGCGGAGCCCCGGGAATTCATGGAACCCTCGACGATGGACACCTATTACGACCGCGAGGGGATGCAGTGGCGCTACGGGATCATCGACAACCTCAACGTCCAATGGCGCAAGGCATTCGGGCTGCCGGTCACGGTGACCGTGGGCCGGCAGGATATCTTCCTGGGCGACGGCTGGCTCGTGGGCGACGGCACGCCCGAGGACGGCTCCTTCACCACCTTCCTCGACAGCGCGCGCATCACCGTGAACCTGGCGGAACAGAAAACCACCATAGACGCGATTGGCATCATTCAGGATGGCCGGCCAGACGGCTGGCTGCCCACGATCGGGCCTTCCACCTCGCAGGGCGGCAACCCCGAGCCCTACCTGCTGACGGACCAGAACGAGAAGGGCGCCATTGTCTGGGTTGCCAATAAGAGCATCCCCCAGGCGAATCTGGACGGCTTCTTCCTGTATAAGAACGACACGCGCATCACGAGCGACCCCGCGGCGACCTTCGGCGATAATGCGGATATCTTCACCTTCGGCGGCAGCGTTTCCGGGCTGGTGGAGGACCACTGGAAATACATGGCGGAAGGCGCCTACCAGTTCGGTCGGAAGCAGGACCCTGAACTCAACGGCCAGACGCCCGCGCCCAACCCCCTGCTGGCTCCCTCAGCCCAGACCAAGGATTACCGTGACCTCAGCGCCTTTGGCGTCAACGCCCGGCTCAGCTACCTGTTCAACGACAAGTGGAACGACCAGGTGCACCTCTGCTTTGAGTTCCTGAGCGGCGACGATCCCAACACCGGCACGGACGAGATGTTCGACACGCTCTGGGGCCGCTGGCCGCGTTGGAGCGAGATGTATAACATCTACAGCTACGTCCAGGAAACGCGCGTCGGACAGACCGCAAACCTGTGGCGCATTGGGCCTATGTGGACCGTGAGCCCGTCTCCGAAGTTCGATTTCAGCGCCGCCTACTATGCCTTGTTTGCCGATCAGTCGGTGCCTACCCGTGACTTGAACGAGACCCTAAACCCGGCACTGGGCCTGCCTGCCATCGCGGGCCCCTTCAGCACCACTGGCAATTTCCGCGGCCACTACTTCCAGACCATCTTCAAATACAAGTTCAACAAGCACCTGAGCGGCCACCTATGGGGTGAGTGGCTCCTGCCGGGCGACTACTACGTGAGCAAGGGACTCATCCAGTTCCTACGGGTTGAGTTGATGCTTACGTTCTAGCTGAAGAGCAGGGCAGGCGTCTCGCCTGCCCCCTTCGATCTGTTTTTGCGTGCGCGGGGCAGGCGAGACGCCTGCCCTGCTTTCCCTGCCGCGCCCTTATCCTATTTTGTGGAAGGCTTAGCCTTTCTTGCGGGCGAGCCTCCTGCGCCCCCCGTGCCGGGCCCCCGGCCACGAGCCTGATGGTACGGGCCGGCAGGGCCTGCATTCGCACGATTTCCGCGGCTTCAGCGCGATTCCGGGCCGGGCGTAATGGGGCGCGGGGGTAAGCCGCCAGACAGCCGGGCAGCTCCCTGCCCGGCGCGAGAAGCATTATCCTGCATTGACGCGTCGGGCCGGTTTGCTACCTTCCGCGCTCTGTTTCGAAGGAACCCATCCGGCGTGGCCGGATGATTTAGACGGATCTGATTACTGAGCACTGTTTTATGGCAAAATCTGCAAAATACGTATATCTGTTTGGCAACAAGAAGGCTGACGGCAACGGCAGCATGAAGCCGCTATTGGGCGGCAAAGGAGCAAACCTGGCCGAGATGAGCCGCATCGGCCTGCCGGTGCCCCCCGGCTTCACGATCACTACCGAGGTCTGCACCTACTACTACCAGAACAAGAAGAGCTACCCCAAGACCCTCGAGCCCACGGTCAGGGCCGGCGTGACCCACATCGAGAAGATCATGGGCACAAAGTTCGGCGACAACAACGCCATGCCCCTGCTGGTCTCGGTGCGTTCCGGCGCGCGCGACTCGATGCCCGGCATGATGGACACCATCCTCAACCTCGGCCTCAACGACCAGACCGTCCTGGCCCTGGTCAAGGCCACCAACAACGAGCGCTTTGCCTGGGACTGCTACCGCCGCTTCATCCAGATGTACGGCGACGTCGTCATGGGCGTGCAAAAGACCAAGGACGAAGACCATGAGCCCTTCGAAGTCGTGATCCACGACCTCAAGCACGAGCGCTATCAGAAGGATATCGAGGACACGAAGCTCAACGTGGCGGACCTTAAGGAGTTGGTGTATCGCTTCAAGGCCCTGATCAAGCAGCGCACCGGGAGCGAGTTCCCGCAGGACCCCTGGAAGCAGCTCTGGGGCGCGACGGGCGCCGTGTTCGGCTCTTGGATGAACGACCGCGCCATCGTCTATCGCCGCAAGTATAACATCCCCTCCGAGTGGGGGACCGCGGTTAATGTGCAGGCGATGGTTTATGGCAATACGGGCGACCGCTCCGGCTCCGGCGTGGCGTTCACCCGGAACCCGGCCAACGGCGCCAAGGAGTTCTACGGCGAGTTCCTGATCAACGCCCAGGGCGAAGACGTAGTCGCCGGCGTGCGCACGCCCGAGCCGGTCACCCAGCTCTCCAACCACCTGCCCGACGCCTTCAAGGAACTGGACGGCATCCGCAACACGCTGGAGAAGCACTTCAAGGATGTGCAGGACTTCGAGTTCACCATCCAGGACGGCAAGGTCTTCATGCTCCAGACGCGCAACGGCAAGCGCACCGCCATGGCCGCCCTTAAGTTCTCCATGGACATGGTGAACGAGAAGCTCATTGACTGGAAGACCGCCATCAAGCGCAACCCGGCCGAACAGCTCGACCAGCTCCTGGCACCCATCTTCGAGGCGAAAGCCGAAAAGGCCGCCAAGGTCATTGCCCGCGGCCTGCCCGCCGGTCCCGGCGCCGCCTCCGGCAAGATCTATCTCAACGCCGAGCGGGCGGTGGAAGCCGCCCATAAAGGCGAGAAGGTGCTGCTGGTCCGCAATGAAACCTCGCCCGAAGACCTGCGCGGCATGATTGCCGCCGAGGGCATTTTGACCGCCAAGGGCGGCGTCAGCTCCCACGCGGCGCTGGTGGCCCGCCAGATGGGCAAAGTCTGCGTCTGCGGCGCCGCGGCCCTGCAGATTGACTACAATGCCAAGACCATCACCGTTGACGGCACAACCTACAAGGAAGGCGACTACTTCTCGATCAACGGCACTCAGGGCAATGTTTATGCCGGCCAATTGCCGACCGCCCCTTCGGAAATCGTCCAGGTGCTTGTGTTCAAGACGCTCGACGGCGCCAAGAGCGAGACCTACCAGATGTTCAAGAAGCTCATGGACTGGTGCTCCAAGGTCACGCGCCTGCACGTTCGCACCAATGCCGACCAGCCCGACCAGGCCGCCAATGCCGTCGCCTTCGGCGCCAAAGGCATCGGCCTGTGCCGCACCGAGCACATGTTCTTCGGCGGCAACCGCATTGACGCCATGCGCGAAATGATCCTGGCTGAGAACCTCGACGAGCGTAAGGCCGCCCTGGCCAAGCTCCTGCCTTATCAGCGGGACGACTTCGCCGGCATCTTCCGCGAGCTCAAGGGCCTGCCCACCATCATCCGCACCCTCGACCCGCCGCTGCACGAGTTCCTCCCCCACGAGGACAAGGCCCAGAGGGACCTGGCGGCCAAAATGGGCGTGCCCGTTGAGAAGATCAAGAATCGCGTCAAAGAGTTGCATGAGTTCAACCCCATGCTCGGCCTGCGGGGCTGCCGGCTCGGCATCGTTTACCCCGAGATCACCGAGATGCAGGTCCGCGCCATTATCGAAGCGGCCATCCAGGTCCAAAAGGAAGGCATCCCTGTCAAGCCCGAGGTCATGATCGTGCTCGTCGGCTTCCCGAAGGAACTGGAGAACCAGCTCGAGGTCGTCAATCGCGTCGCAGCGCAGGTGCAGGACGAGAAGAAGACCAAGGTCAAGTACCTCGTGGGCACAATGATCGAAATCCCGCGCGGCGCCCTCGTCGCCGATGAGATCGCTAAGGACGCCGAGTTCTTCAGCTTTGGCACGAATGACCTCACCCAGACCTGCCTGGGCATGAGCCGCGACGACTCCGGCCCGTTCCTCGGGCCGTACCAGGAGAAGGAGATCATCAAGAAGAACCCCTTTGCGAGCATTGACCAGGGCGGCGTCGGCCAGCTTATGAAGATTGCCGTCGAGAAAGGCCGGAGCACCCGTCCCAAGCTCGAGGTCGGCATCTGCGGCGAGCACGGCGGCGACCCGGAGAGCGTCAAGTTCTGCCATCGCATCGGCCTGGACTACGTGAGCTGCTCGCCGTTCCGCGTGCCGGTGGCCCGCCTGGCCGCCGCGCAAGCCGCGCTGGAAGACGACGGCGCCTCCAAGGCGAAAGGCGCGAAGAAAGCCAAGAAGAAGTAGCGCCGGCTCCATCACCTGTCTCACGAGCCGCCCTCCCACCCGGGGGCGGCTTTTTCGTGCAGAAGGGTTGCCGGCTCGAACCGGACTGGGGCTCTCTCCATGAACCGGGGAACATCCAACATCCAACATCGAGCATCCAACATCCAATGATCGGCACTGTGCCGTTTATTGGAGGTTGGATGTTCGATGTTGGATGTTGGATGTTCCCATCTCTTCGGAGCGGGAGGGGACTGGCGCACTCCAACGCGCGGGCGCGCCGGCTTCCGCTTGACCCTGTGCGGGTTTCTATGGCTAATAAGGCGATGACATACCGACCCTTCCCCCTGTTCCGCTCGCTTCCCCGCCTGGCGCTGCCCTTGGCGCTGGTGGCGCTGGCATCCTGTTCTACCGCCCCAAGGCCTGGCACGTTCGCGCACCGCCGAGGCGACGAGATCGTGGTCGCCGGGCAATTCGTGCACACCGGCACGCGCGTCGTCCTGTGGATGGACCCGCACGGCTACGATGCTTACCGCGTCGAACGGCGCTTCAGCCCTCTCGAAAAGGCGGACTGGGCCAGCTCGCAGGCCGAGGTCAAAGGGCTGAATCGGCCTAATCGCTACAGCATACGCGGCGACAACTTGAGCACCAACGAGCTGGAGCGCGTGCGCGGCGGCGGCTGGGACCTGCCTCTGCTCCAGCGCGAGGTGGACCAGTTCGTCATTCACTTCGATGTCGCTGGCACCAGCCGCCAATGCTTCAAGATCCTCCAGGATGCACGCGGCTTAAGCGTCCACTTCATGCTCGACCTGGACGGGACGATTTATCAAACGCTGGATTTAAAGGAGCGGGCGTGGCACGCCACCACCTCCAACAACCGCTCGGTGGGCATCGAAATCGCCAACATGGGCGCCTACCCGGTAGCCGCCAAGAAGGCCCTCTCCAAATGGTATGCCAAAGAGCCCGATGGCCAGGTCCGCATCACTCTCCCGCCCGAGTATGGCGATGGCGGCATCCTCACCAAAGGCTTCGTCGGCCATCCCGCCCGTCCCCAGCCCATCATCGGCAACATCCAGGGCAAGGAGCTGATCCAATACGATTACACTCCACAGCAATACCGCGCGCTCATCAAGCTGACGGCCACCCTGTGCAAAGTCCTGCCCAAAATCAAATGCGACTACCCGAAGGACGCCGCCGGCAAGCTCATCACCCGGAAGCTGCCCGATGCCGAGCTGGATGCCTACGAGGGCGTACTGGGCCATTACCACATTCAGACCGACAAGGTTGACCCTGGCCCGGCGTTCCAATGGGATTACGTGATTGGAAAAGCCAACCTGCTCCTCCATGGCGGAATGTCCCCTATGGCCGATGAGACCAGCAAGGGACACATGCGGCCAAGGTTTTAGCCCGAATAGTCTAGAGTGGTAGGGACGCCTCGCCGAGGCGTCCGTGTTGTGGCGGCGGCGCATGCCTCGGCGAGGGGTCCCTACCCGCTCGCATCCCGCCGGGCGCCCGATTCCGAGGCTGGCCGAGCATCGGACCGTGCTGCGGTCTGAAAAGTCCGGACTCCGCGCTGGGCCCGTCCCGAACTTAACCGCCACTTCTCCGGCACCTCTCCATAGCACCTCTTATCGCGGATAAGAGGTGCTATGGAGAGGTACCGGAAAAATGCTGGTTAAGTGCCCCTGAGGGCCGGGGGCAAAGGTTCGGCAAGACCGCCACCGCCAGGAGCACGGCTATTCCTGTCTGCCACTGGGCGGGCCTGCGGAAACCGTAGTTGGGCAATGTCCGCCTACTGCCTACGGGTTTGCTCAGGGTTTATACACCGCGACCACACCGTATCCTCCCCATATCCTCACCGTAGTACCTCTAATAGCCTATTAGAGGTACTACGGTGAGGTCACGGGGAGGATACGGTGTGGTCGCGGTGTGGTAAGCCAAGGGATAGGGGCCCAATCCTTGCATTTTCTCAGAGTTGAGAAACTCCAGGCGGGTTGGCCGAATGTTCGCGCGGGTCCCGCTCGGCTTGGCAATAGAAGTCCTTGCATCTGAGGCACTTGGAGCGTGACCAGTCCGGGCGAGACGCAACGATGCAGCCTGGTGTCTCAGGATTGGGCTTACCATTGGCCGAGAGGCGGAAGCGGCGGGGGCCAGTGGCTTGGGGTGGGGCTGCCCTAAAAAGCTGGCGGCGGGCTTGCGCCCGCCGCCACACGAACAACTCCCGTGCGAAAGGCTTGGGGATGTTTGGTTTGCCTGCTTACTTCAGCCGGTAGAACGTCCCCGGCGTCGCCATCGGTATGGTGTAAGGCGACGCGGCGTTGGTCTGGATGGCCGTCCACGGCCCGTTCACTGCGGGGGCGCTCCAGAGCGTGCCGACGCCGCCGGCCCACTGGATTTGCCACTGAGCGCCGACCTGCACGACCTGCATTTCGACGGGGTGCGGCTTGGGAGCAATCGCCGGTGCAAAGCTCACGCCCGGCGCGTTGCTGACGCCGGCCAGATACATGCCGCTGATCTGCAACTGCGTCAGGGCGTTGGTCCAGACCGCCAGGTCGTCAATGTAAGCGCCCGCCGTCACGCCGTAACTGCCGGTCGGGTCCTGGCCGATGGTGGCGGCGTTGGCCATGGTGATGTCGCCGGACTCAATGATGGTCGTGGAATCCACCTGCTTGCCGTCCAGGTAAGTGGTGCAGTTGGCGCTGCGCTGGGCGACGTGCACCAGGTGGTGCCAGTTGCCGTCGTTGATGGTACTGACGTTGGGCGCGTTGAACTGGCCTGGAACGGTGACGCCGCCTATGGTCCAGCCCCAGCCGCCGGTGGGGTAGCCCAGGGAATTCAGCCCCGGAGCGAAGGCGAAGCCGCCGTGGCCGGTCGAGCCTACCGCAATGGTGAAGAACGGCAGGTTGCCGTACAGGGCGCCGGCTGGCTGCAGTTGCACCCAGTAGGATACTGTGAAGTCGGTCGTAAGGCCAAACTCCAGGTCGGGAACGACGCCCAGAGTGACGTAGTTGTAGCTGTCGGCATTGGTGTCCGTCGAGTAGCTCAAGGCATTCCCGCCGACTACGCCGGGCACGAGCGCAGGCGTGCCGACAGCCGTGCCGTTGTGTTCAAGGCCCGAGATATCGTTGTAGTCGGTATCAAAGGGCAGGTGCAGCACCAGGCTGTTGGTGAAGTTGAGCTGCGTGGCGTTGGTCGGGATGTCCCAGACTACCAGCGGAACGGCCGGCGTATTGGTCGAGCCGCCCGGGTTGCTGACGTGGACGTAATAACTGCCCGCGTCGGTCTTTGCCAGCGGCCCGATAACCAGCGCACTGTCGGTGGCGCCCGGGATGAGCGTCGAGGGAGCCTTATACCACTGGTACAACAGGTCCAGACCCGTAGCGTATTCCACCAGGGTACTCGTCAAGCTTACATAGTTGGTGCCTTGGGGCTGCACGAGAGGGATTTGGGCGACTGGCCCGGGCGGGTGCGGCGGCGCGATGTAGTGCGCCCAGATGCGGTCGGCGCTCAGCGCGTTGTTGTAAACCGCCATCTCGTCCAGGCGACCGTTGATCTGCTCTGAATACGGCCAGGTCGTGTTGTTGCCGAGCGACAGCGGCACTCCCGCGCCGGTGCCGGAGCTGACGGCTGCTGTCGCGGCGAGCACGCCGTTGACGTAGAAGTTGTAGGAGCCTCCGTCACAGGTGCACGCGAGATAATACCACTGGCCGGCAACCAGGTTGTTGGGGAGGCTTCCGTAGGTGTCGGCTACGCCCGCGGTGGTGAAGACCAACTGCGAATCGCTGCTGACGCCGAAGCCGTAGCCATGGGGAGATATATTCGTTCTCATGGTCGAGAAGAGGCGCTCCACGCCACTGGGGGCGTTGCTGAAGTTCACCCAGGCTTCGAATGTGAACGCCGCATTCCCGCTGAACACGAAGTTGGAGTAGCTGGGGATCAGGACGTAGCCCCGGTTCACGCCGTCCGCCGGAACGCCGATGCCCGCGTCAGGGTCGAAGGTGTCGTACCCGGGCTGGTTGAGCGACGCATTGACATAGGTGCCGTTGTTGCCGCCCCAGTAGTCGTAAGCGGTGGTGCCGTTGGTCTCGTCCAGCCGCCAGTAGGCAACCGGGTTATCGCTCAGGATGGTCGCCGAGTAGGAATTAGTGGGCTCGACATTGAGCACGGCGGGCGGGGTGAAGGCATAGCCGTAGTTGTTGGTGATGGCGCAGGTGTAGGTCCCGGCGTAGCCCGGCTGGATGCCGTACATGGTGTAAACGGAATCATTCGCGCCCGGGATGGGGGCCCCGTTGAGCATCCATTGGTAGGTGAACGAGGGATCGCCGCCGGCCACCGCGGTGAAGTTGGTCGTCACCGCCGGCATGGGATAGACGGTGGCTTGGGCGGGCAGAGTCTGGCAGGCGCGCGGGGCAAACCCGGGCCAGAGGAGCTGGGCCTGGTAATGGGTATAGACCTGGCTGCTGTTCAGGGCGTAGCTGTAGATTGCCACCTCGTCCAGGCTGCCTTTGAAGTTGCTGTCGTAAGCGCCGGAGCCGGATTGCCGGGAGCCGATGCTGATCGGGTGGGTGGAGCTGAGGATGCCCGCCGCCGATGCGGGCTTTGAACCGACCTGCTGTCCGTTAACGTAGAGGTAGTAGTTGCCGCCGGGGCCGTCATAGACCCCTACGACGTGTTGCCACGTGCCGTCCGGGCC
>Ga0335069_10005226_pt1 | contig 19117 bp, 12 predicted proteins | sample Lox_Sample_11_FD_206714 | JGI IMG/M metagenome (GOLD analysis project Ga0335069, IMG submission 206714) | Soil microbial communities from Loxahatchee National Wildlife Refuge, Florida, United States - Lox_Sample_1.1 | ecosystem: Environmental > Terrestrial > Soil > Wetlands | place: USA... | reverse complement strand
GCTGCCGTGGGCCGGCTGCCACCCGGGCTGCCCGCAGAAGGACGCGCGCTGACGTTGCCGGTGGATGGCCGTGCGCCTACGCTCCCCGTGGATGGGCGTGCGCCCACGTTGCCTGTCGAAGGTCGGGTCCCGACGGTTCCGGTCGAAGGTCGGGCCCCTCCAGCCGGGCTGGAACCCCAGCCCCGTGCCTCTCGCGTGCTCGCCGAGGGACCCCCGCCGCCGTTGGCGCGCATGCGGTTCTGGTCCGGCTGCCACTTCTGGGCGGGCAATTGGCTGGGCCGGTTCGCCTGGCTTCCTCCCTGCCCGGGACGGGTCGTATCCGCAGGTAGTTGGCTGGGCCGGTTTCCCTGCCCAGCACCTTGCCCGGGCCGGTTACCCTGCCCGCCTCCCTGGCCGGGCCGATTGCCGGCGCCCGCCCCCCCTCCGGGATTGTTGATATTGCCGCCCCGATTGATGTTGTTGATATTATTGATGTTGTTGAAGTTATTGAAGTTATTGACATTGACGTTGCCGCCCCCGCACCAGACTCCGCCGTGATGCCAGTCGCAGTTATTGGCAAGAATCGCGCCCCAAGCCATCCCCACGCCGAATGAGACTAGCGAGGCCCCCCAAGGGTAATACGGAGTCACGTAGGCGGGCGGAGGATAATACACCGCTGGCGGATAACTGGGCACATAAATCACCTGCGGGTTAGCGGGAACGATCTGCACAACTTCCTTGGTTACCTCCGTCACCTGGCTCACGTTGGTTTGCAGCACGACGATATTGGTCACAGTGACGACCTGCTGGGGGGTGGTCTTCAAGGTGCCCAACTTCTGTGCCTTGGCCCGGAGCGTCTGGATGGCGTCCATCAGTTCCTTCGGCTGTTCGACAAAGGCTTCGCCCAGGGCAACCGTCCAGGTCAGGTTCGAGTTCATCATGGCAATCACCTGCGGGAACCTGGCTACGGCCTTCACGTTATCGTCCCACGGCTGGTCGTCCAACTTGGGAATGTTGTTGGTGTCCCGGACGAACCGCGCCGCCTGCACGATCTCCAGCGGGTAAGCTGAGGCCGGGAGGATCACTGCGATCAGCGGGTCGGGGTGCAGCGCGATGGGCTCGGCCAGTTTTTGCAGCTCCGCAGCGCTCTGCTGAGCAGGGGCCGACGGAGGCGGTGCGGGAGTTGCTTGCGCTGCGGCGCGGGTCTCCTGCGCCAGCGCGCATCGCCCCGCTAAGGCAGCCAGCGCCAGTGCGAACTGGCATCGTTGCTTCAGGGTCTGGGTCGTTTGCATAGGCTCGTTGTTGAGTGAGCGCGCCTCCTACCCTAGCGAAGAACCGAGTCGCAGGGAAGCCCCATTTCGGAGCGTCAGGCAAGACATGGCTGGTAATGGGTGGCGCGGGTGTAGCCATTCCGACCCACGTCCGCCGAACTGCTCCCAGTCTCACGCAGGGTCTCCGGTACGTCGCCATATCCACACCCTAGCTAACAATATTATCCAGCGTGAGGATACGGCGTGCATACAGCGAGAACAGGGCGCTGCCGCGGTAAGAGCCTGGGTGGTTCGCGGTCTTATCGAGCCCGACGACCCCTGGCTTTGGCGGGAACATGACGCGTGCTTGCTTGGGCATAGGTTAGCTGCTACATATCTACGTATCGCGATATGTTGATTATTCAGCGAACCCAGGAACTTGAGCGCCTGCTGCGCGAGCGCATCGTCATCCTCGACGGGGCGATGGGCACGATGATCCAGACCCATAACCTGGATGAAGCGGGGTTCCGGGGCGAGCGGTTCAAGGATTGGCCACAGGACCTCAAGGGGAACAACGACCTGCTGAGCCTTACGCGGCCGGAGATCGTCCAGGCCATTCATCGGCAATACCTCGAGGCTGGGGCGGACATGATCGAGACCAACACCTTCAACTCGACGGCCATTTCGCTGGCGGATTACAAGCTGCAGGCGCTGGCTTACGAGCTGAACGTGGCCGGCGCGCGCAACGCCCGGGCGGCGGCGGACGCGGTCATGGCGGCGCAGCCGGGGCGCGTATGCTTTGTCGCCGGCGCGCTGGGGCCGACGAGCAAGACGGCTTCGCTTTCGCCGGACGTGCAGAACCCGGCCTTCCGCGCGATTACGTTCGATCAATTGGTCGTCGCCTATTACGAGCAGGCGCGCGGGCTGATGGAAGGCGCCGTGGACCTCCTGTTGTTGGAAACCGTGTTCGACTCGCTGAACTCCAAGGCCGCGCTCTTCGCGATAGACAAGCTCTTCGAGGACACGGGGCGCCGGGTGCCGGTGATGGTTTCGTTCACGATCACGGACCTGAGCGGGCGGACGCTCTCGGGGCAGACCGTCGAGGCGTATTGGAACTCGATCTCCAACCACCGGCTGCTGAGCATCGGCATCAACTGCGCGCTGGGTCCGAAGGAGATGCGGCCCTTCATTGAGGAGCTGTCGGGCCTTGCGGACATTTACGTCAGCGCCTACCCGAATGCGGGCTTGCCCAACCCCATGCTCCCGACGGGCTTTCCGGAGACGCCGGAGACACTGGCGCCGCAACTGGAGGAGTGGGCGCGCAACGGCTGGCTGAACATTGTCGGCGGGTGCTGCGGCACAACGCCAGCGCATATCAGTGCGCTGGCCGAGGCAGTGCGCGCGCTGCCGCCGCGCATCCCGCCCAAAGTCGCCCCGCACACTCGCCTAAGCGGGCTCGAAGCGCTGACCGTGCGGCCCGAGGCGAACTTCCTCAACATCGGCGAGCGCACGAATGTGACGGGCTCACCGAAGTTCGCCAAGCTGGTCCTGGCGGGCGATTTCGAGGGCGCGCTGGCCATCGCCAAGCAGCAGGTGGAGAACGGCGCGCAGGTGATTGATGTCAACATGGATGAGGCGATGCTCGACTCAGAGCGGGCTATGACCACGTTTTTGAACCTGGTCGCCGCCGAGCCGGATATCGCGCGCGTGCCGGTGATGATTGATAGCTCGAAGTGGTCGGTCATTGAGGCGGGGCTGAAGTGTATCCAGGGCAAAGGGGTGGTGAACTCCATCAGCCTCAAGGAAGGCGAGGAGAAGTTCAAAGACAAGGCGAAGCTGATCCGGCGGTATGGCGCCGCGGTGGTGGTGATGGCGTTCGACGAGAAGGGGCAGGCGGACACTTTCGAGCGCAAGACCGAGGTCTGCGAGCGCTCGTATCGCATCCTCACGCAGGGGGTGGGTTTCCCGGCGCAGGACATCATCTTCGATCCGAACGTGCTCACGGTCGCCACCGGGATCGAGGAGCATAACAACTACGCCGTGGACTTCATGCGCGCCACGAAGTGGATCAAGGAGCACCTGCCGCTGGCCCGGGTGAGCGGCGGGCTGAGCAATGTCTCCTTCTCTTTCCGTGGCAACAATACGGTGCGCGAGGCCATGCACTCGGCGTTTCTGTATCATGCCATCAAGGCGGGGCTGGACATGGCGATCGTCAACCCGGGCTTGCTCGCGGTGTATGAGGAAGTGCCGCACGCCCTGCTGGAACTGGTGGAGGACGTGCTGCTGAATCGCCGCCCGGACGCCACGGAACGCCTGGTCCGCTTCGCCGAGAAGCTCAAGCAGAAGGACGAGGCGCAAGTCGCGGAAGGCGAGTGGCGCAAAGGCACGGTCGAGGAGCGCCTCAGCCACGCGCTCGTTAAGGGCATCGTGGATTACATCGAGAAGGACACGGAAGAAGCACGGCAGAAGTACGGCCGCCCGCTTTCGGTGATCGAGGGTCCGCTGATGGCGGGGATGAACGTGGTGGGCGACCTGTTCGGCTCGGGCAAGATGTTCCTGCCGCAGGTGGTCAAGAGCGCGCGGGTGATGAAGAAAGCGGTGGCCTGGCTGCTGCCGTTCATGGAGGAAGAGAAGCAGGCCTCGGGCAACCACGAGCCGCAGGGGCGCATTGTGACGGCCACGGTGAAGGGGGACGTGCACGATATCGGCAAGAACATCGTGGGGGTGGTGCTCGGCTGCAATAACTACGAGGTGATTGACCTGGGCGTCATGGTGTCGGCCGAAAAGATCCTGCAGACCGCGCGCGAGAAGGGGGCGCACATGATCGGGCTGAGCGGGCTGATCACGCCGTCGCTGGATGAAATGGTGCACGTGGCCAAAGAGATGGAGCGCGAGGGGTTCACGGTGCCCCTGCTCATTGGGGGCGCGACCACGAGTAAGGCGCACACGGCGGTGAAGATCGCCCCAGCCTACTCAGGTGGCGTGGTGCATGTGCTGGATGCATCGCGAGCGGTAGGGGTCGTGGGGAGCCTCATCAACCCGGAGCTGAAACCTGCGTTCGTGCAGGGCGTTCGTGCCGAGTACGAGAAGCTGCGCGCGCAACATGCGGGGCAGCAGGCAAAGCCCTTGCTGAGCATTGAAGGGGCCCGGCGGCGGCGCACGCCGATTGCGTGGAGGGTTGCGGACATTGCCAAACCGACTTTTACCGGCCTGCGCGCGCTGGGGTCAGATAGCCAATCGCCAATAGCCGATAGCCAACTGCGCGGCCAAACGCCGACAGCCGATTGCCGATTGCCGATAGCACTCTCCGAACTGGTTCCGTACATAGACTGGTCGCCGTTCTTTCATACCTGGGAGCTGCGTGGGCGCTATCCCGCTATCATCCAGGAGCAGCCTGAAGCCAGGAAGCTGTTCGAGGATGCGCAGCAGCTCCTGAATGAGATCGTGCAGCACAAGCTGCTCGCCGCCCGCGCGGTCTATGGCTTCTTCCCAGCGAACGCGGCGGGCGATGACATCGAGCTATATACGGACGCATCGCGCCATGCCGCGCTGACCACGTTCCACTTTCTGCGTCAGCAGATGGAGAAGCCGGCGGACCAGCACAATCATTGTCTCGCGGACTACGTCGCCCCGAAGCAGCCGGCCGGCGGTGAGCGGCTGGCGGACTACATCGGCGCTTTCGCAGTGAGCGTGGGGTTCGGGGCCGAGGAGCTGTGCCGCAAGTTCGAGCAAGACCACGACGATTACAATTCGATTATGACCAAAGCGCTGGCTGATCGCCTGGCAGAGGCGTTTGCCGAGTACTTGCATCAGCGGGCGCGGCGGGACTGGGGCTATGGCCAGGGCGAGAGGCTGTCCAGCGAGGACTTGATCCGCGAGCGGTATCGGGGCATCCGTCCCGCCGCGGGTTACCCGGCGTGCCCGGACCACACGGAGAAGCTGACGCTTTGGAAGCTGCTGGAGGTGGAACGTAATACCGGGATCACGTTGACCGAGTCGTGCGCGATGTGGCCAGGCGCCAGCGTCAGCGGGCTGTACTTCGCGCATCCCGAGGCGAAGTATTTCGGCGTGGGCAAGATCGGGCGCGACCAGGTGCTCGACTACGCCGCGCGGAAGCAGGTATCGCTCAGGGAGGTGGAGCGCTGGCTCGGGCCGTATCTCAATTACGACCCGGGCAATGCGGCGGAGCAGGAGCCGGTCGGCTCGCGTCCATTACAGTCCATGCCAGCCTAAGCTGTAACCAGTTGGCCGAGATTCAACGCAAAGGCGCAAAGGGGCAAAGACGCGAAGATGTTCCGAAGCTCTGCGTCTTTGCCTCGTTGCGCCTTTGCGTTGACTGTCTTCTGCCTGGCTGCTGCTGAACTTGCCTCCCGCTTAACGGCCCGCAAATGTCCGTATTTTACCGCGCCGTGGGGCACTTGTTTTTTCTGGGTAGCGCAATAGACTAGGTACATGAAGAACGACGTGGTGCCGGTTCAAATCCGCGGGATCCTGCCTGCCAACAGCGGTTGCGCCCTGTTTGTAGGCAACGACCAGAAGGTTTTCGTCATCAACGTCGAACCGAACATGGGCGCGATCATCGGCATGTTCCTGCGAGAGACCCCCAAGGAACGGCCGCTGACCCACGACCTCATTCAGAGCATCTTCAAGGGCTTCAGCATCAACGTCGAGCGCGTGGTCATTACGGAATTGAAGAACTCCACTTACTTTGCCCGGCTCATTCTCCAGCAGCAGAACGAGGTGGCCCGGAAAATCGTGGAGATTGATGCCCGGCCCAGCGATTGCCTGGCCCTCGCCACAGCGCAGAAGCGGCCGATCTATGTTACCAACTCGCTCTTCGAGCAAGTCGAAGACATGAGCGAAGTGCTCGAGCGCATCAACGAGAACGGGTCCGAGGCCGAATAGGCGATGCCTCCTGCGGCCGCAAGGCAAATTGCACCCCTGGTCCTGATTTGCGGCGAAGACGACTTCGGCGTTAAACAGCGCGCCAAGCAGCTTTACCTCCAGTGGACGGAAGAGCTGGGCGGCATGGACCACGAGATCATTGACGCCTCGGTTTCGCACAGCGGCGAGGCCCTCAAGGCGCTGGCCAAATTACGGGAGGCCCTCCAAACCCTGCCCTTCTTCGGCACAGCCAAGGTCGTTTGGCTGCAGAACTGCAATTTCCTTGGGGACGAGCGCGCCGCCAGCACGCAGGCGGTCACCGAATCGCTGGCGAACCTGGCACAAGAACTGAAGGACTTCTCTTGGGATAACGTGCGCCTGCTCATCAGCGCCGGGAAGGTGGACAAGCGCAAGGCGTTCTACCGGGCGCTCGACAAGCTGGGGACGGTCGAAGCGCTGGCCGGGTGGTCGGTGGATGACCGGGACTGGGCCGACCAGGCGGAGGTCTGGGTCCGCAAGGCCATCCGCGCCCGGCAGAAGGAGATTTCGGACGAGGCGCTGGCCGAACTGATCACCCGCGTCGGCCCCAGCACGCGCCAGCTCGACAGCGAAGTCGAGAAGCTGTCCCTCTATGTGGGGGACCGCCAGCAGATCGAGGCGGACGACGTCGAGGCCGTCTGCATCCGGAATAAGGCGGCGCGCGCGTTCGCGCTGGGGGACGCGCTGGGGGACCGCGATCTGCCGCGCCTGCTGCGTTGCCTGGACGAATCGCTTTGGGAGGTGAAGCTTGATCCCCAGAAGTCGGCGATTGGGCTGCTCTACCTCTTGATCGGCAAAGTGCGGGCGATGATTCTGCTTAAGGAGATGCTGCGCGAGGGTTGGGTGAAGCCGGACATGGACTACAATCGTTTCAAGGCCCAGCTCGAGCGCGTGCCGGCCAGCCAGTTGCCCGAGGACAAGCGCTTCAATCCACAGGCCATCAACCCTTACGTGCTCTACAAGGCCCTGCCGCAGGTGAAGCGCTACACGGCCGACGAGCTGGTTCGCGCGATGGACCTGCTCTTCCAGTGCAACCATCGGCTGGTGTCCAGCAGCCTGGATGAATCGCTGGTGTTGCAGCAGACGCTGGTGCAGATCGTGGGGGCGCGGGCATGAGCGCGGCTGCCCCGAGGCTTTTGGTCTGGGTGGGCAGCGCGTCGGCCTGCATCCGGATCGCGAAGCGCGCCGACTTCACCCTAAGCGTGGATTTCAAGGAACTGCTCAAGGAGCTGCTGAGGAGGGGCTGCCGGTGCCTGGTGATGGATCTCTCCGGATGCGAGTTCATGGATAGCACGTTCCTGGGAGTGCTCGCGACGTTCGGCCGCGAACTCAGCCGGGGCAACGGCGCGCAGGCCGCTCAGCGCATTGAGCTATACAACGCCAGCGCGCCGCTGACAGAACTGCTCGACACCATGGGGGTGCTCGACCTCTTCAGGATCAGCCAGGGCACGCCCACGCTTCCGGCGGATAGCCAACCGCTCGAACGCAAGGCCATCACGCCCAGCAAGGCAGAGGTCAGCCGCACCTGCATCGAAGCTCACCAGGCGTTGATGGACATCAGCCCGGCGAACATCGCCCGGTTCAAGGACGTCACCCAGTTCCTGGCCGAGAGCTTGAAGAAGGCGACGCCCGAGTAGGCGGGCAGGAGCGCCTGCTTAGAGCTTGAGCGCGGTTGGACTGGGCGCGGCGGGTTGGGGCTTCGGGTCTTTGCGGAGCCGGGCCATCACCGCGGCGAGGAGGACACCGGCGAGAAGGCCCGCAAGGTGGCTCTCCCAGGAGACTTGCGACGCGGTGGGGAAAAGGCCGCGCAGGATTCCCCCATACAGCAACAGGCACACCACGGACAGGCACAGCGTGCCGAACGTGCGCCGGAACCACGCCATCGAGACGAGGTAGCCGAAGTAGCAGAAGATCAGGCCGCTGGCGCCGACATGGCAGGCCATGCGGGCCGTCAGCCAGGTCAAGCCGCCACCGAGGACTATGCCGGCCACGGTCACCAGCGCAAACTCCGACCGGCTACGGCCGCAGATGACGCCGCCCAGGATCAGCAATGGTAGAGTATTGGCCGCGAGATGGCGGAACGAGGCGTGCAGGAAGGGCGCCCAGAAGATGCCGGCGAGGCTGCCTGGATGGCGCGGCACGATGCCATGCTGCATCAACCGGCCGTGGCAAAACAGTGTGTCAAATGCCAACACCACCCAGCAGACCGCCGTCAGCGCGAGCACGGGCACAAAGCGCAGGTACCAGGGTTGGCGCGTATCACTGTCCATAAGGTCCTTGCGCCGGATGTTAGCGCGGCAGGCGGGACAGGGAATTACAAAATCAGCCGGCAGATTGGAATGGGTGCAAACCCGCCCCAGGAATCGCTAGCGGCAGGGCGCGGCGTGGGGCTAGGATGACGCGGCATGGAAAGCGACGAGAAGCGGGCGGCTGCGATCAACTCGGTCGCCGCGGCGGCGTTTCTCACGGGCATGAAGCTTGTGGTGGGCCTGCTGTCCGGCAGCCTGGGCATGCTGGCCGAGGCAGCCCATTCGGCGCTGGACCTGGTCGCAGCCATTGTGACGAGTCTGGCCGTGCGAGCCGCCAGCAAGCCCGCCGACCAGGGCCATCCCTACGGTCATGGCAAGTTCGAGAACCTCTCTGCCCTGGCCGAAACCCTTCTGCTGCTGGGGACCTGCGGCTGGATCATTTATGAATCCATCCAGCGCCTGACATCGCGCCCGGTGCAAGTGCACGCATCGGTATGGGCGTTCGCCGTCATGCTCATCTCCATCGCGGTGGACGTGTCGCGCTCGCGGATGCTGGCGCGGGTGGCCGCCCGGCATCGGAGCCAGGCGCTGGAAGCTGATGCCCTGCATTTCAGCAGCGATGTATGGAGCTCGGCGGTGGTGGTGCTGGGCCTGGCAGGCGTGAAGCTTGCCGAGTGGTATCCGGGCCTGGCCTTTTTGCACCAGGCGGATGCGATGGCCGGGCTGGTCGTTGGCGGCCTGGTCATTGGGGTCAGCTCGCGCCTGGGCTTCCGCACCGTCGAAGCGCTCCTTGATGCCTCGCCGGCCGGCGTGGCGGACAAGATCAAAGAGCGCGTGGAACGCCTGGAGAAGGTCCTGGACTGCCACGCGATCCGCGTGCGGCATTCGGGGCCGCATTATTTCGTGGACCTGCACATTACGGTGGACGGCGGCCTGCCGCTTCGCGAGGCGCATGCGCTCACGGAGGAAGTCGAGCGCATGGTCAACGAGGTCCTGCCCGGCGCGGACGTGACCGTGCACCCGGAACCGAACGAGTCTCGAGTCTAAAGCCTAAAGTCTTGAGTCGCCGGCCGCGTGACGACTCAAGACGTTAGACTCAAGACTCCGTGTCTGCCGTTAAAAGTCGACCAGGAGTTGGTCCGAGAGCAGGTCCACCCAGTCCACCGGCACGGGCACCGTCAGCTCGTAGGAGCGCGAGAAATCCTCCTCGAACAGTTCGTGCTTGAGGCGGGCGGCAAAGCCGGGATCGGACGTGGCGACATTTTGCTCCTGGCAAAGCCGCAGGCTCAAGTGATTGAGATTGGCCGAGCCGACGCACGCCCAGCCGTCCACGAGCAGGGCTTTGACGTGCGTCATGCCGGGATAGAAATAAACCCGGACTCCATGCTGCAGGAGGTAATTAGCCTGCACCAGGTTGCTGCGGCCTCCCGCTTTGAAATCATTGACCCGGGGCAGGATGATGCGGACGTCCACCCCGCGGTTACGCGCCCGGACCAGGGCGGTGATGATCCCCTTGTCGAACAGGTAAGGGTTCTCGACATAGATGTAGCTCTGCGCTCTCCGGACGGCGCCGTTCACCGCTGCGCTGAACGGCTTCCAGGCAGTTTTGGTGGGGAGCAGGCGAACCTTCATCCAGCCATTTGAAGCTGGCTCCGCTGGAGCGCCGCCTTGCAGGTGCTCCTCGTGCCCTGCCCTGGCCAACTCGGCCACATAGCCGACATCTCCCAGCAAGCCGGCGTGAGCCCAGTTGCGGCTGAATTCTTCTTCCAGAGAAGCGACCACCGGGCCTTGCAGTTCCACCATAACGTCGTGCCACTCGTACCGGTACTCGCGGCCTACGTTCATCCCCCCCAACCAGGCGTGCGTGCCGTCCACCAGGTAGATCTTGGAATGCTCGGACGACAGCCACGGGTTGAGAAACGGGCGCACCCGCACCCGCGAGTGATCCTCCAGGTAGGCGGCAATGGAATTGGGATACACGAAGTTCTCGGGCAGCGGCGTGCCGGGAGGAACGATCCCGGCGCCGATGCTCCCCAGCCGGTCCATGATCACCTTCACCTGGATCTGCTGCGAACGCTGCTTTAGCTGGTCGGCCACTCCCACCGCCACGTCGTCCCGATCAAATATGTATAGGTCGAGGTGGACGTGGTTCGTCGCCTCCGCGATGACTTGGCGGAGGCGCGGGAAAAAGCGCTCGCCGTCCAGCAGCAGGTCCAGCGTGCCCTCCGCCTGCCGCGTGCCCGTGGTGCGGTCCAGCCAGGTTTCCCATGCCGTCAGATCCATGCCATTGCAATGGGCGGTTGGGGGGAAGTCGCTTCCCGGGCCGGGCAAGGGCAGCCGCAGGAGCCGGACCCCGGTCTGGACCAGCAGATCGGCCAGCCGCGCCGCGCTCGATACCGGGTTCTTGATGAGCGCCTCACCGTGCGCCTGCAGAATCAACGCGCTCAGGCCCAGGGCGGTGGTGGATGGCGTGAGGCCCCGTTCGGTGTCGTAGAGCGGGGCGGGGGTCAGCCAAACGCATTCGCGCTGGCGCCGGTCCAGCAACAGCGGTTGGGGAAACCGCCGCACGTGCGGGGCCATCAGCAGGAACAGCGAGCCTCCCGGATGGTTGCGCGCCAGGTCCGCCTCAACATGCCGCGCCAAAATGGCGAGCGTCTCCTCGATGGAGAACCGGCTATCGAGGATCACGTCCTTGGGCTGCTCCCCAATGGGGACAGATAAGGCCGTGCCCTGTGCATTGCGGTAAAGGAGGCGGTCCGCCAGGAAGCCCTGGTAGTAGATGCCATGCCCGGGCGTGGTGGGGGCCATCTCGGCCACCAGGTTCGTGGCCAGGCGGTTCCATTCCGCGCCGGCGATCACGGTGGCTTCGCGCCAGCGCCGTGAACCTTCCGGAATGCGCGGGAGCTTCTGGTTCCAGCGTAGGATGGCCGAGTTGATCCGGTAGCTGGTGCTCGGGATGCGATGGCGCAGCCAGCGGGCGCCAAACTCGATCACATTGGTCTCGCTCTGGAAATAGAGGCGGACCTGGCCGCCCTTAACAAACACCCGTGGAACGGGCGCCTCCGGGGCGGTAATGGCGCGCCATTCATCCAGCGAAGCCTGCTTCGTCGCGCCCGCGCCCAGACAGGCGGTGCTGCCAGCCAAACCCAACAGCAGGCACAGGACTTTAGACTCAAGACTCAAGACTATCCTCGGGCGTGTCCTGCTCCCATTCGGGATAAACTTCGGGCTTGAGCTGGCCCCGGCGGATCAGCTCCTGCAGGTCGCGTATGATGGTGCGGCGCGCCACACGGAATTCACGGGCGAGCGCGGAGATGTTGGGCCGCTGGCGCGACTTGCCCACGAGCTGCAGGATCTGGTTCTGCCGGCTAAGGCGGTCCGTTGAGCGGCTGAACAGGTCGAGCGCGTCAATGCGGTGCGAACGCTCCAGCGCCTCGAATTGCCGCACAGCCTCTTGCTCGCCGCATTCCTTCAAAGCCGTTTCCACCGTGCTCCGCAGCGCGCGGATGTCCACCGGCTTCGTCAGGCAGTAATGCGCCCGCCGCGGCCCCTGGAGCGCGGCCATTTGCTGGTGCACCTCCAGCGCGCCGGACACCACGATGATGGGCACAAACGGCAGCAGCTCCTTGAACTCGGGCAGGAAGTCCAGCCCGCGCTCGCCTTCCGAGAGCACGTGATCCAGGATGAGGAGGTCCGGCCGCTCGCGGCCAAGCTGGGCCAGGGCCTCGCTGCCGTTGCTGGCGCGCGACAGTTGGTACTTGGCCAGGGCCTCTTCGTAGATCTCGTACTGGAGGTCGTCATCTTCAATGATCAGGATTCGGGCAGGGTTCATAGTTCCAGCTTCTGCTGTGCGGTGGTCTGCTTGACAGGCAGGATGAGCGTGAAGACGCTCCCTTGAGATACGACTGATTCCACGGCAAGGCCCGCGTCCATCCTCTTGGCCAGCTCATACACCATAGAAAGGCCCAACCCCGTGCCGCGCCGGGCGGACATGGCCTTGGTGGTAAAGAACGGCTCGAAGATGCGCGGCATGTTCTCCGGCGGGATCCCACACCCGAAGTCTTCCACGGAGATCGCGATGTAGGAAGGGCCCGAAGTGGGGGCCAGTGCCAACTCGGCGGGCAGCTTGGGCAGCAGGTATGTCGTGAGGACAATCCGCTTATGCTGGTCCATGGACTCAGCGGCATTGAGCACGAAGTTCAGCACGACTTGCTGGATGAGTTCCCGCGAGGCATCGGCCTTGGGCAGACCGGGCGCCCGCTCGAAGCTGATGTGCACGTCGCGCAGAAACCGGTCACCGAGCAGCTTCAAGGTCTCCCCTACAACCTCGTTGACGTCGCAGGGGCCAGGTTCCTGTCCGGCGTCGCTGCTGAACCCGAGCATCGCCTTCACAATGCCGGCCCCCTGCTCGACGACCGTCTTGATGCGGTCAACGCGCGCCGCCACCTTCTGGGGGTTCTCCGCATTCTCCTCTATGATCTGGGCAGAGCCCTTAATAATGGAAAGGATGTTGTTGAAATCGTGAGCAACGCCCGCAGCGAGCGTTCCCAGAGCATTCATCTTCTGGCTGTGGGCCAGCGCGCGATGGGCGATTTCCAGTTCCCGCGTGCGTTCGGCAACCTTCTTCTCCACTTGGGCATAGCTCCGCAGCAATTGGCGATGCCGATTGAAAGCCAGTCCGGCAAAGAAGACCACGGACGCCAAGCCGGTCAGCATGATCAGCACCAGCCGCAATTCCTTATACCAGGGGAGAATCACGGCAAACTCGACCCGGGCCGGGGTGGGGTCCACGTTGCCGTTGCGGTCTATCGCGCGCGCCTCAAAGCGATGCTTGCCGGCAGGCAGGTCAACGAAGGCAATGTTGTTCGCCGGCTCATAGTCCGACCAGTCCTGCCCGTCCAGGCGATGGGAGTAGAGCAGGCGCTGATGCCGGGTATAGTTCCATTTATCCTCGCCGCCGAAGGCCAGCGTGATCGTGCCCCCCTCGGGCACATTGCTCTCCTTCGCCGTAAGTCCGTGAATAAACGTCTTGGGGGGGTCGGGATCGGCCTCAGGATGGTAAAGGCTCAAGCCGTGCGAAGTGCCAGCCCAAATGGGCCCATGCGGGTCTTCACAGACGTCCTGAATGGCAGTGGCCGGCAGGCCCTCCTCCCGGCCATTTTCTATCCACGCTCCCTGCGCATAGTGCTGCAAGCCGCTGTTGCAGGCCAGCCAGACGCTGCCGTCGCGAGCCCGCAATAGCCCGTTGATGTGGTCGAAGCCGCTGCGCACCACCACCCAGTTATCGCCCGTAAATTCCCAAACGCGGTCGCGAGTGGCGCACCACATCCTGCCGCCCGGCAGTTCTGCAAACCACAGTCCGCCGCCAGGAAAGCCCCGATCTCTGGCGGCGAACGTCCGCCACTTGCCGTCGTGAGAAACAGCGAGTCCGCCGTCGCCGCACAGCCAGAGGTCGCCGTTCTCGGCACGGTAAGCGCCTAGCAGGTTGGTGCCCACGAAAACATCCCGCGTAGGCTCCGCTAAACGTGAGAAGCTCACGCCATCGAACGTGCTGAGCGCGTAGCCTGGCCACTCCGCGTCCGGCCTGGGTCGGTCCACCACCAGGGTCCCATCCCGCAGCTTGCCGATGCAATTCAGCCGGCCCGCGGATCGGGGATCAACCACGGCGGCGAACTTGCCGGTGGCTGGCCGGAAAACCTGCATTTGATTATCAGCCGCCAGCACCAGCGACCCATTCTTGAGCGCATAAACGCCGCGAAGCGCGCCGCCTTCGCTCGCCAGCGAAGCAGGCAGCGGGTACTGCTGATGCTGGTCGCCTCTGAGCGAATGCAACGAGTTGCTCGCGACGAACCAGAGCCCGCCGCCCTGGTCCACTGCCAGGCAGGACACGGGCGAAACAACCTGCCGGACGGCAGCGGGAGTTCTCCAGGTAAGCGGCGCGAACCGCAGCAGGCCATCCGAGGTGGCAATCCAGAATGCCCCATCCCGCTCGACGGCCACGTCAAAAAACTGCCTCGCAGTGACCTCCTCGTTCTCAATGGTCTGACGTGTCCCGCCACCCCACACTTGCAGTGAGTCAATGGTTGAAATCCAGAACGAGCCATCCACGCCGCGCCAGGCCTGTCGAATCTTGTCCGTGCCCGGCGCTTCGGCCATCCATTTCTGGTCCCCGAAATGCACCAGCAGCTTCTGATTTCCTGAGGCCGACTCTCCTACCATGGTCACCCCGCCCGTGGGCCCCTCGTGCGGGGACTGCAGGTTGCGCACCTGCAGGTTTTCCGGCGGCACATACTCCTGGCACTGCGTCCCGGGCTTGAGATAGCGCAGTGGTCCGTTGAGCTTCAGCAGCCCGGCAAGGCCGCTGATCCAAAGACCGCCATCGCGCGCGGCGGCCAGGCTGCCGAACTTCTCCAAACGAGTCTGGCTCGCCAATCGCAGCACGTGGGTCCCGGCCCTGTCGACTTGCTCAGAATCAAATTCGGCTAACCGGTCCGGCAGCAGAAACAGCACCTGGCCGTGCTTGATCGGGCAAAGGGGGACCGGGTCTATGACCCGCGGCAGTCCCTGGCGGAACTCAGCCACGATCTCCGGCACCGGGTGCACAATCCAGCTTTCTCCGCTGAACTCCTCCAGCCCCAGCGGGGAGACCGTCCAGAGCTGGCCTGCCGGACCACCGTAAATACGGCTGGCCCCTTCGCCAGGGGCGGGATAGACGCGGATCGTGTAGCCGTTGAGTTCGCTGACGCCCGCCACACCGGTGTGTCGAGTAAGCACTTTACCTTGCGGCGCAACGGTAACGGACATACAGGCGGATTCAGCCAACCCGTCGGCGAGCTTGAAAACGCGCAGGTTCATGCCTTCCAGGCCCTGGCCGGAAGCGGTCGCCGCCAACAGGAAAGCGACTGCGGAGATCAGAAGGCTTAGGGACCGTTGAGTCGCCCCACGCCTGGGCACAGGAACCGGACTGAAGCGTCCGCATTCCTGGCCAGCACGTTTCATCTCGGCCTCTCTACTCGGGCCGACTGACGCCAAAGACGTTCTCGAGGATCACCTCTTTGGTCTTCCAGAGCAGGGCCATCGTCAGGGCCAGCGGGAGCAGGACAGGAATGATGAGCAGCCAGAAGCTTTCGCGATCCAGCACGCCGACCACCACCCCCAGCCAGCGCGGAAGCGAGCGGACGTGCCACAAAGCGAGATACAGCAGGGCGACCAGGGACGTGGCGAGAAGCAGGTTGATGTTCAAGGCGGTGAACTGCCGGGTTTCGAGCCTCAGGGCCTCGTCGGGCAGCATGGCCCCCAGCCGGCGCAACACGAGGTTCAGGCTGCCCAGGAAGAGCAGCGAGCAGAAGGTCATCGCCATAACCATGACGAAGAAGAACATGTTGGCCGGCACTTTGTTCCACCAGTAAAGGAAAGGGCTGAGGAAGAGGTTCACCATGTTCAGCACGCGGGCGCGGTCGAGCGCCGCGCGCCACACGCGCTCCTGCTTGCGGAAATCGCCGAGTTGCCAGAGGCCGAAAGCCAGGAGTCCTGTCGCGAGGAGGGGCGGCCCGACTCCCAGGGGCCTCAGTGTCTCAAGCCGCGCCGTCCAAAAACACACTACGAGCGTGATGGGCAGCCCCCAAAACAAAGCGGACAGACCCCGCACCAGCCGGCCCAGGGAACGCATGAGGTCGGAGCCGGGGGGGGGCGGAAGGCGAAGTTCGGAGTGCGGGGCGCGCCCATCCTCAGGCGCAGCCACTCCAGGGCAGCCGGCAGGGGACGCTGCTGCTCCCGAGGACGGGCGCTCTCCATTTCCTTCGTCATCGCCCATTTCAGAAGCTCAGGTAGGTGTATTCTCTGAGCCCGCGTTCGTAGTCGTCCAGCAACCGCATGGCTTCGGAGGGTTTCATGCGGTCGGATTTAATGGCGTCGTCAATCTGGGCCTTCATCTGCCGCTTGAGTTCATTCTCGTCGTATTGCACGGAGGCGAGGCACTGGACGACCGTGCTGCCCTCGATGATTTCCTCGACATAATAGCCGGCGGGTTCATCGGGGTCCAGGAAGACGTGGACCTCATTGACGCGGCCAAAGAGATTGTGAAGGTCCCCCATAATATCCTGGTAGGCGCCCATCAGGAAGAAGCCGAGGTAGTAGGGCTCGAGCTGGCCGTTGCCGTTAACGTTGAGAGGGTGCAGGGGCAGGGTGTCGCGCACGTCACGCAGGTCAATGAACTTGTTGACCTGGCCATCGGAGTCGCAGGTGATGTCCACCAGGGTGGCCTCGCGGGTGGGGCGCTGGTTGAGGCGGCTGATGGGCATAATTGGGAACAACTGGTCAAGGGCCCAGTGGTCGAGCAGGGATTGGAAGACGGAGAAGTTGCAGAGGTATTGGTCGCCCAGGCTGTCTTCGAGCTTGCGGATCTCCTCCGGGACATAGGCCTGGCCCTTGAAGCTTTGGACGACGGCGCGGCCGATCTCCCAGTAAAGGTTTTCGATCTTCGCCTTCTCCGGCAGGTCCATCATGCCGAGCGTGAACATGTGCTGGGCGTCCTCCTTGCGCTCCAGCGCGTCGTGGTAGGCCTCCAGTTTGTTCAGCTTGGGAAGGTTCTTCCGGATGTCGAGCAGCTCCCTGACCAGCGGCGAATCCCCTTCGGCGCATTGGACCTCCACCGGCCGGGCCTTCTCGATGGCGCCGAAGACCTCGACGATGAGCACGCTGTGGTGGGCCACAATAGCCCGCCCGCTCTCGCTGATGATGTCCGGGTGCGGCACCTTCTCCGTGTTGCACACGTCGGCCACGTAATAGACGATGTCGTTGGTGTATTCCTGCAGCGTGTAGTTGGTCGAGCTGTCAAAGGCCGAGCGGCTGCCGTCGTAGTCCACTCCCAGGCCGCCGCCGACGTCGAGGTACTCGATCTGGAAGCCCATCTTGTAGAGCTTCGCGTAGAAACGGCCCGCCTCCTGCACGGCCTTCTTGACGATGAGAATGTCCGGCACCTGCGAGCCGATGTGGAAATGGAGCAGCTTGAAACAGTGGGGTAGGTTCTCCGCCTTGAGCAGTTCGGCGGCGGCCAGCAGCTCGGCGGTGGTCAGGCCGAATTTGGCATTCTCGCCCGCGCTCTCGGCCCATTTGCCGGCGCCCCGGCTGAGCAGGCGCGCCCGGATGCCGATCAACGGCTCGACGCCCAACTGCTTCGAGATGCTGATGATCTGCCGCAGCTCTCCGAGCTTCTCGACCACCATGATCACCTTCTTGTTCAGCTTGGTGCCCAGCAGGGCCATGCGGATAAAGCTGGCGTCCTTGAAGCCGTTGCAAACAATGAGGCTCCCGATCTGGCTTTGCAGCGCCAGCCCCGCAAAGAGCTCCGGCTTGCTGCCCACCTCCAGCCCGAAGTCGAACGGCTTGCCGGCATCGAGGATTTCCTCCACCACCTCGCGCAACTGGTTCACCTTGATCGGGAACACGCCGCGGTACCTGCCCTGGTAATTGAACTCGGCGATCGAGCTGCGGAAGGCCAGGTTGATGGACTCGACGCGGTGCCGCAGGATGTCCTGGAAGCGGATCAGCAACGGGAACTTCAACCCCCGCGCCTTGGCTTCCTCGATAACGTCGGTCAGGTCCACTGACGCGCCCGAATCCCGCTGCGGCCGCGCCACTACGTGCCCAGCCTCGTTAACGTCGAAGTATTCCGCCCCCCAGCGATGAATGTTGTATAGGTTTCGAGCCGCCTGGATGTCCCAAGGCTCAGTGCCTTCCGTCGAGTTGTTCATGTCCGCGTGTCAGAACGAGGCGCACTATAGAACTCTGCGGGGGGAATTCAATACGCGTGTGGAAAATAATTCCGCCTTCCCTCCGACCCGCCGGTCTGCTTTGCTGTATCCCATGGCGAGCGCCTCCCTGTCAGCCATCGTCCACTACTGTGACCAGTTCCTGGATACTGCCGAGGTGCAGGATTACGAGCGCGCCGCCAACGGCCTGCAGGTTGAGAACACCGGAACGGTGCATCGCATCGCCGCGGCGGTGGACGCCAGCCTGGCGACTGTCCGCCTGGCCGCGGAAGCCGGGGCCGACCTGCTGCTCGTGCACCACGGGCTGTTCTGGGGGCCGGCACACCCCTGGACGGGCAGGCGCTACGAGCTGATCCGGCTCCTGGTGCACCACAACATTGCCGTCTATAGCTCGCACCTGCCGTTGGACGCTCACCCGCGCCTGGGCAACAACGCTCAGCTCTGCGCCGCCCTGGGTCTGAAGAACCTCCGCCCGTTCTTCTTCGACCACGGCCTGTACCTCGGGTTCCAAGCCAGCGCACGAGTTCCCCGCGCCCGGTTGGCCGCCAGTCTGCGACGCGCAACGCAGGCCGCGCCCAAGGTGATCCCAGCCGGGCCGGACATCTGCCGCCGTATCGGCGTAGTCAGCGGCGGGGCGGGCGGCGACCTGCAGAAGGCCGCCGACGAAGGCGTGGATACCTTCGTCACCGGCGAGGGCCCGCACTGGACCTACGCCCTGGCCGAAGAACTCGGCATCAACGTGCTATACGGCGGTCATTACGCTACCGAGACGTTCGGAGTGAAAGCCCTCGCAGCCAGGCTGGCAGCCAGGTTCAAGGTTCCCTGGACGTTTTTGGATCACCCCACAGGGCTTTAGGAGTCTTGAGTCGTCAGAATAGTAGCCTGGCAACCCAGAGGGTTGCCGGGACGGTCGCAAGCCGGAGGCTTACGCTACTACTCTGACGAC
>Ga0335069_10005225_pt1 | contig 19118 bp, 21 predicted proteins | sample Lox_Sample_11_FD_206714 | JGI IMG/M metagenome (GOLD analysis project Ga0335069, IMG submission 206714) | Soil microbial communities from Loxahatchee National Wildlife Refuge, Florida, United States - Lox_Sample_1.1 | ecosystem: Environmental > Terrestrial > Soil > Wetlands | place: USA... | reverse complement strand
CTGAAGCTCGTGAACAACTTCATGGCGCTCACCATCGCGGCCAGCATCGCGGAAGCCTTCGCCGTCGCGGCGAAGGCGGGCGTGCGGCTGGACAAGCTCTTCGAGGTGGTCTCGCAGGGCGCGCTCAACTCCAGCATCTTCCAGATGATCGGCGGCGGCGCGATCGCGGGCGATCTCACGCGCATGAAATTCTCCATCGTGAACGCCGCCAAGGACCTGCGCTATTACACGCACCTCGCGGAGTCGCTGCCCGTGGGGGCCTTCGTCGGCGCCGCGGTGCAGCAGTCCTACTCGCAGGCCGTCGCCCTCGGGTTCGGCGACAAGCTCATCGCCTCGATGATCGAGGCGCAAGAGAAGGCCAACGGCCTTCGCATCCTGGCGGGGTGACGATGCTCGCGGGCAAGACGGCCGTAGTCACCGGCGCCACCGGCCCCGCGGCGCTTGCCGTGGTGCGCGCGCTCCTCGAAGAGCGGGCGCAGGTGGCCCTGGTGGACGTCGACGCCATGCGGCTGGACAGCCTCGTGCGCTTCCTGCGCGGCACGACGTGCGCCGTGCCCTGCGACTCCACGGATGCGGAAGCCGTGCGCGAGGCGCACCAGAAGATCGAGAAGGTGCTGGGCCCGGTGGACATCCTCGTGAACGGCGCCGAGGCGCCGCCCGCCTCGCGCATCGACACCACCGATGCCGCCGAGTGGCGGCGCGTCACGGCCGCGCACCTGGACGGCGCGTACTACTGGAGCCGCGCGGTCATCCCCGGCATGCGCAAGCGCAACGACGGGCGCATCGTGAACGTCCTGTCGCTCGCGGCCAAGAGCGCGGGCGCGGAGTCCGGCGCGGCACTCGCCGCGGCCCACGGCGGTCTCGCCTCCCTCACCTTCGCCCTCGCACGCGAGACCGCCGCCCAAGGCATCACGGTGAACGCGGTGGCGGTGGGCGCCGTCGAGGGTTCCCGCGCCATCGAGCCGTTGAACGAGGCCCAGCGCCGCCAGCTCCTCGCGAGCATCCCCGTGGGACGCTTCTGCAAGCCCGAGGAATTCGCCTACGCCGTGCGCTTCCTCGTCTCCCCCCTCGCGGGCTTCATCACGGGCGAGATCCTCGACGTGAACGGCGGCGTCCAGATGGACTAGGCGCGGGGCGCGAGAAGATTCAGCGCGGGACCGCGCGCTCGCTCACCAGGTGCAGGTGCCGGCGTGCCGCGCCCGCCACGCCCTCGTGGCCCGGTGTCGAGCGGCCGGCGAGGAACTTCATGAGGTCGTCTTCCTCGAGGGGGCGCGCGCAGAAGTAGCCCTGGAACTCGTCGCAGCCCTCCTTGCGCAGCAGGTCGAACTGCTCCTGGTGCTCGACGCCCTCGGCGACCACCGTCATCTTGAGGCTGTGGGCGAGCGCGATCACCGCGCGCGTGATGGCCACGTCGTCGCCGTTGTGCGGCAGGTCGCGCACGAAGGAGCGGTCCACCTTGAGGCGGTCGATGGGGAAGCGCTTGAGGTAGCCCAGCGACGAGTGCCCGGTGCCGAAGTCGTCGATCGTGATGCGCACGCCCATGGCCCGCAGCGTGTCCATCACGCGCACCGCGCGGTCCGGGTCGCGCATCACCATGCTCTCCGTGATCTCGAGCTCGATCATGTGCGGTGCGACGCCGCTCGCGCGCAGGATCGAGGAGAGCTCGCTCACGAGGTCAGGCTGCGTGAACTGGGTCGCCGAGAGGTTCACGGCCACCGGCATCGACAGCCCGATGTCCTGCCAGCGGCGGGCACGCTCGCACACGCGGCGCAGCGTCCAGTAGCCGATGGGCACGATCACGCCCATCTCCTCGGCAAGCGGGATGAAGCGGTCGGGCTGCAGGACGCCCAGCGTGGGATGGCGCCAGCGGATGAGCGCCTCGACACCCGTCACGCGCTCGGTGGCGAAGTCGATCTTCGGCTGGTAGAAGACGTCGAGCTCGCCGCGCTCGAGCGCGTGGCGCAGCCCCGCCTCGAGCGAGAGGCGTTCCTGGGTGAGGTGGTTCAACTCCGCCGAGTAGAAGCAGTAGCAGTTGCGGCCCTGCTCCTTCGCGCGGTACATCGCGATGTCCGCGTTGGAAAGCAGCGCCTGGGCGTCGATGCCGTCGGCCGGATACGCGCAGATGCCGATGCTCGCCGAGAGGCCCAGCTCGTGCCCGTCCACGATGAAGCTCGGGCCGAAGACAGCGAGGATCTTGGCCGCCACCTCCGACAGGAGCGCCGGCTCGTGGAAATCCTCCATGAGCAGCACGAACTCGTCGCCGCCCAGGCGCGCCACCATGTCGCTCGCGCGAACCGCCGAGGTGAGCCGGCGCGCCGCTTCCTGCAGGACGCGATCGCCCACGGTGTGGCCCAGCGTGTCGTTCACGTACTTGAAGCGGTCGAGGTCGAGGAAGAAGAGCGCGAGCCCGCGGCGCTGGCGCGTCGCGCGGCCCAGCGCGTGCACCAGCGTTTCGTTGAAGAGCGCGCGGTTGGGCAGCGACGTGAGCGTGTCGTGCGTGGCCATCTTCTGGATCATGTCGAGCGCCGAGGAGAGCTCGTCGTTGGTGCGCTGCAGGCGCGAGCGCATCTCGGAGAGCCGCCCGCCGATGAGCGCGAAGCACGGCAGGACGAGGGCGAGCGTGATCCACCGGAAGGCCTCCAGCCACACGTTCACCTGGTCGGGCTTGCGCCACATGAGCAGGTTGATGACGAACGCGTACCCGGCGAGGACCAGGCCCGCGGCCGTGAGGTACTCGCGCGTGCTGAACCGGAAGGCGCCGAACGAAAGCACGAGCATCGACACCATCAGCGCGAGGCCCCGCTCGCGGTCGAGGTGGTAGACCACGAAGAGGAGGATCGCGATGCCGGTGAGCACCTGCGCCCAGGTGAGGCTCGGGTCGGAGAACTTCTCGTTGATCCCGCTGCGGTAGAGCAGGTAGAAGACAACGTTCACGCCGAACATGGTCGCCGCGGTGGCGAGCACCGGCGGGAAGGCGATCAGGTCGAGCAGGTGCGCGACGCCCAGCAGCACGACCGAGATGCCGTAGGCGCCGATGGCGAGCATGAAGCGGCGCAGCCTCACCGCCTGCTTCGAGTTCGCCGCCTGCAAGGACCGCGCGCCGTTCATCGTGCCCTGGGTCGCCGTTGTTATTCCCGGCGATCTTAGGGGCGATTGCGCATCCCGCGCGTGAACTGCGTCACAAAACCGGCGGCTCGTTCTCCTACGCTTGTAATGCGCGCCGGACTTCGGGGTACCCGCCGCCCACGGCATGGGCGAGGCCCAGGGCGCAGGTGAAGACCACCAGGGCGCCCGCCTGGTGAATGGCGGCGAGGGGGACCGGCACGCGCAGCAGCAGCGTGCCGATGCCGGCGCACACCTGCAGGACCACGGCGATCGCGAGGGCATTGGCCCAGGTCCGGGCGCCGGATGGCGCCGGGCTCTCCCCGCGCACCTGCCACCATGCAACGGCCGTGCCCAGGGCGACCAGCATCGCGATGACGCGGTGGTCGAGCTGCACGGTGGCCATGTTGTAGACGAAGTTCTTCCACATGGGCTCGATCGCCATCACCTCGTCGGGGATCCACTGCCCGTTCATCGTGGGAAAGGTGTTGTAGGCGTATCCGGCGTGGATGCCGGCCACGAGGGCACCCGACAGCACCATCGCGAAGACGACGACCACGAGCCCCCGGGCGAGCGCCACGGTGCCCGGCCGGGCGCGGCGGGCTCCTGGCGCCATCAGCCCCAGCGCCACCCACAGCATCGCGGCGTAGATGAGGAACGCGATGCCCAGGTGCGCGGCGAGCCTCACGGAGCTCACGCGCGGATCGTCCACCAGCCCGCTCTTCACCATGAACCAGCCCACGGCGCCCTGCAGGCCGCCCAGCGCGAAGATGCCCGCCAGGCGCCACGCGAGCGCAGCGGCGAGGCGCCCGCGGGCGAGGAAATAAAGGAAGGGCACGAGGAAGGCCGCGCCGATGAAACGCCCGAGCAGCCGGTGGAAGTATTCCCACCAGAAGATCCCCTTGAAATCCTCGAGCGTCATGCCGAAGTTGCGCTGGCGGAACTCCGGCGTGAGCTTGTACTTGTCGAAGGTCTCGCGCCATGCCGCCTCGTCGAGCGGCGGGAGCGCGCCCATCACCGGCTGCCATTCGACGATCGACAGGCCCGAATGCGTAAGGCGCGTGAGGCCGCCCACCATCACCATGGCGAAAACGAGCGCGCAGCAGGCGAGGAGCCAGAGCGCGATGGGGCGGCGGGAGTCGGAGGTGTCGCGGGACATCGAGGCCTGGCATTTTGCCAGACCCCGGGCCACGGCTACGCGGCGGCGCGCCCATCGCGATCGGCGTGTTGGCGTCGGACGTGGCGAGGATCTCGAGATTGCTGTCGCCGGAGGTTCCTTCGGTCGCCGCGCGAGGCTCCGTGTCAGCAGCCTCCGACGCGGCTATCAGGCCCTTTCCGCGGCGAAGCCGGGGGGCTGCGGCTACCTGAAGGAGTACTTGAAGACCACCGTGTTGCGGCGCACCGAGACGCTCTCGGGCGACAGCCCGGTAACCTTGGGCATGTACTCGCGCGCGCCGCGATACACCAGGCGGCCGTCGGCCGCGTCGTAGCACAGAGAGCTGGAATTGCCGTCGCAGCGGCTGGCGTGCACGCTCTGCACCTGCTCGGCCTCCTGCACGATCACCGGCAGCGGATCGTGCACGGGCAGGAAGGGCTCGTCGAGGCGGTGCGTGGTACCGCTCATCGGCCCCGCGAGCACCGAGTTGCTGGCAGCCGATGCCGACGCGAGGGCCTTGGTGCGAAGCTCCACCACCCCGTCGTTGCCCGCCGAAGCGGCCAGCGAGACGGCGAGCAAGGTGCCACCCCACATCCAACGAAGCATTTGCGGCTCCAGTCCGGCGGGGTCCCGAAGAACCTTTCCCGCCGTATCGGAATCATCGCGCCGGCGGCCTTGCAACACTAATGACGGCGACCGGCGGCGAGGCGGAACCGACGGCCGGTAAACGTCTCCGAATACCGACAACGGCGCTGTGACGCACGTCACGTTTCCGGGTGGAAAAGCGGCCGCAGGCCCGGGCGCGGTTCGTCGACGACTTGCGGTCGGCCGCGCGGTACCTCGTGCAGGACGATTCCGGAGGACCGGCCGCTAGGCCGGCGACATTGCCTCCGAAAGCGCCGTATCGGTCGCCGCCCGCAACGCGTTGGCACTTGCCGCCGCGACCGCGGCAGGTAAGTTTTCCCCGCGGGCGGAAAGCCGGTACGTGCGCGGCGTGACGCCCACGTGCTTGTGGAAGACGCCGGTGAAATGCGCCTGGGTCTGGTAGCCGACGGTCGTGGCCACCTCGCGCAGCGGCAGCTCGCTCGTCGCGAGCAGGCGCTTGGCGCGCTCCATCCGGGCGTTCGTGATGTAGGCGTGGGGCGGAACGCCCAGCGCGCCCTTGAACATCCGCGCGAAGTGGAAAGGGCTCATGTTCACCACCTGCGCGAGGCGGCGCACGCCCACCGATTCGGCCAGGTGCTCGTCGATGTACGCCGTGACGGCGTTCACGCGATGCGGGGCGAGGGCGGCTCGCGGGCGCGCCGTGGTTTCGTTGGAAAGGCTGCTGGTCGACTGCTGGGAAATCGGAAAGTCCATCGTCTTGGGCTCCATGGGTGGGACACGATTACCGATCTATGCCGGGCGAGTCCCACTCATGCAGGAGCCGTGCCAAGGCCGGCGCGTGCCGGCCCCGGCCCTTTACTGGCCCTTGAGGCAGGCGCTCATGAACGCATGGCGTTCGTCGCCATGCAGGTTCTTCTGGCCGGCCTCCTCGTTGCAGACCTTCATCTTCGTCTGCTGCAGGCCCGGCTCGCCCGCCGCGCGATGCGACACCGCGTCCTTCTTGATCTCCGCGGCCTCGGCCTCGCGGCCCTTCAGGCAGTCGCTCATGAAGTTCTGGTGGTCGTCGCCGCGCAGCCCCTTGGATTCGTGGGCGCAGGTGGAGAAGCGGCTTTGCTGCGTGGGCGCCTTGGTCTCCTCGGCGGCCAGGGCGCCGGAGGCGAAGAATGCGGCGGCGGCGCACGCCGCGGCGATGCAGGTGATGCGGATGTTCACGAGGGCCTCCCTCGGTGGTTGGTGGAGCGCACATCAGACGCCGGCCGCCCGTGGCCGGCGAGCGTAAATCCCGAAAAGCCGTTCGGGTTTCATCAGTAAGAGACGCCTCGGAAAATGCCCTACATCCCCCCGGGATGACCGCTCATCGGCAAGTGCGGCATTTGACGCGCCTTCGTTTGAGACATTTCCCATAGAACCCGGAACGCAACTCGCGGAGACTGGGCTCATCGCGGGAAGACATGGAATGCCCGCCGGGAGACACACAGTGAAACGCGTGATGAACGAGAACGTGCTGAAACGCGAGAACGTGGTCCACGCCGACACGGGCGGGCGCAGCCAGGAGAACGCGTCGCTCGGGTTTCGCCCGGCCTTCTACGACTTCGCCACGCAGAAGATCTATCCCTCCCGCTTCGCGGACGGGCGCCTTGCTCCCTTCCACCTGCTCGACGGGCTTCCCGACGAGGTGATCGTGGATCGCGCGCCGAACGGCCGCGTGGTCGCCGCCAAGGCCACCCTCATCTCCGGATTCGTGCGCGACGGATTCTTCTATACGCGCACGGCCGCCGCCCGCGCCACGCGCGAGTGGGCGACCTTCGAGGAATAGCCGCCGCCAGCCTCGCGCTCGCGCGCGCTTGAGCAGCCCTAGCGGCGCGGCGCCGTGATCTGGGCGTGCAGCCGCCGGACCTCGTCCTCCAGCGACTCGATGCGTTCCAGGTAGCGCAGCACGAGCGCCACCGCCGGCGTTTCGAGCTCGAGATCCCCGGCGAGCCGCGCCGCCACGCGCAGGCGCCCCACGCAGGCGCCCGGAAGCATGTCGTCCTGGGCGTCGAGCGCTCCGTAGTCCACGAGCTCGCGCACCATCTCCTCCGAAAACCCCGAGCAGCGCGCGACCTCCACCACCGTCACCCGCGTGTGCGTTTCCAGGAAGACGACGTCGGGATCAGCCATCGGAACCCTCCCCCGCGAAATGGGCGCGCGGATCGAACTTGGATTGCTCGGCGAGCTGCCTGAAGAGCTCGCGTTCGCGCTCGTTCAGCACCGTGGGATTCACGATCTGCACGATGGCGAAGAGGTCGCCCTCGCCGCCCCCGGCCTTCGCGAGCCCCTTGCGCGCGAGCCTCAACTTGCGCCCCGCGGTGGTATTGGGCGGCACCTTGAGGTTCACCGCGCCGTCGAGCGTGGGGACCTCCACGGTGGCGCCGAGGGCCGCTTCCCACGGCGTGAGCGGCAGGTCGAGGTAGAGATCGTGCCCCGCGGGACGGAAGAGCGGGTGCGGATGCAGCGCCACGTTGAGGAAGAGGTCGCCGTCGCGCCCGCCGTTCACGCCCTTGCCGCCCTGCCCGCGAAGGCGAAGCCGCATGCCGTCGGACGCCCCCTTGGGAATGCGCGCGGTGATCTTGCGGCCGTCGAGCTGCAGCTCGGCTTGCGTGCCCCGATGCGCGTCCTCGAGCCTGAGGTGCACCGTCGCCTCGTAGTCCTCGCCCGGGAACTGCATCGAGGAGGCGCGGGAGCGCCCTCCCCGCGCATGGCCGCGCAGGCTCTCGAAGAGATCCGCAAGGTCGAGGTCGTCGAACGAGAAGGAGTCCGCGCCGTTGCCCGCGCGCTGGCGGAACTGCTGCTCCCAGTCGGGCGGCGGGCGGAAATCCTGGCCCGGCTGGAAGCCGGTGCCGAGCTGGTCGTAGGCGGCGCGCTTCTCGGGATCCTTGAGGGTCTGGTACGCCTCGGCGATCTCCTTGAATTTCTCCTCGCCCGCCGGATCCTTCGTGACGTCCGGATGGAATTTCTGCGCGAGCTTCCGGTAAGCCTTCTTGATCTCGTCGGCGCTCGCCTCGCGCTTCACGCCCAGCGCCGCGTAGTAGTCCTTGTATTTCATTCTCGTGCCTCGTGCCTCGTGCCTCGCTCCACGCTCCTCGCGCCTAGGCTTCCGCGAGGACCTTCCATTTCCTGCCCACCATGAGGCGAAGCTTCCTGCATTCGACCTCCGGAAGGGTCCTGGCGTGCTCGTTCAGCTCCGACTCGAACGCCGCCAGCATCTCGCGCGTCGCCGCGTCCCACAGGCGCTGGCGAAGCTCGTAGAAGAGCTTCGACCATTCGCCCTGCAGCTCGTGCATCACCGGGAACGACATGCGATGGATGGGCGACGGGCCCAGGCGCACGACCGCGTCGCGATGCTCGGCGGTGGGATAGCCCTTGTGGCCCGCGAGCCCGTAGCCCGGATGCTCGCGGTCGAGCAGCTGCATCATGCGGTCGCGCTCGGTCTTGGCGATGATGGAGGCGGCCGCGATCGTGAAGTTGAGGCCGTCGCCCTTGTTGAAGGCGTTCTGCGGCATCGTGATCCCCGGGACCGTGCGCGCGTCCACGAGCACGTGCTGGGGCGGGCGCGGCAGGCCCTCGACCGCGCGGCGCATGGCGAGCAGGCCCGCGTGGTAGATGTTGATGGCGTCGATCTCTTCCACCGTGGCGATGCCCACCGAGACGCCCGAGGCGCGCTCGCGGATCTTTACCGCGAGCTTCTCCCGCGTGGGCGCGTCCACCTGCTTGGAATCGTTGATGCCCGCGATGTAGGTTTCCGGCGGGAACATCACCGCCGCGGCCACCACGGGGCCGGCGAGCGGGGCCATGCCCGCCTCGTCGACGCCCGCGATGTCGTGGATGCCGGATTTCCAGAGCACCTTCTCGAAGTGCAGCATCGCGTCCAGGCGCAGCCGCTCCTCGCGCTCGCGCTCGTAGCGCTTCCTGAGCGAGGCGTAGAGCTTCTGCACGCCCTGGCGCGAATCGCGCTGCAGCCGGGAGAGCACGCGCGGCGATACGGGCTCGTCGGGATCGAGGTAGCGCTTGCGGATCTCCTCGACGGAGAGCTCTTCGACGCTTGCCATGGAATGGGTCCTTGCGAAGGAAAGATTCTAGCAAGGACCCGCGGCCGCGGGCGACGGGTTACTGCAGGCGCGTTGGCGACATCCCCGCGGAGGGGATCGGGATGGACAGGCGCCGGCGTTGCTCCTCGCTCACGGTCACCTGCCCTTCCCCGGCATATTGCTCGGCGAGCGCGAACTCGCCGCGCGAGGCGTGCGCGGCATACAGGTCGCGGCGCGCGGCGAGCAGGTCGGGATGCTTGGCGGGCAGGCGCTTGTCGCGGATCGCGAGGCTTTGCTGGAGCAGCGGCAGCGCCTTGTCGGCATTGTGGGTCGCGAGGTAGAGCTCGCCCAGGCCGCTCAATGTCGCCGCGAGATCCAGGTCGTCGGCGGGCAAGGCCCTGCGCCGCACGTCGAGCGCGAGCCGGTAGATCGGCTCGGCCTTGTCGAACTGTCCCTGCGCGTCGTAGAGCGCCGCCAGGTTGTGCAGGGTGGCGCCGACTTCCGCGCTTTCGGGCCCGGTCGCCTTCTCGCGGATCTTGAGCGAGCGCAGGTAGAGCGGCTCGGCCTCGGCATAGCGCCCGAGGGCGCGATAGGTGACGGCGAGGTTGTTGAGGCTTGCGGCGACATCCACGTTGCCGGGATCCAGCGCCTTCTCCCGGATCGCGAGCGCGCGCTCGAAATACGGCGCGGCCTCGGCCGCCTTGCCCTGCTCGCGCAGCACCGAGCCCAGGTTGTTCAAAGTGCTCGCGACCTCGAGGTGGTCCGGCCCGAGCGCCTTCTCGCGGATCGCGAGCGCGCGACGGTAGAGCGCCTCGGCGTCGGCATCGTGGCCGGAGATGTCCATCATGCGCGCCACGTTGGAGACCACGGTGGCCACCGCCGGGTTGTCGGGCCCGAGCTGCGCGGCGGCCGCCTCGATCGCCTTCGCGCCGGTGAGCATGGCGCCGTTCACGTCGCCCTGGCGGTAGAGCGCGATCGATTCGGCGTTGAGGGCTTTCCAGTCAGGCGCCGGCGCGACCGCGGCCTGCGCGGTGGAAACGGCGAGGAAAAATGCGAGGCGGGCGAATGTCTTCATGGCCAGCCGATTCTACCTACGGCGGCTAGAATCACAACCGGATCGGAGGCATTCATGGCCAAACACCAGGGCATCGAGATCAGCTGGGCGAAGGCGCCGCGCGAGACCAACTATCCCGCCGCGCTCGAGTACCTGTCACTGGTATTGCCGCGCAGCGAGGCGAGGGCGCACATAGTGGCCTTACGCAAAGCGAAGCCCACGTCGTTCAAGGCGAAGGACATCTTCCGCGCCTCGGGCCTTTCGCTCCTGGGCGTGAGCAACAGCCACGTGCAGCGCGACCACGAGAGGATCGCCAAGGGCGAGGCGCTCTCGCCGATCCTGCTCGTGCGCCAGCCGCGGCTCGCCAAGGTGATCGTCGCCGACGGCTACCACCGCATGTGCGCGGTCTATACCGTGGACGAGGACGCGGTGATTCCCTGCCGGATCGTCTAGCCCGCGCCGCTACGGGGCCTGCGGGTCGTCCCCGGCCTTGCGGTGGAATCCGCACCGGGCCCGCATGCCTTCGCGGAATTTCTCGCGCTCCTCGGGCGACATCCGCGCCCAGCGCTCGTGCATGCGCCCGCGCCAGTGCATGCGGTGGCCGAAGCCGCCGCGCAAGCCCAGCAGCAGGCGGCTCAGCACGAGCAGGCCCATCGCCTGGATGAAGTCGATCGGCTTCGCGCCGAACAGGGGCGGGATGAGCCAGTTCCACAGCGTCATCACCAGGAAGCCCACCACCACCACCGCGAGCGCGATGAAGAACGCGATGGTGAAGCCGCGCAGGATCCAGCGTTTCATGTCGTCTCTCCCGTTTCGTTGAATTCCTCGTAGATGTCGCGCAGGCGCCTGCGCAGGTGCAGGACCGCATAGCGCTTGCGCGAAAGGAGCGTGTTGAGGTTCTCGCCACCCTGCGCGGCGAGCTCGCGGAAGGTGCGGCCCTCGATCTCGGTGGCGATGAACACCTCGCGCTGCGCGGCGGGCAGCTCCGCGAGCGCCGCCTCCAGCTCCTCGATCAGCACGCCGCGCACGAAGGCCGCCTCGGGGCCGCTGCCGTCGGAGGCGGGCAGCCATTCGTCCAGCACCTCGCCGTCCTCGCGGCCGGCATGGAGCGCCTCGAGCGATTCGGGGCGCTTCTTGCGGAAGAAATCCACGATGCGGTTGCGCGCGACGCGAAAGAGCCACGCTCCCGCGTGCTCGATGGGCTGCATCAGCCGGTAGGCCTCGACCAATTCGGAGAAGACGTCCTGCAGGATGTCCTCGGCGTCGGCCGCGTCCGGTACGCGCCGCCTCACGAAGCTCGCGAGCCGCGGCCGCTCGCGCGCGATCTGCGCGCTGATCCGCCGTTCCTGTTCCGCCGTCATCCAGCTCGCGTCCGCCGCCTGGCCCATGCCATGGTAGACGAACGGGCGCGGGATTTATTGTGGCTAGCGGGCGAGCGCCCTCAGCTCGCGCGCGCGGGCGCGGCTCACGTCCAGCCGCCCGCCCTCCTTCATCTCCGCGTACAGGCGCCCTTCGGGGCCGCGGCGGAACGCGGCGACGTGGTCCAGGTTCACGATGCAGGTGCGATGGATACGCACGAAGCGCTGCGCGTCCAGGCGCTCCTCGAGGTGGTTCAGCGCCACGTGGAGCAGGTGCTGCGCGGGCGGCACGTGAGCGGCCACGTAGTCGCCCTGCGACTCGAACCACGCGACCTGCGACACCGCGACCGGCACGATGCTGCGCCCGCTGCGCACGAAGAGCCGGCTCATGGGCCCGCGGCCCAGGGCCTCCGCGAAACGGTCGTGCGCCGCCGCCGGTTCGCCCATCGCGGCGCGCACGCGGTCGAGCGCCGCGCGCAGCCGCTCCTCGCCGAAGGGCTTCATCACGTAGTCGAGCGCGCCCAGCTCGAAGGCCGTCACGGCGTGCTGCGAATAGGCGGTGGTGAAGACCACGCGCGGCCGGTGCTTCGCGCGGCGCAGCACCTCCGTGCCCGGGAAGCCGGGCATCTCGATGTCGAGCAGGACGAGCTCCGGGCGCAGCGCGTCGATCGCCTCCACCGCGGCCGGGCCGCTCGCGGCCTCGCCCACGCATTCGAGCCACTCGATCGCCGCGAGCATGCGGCGCAGGCCGGCGCGCGCCACCGGCTCGTCGTCCACCACCAGCACGCCGACGCGGGCGGGGTCAACCATGGCGCGCCTGCGGAACGGTGAGCGCGGCCGACAGGCCCGTGCCCGCCACGTTGCCGAGCTCGAGGCGGGCATGCTCTCCGTAGAGCCAGCGCATGCGTTCGCGCAGCCGCGCGAGGCCGCCGCCGGCCGAGGCCTCCAGCGCCGCGGCGTCGGCTCCGCCGCCGTCGTCCACCACCGTCACCTTCAGGTCGCCGCGATCCATCCAGGCGCGGATGCGCACGTGGGTGGGCCCGACCTTGGGCGCGGCGCCGTGGCGGACGGCGTTCTCCACCAGCGTCTGCAGCGCGAACGAAGGCAGCGTCGCCCCGCGGGCCGCGGCCTCGATGTCCACGGCGGTCTTCAGGCGATCGCCGAAGCGGATCGACTCGATGTCGAGGTAACGCTCGACGAACGCCCATTCGTCGGCCAGCGCAACCACGTCGCGGCGCTCGTCCAGCGCCGTGCGCAGCGCCGCGGCGAGCTGCTCCGCGGCCCGGGTCGCCGCTTGCGGGTCCACGGGAATCAGCTGCACCACGGCGTGCAGCGCGTTGAAGAGGAAATGCGGGTGCAGCTGCGCGCGCAGTGCCCCCAGCTGGCTGCGGGCCGCGTTGGCCTCGAGCCGGGCGGCGCGTTGCGCCGCGTGGTTCGCGTAAGCCACGCCCGCCACGGCGAAGTAAAGCCACATGCCCGTGAAGAGGTAGCGCTCGATGCCGGGGCCGATCACCAGCACCCGCTGCCCCAGGATCACGCTCTGCAGTCCGCTGATGAGCAGGAACCAGCTCACCGCGTAGACGGCGGCCGCGGCCACCTGCTCGGCGATGAACGTGATGCGGAACGGGTGGGGCCAGGGGCGCCACAGCGTGAAGCGATAGGCGGGGATCGCCGCGATGGCGGCGGCCACGATCATCTGCAGCGCGCCCATCGCGGCGGCGGCGAACGGAGCGCCATGCGCGATGACGATGAGCGCCGTGAAGAGCGCCCACATGGGCACCCACGCCGCGAGCAGCTGCACCCACACCCAGCTGCGCGGCCCCGAGGCCCGCGCGCCGGTGCTCATGGCGCTAGCGGGCCGCCGCGGCGGCCGTGCGCGTGGCGATCATCTCCACGGCGCCCTCGTCCCACGTCTGCCCGTTGTCGGTCGAGCGGTCCTGCCGCATGCGAAAGCCGTTGGGCGTGACGTCGTAGTAGCGCGTGCGCGTGAGCATGGGCCGGCCCTCGGGGTCGACACCGCGCCCCGCGAGGCGCATCTCGCCGCCTTCCAGCCCGCCCAGCGCCTCGTTGAACCGCGCGCGATAGGCGTCGAGCCCGCTCACCTTCCAACGCGCCTCCGCCTTCGAATAGATGCGAATCCCACTCGTCAAGGATATCGGATTGCCCGAGCCGTCGACGATGCGCAGCTCGTCCTCGATCGCGAGGCCGTCGAGCGCGCGCCAGGCTTTCCACGTTCCCTGCAGGCGCGGCGCGCCGTGGATCATGGCCGCGACGCCGCTCGCCTTCGGCCGCACCTCGACCTGCCACTGGCCCAGGAGGAAGTCGAACTGCCTCGCCTCCGCGGGAATGCGCGCGGTGCCGGCTTCGTTGCGGGCCTGCCCCAGGGCGGGCAGGGTCCATGCGGCCAGGGCCGCGGCAAGGATGAGGGTCTTCATGCGGCGAGCATCGCATCCGGGCGCGAACCGCCGCGCGTGCCTTTCGTCCAATGGTCGCGCCGCGCCGTCGAACGGCGCGCGCTGCCCGCGAGCCCGCCCTACAGTGCGGTCATGCAAACACCCATGATCCGGCTTCGCGCGGTGCGCAAGGACTATCGCAGCCCGGCCGGCGCCTTCCACGCCCTGGACGACGTGGACCTCGAGGTGGGCCGGGGCGAATTCGTCGCGGTCGTCGGCCGCTCGGGAAGCGGCAAGTCCACGCTGCTGAACCTGCTCGCCGGCATCGACCGCCCCAGCGCGGGCGAGATCGTCGTGAACGACGCGCCGCTCGCGGGGCTCACGGAGCGGGCGTTGAGCGCATGGCGAAGCCGCTCGGTGGGTATCGTCTTCCAGTTCCTGCAGCTGCTGCCTACGCTCACGGCGGCCGAAAACGTGATGCTGCCGATGGACTTCGGCGGGCGCTGGCCCGCGCGCGAGCGCGAACGGCGCGCGACGGCCCTGCTCGAGCGCCTCGACGTGCGCGACCAGGCCGCGAAGCTCCCCGGCGCCCTTTCGGGAGGCCAGCAGCAACGCGTTGCCGTGGCCCGCGCGCTCGCCAACGAGCCCGCGGTCGTGCTCGCCGACGAGCCCACGGGCAACCTCGACTCCCACAACGCGCGCTCCCTCCTGGAGCTCCTCGCCCAGCTTGCGCGCGAGGGACAGACGGTGGTGATGGTCACGCACGACGCGGCCGCGGAGCAATACGCGACGCGCACGGTGCGCATCGACGACGGGCGCATCGTTGCCTAGCCCGCGCTGGCGCAAGGTCGTGCGCGACGCCCTCGCGCACAAGGGGCGCACGGCGCTCGCCGTGGCCACGCTCGTCGTGGGCCTCGTCGCCGCCGGCGCCCTCCTCGACACGTGGGCGCTGGTGCGCCGCGCGACGGTGGAGACGTACCTCGGGAGCCACCCGGTGTCGGCCACGCTCAAGGTCGAAGGTCTCGACGCCGGCATGGTCGACGCCGTGCGCGGCCTGCCGGAGGTCGCGGCGGTGCGCGCGCGCCGCGTGGCGATCGCGAGCGTCGACGCGGGCGGCGGCGAGCTCACCGCCCAGCTCTTCGCGCTCGCGGACTTCGGGCAGCGCGGCATCGGCGAGGTGGAAGGCGTGGGCGGCGCGTGGCCGCCCGCCGACGGCGAGGTCGCGATCGAGAAATCGTCGCTCGCCTTCTCGCAGGCCGGCGTGGGCGACACGTTGGCGGTGCGCGCCGGCACGGGCCCGCGGCGACCCTTGCGCGTCTCCGGCGTCGCGCACGACGTGGGCCTCGCGCCCGGATGGATGGACCATGTCGTGTACGGGTTCGTCACGCCGAAAACGATGGCGCTCCTCGGGCTGCCGGAGGCCTTCGGCGAGCTGCAGCTCGTGGCGCGCGACGCGAACGCCTCGCGGGACGAAGTGCGCGCGATCGCCGCGAAGGCGCGCGGCGCGATCGAGCAGCGCGGCGGCCGCGTGAGCGAGGTGGACGTGCCGGTGCCGGGCCGGCACGTACACGCCGCGCAAATGGATTCCATGCTCCTCACGCAGGGCGCGTTCGCGGCCATGACGCTCCTCGTGTGCGCCCTGCTCGTCGTCAACATGATGGCGGCGATCCTCGCTTCCCAGGCGCGCGAGATCGCCGTGATGAAGTCGCTGGGCGCGCGCTGGGGCCAGGTGGCGGCGATGTACCTCGCGTTCGCCGCGGCGCTGGGGCTCGCCGCATCCGCGCTTTCGCTGCCCGTTGCGGTCGGCATCGGGCGCTGGTATGCGGCGTTGCGCGGGGAGATGCTCAACTTTCCGACCGCGCCGTTCGCGATCCCGGCATGGACCCTCGCGATCCAGGTCGCGGTGGGCGCATTGCTTCCCGTGGCGGCCACCGCGGCGCTCGTGGCGCGCGCGTGCCGCATGCCGGTCGCGGCGGTGCTCCGCGATCCGGGCATCGTCGCCGGCGACGATTTCTTCGTGCGGCGTTCGGCGGCGCTGGGCTTCCTGCCGCGCCCCCTGGGGCTCGCCCTGGGCAACGCCTTGCGCAAGCGCCGGCGCATGCTGCTCACGATCGCCGCGCTCGCCGCGGGCGGCACGGTGTACCTCGCCGCCCACAACCTGCGCGCCGCGGTGCTCGATTCCGTGGACGCGATGTTCGCGTGGCAGCGATACGACTTCGTGGCGCGCATGGCCGAAGCGCAGCCGGCCACGGCCCTCGAGGAGCGTGCCGCATCGGTGCCGGGCGTGGAGCGCGCGGAAGCGTGGGTCGCCTTGCGCGCGCAGGCCGCTCCGGAGGGCTCCGCGCCGGGCTACGGCTTCGCGCTCCTGGGCGTGCCGCCCGGCTCGGCGGTGCTCAAGCCCGCCATGGTCTCGGGCCGCTGGCTCGACCGCTCCGACGCGCGCGTGATCGTCGTGAGCCGCGAGCTCGCCCGGGATTTGCCGGGCGACGAGGTCGAGCTCGTCGTCTCCGGCCTGCGGTCCACGTGGAAAGTCGCGGGCGTGATCGACGTGCCCGGGCAGCCGCTCGCCTACGCGCCGCGCGCTTCGCTCGCGGCGTTGCGCGGCGACGACCGCGCGGGTCTCGTCGCGGTCGGGCTCGCGCAGCGCGCACCGGCGGGCGAGCTCGCCGCGATCCTCCAGGTACGCGAAGCGCTCGAAGGCGCGGGAATGCGGGTCGCCTCGACCACGAGCCTTCGCGAAGGGCGGCACGCGATCGAGGACCACCTCGTGATGGTCGTGGACTTCCTCGGCGCCATGGCCTGGGCGATGATCGCCGTGGGCGGCCTGGGCATGGCCTCGACGATGGGCCTCGCGGTGCTCGAGCGCACGCGCGAGATCGGCGTGATGCGCGCCCTCGGCGCTTCCCACCTCGCGATCCTGGGACTCGTCGAGGCCGAGGGCTGCGTCATCGCGCTGCTCGGCTGGGCCGTGTCGCTTCCGCTCTCGCTGCCCGTGAGCGGCGCGCTCGCCTACGCCTTCGGGCAAGTGATGTTCCCCGTGCCCGCGCGCTACCTGCCCGAGGCGGCGGGTGCGGCGAGCTGGCTCGCCCTGGTGCTGGCGGTCGCTCTCGCCGCGTGCGCGTGGCCGGCGCTGCGCGCCACGCGCGTCACCGCCGCCCGCGCCCTCGCGTACGCCTAGCGCCCCATGCGGGCGTCGTAGGCGCGCGACACGCGGTCGGACATGCCCGGGTCGCTCTGCAGGTCGCCCGTCGTGTTGAACTCGACGCGCACCGCGCCGTCGGCCTGCGAGATGACGCGCGCCTTCACGATGAGGCCGCCGCGCCTGCCCTCGATCACGCCCGCGGCCTGGTCGGCGGTGCCGATCTGCAGGCCCTGGTCGCGCATCGCGCCCAGCGCCGCGTCCCACGAGCGCTGGTAGGACGCGGGCCGCATCACGGTCTGCGGCTGCCCGTAGTAAGGATCGTAGACGTAGCAACCGGCGAGCGATGCGAGCACGAACGACGCCGCGATTCCGATCAACGCTTTCTTCATGGCCATCACTCCCCGATCTTCTTTCCCCTGGGTTTGAAAATGAGCCGGCGCAGGAACCTCTTGCTGTCCGCGTCGGCATCCTCGGCCGCCTTCGCCGCGGCCCCGGCGTAATCCATCGCATCCTTCGACTTGGCGATCTCGAGCCGCTGGGTAGCGGGATCGATGCGGATCGCGTACCTGCCCATGTTGTAGAGCAGGTACATGGCGTACAGGTTGTCGTAGTCCTGGTAGCTGCCCTCGTCGTTGCGGAAGTCCAGCGACAGGACGGAGGGAAAGCGGTTTGGCAGGTCCTTGAACGCGACGGGCTTCTCTTCGTGCGGATCGACGTAGGGCGACGCGTCGTACTTGCGGTAGAGCACGGCCTCCATGCGGTAGCCGCGCGCGTTCCATTGCTCGAAGAGCTTCACCGCCATCTCGGTCGGGATGTTCGCGTGCGCGGCGGCGATCACCGTGAGGTGGCCGAAGAAGAACGGCGCCTTGATGTCGAGGCTGCCGTAGCCGGCGCCGTACTTGAAACCCGAGCCGATGGTCTTCGCGCAGTTGAGGTGCATGTAGTCGTACTTGATCTCGCCGTCGTGGTACTCGGCCTTCGGCGCGTGCGCGTGGTAGTCGTCGTTGATGCGGCGGTAGTAGGCCGCGATCGCCTCGCGCTCCGCGGCGGGAACGCCGTAAACGCGAACGCCCACCACGGAGCGCTTGTACACCTCGCCGAAATCGAGCCCGAACGAGGCTTTCGGGCCCAGCGACGAGGACGTCTTGTAGAGGTACTCCTTCTTCGGGATCCGGACCATCAGGTCGTCCGTGTAGCGGTCGGCCTCGTGCTCGGGCGAGCGGTCGGCGTAGAAGTTGGCCGAATAGACCATGTCGTCGCCGGGAATCTCGCCGCGCATCGCCACCGCCAGGTGCCCCGCCGAGCCGCCTTTCGACGTCCCGAAGCTGATGAGCAGTTCCATGTCGTACGGATCCTGGCGCAGGCCGTCCAGCACCTCGTCGAGGTTGGCGGGCTCGGGCCCTCCGGGCGTGGCGAACTCGGCAGCGCCCGCAGGCGCCGCGAGCGAGGCGGCGAACAGGGCGGCCGCAAGCCATCTCGTGAACATGGTCCCGCGATGATTACACCGGAATCGCGCCGCCACCATGGCCCTTAGGTGAGATGCGGCCCGGCCTTCCTCAGGCGTAGGGCACGCCGCGCGTATTCACGTACAGCGCGTAGAGCGAGTGGCTTGCCGCCATGAAGAGGCGGTTGCGTTTCATGCCGCCGAAGCACACGTTGGCGCAGCGCTCGGGCAGGTGGATGTGGCCGATGGGCTCGCCCTTCGGCGTGAAGATGCGCACGCCGTCCAGCCCGGGCGTGTCGGCGTTTCCGCCCCATCCGCACCAGAGGTTGCCGTCCTCGTCCACGCGAAAGCCGTCCGGCGAGCCCGCGCCCGCATCGATGAGCACGCGCGGCTCGCCCAGGCGCGCGCCGCCGTCCACCACGTCGAACACGTGGATGCGGCGCGGCTTGCTGCCCGATTCCACGACGTAGAGCAGCTTCTCGTCGCGCGAGAAGGCGAGACCGTTGGGCTTGTCGATCATCCCCGCGACCACGGTGAGCGAGTGCGTGGCCGGATCGACGCGGTACACGTTGGTGGGAAGCTCCTGCGCGGCACGCTCGCCCTCGTAGTCCGAGAGCAGGCCGAAGCTGGGATCGGTGAACCATACGGAGCCGTCGGACTTCACCACGATGTCGTTGGGCGAGTTGAGCCGCTTGCCCTCGAAGCGATCCGCCAGGACGGTGATGCGCCCGTCCATCTCGGTGCGGGTCACGCGCCGCGCGCCGTGCTCGCAGGTGACCAGGCGCCCCTGCCGGTC
>Ga0335069_10005224_pt1 | contig 19126 bp, 15 predicted proteins | sample Lox_Sample_11_FD_206714 | JGI IMG/M metagenome (GOLD analysis project Ga0335069, IMG submission 206714) | Soil microbial communities from Loxahatchee National Wildlife Refuge, Florida, United States - Lox_Sample_1.1 | ecosystem: Environmental > Terrestrial > Soil > Wetlands | place: USA... | reverse complement strand
GCCGACCGCGCCAGCTCGGCTCTGGACCATCGACATCGCGTGACCTTGTCGGTCTTGTACGACACTCCGTGGTACAACAAGTCGTCCAACTGGGCGCTCAAGAACCTGGTGGGCAACTGGGAGATCGCACCCATCTACACCTACCAGACCGGCAACTGGTTCACGGTCCAAAGCGGTACCGACTCCAATCTGAACGGTGATTCCGGTGGCGACCGCGCCTATCTCAACGCCGGCGGCAACCCGAACATCGGCTCCGGCACTACGGCTCTGAAGAACAGCGCCGGCGATACCGTAGCATTTCTGATCAATAATCCCGCCGCCTTGTACGTCACCACCCCGAAGGGCGGCCTCGGAACCGCAGGGCGCAACACCGAGCGCATGAACCCGACCAACAACTTCGATGCCACCATTGCCAAGTCGATCAACATCACGGAAAGGTACAAGCTCCAGTTCGCCGGACGATTCTTCAACATCCTCAATCACCCGCAGTATGTCGGTGGCTATTTGAGCGATGTCGCGCCGATCGGATTCACCGATACGGCGACCCACAACTTCACCATCCCGTCGACGTCGGTCTTCCACAAGCCGTCGCAGGTATTCTCCAGCAACCCGAGAGGCATCACCGTCTCGGCCAAATTCACCTTCTGATGTAGGACAGGCTTCAGCCTGTCCCCCGGGGGAGCCGCAAGGCTCCCCCGTTTTTTTTGACACGCGATTGGTTTACCCGATCGGGCACGGCGGAATCCCCACCCCGCCGTCCTCCAGCGCCGCTCCCAACCGCAGCACCGTGGCCTCCGCGAACGCCGCCCCCACGATCTGCACTCCGATCGGCAGTCCGCCGCCGCTGATCCCGCACGGCAGCGACAGCGCCGGGTAGCCGAGCGCATTGATCCCGCGCACCAGTCGCGTGGTGGCCAGCCGGACGTCCTCGTCGCGTCCGCCCAGCCGTACGGTGGTGTCTCCGATCTTCGGCGCCACGTTGGGCGTGGTCGGCGTCATCAGGCAGTCGATCTCGTTCCAGATCCGGTGGAAATCGCGGCGCATGATTTTACGCAGCCTCTGCGCGTCGATGTAATCGGTCGCCGGCACCAGGCGTCCCTGGTCGAACAGCGCCAGTACGTCCCCGCCGAACAACTCGCGCCGCGCCAGCGCCGGCCCGGCCATCGCCGAGGCTTCCGCCAGCAGGACCACGCGCGCCACCGCATTCAACGCCGCGACATCCGGAAGCTGCACCGGACGCACGCTCGCGCCCAGGGATTCCGCGCGCGCAATCGCGCCTCTCACCGCGCGCTCCACGTCCGCATCGACGCGCTCGAAGTAGAAATTCTCCGGGATTCCGACCCGCAGCCCGCGAATCGAGCAGCCTTCCTCCGGAACATAGTCCGCCACGGGCCGCCGCGACGAGGTCGGGTCCTTCGGATCCCGTCCGGCGATGGCGTTCAGCACCAGCGCCGCGTCGCGCACGGTGCGCGTCAGCGGCCCCATGTGGTCCAGGCTCCAGCCCAGCGGCAGTGCGCCGTAGCGGCTCACGCGCCCGTAGGTCGGTTTCAACCCCACCGTTCCGCAGAACGCGGCGGGAATGCGAATCGATCCGCCCGTATCGCTGCCCATCGCCACGTAGACCATGCGCGCCGCCACCGCCGCGGCCGAGCCGCCGCTCGATCCGCCGGGACTGTGCTCCGGGTTCCAGGGATTGCGCACCGGCCCGAAGTGCGGGTTCGCCGAGGTAATCCCGTACGCCATCTCGTGCATGTTCAGCTTGCCCAGAATCACCGCGCCGGCCGCGCGCAGGCGCTCCACCACGGTGGCGTCATAATCCGGCACGAAGTTCTCGTACAGGCGCGAGCCCGCGGTGGTGCGCACGCCACGCGTAAGAAACAGATCCTTGAGCGCGATCGGGATGCCGTGCAGCGGTCCGCGATCGACGCCCGCGGCCAGTTCGCGATCCGCCTCCAGCGCCTGCTCCTTCGCCTGCTTGCCGGTCACGGTGATGAAAGCGCGAAGCTGCTGGCCGTGGCGCTCGATGCGCGCGATCGCGTCCGCCACCAGCTCCACCGACGAGGTGCGCCGCGCCCGCAGGTCCGCACCGGTTCCCCGGATCACTGGCCCTCTCCGTCCAGTCGCAGCTCCGTATCCGGCTCCTGGTCCGGCGAAAGCCGCTCGGCCAGCGGCCGAAACGTTTCCTCCAGCGCAGACAGCGCGCCCGCAACGCGATCGAGATCGGACGCGGTCTGATCCAACCCATGCCCTTCGGCGATAGCTTTCCAGTTTCTCATCAGGACTACGATAGCGGATCGATCGCGCCTTCGCGCGCCGTCCACTCCGCGCCGGCGAGAACCACCAGCGCGCCCAGGAAGCTCCAGATCAGAATCGTCACCGAGTGGCGGAAGATGAAGTACTCGTGCTCCAGTTTGGCTGCCAGCCATGGGGCCAGCGCCAGGTTGATGTATTTCATCCCCTCCAGAACGAGCCCGACGTACACGGCCACCGCAGCCACCCGCGCCGGCGGCACTTTTCGATTGGGCAGCAGCCAATAGATCAGGAACAGGCTCAGGATCGACAGCGGCACCGCGGCCAGTTTGAAGAAGAGCAGGTTGAGCCAGTTGCCGGCGCCATGAAACGAGCCCGCCACCGACGTCACCCATCCCCGGTTCATCGCCGTGAACAGCACCGAAAGCAGCGCCAGCGCGCCGCACGCGAAAATCATGCCCAGCGAGACGAGCTGGTTGCGCAGGTACGACCGGTTGGTGGCCACGCCCCATGTCCGGTTCAGCGCCACCTCCAGCGGCTCGAAGATGCCGTTGGCCGTGAACAGCAGCAGGAGCATGCTGAACAGGTGCAGGTCGCCCTTGAGCATCAGGTTGCGCTTGACGAAGGCGGCCATCTCGCCGGGAAAATAGTCGTTCAGCGCGAGGTAGATCGCGTCTTCCGCCGCGCGCCAGTGCAGCACGTTGCGGCAGAAGCTGAGCATCACGTTGCAGAACGGAAAAAACGAAAGCAGCACGCTGGCGCTGATGGCGAGCGCGTACACGTGCGCCTCGGTCTCCATCAGGTAGCGGATAGTGGGCCGGCAGCGGTCGATCAGCGCCCGCCGCTCCGGAGTCAGCGAAGGCAGCAACCTACAGGTTAGCCTACGTGGGGCAGGCTTCCGCGCCTGCGGCGGCGCCGCTTGCCTTACTCCACCCGCAGCGCTTCCATCGGGTCCATGCGCGAGGCGCGGCGCGCCGGCACGAACCCCGCGGTCACCGCTACCGCGCCCAGCAGCACCGCCGCCGCCGCGAAGGTCGCCGGATCGTTCGGCGCCAGTCCGAAGAGCAGCTTGGTCGCGGCCTGTCCCGCCCACAGCGCGAGCCCGGTGCCGACGGCCAGCCCGACGCCCAACAGCAGCAGCGCCTCGCGCAGCACCAGCCGGACCACGTTGCCGCGGTCGGCGCCCAACGCCATGCGCACGCCGATTTCGTTCTGCCGCCGCGCCACCATGTAGGCGATCACGCCGTACAGTCCGATGGCCGCCAGCACCGCCGCCAGCACTCCGAACGCCCCGGCCAGGGCGGCCATCAGGCGGTCGCGCATCAGCGACTCTTCAATCTGCGTCGTCATGATCCGGAATTCGAGCACGTAGGCGGGATTCACCGCGGCCATCGCCGATTTCACCGACCGGATCACGTCCTGCGGCCGGCCGGCAGTGCGCAGCACCAGCAGCGCGTCGGAGTCCGGATTCTCGTCCTGCGCCACCGGAAAGAACGCGATCGGAATGAAGTCCTCGCGCAGCTCGTAGTATTTGGTGTTGCTGATCAGTCCGATAATCTGGTACACCCGATCCTGCTGCCCCGCGCTGCCTTCCACGCGGAAGGTGTGCCCCACGGGATTGGCGCCGTCGAAAAACTTCTTCGCGAAGACCTCGTTGACCACCGCGACCTTGGGCGCGCCCACTGTGTCGCGCTCGTCGAAATCGCGTCCCGCGATCAGGCGCGTGCCCATTGTCTTGAGGTATCCGGGGGAGTAGCGGTTGAAGAAAGAATTCTTGGCCTCGCCGGTGAAGGCATCCGGCCGTACGGACTCGTTCCAGCCCGATCCGCTGATCGGCGTCATGTTCACTTGCGCCACGGAAACCACGCCCGGCACCGCGCTCAGCTTCTCCTGCACTTCGCGGAACACCGCCGGCCGCCTTTCTTTGGGATACTTGGCCGGGCTGGTATCGACATCCAGCGCCACGATTCCTTCCGGCCGGAATCCCGGGTCCACGCTGAGCAGCTTCTGCAGGCTGCGCACGAACAGGAGCGCTCCCACCAGCAGCACCAGCGATAGCGCGACCTGCGCGGTCACCAGGGCTCGCCGCAGTCCGTACCGCTCGCGGCCGGCGCTCAGCCCCCGGCCCGCCGCGCGCATCGCGGCCGCGGGAGCGATGCGAGTCGCGCGCATGGCCGGCAGCAGTCCGAACAGCAGGCATGTTCCGGCCGCCACCGCCGCCGTGAAGCCGAGCATCCGCAGATCCGGCATGAGGCCCACGAACACGGGATTTTGCGGCGTGCTCAGGAACGAGATCAGGATCCGGCTCAGCGCCTGCGCCAGTCCGGCGCCCAGCGCCGTTCCCAACAGCGCCAGCAGCAGGCTCTCGGAGAGCAGTTGCCCCACCAGCCTTCCCCGCGACGCGCCGATCGCCTGCCGGATCGCGATCTCACGTTCGCGCACGCTGGCGCGCGCCATCAGCAGGTTCGCGAGGTTCGCGCAGGCGATCAGCAGAACCAGGCCGGTCGCCGCCAGCAGCAGCGAGAGCGGACTCTCGTATTGCTGGCGTAATCCGGACACACCCGTCGCGGCGCTCTCCACCTCCAGCTTGTTCGCCAGGTAGCGTTTTGCCTGCGCCGGGCGGTACGATTCCGGCAGCGTGGCCTCCATGATGCGCGGCGAGACCGATTGAATGTAGGTCGCGGTGCGCTTCTCGGTCCAACCCGGCCGCAGGCGTCCCATCGCCGACAGCCACCATTGCGTGCGCGACTTGGCCCGCTTCCTTTGGTCCGCGCACAGCGGCACGGCCACGTCGAACCGGTTGCCGACTTCGACCCCGAAGAATTGCGGCGGCATCACGCCGATCACGGTGAACCGCCTCCCGTCCAGCAGCAGATCCTTGCCGAGCGCGCGCTCGTCGCCGGCCATCTCGCGCTGCCAGAAGGCGTAGCTCAATACCGCGCCCGGCGTCGAGCATCCTTCCTGGTCGTCGCCCGGAGTCAGCGTGCGGCCGATCGCCGGCGGCACGCCCAGCACCGGAAAAAAATCGCCGCTCACGTATTGCCCCTCGGCATAACGCGCCTCGCCGCCCTGCGCCAGGTTGAACCGTGCTGCGCTCCAGGCAATCATGCCGGAGAACGGCTCGGTCAGCGCATGCAACTGGTCCCACAATACCGAGGTAAAGCGCGCGCTGCGCGTGGACCACGATCCCGAGCGGGACGAGTTCTTGGCGAAATCGATGGTCACGAGCTCCTCGGGATTTTTGACCGGCAGCGACCGCAGCCGCACGGCATCCACCAGTTGGAAGATCGCCGTGTTCGCTCCTACCCCCAGGGCCAGCGAGAGCACCGCCACCGCGGCGAAGCCCGGATTGGACCGGAGCTGCCGCGCCCCGTAACGCAAGTCTTGCACAAGGGTTTTCAGCATGGTTTAGCCTCTTGGACGCCCGGAAACCAGGAAAGGTTGGCAATTCGGCGGCCGCCCCACGCCCGCACATTCCGTCCCACAACCGGACACCCCCAAATTGCCGCCTATCCCCGGTTCCTTTTGAAACGTCATATGTTACGCTGGTCGGCGAGTTGGCAGGCGCCGTGCCTTTACGGCACTGGAAATCTAAATGGATATACCACGTAAAGACGCCAGCCGTAAGCGACTGATTCGCCGGATCGTGCTGGGGGTGGTGGTGCTCATCGCGGTAGTTGGAACCTCGTTCGCGCTCAAGCGGCTCAAGCCGGCGCCGCCGTCGGTCGACGGCTCGGTGGTCTGGCGGGATACCGTGAAGCGCGGGCCGATCACTCTGGAGCGTCGCGGCCTCGGCACACTTGTGCCGGAGCAGACCATGCTTGTGCCGGCCACCACCGATGGCAGGGTGGAACGCATTCTGATCCGGCCGGGCACCGAGGTACGGGCCAATTCGATCATCATGATCCTGAGCAGCCCGGAACTCGAAACCAGCACGCTGGACGCCGAGTTCGCGGTCAAGGCGGCCGAAGCCGACTACCAGAATCTCAAAGTTACCCTCGACAAGACCCGGCTCGACATGCAGTCGATGCTCGCCCAGGTGGAAGCCGACGCCAACACCGCCAAGCTGCAGGCCGACCGCGATGCCGCTCTCGCCAAAGAAGGTCTCTTCAGCGAGGTCGATGCCAAGATCTCCGCCGTCAAGGCGCAGGAACTTACCAATCGCGTGAAGATTGAAAAAGAGCGGCTGCAGATCAGCACCAGCCAGGAAGAGGCGCAGTTGGGCGCCCAAAAGGTGAAGATGGAGCAGCTTCGCGGGCAATACAACCTGAAAAAGAGCCAGCTCGATCAATTGAAGGTCAAGGCCGGTTTCGATGGCATGCTGCAGCAGCTTCCCACACCGGTGGAAGAAGGACAGCGCGTCTCTGCCGGTACCTCGTTGGGGAAAATCGCCCAGCCGTCCAAACTGAAGGCAGAGTTGAAGATCGCGGAAACGCAGGCCAAGGATGTCCGCATCGGCCAACATGCCACAGTCGATACCCGGAACGGGGTGATCGAGGGCCGCGTCTCCCGCATCGATCCCTCGGTGCTGAATGGTACCGTGACCGTGGACGTGTCGCTCATCGTCGGCAAGGACGGGCTTCCGCCTGGCGCGCGCCCGGACTTGAGTGTGGACGGAACTATCGAGATCGAGCGTCTCAATGATGTGGTTTACGTCAGCCGCCCCGTGTTCGGCCAGGAAGACAGCACCATCCGGCTCTTCAAGCTCGAGCCCGACGGGAAGTACGCGAACGCGGTCAAGGTTGCGCTCGGCAAGAGCTCGGTGAACACCATTGAAATCAAGGACGGTCTGAAGGTCGGCGACTCCGTGATCCTCTCGGACATGTCTCAATATGACAGTTACGACCGAATAAAGTTGAACTAATCACTCGGCAAGAGCGTAAAAGGGGTAAATGAAAATGGAGAACGGCTCGCAACCGCTGATTCGACTCGAGAGCGTGAGCAAGGTTTTTGTGACCGACGAGGTGGAAACCCACGCTTTGCAGAGCATCCACTTCGATGTGAAGAAGGGAGAATACCTGTCGATTTCCGGCCCGTCGGGGTGCGGCAAGTCGACCCTTCTCGCCATCCTCGGCCTGCTCGATACGCCGACCGACGGTACTTACTACCTGAACGGTAAGTCTGTAACCGGATTGAAATTGAGCGAGCGCGCGCGCATCCGCAACCGCGAGATCGGATTTATTTTCCAGGCGTTCAACTTGATCGGCGATCTCACCGTCTATGAAAACGTGGAGCTGCCGCTGACCTATCGCGGCATGCCGGGCGCCGAGCGCAAGCGCCGCGTCCAGGAAGCTCTGGAGCGCGTTGGCATGAGCCATCGCATGAAACACTATCCGTCCCAGCTCTCGGGCGGCCAGCAGCAGCGCGTCGCCGTGGCGCGCGCCCTGAGCGGCGATCCGCTCATCCTGCTCGCCGACGAGCCCACCGGAAACCTCGATTCGGCCAACGGCGAAGCCGTCATGAATCTGCTTCGCGAGTTGCACCAGGCCGGCTCGACGATTTGTATGGTCACGCACGATCCGCGCTACGCCGAGTTCGCCGACCGCACCGTGCGTCTGTTCGACGGCCGCATCGTGGAAGAGAGTTCCGAAGCCGTCAAAAACTAACCGTGGCGCGGACTTCGTTTTTTGACGTCCGCGCATGTCAAGTAATCCGCGCAGCCCACTGAAGGAGGGGAGGCTCCATGGGTTCGTTGCAGAGGGGGACCTGTATTGTGTTGCTGGCCCTGTGTGCCGGCAGTTTGAACGCGACCGTCATCGGAGCCCCACGCTCCGAGTTCCGTGCCCGCTACTCGCTGGCATCCAACGGACGCGTCGTCATCCAAAACCTGTACGGCGACGTGCAGATCACCGGCTGGGACCGCGAAGAGGTCCTGGTGGAAGCCACCAAACACAGCCCCGATGCCCGGCGCCTGGATGATGCCCGCATCGTGGTCGATTCCTCCGACGGCCTGGTCTCGATTCGCACCCAATACACCGGCTCGGAGGCCGAGAATCCCGCCGCCGTCGAGTACCGTATCATGGTGCCACGCAATGCCAGCCTGGAAAACGTCAAACTCGTCAACGGCGGCCTTTCGATTAGCGGCATCTCCGGGCTGATCAAAGCCTCCGCCGTGAACGGCAGCATCCACGCGGAAAAACTCGAAGGCGAGGCCGATCTTTCCACCATCAATGGCCAGCTCGAAGCCGACTTCCATCGCGTGAGCCGCTGCCATCCGATCACTCTCAGCTCGGTCAACGGCCCCATTCACCTGTCGCTGCCGTCGGGCGTCTCCGCCACAGTCAGCGCGCAAAATCGCAGCGGCGGCATCGATTCCGATTTCGGCCGCTCCTGGCGGGCTCCTACCGGCCACCGGCTGGAGGCCGCGCTCAACGGCGGCGGCACCGTGATCCGTCTGCACAACGTAAACGGCGGGATCTCGATTCATTCCACGTGGGCACGCAAATCGAAGGGCCCCGTCTCCTAGCCCCGTGGGGCAGCCGGAAAGGCCCGCAAACAGGGGCTCCCGCCTGTCCTGCCCCCGCCTCGCCGCGTGTTAACGTGGCTTTCACATGCACCTTATCTGGCAGGACCTGCGGTATGGTGTCCGCCTCTTGCGCAAGGCTCCCGGGTTTGCGGCTGTCGCTCTCGTCGCTCTCGCTTTGGGGATTGGGGCCACAACGGCGATCTTCAGCGTCGTGGATGCCGTCTTGCTGAAACCCCTGCCTTTCCGCGATCCGGAGCGCTTGCTGGTCATCTGGGAGAAGAATCCCACGCTGAACAAGATGAAACTGTTCGTCGCGCCCGCCAATTTCCTCGCGTGGCAGCGGCAGAGCCGCACCATCGAGTCGATGGCCGCCCTCCAGGATGTCAGCGTCAACCTTACCGGCGGGCCCAACGGGCACGTCGATCCCGAAGAGGTGCGCGGCGAGCGGGTCTCCGCGACACTGTTCCCGCTGCTCGGCGTCCAACCGGTTGTGGGCCGCACGTTCCGCGAAGACGAGGATCAGCCCGGCAACGCATTCGCCGTCCTGCTGAGCTACAGCCTCTGGCAGAGGCGCTTCGGCGGCGATCGCGCCATTGTGGGCAAAACCATTCGGCTGCGCAATCAGCCCTACACCGTCACCGGCGTCCTGCCGCCCGATTTTGCCGTTCTCGAGCCGAATATCGACCTGTGGGTCCCGCTCGGCCTCAACGGCAGCGATCCCCGCGTCGCGCTGAGCCGCTTCCTGGTGGTGATCGCCCGCCGCAAGGACACGCTCGATCGCGCAAGCGCTGAATTCGATGCCATCGGAGGCCGGCTCGAACAATCCATGCCGGAGCTGAACCGGGGCTGGAGGCCTTCGATCTTCACCATCGAAGGCGAGTTGGTCGGCGACGTCCGCCGCTCCCTGTGGGTTCTTCTCGCCGCCGTCGGCTGCCTGCTCCTCATGGCCTGCGTCAACGTGGCCAACCTGCTGCTTTCGCGCGGCGCGGGACGGCGGCGCGAGCTCGCACTGCGCCTGGCGCTCGGCGCCGGGCGCGCCCGGATCGTCAACCAGTTGCTGGCCGAAAGCGTCCTGTTGTCGCTGGGCGGCGGCGCACTCGGACTGCTCCTCGCCACCGCGGTCATCCGCGGCCTGGCCCACTCGGGTACGGGCGGCATCCCGCGCCTCGCATTCGCTGCCGTCGATCTTCGCCTCTTCCTGTTCGCCCTCGCCGTCTCGCTCCTGACCGGGGTGCTCTTCGGCGCGGTTCCCGCGTGGACCACGTCGGGCGCGAATCTCGTGCCGGCTCTCAACCAGGGAGGGCGCAGCGGCACCACGGGCCGCGCCGGACGCGCGGTGCGCAACGGGCTGGTGGTAGTCGAAGTGGCGCTCGCCGTGGTGGTGCTCATCGGCGCCGGCCTGCTGATTCGCAGCTTCATTCGACTGCGCAGCACGAGCCCCGGATTCGAGCCCGCCGGGCTGCTCACCATGCGCGTTCCCCTGGCCGGCCTGCGCAATGCCGCGCCCGAGCGCAAAGTCGCCTTCGTCGAAGAGCTCACCGGCCGCATCGGCGCGCTTCCCGGAGTCCGGTCCGTCGGCGGAGTCAATGGGTTGCCCCTGACCGGCCTCGGCAACGGCGTTCCCTTCATCCCGGAAGGCCAGCCGGCACCCGCACCCTCGCAATGGCCGGTCGGCGTGCTCCGCTCGGTCACGCCCGCGTATTTTCGGACCATGGGAATTCCGCTGGTGGCAGGCCGCACCTTCTCGTCGTCGGATGACGTGCAGGCCCCGCTGGTGATCGTCGTCAACCGGACGCTGGCACACCGCTTCTGGCCGGCGTCCAATCCCATCGGCGCTCATCTGATCCTCGACTTCCGAAAGCCGCGCAGCGCGGAAGTGATCGGCGTGGTCGGCGACGTGAAGCCCGAGCGCCTCGAAGCCGAGGATTGGCCCACCATCTACAACGCCTACTCGCAGGCCCCCGTCAATACCATGACGCTCGCTGCGCGCTGCCTCGGCCCGCCGCTGGCCTTGGCTTCGGCCGCGCAGCGCGAAGTGCAGAGGCTCGACCCCGACCAGCCCGTTGCCGACGTCCGCACCATGGACGACGTAGTGAGCAAGGCGGTCTCCGGCGCGCGCTTCAATACGGGATTGCTTACCGCTTTCGCCGCGATCGCGTTCGTTCTGGCCGCCGTCGGCATCTACGGCGTGATCTCTTACGATGTCAGCGAGCGCATCAACGAAATCGGCATCCGCATGGCTCTGGGAGCTCAGCCCGGCGACCTGCTCCGCCTCGTCGTCGGCGAGGGCGCGCGCATGGCCCTTTACGGCATCACGGCCGGGCTCACGGTTTCCTTCGCCGTCACGCGTCTCATGGCGGCCATGCTGTATGGCGTGAATCCCACCGATGCTTACACCTTCTGGGGCATTTCGATTCTTCTGGCGCTGGTCGCGCTCGCCGCAAGCTACCTGCCTTCGCGGCGCGCCCTCGCGCTAAATCCCGTGAACGCCTTGCGTCACGAATAGGAACCATCATGATCACACTCCGCAACCTCGAGAAATTCTATGAAGGCGGCTACGGCCGCACCTATGTGCTGCGCCGCATCAACGTGGATGTCAAAGAGGGAGAATTCGTCACCATCATGGGCCCGTCGGGCGCCGGCAAGTCGACCCTGTTGAGCATCCTCGGCATGCTGGACGGCGCCTGGACCGGTGAGTTCGAGTTCTTCGGACACCTCGTGCACCGCATGAAGCCCAAAGAGCGCGTCGAGCTCAACAAAAAGTACATCGGGTTCGTCTTCCAGAGCTACCACCTGATCGACAACCTCACCGTGTACGAGAACCTGGACATCCCGCTCTCCTACCGCAACGTGAAGAGCAGCGAGCGCGCCGCCATGGTCTGCGACACCCTCGACCGTTTCCACATCGTGGGCAAGCGCGATCTCTACCCCAGCCAGCTCTCCGGCGGGCAGCAGCAGCTCGTGGCCGTGGCCCGCGCCGTCATCGCCAACCCGAAGCTGATTCTGGCCGACGAGCCGACCGGCAACCTGCACTCCAGCCAGGGCAAGGAGATCATGGAGCTCTTCAAAAAGCTCAATGACGAAGGCACCACCATCGTCCAGGTGACGCACAGCGAGGCCAACGCGGCCTTCGGCCACCGCATTGTTCAGCTTGCCGACGGATGGGTGGTCAGCGGGGGAAGCGACTCAGGCCAGGGCGCGCAGGCGTAAGAGAAGCACCGCCGCCAACCCCGCGATGGCGACCCAGCTCAGCCAGCGGCAGAGCCGCAGCTCCCAGCCGCCGTCGTAATCCAGCAGGATCTCGCACGGCCCGGTGACCCCCGGCTTGAGCCACATCAGCCCGAGCCCGTCCCGGTGCAACTCGACCGGCCGCCCGCTCAACTTCGCGTGCCACCCCGGATGATACGTGACCTGCACACTCACCGCCTGTCCCGGAGCCGCGGTCGTGCGGATGCGGATCCGGTTCCGCCCCTCCCACTCGAAAGCCGTGCCGGGAAGCGCCGGGTCGTCCAGCCCCGCGACGTATCGCTCCACCTCCCGGACATCCTCCGGCTCGCGCGGTGCGTGCTTCACCAGCGCCCATTCGGGCACAATGTGCGCCAGCGTGAACTCGCGCAGCGGCACCCGGTAAAACGTCACGCCGCCCTCGCTCCACAATGCCGGCAGCACGCCGTCGAACTTCTCCGGATGCCCGAATGCCCTCCAGTATTCCTGGCTCTCGCGTCCGCTGATGGCGATGACTCCCACCCCGTACGCCTTCAACCACGTCAGCGTGACGTGCGCGTCCTGCCCAACGTCGCCCACCCCGAATCCGATCGCGGTGTCGGCGCGCTGGTGGACCTGGTTCGTCGCCATCGTGAAGCTCTCCCCGGTGAACTGCTGCAGGTCCGTGAATGCGTTGGCCCACTGCGCGATCGAGCCCGGCAGAAAATAGCGGATGGTGGGGAAGTGGGCCTGCGCCCACATCGCGGCGCGGTACTCGATCGTGTCCGTCACCGGCTGTGGAAACGTGAACTTTTTTTCCTGCTGCCGGAAGCTGGCCACCTGCTCGGCGGCCAGCGCCAGCACAACCAGCACCGCCGCGCGGCGCACGGAAACGGGCAGCCGGTCGATCCATGGCCGAAACCCGAAAACGATTGCCATCGCGAGCGCGATTTCCATCTCGAACTTGTAGCGGTTCGGCTGGGGCAGAAAATGGCGGTGCAGAACCAGTTGGATCAGGGGAAGGCTGCTCGTCAGCCACGCGAACAACACGAAAAACTGTGCGCGCCAGTCGTCCAGCTTCCGCAGGAAGTGCCACAGGATGGCCCAGCCGAGAATCACCACGGCCAGCGCGGTCAGCGATCCCACCGACCAGCCCTCGCCGGCGCTCTCCGCCGTTGCCTGGCGGATGGCCAGCATCAGCGACGGCGACAGAAATGGCGCCGCGATCGCCCAGCCCCAGGCTCCGATCAAGGCAACCAGGAGCGCGTTCCCCGGCCATCGTTCGCGATGCAGCACGAACAGCAGGCAGATTGCCGCCATCACGGCCATCACCGGCCCGAATGCGCTGGCCAGCGCCGCGCCCGCGATGGACGCCGCGGCGCCCGCGCAATACGCCAGCCGGCGCGTCTCGATCGAGCGCGCCAGAAACAGGATGACCAGCGGCAGAAACGTCAGGGCCGCCAGGTGCGGCGTGTCGTCCCACACGGTGACTACGTAGAGCCGCCGCGCATCGAAGAAATTAGCCGGCGAGAAAGGCCCGTCCGGCACCAGTATCTGCGTGATCGACGTCAGCGAGTAGAAGAGCGCCGCCAGGAAGCTGTATCCCGGCGACCGCATCAGCCGCCAGCAACCAAAGAAGAGCGAAACGGGCGCCAGAATGTAGAACAGCCCGGTGACACTGTGAAAGCCCACCGCCGGCGCCACGCCGCGCAGCGCGCTGATCGCCGCCGCCAGCGCCGGTACCAGCGGCGGATAGGTCCATTCGAACGGAATGCCGAAATCCCAGAACGGCCACCAGGCGGCATGAAACCAACTGCTGCCCGCGCGCGTGGCGATCGCCGTCCAGAAGCCGTGCATCGATCCCATGAAGGCCGTGGACCCGAAGAACATGTCACGGCAGATGTAGGTGTTGATCCACACTAGCGCCACGGCGTAAGCACCGGCGCGCAAAGCTTCGCCGCGCGAAGTCTTCTTTTGATGGGCCGCTTCCATTTTTCCGGATCGAACCGCGCAGTACCCTACGTTACCGCAATGCCGCGCGCCGCCGCAGCGTAGCACGGCCGCGTGTTAGACTGGGGGCAATCCTCGCATGAAATGCCTCGTTTTGGTCGCTTTTGCGTGCCTTCGTGCTGCGTCCGCACAGATCCTGCCGCCGCCGTCGCCGCTCCCCCCGTCGATGCCGAACCTCCCCGAAGACACCGTGATCGCTGAATTCGAGGATGGCGCCCGCCTCACCATGGGCGACTTCCTCAAGATCTACGCCGTGCTGTCGCCGGCGCAGAAGCAGGTTGCCTTGCAGGACCGGCGCCAGTTCCTGCAGCAATGGGCGCTCTACCGCAAACTCACCAGGATGGCGGAACAGGCCAAGCTACAGGAGCAGAGCCCCTACAAAGAGGCAATCGAGCAGTACCGCATGCAGGTCCTGTCCGAAGCCAAGATCGCCGAGGGCATCAACCAGATCGTGATTGAGCCAGGCGACATCGTCAAAGCCTACGAAGCCAACAAACTCAAGTACACGCAGGTGAAGGTCAAGGCCATCTACATCGCGTTCAGCGACGATGCGGCCGGTTCCGCCGGGACTAAGAAACCCCTCACGGAATCGCAGGCTCTCGCCAGGGCCAAGGCGATCCTGACTGAAGCCCGCGCCGGCGGCGATTTCGTGAAGCTCGTGAAAGAAAACTCCGACGACGAAACCTCGCGCGCCAAAGACGGCGATTTCGACACCCTCCGCTACACCGACAATCTCCCCGACTCCTTCCGCGAGGCGGTATTCGCGCTCAAAAAAGGCGAAATCACGGAGCCCCTCAAACAGCCGAACGGCTTCTATCTGCTGCGCGCCGAAGAGGTCGGCGTCCGCCCGCTTTCCGACGTGCGCGACGAGATCTACAACGAGTTGCATAACCTCAAGGCCAAGGTCTGGCTCGACCGCCTCAATATGGACACCACCGTCAAGATTCTGAGCCCGGCGTTCGTCGCCAGGTGATTCCGTCCGCGGTTTCCGGTCTACAATACGAGCATTACCGTATCATGAGGTACCCCTCCATCGATCCTCGGCATGCGTGCTACTGCCTCTCCGTGCGCAAGTCGCGCATCCACCGCTGGGGCGTCTACGCGGAGGAGTTTATCCCCCCCAACCGCAAGGTCATCGAGTACACCGGCGAAGTCATCAACCGCCGCGAAACCCGCCGGCGCGGTTTGGGCGAGCTCACCTACCTCTTCACCCTCGACGACTACTGGACCATCGACGGCGCCGTCGGCGGCTCTGGCGCCGAGCTCATCAACCACTGCTGCGATCCCAATCTCCGCAGCTGGAATTTCAAGCGCCACATTCTCTATATGAGCCGCCGCCCGATCCATCCCGGTGAGGAGCTGACCGTCGACTACCGTTTTTCTGCCGATGTCGAGCGCGTGCCCTGCCGCTGCCGCGCCCAGTCCTGCCGCGGCACCATCAACCTGTTCTCGGAGCGCGGCTGAGATTCCTTACCCACATATGCCTTGGACTTTTTCCAGATTTTGCATCGCCTGCACGCTCGCCGCCGGGCTGGCGTTTCCCCAGGCCGCTCCGCTTCCGGAACGTCTTGCCGGCCGTCTTCGATCGAATGACCTCAAGGCTGACGTCTCCTTCCTGGCCAGCGATGCCTTGGAAGGCCGAGGCACACCGTCCACCGGCTTGCAGCTCGCCGCCGAGTACATTGCCGCCGAGTTCCGGCGCGCCGGCCTCGAACCCGCCGGCGACGACGGCTACTTTCAGACCGGCAGCTTCATTCAGGCCACCCCCGCCGTGGAAGGTCTCTCGTTCACCTTCGCCTCCGCGTCCGTGCCAAAGGGAAGTATCGCGATCCAGGAGGCGGCCGCCGCGGATGTGAAGGATGCCCAGGCCCTGAAGCTCTCGCTCGGCGATATCTCGTCGGTCGAAGCGCTTACCGTTGAACAGGTCAAAGGCAGGGTGCTGATGGTGGATGCCGGGCAGCCAGGCCCATCTTCGTATCAGGCGCTGCGCCGGCTACAGTCCGTGGCCGCCGGCCTGCAGCCGGCCCTGGTCGTCCTGGTGCGCCCGCCGGGACAGCCCTCCGGCCGCGCCACACGGATTCCCTTGCGCGATGCCACCGCGCCGCCTCCCGCTACCCCGGTGATCTCGGTATCCGACCCCGCGATCTTCGAAGCCGTCACCGCGGCGGCCCCGGGCCCCATGGAAGCCAGGGTCTCCGCGCTCATTCCGCCGCCCAGGATCGAAACCGTCACGCTGCGCAACGTCGCGGGAGTGATCCGCGGGTGCGATCCCGCCCTGAAAGACACGTACCTCGTGATCACCGCGCACTACGATCACCTGGGCATCGACCCCAATCAGGACGGCGGCCGGATTTTCAATGGCGCCAACGACGATGCCAGCGGCACCGCCAGCCTGATCGAAATCGCCGGCGCCCTGTCCGCGCTCGAGGAAAAGCCGAAGCGCACCATCGTGTTCATGGCCGTATTCGGTGAGGAGGTGGGCAGCCTCGGCGCCCGCTGGTACACCAGCCACCCTGCCTTCCCCCTGGCCAAAACGATCGCCGACATCAATCTCGAACAACTCGGCCGTACCGACGATAACGAGGGCCCCAAACCGCTCCAGTTCAACCTCACCGGCTTCGACTACACCGACCTCGCGCCCGTGTTCGTAAAGGCCGGCGCCGAGACCGGCATCCGCGTGCTCAAGCACGAAAAGAACAGCGACGCCTTTTTCCGCAGCAGCGACAACGCCGCGTTCGCCGACGCGGGCATCCCCTCCACCACTCTCAGCGTCAGCTATCTCTTTCCGGATTACCACCGCCCCGGCGACAAATGGCCCAAGCTCGACTACGACAATATGGCCAAGGTAGACGTGGCCGTCGCGCTCGGCATCTGGAATCTCGCCAATAATCCCCAGGCGCCGCGGTGGAACCACGATAACCCGAAAGCTGCCCGATACTTACGCTAGTCTAAGGCGTTCCGGTACTACTATCACCCGCTATTGACTTTTGATAGCACGGTTCCCGGCGAGCACTCGGGATAAACTCGGCTCAGGCATGACTTCAGCGAAACAATTTCCCATCATGAGACAGCCCGCGGAGCTGGAAGAGGACAGCCCTGTGCAATCCGGCCTGACCCCGGCCGCACCGCCCGAGTCGCACTTCGAGCTCGTGATCCGTGTCCGCCATGACGAAATGGCCCAATGGCCGCCGGAGAAACTCACGGCATTCTTCGATGCCGTCGGGGTGGTCATGGCCGCCAAGACTCATCCGGCAGCTCCGCCGCGCCGTCCCATTGCCGCCGCTGCCGAAGCGCCTGCCGATGTAGAACAGCGGATCAAGCGAATCGAGCAGACCGTGGACACCGTCCGGCGGCACGTAGCCACCCTGCACGAAAGCATGGCCGAAGACCTGAAGGATTTCGAGGCAGCCCTGGCCTCACAGAATCACGTGATTCAATCCACCCGCACCGCGATGAGCCAGACCGACGACCTGGTGGAGCGCGTGGTGGAGGCCCTCGAAAATCTGCAAACTTCCACGCTCGACAGGCCCCAGGAATTCGCCGCCATCAACTGAGCCGCGGCGGCGCCCTCAATCCGCATACAGACCCATGCGCTGTTTCACTGTCCGTACCGTCGCGTTGGCGATCGGCGCCACTCGTTCCGCGCCTTCGCGCAGCACGCCCGCCAGATACCCTGGATCGGCCGTGATCTCCCGGTAGCGTTTTTGGAACGGCTCCAGGTGCGAAACCACCATCTCCGCCACTTTCTTCTTCAGGTCGCCGTACCGCATGCCGGTGAACTGGGCTCTCACCGCTTCATCGCTGGTGCCGTCGAAGGCCTGGTAGATCGCGATCAGGTTGAGCACGCCCGGCCCGGCGCCTTCGAACGCTACGCACGGGTTCGAATCGGTGGTGGCGCGCATGATGGCCTTGCGGATCTTTTCCGGAGGATCCAGCAGCGCCACCGCGTGCCCCGCTCCCGTCGCCGATTTGCTCATCTTCTGCGTGGGATCGTCGAGGCCCATCACGCGCGCGCCTACCGTCGGCAGGCTGGTGTCGGGCACCACGAAGGTGTCGCCGTAGAGCGTATTGAAACGCTGCGCGATGTCGCGCGTCAGTTCCAGGTGCTGCGCCTGGTCCTCGCCCACCGGCACGATCCCCGCCTGGTAGAGCATGATATCCGCCGCCATCAGCACCGGGTATTGCAGCAGCCCGTCGCCCACCGACTCCTGCTTGACTGCCTTCGCCTTGTACTGCGTCATGCGCTCCAGCCAGCCCACCGGCGTCACGCAGGTGAGCATCCAGGCGAGCTCGGCGTGGGCCGGCACCGACGATTGCACCATAATCGCGCAGGTTTTCGGATCGATCCCGGCCGCCAGGTAAAGCGCCGCGATCTCCAGGATCTTGGCGCGCAGCTCGGCGGGATCCTGGTAGAGCGTGACCGCGTGCAAATCGACGATACAGAAGATACACTCGTAGTCGTTCTGGATGCGCACCCAGTTCTTGAGGGCTCCCAGGTAATTGCCGATGTGCAGGTTTCCGGTGGGCTGCATTCCGGAGAAGACTCGTGTTTTCATGGTAAAAGGTACGGGAGTAACTCCTATCGTAAGCAATTTCGAAGTCCGGGTGGAGAAGCTGGTGTACGGCGGCGACGGGTTGGCCCGCCTGGACGGACGCGTGGTGTTCGCTCCATTCGTCCTGCCCGGGGAACGCATTCGCGCCCTGGCAGAACAGCAGAAGCCGGGCCTCGTCCGCGCCCGCATGCTGGAGGTGATCGAGGCCGCGCCCGATCGCGTCGCTGCGCCCTGCCCGGTCTTCCAGCGCTGCGGCGGCTGTCACTACCAGCATGCGCCCTACGAGTTCCAGCTTGCCGCCAAACGCGCGATTCTCGCCGAGGAGCTGCGCCGCCTCGGCAAGATCGAAGCGCCGGGGGAGATCCGCACCGTGGCGGCGGCGCCCTTCGGCTACCGCAATCGCGTGCAGCTTGCCGTCGAAGAGACCCGCCTCGGATATCGCGAGGCGCGGTCGCACAAGCTTTGCGCCGTGGCCGAATGCCCGGTATCGTCGCCCAAGATCAGTGAAGCGCTCGCCGCGCTCAACCGCATGGCGCGCGACAGCCGCTGGCCGAAATTCATGCGCGCCCTGGAGGTCTTCACCGACGAGCGCCAGGTGCAGATCAACGTGCTCGAGACCGACCGCCCGGTGGCGCGCCGGTTC
>Ga0335069_10005223_pt1 | contig 19126 bp, 17 predicted proteins | sample Lox_Sample_11_FD_206714 | JGI IMG/M metagenome (GOLD analysis project Ga0335069, IMG submission 206714) | Soil microbial communities from Loxahatchee National Wildlife Refuge, Florida, United States - Lox_Sample_1.1 | ecosystem: Environmental > Terrestrial > Soil > Wetlands | place: USA... | reverse complement strand
GTTTCCGCAACACCAATCTCTCCCACGAGACCTTCCACGCCTGTTTTGACCTTGGAAAGCTGGGCCCTCACAGCATACCCGAGAACGCCGAAGACAAAAAGCGCCGAAGCGACCGCCACAATGAGTATGGTCTCCCACGAAATCGAAAAGGCACTGGAGGGCACATTGACGAGCATGACCGAACCGATAACAATGGATATGATGCCCGCTATACCCAACAGTCCATGGGTGATAATTTTCAATTCCAGGATAAAGAAAATGACCCCCAGGAGTATAAGTGCAAGGCCTGCGAAACTGATCGGTATGGTCTGGAAGGCATAAAGCGCGAGGATGATGGAAATTCCTCCGATGACACCCGGAAAGATCGTACCCGGACTATAAAGCTCAAAGAGAATGCCGTAGATACCGAGCATCATGAGAAGATAGGCTATATTGGGGTCGCTGAGATAGGAGAGGAGCTTATACTTGGATGACATGGGAATTTCTGTTTTGACCGCTCCCTTTGTCTTAAGGGTGACCTTACCGTTCTTCGTTTCCACGGTCCTGCCGTCTATCTTGGCAAGAAGGTCGTCCATATTGTCTGCCACAAGATCAATGACGTGTTTGTCCAGTGCGTCCTTTGCCGTGATGGAAGAGCTCTCGGTGACCGCCTTTGCCGCCCACTCCACGTTCCTTCCCCTTTTCATGGCGATGCTGCGCGAATATGCCTCGGCGTCCTGAAGTATCTTTTTCTCCATGACTTTGTCAGGTTTTTCTTTTCCGATCGATACCGGATGCGCGGCGCCCACGTTGGTACCCGGCGCCATGGCGGCAATGTGAGACGCCATGAGGATAATGCTTCCCGCGGATGCCGCCCGTGCTCCTGACGGGTAGACATAAACAACCACAGGGATACTCGCATCCATGATATTCTTGACGATCTCCCGCATCGAGGTATCGAGACCGCCGGGTGTATCAAGAAGAATGATCAGGGCTTCTGCGCCCTTCGCCTGGGTCTTCTCGATAGCCTCTCTTATAAAACTTGCGACAGGTGGATTAATCGCGCCATTAACGGTGATGTAATATACATCTTTAGCCTGCGCCGGGCAGGCGCACAGGGCCGCCGAAAAAATGAAGACCAGGCAGCTAAGAAGCACGAGCCATCTTTTCATCTCTTACGTATCTTCTCCTTGAGCTTAATCGCAACCGCAGGGGGCACAAACTCCTCTACAGAACCTGAAAAGGACGCAACTTCCTTGATGGTCCTCGAACTGACAAAAAAATAATCCTTGCTCGTCATCATGAAAAGGGTGTCCATGTCGGGATTCAGGTTCCGGTTCATGGACGCCATCTGGAACTCATACTCAAAATCGCTCATAGCCCGAAGCCCCCGGATCACGAACCGGGCGCCCACGTCTTTCACGTACTGGACAAGGAGACCGTTGAAGCTGTCGATGACCACGTTATCCCCGCCGTTTACGGACTGGCGAATCAGCTCTTTCCGCTCGTCTACGGTGAAGAGGGCCTTTTTTTCGATATTGTTGGCTATAGCAACGATAACCCTATCAAAGAGTTCCAGCCCGCGATGCAGGATATCCAGATGGCCGTACGTAATCGGGTCGAACGAGCCCGGATAGACAGCTACCTTATCTTTCATGAAGAACTCCTTATGCATTAACCTATGGTGTGTATGGTAATAACGGTGTCGCCATAATGTCTCGACTTTGTCTCACCCGGACGGTCGGTTCTCAAGTTCGTGATAATCGGTATCTCCCTCTTGGAGTGCTCCATGATGATCATGGCGTCTCTTTTGTAAATTACGCGCTTTTCAATGCAGAACATCGTCTCCGTCAGGTATCCCTTTTCATAGGGCGGATCCATGAAAATTATGTCATAGAACAGGCCTTTGTCTGAAAGCAAAGGGATGGCATATCTTACATCCATATTAAACACTTGGCAATATTTATTTAACGCCATGGTGGCGAGGTTTTTCTCAAGCATACTCGCCCTTTCCCGGTCGATCTCAACGCACGTGGCCGACCTGGCTTTCCGGCTCAATGCCTCGATAGAGAAGGAGCCTGATCCTGCAAAAAGATCAAGCACATCCTTGCCTTCCACGCTACCTATGGCATTGAAGATCGCCTGCCTGACTTTTGAAGACGTGTAGCGGGCCTCCCCGCCGCCAGAAAGACTTATGGTTCTGCCTTTCAGACGTCCGCCCGTGATTTTCAGCGTATTCATGGGGAACACCACCCACTTCCTTGAGGAAAGAGCGCCTTTGAAACCTCGAGGATCTTTTCGTAGCCTTTTATTTCATAGGGCGCAAGGTAAAGGAGCATGATATTCTTGTCCCCGTAGTCGTCCCTGATGGAGTCGATATACTGCCTTTGCATTAAGCGACGCATTCTATGGAATTCACAGTCATCCTTCTCTATTACGTGGTTGATGATGATGTTTTCAACCTTTAGATTGTTCTGCTCCAGTTCACCAATCACCCTTTGGGTGAGTTTCACGCCTAACGCCTCGGGGATCGTCACGATGAGATACTGGACAAGAGAAGGGTCCCTGATAAAGGCGACGATCTTCTCGGCAAGGGCTTCCCAGCCTGCGATGATCTCTAAGAGGGTCCTTTTCGATTCCGCGAGCGTAAGCGCGTCTTTCAATTTTTCCAGATAGCCGTACATGTTCATGTAGAACTTGGTGGCTGCCTCCATATGGGAGAGAAAGAGTTGGGGCAATTTAAGCAATCTTAACGTGTGGCCTGCCGGGGCCGTGTCCCAAACCACGATGTCGTAGGCCTTGCTCATGACAAGCTCCATAATAAAATTGAGCATGTACTCCTCCTCGATACCCGGCGCGCCTCCGATATAATCCACAAAATCATAATCGACAGCAGCAAAGCAGGAGACCACTTCATAGATCTCGGCTCCGAAACGCTCCTTCCATCGCTTGAGAACGATGTCTGATGATACTTCGAGACCGTACAATTCGAGGTCATCATATACCTTGACCTCTCTGTCGCCGATCTGTTTTTCAAAAATATCCGAGAGCGAGGGTGCCGGATCACTTGAAATCACGAGGACCTTCTTGTTGTCCCGCGCGAAACGTAAGGCGATGGCGGCAGCGCAGGTCGTCTTTCCCACGCCCCCCTTGCCGCCGACCATGATAAGCTTGACCTGGTCTTTTTCCATACCGAATGCGCCCATAGGGTCAATATCATAGCATGTCGGGCATCGAAAAGCGATTGAGCGTACGAGGTGATTCCTCGTTCCATTCCCCTGCCATTCCTGATGAATCCAGGTTAGGGCCGGTCGCGCTATCGCGCCTTTGCAGGGGTGCGAAATGAGAAAGACGCCAAACATATCGACGCAGGCGGCCGGAAAGACAGATTGACCACGGTTTGAAAAAAGAGTTTTTTGTGGTATAGTAGAAACATAACATAAGGAGAAGACAAAGCTTATTGGACGAGAAAACTGAGGAAGGATTCTTAAGACTATCCTTCGAGGATATCGACGTGGCCCGAAACCTCTTCGGGCCCCGTGAAGAAAACATAAAATACCTGAAAAAATACTTCAACATCCGGCCAAGCATTCGGGGAACTCACCTCACCCTTGTGGGGAGCAAAAAGGATATCGAGGATGCCGGCAAAGTAATAGGCGAACTCCAGGGAATTATCAAGAAGGGGTTCACATTGCATCATTCCGATATCGATAACGCGGTTCGTTTTGTATCTCATGCGCATCACCCAACAGAAGATATCCGGAAAGATCAAATATATATCGGCGCCTCAAAAAAGATCATAACGCCCAAGACCCGTAACCAGCGGGCTTACGTCGAGGCCATGAGAAAATACGATATGGTCATCGGCATCGGTCCTGCGGGCACGGGCAAGACCTATCTCGCCATGGCCATGGCCCTTTCAGCTTATTACCGTAAGGAGGTTACGAGGATAGTGCTCACGCGACCCGCCATTGAGGCAGGCGAGAAACTCGGATACCTTCCGGGAACCATGTACGAGAAGGTAAACCCTTATCTGAGACCGCTCTATGATGCACTCTACGACATGGTTGACATGGACAGGGCGGGCCGGCTTCTCGAACGGGGCGTAATCGAAATCGCACCGCTCGCGTTCATGCGGGGCAGGACCCTAAACGATGCCTTTATTATTCTCGATGAGGCTCAAAATACCGCCTCGGAGCAAATGAAAATGTTTCTGACAAGGCTTGGATTTTCTTCGAAGACCGTAATCACCGGCGACATTACCCAGATCGATCTGGCTGACAAAAAAACGAGCGGCCTCGTGGAAGTTCAGCACGTGCTTCAGGGGATCAAGGGTATCAGGTTTGTTTACTTTACGGGAAAAGATGTGGTCAGGCACCCGCTCGTCCAAAAGATAATCAAGGCTTACGAAGACCGCAAACCCACACCGAAGGACGGGAGAAATGCCTAACGGCAAGGACAGACCTCCTTCGTATATAGATTATCGGAAGCTGCTCGTCCTCTTTGTTTTTTCTCTCGTGCTTGCGCTCGTTGTCGGCGTTAAAAGCCCCCGTGTGAGCGCTACATACGAACTGAACGACATCTCCTCATCCAACATCAAAGCGCCTGTCGACTTTTCGATCCCGGGCACCGATATGACGGTGAAGAAGGGCGAGATCATTGTCCGTGAGGGCGAAAGGATCAACGAGGAGCACTTGAAGAAACTTGCCGCCTTAAACGCCTTAAGTAGCGCCGGGGAGTTTTCCGTAAGAAGGTTCTTCGCCTTTTTTGTTCTCATGTTCTTATACGTCATCGTCGTTTTTGTTTATTCAGAAAAGAATATCAAGAAATTTGTCCTTTCGCTCAAAGACCTCGTTTTTGCCACGGTCTTTACCGTGTTCAGCACTCTTCTCATGAAGGCATGTTTTATGATTTTTACCTATTACGTGGAAAGTCTCGCCGGGGAGTTGTTCTACGTGATACCCATATTTCTTTTCGGCATCGTCTTCAGGATTGTCCTTTTTTCCGAAGCGGCACTGGTCTTTTCCTTAATCCTCGCCGTGGTTCTCGGTTTCGCCTTCGAAAACAGTCTTACCGTCTTTCTCTACGTCTTCGTAGGCAATATCCTCGCCTCCTATTTCTCGGGCAAATGCGAGAATCGGAGCATCATACTCAAGGCAGGGCTTTATGCGGCTTCAATAACGGCTTTGCTTGTCATTATGCTCGGCCTCTTTTTCGGTCATCCCGAGGGGCATGTTACGGCACAAATCGCCTTTATACTCTTAAGCGGCGTGATAAGCAGTTTTCTCGCCCTGGGTATCCTTCCGCTCATCGAAAACGTCTTCGACTACACAACCGACATCAAGCTTCTGGAACTCGCTAATCTCGAGAACCCGCTTCTCGAAGATATGATGCTTAATGCGCCCGGCACTTATCATCACAGCATCGTGGTGGGCAACCTTTCCAAGGCCGCCTCGGAGAGCATCGGGGCACATCCGCTGCTCACCCGCGTGGCCGCGTACTATCACGATATCGGAAAGCTCAAGATGCCCCACTATTACATTGAGAACAGGCCGGGGAGCGAAGATGCTCATGAAGGCTTAACTCCCAACATGAGCGCGCTGATCATCCTTTCCCACGTGAAGGAAGGGGTGGATCTGGCTCACGAATATAAGATCGGAACAAAAATCACCGACATTATACGGCAACACCACGGCACAAGCCTGGTAAGCTATTTTTACAGTGTGGCCAAAGAAAAGGAGGACCCCAATCTCCATGTGATTGAAGAGAAGGATTTCCGCTATGCCGGACCAAAGCCACAGACTAAAGAGGCGGGTATCATCATGCTTGCCGACGCAGTGGAGGCCGCATCGCGCACCCTTGAGGACCCGACACCTAAGAGGATCGAAAGCCACGTTCAGAATATCATAGAGAATATATTCCTCGACGGTCAGCTCGATGAGTGCGAGTTAACCCTGAAAGACCTGCATGCCATTCAGAAGAGTTTCATAGCCATTCTCATCGGCATCTTCCATCATAGGATTGATTATCCTGAAAGGACGACCAATGGCGGTACTGATAAAAAACTCCCAAAAACTTCTGAGACTAAACATAAAGACCATCAAAAAGGTCACCGAAGATTTGCTCGCCTTTTCGGGGGTTCAAAATAAGGACTTGAGCCTCCTCTTCGTGGACAACAAAAAGATCGCGGAACTCAACAAACATCTCTTCGGAAAGAACCGACCGACCAATGTCATATCTTTTTCTTATCTTAACGGCCTGCCATCAGAGGTCCTCGGTGATATCATCATTTCGATTGAGCGGGCTGAAGAGGAGGCCCGCGAGGCGGGGCTGCCACTGTACGACCGAATTTTTGCGCTTATCGTCCACGGCCTGGCACACGTCCTGGGATATGACCATGAGAAGGGTGGACAAGAGGCCAGAAGAATGCGTTACAGGGAGAAAAGGTGCATGGATTTCGTGAGAGCCCATAATACGTACGGGGAACAGAGCGGCGTAATCAAATCGGGGTGCGCATATTGAAGGCAATCCATAGTAAAGGATTCTTGCACGGCCTCAATAAGTATAGCCTGTCTTTTCTTTCCGGCATCCTGCTTGTCGTCATTCAGCCGCCTATTTCTCTGTTTCCGCTCGCCTTTATCGCCCTCATGCCGCTTTTCGGTTCGATAAAGAAAGATGATCTTCGCTTCTCGTTCGTTTCCGGATACCTGACGGGCCTCGTCTCCTATCTTGGTCTCATATACTGGGTGGTCATCGCCATGAACCGTTATGGCGGGATCGACATTGTTTCGAGTTTTCTTATCCTCCTCCTGTTTGTGTTCTACCTTTCGCTCTACACCGGTGTTTTCGCACTATCCTGCGCCTGGTTTGAAAAACGGTTTTCAGTACCGCTCTATCTCTCGGCGCCTCTTACATGGGTCGCACTCGAATACGCGAGAGGTGTTCTGTTATCCGGCTTTCCCTGGTCCTTTCTTGCCCATTCCCAATACACCTTTCTCCCTTTCATTCAAGTGGCGTCGATTACGGGCGCTTATTTCATATCCTTCCCCATCGTTGCCGTAAACACGATTTTCTTTGTCCTCTGGAAAAGAGGAAGGATGTCTCCCATCTATGTCGTCGTCATAGCAGCCCTTGTCGCTCTTACCCTGGTATATGGATTCGCTAAGCTTTCCGAAAAGACCGAGAGACCCCATTTTAAGACGGCAATTGTACAGGGAAACGTGAAACAGGATGTGAAGTGGGACGAGGCTTTTAAGGTCATGACCATCAAAAAGTATTTACAGATGACCTTGTCGTCTGTCAAAGACGTGGATCTGGTCATCTGGCCGGAAACCGCCATGCCCTTCTTATTTGACCGGGAGATATATGCGAACAAATACATCAAAGCATTACCCGGCGCTGTGGGCAGCAACCTTCTGTTTGGCACCATGTCCGAAGACTCGTCAAGGAGGTTACGCAACTCCGCTTACGTCATCGGCAAAGACGGCGAAACAGAGGGAGTCTACAATAAAGTACACCTCGTGCCCTTCGGCGAGTATACGCCGCTCATCTCTTATTTCCCCTTTCTCGCAAAACTGACTGCTGCGGGGGGTGATTTTTCGCCCGGCCAATCTCACGAACCGATCAAAACGGATATCGGCTCTATCGGCGTCCTCATCTGTTACGAGGGGGTATTCCCCTCCATAACCAACGAAACGGTTCGCAGAGGAGCCCAAGTGCTTGTTAATCTGACGAACGATGCCTGGTACGATAGGACATCGGCGCCCTATGAGCATTTTGCCTTCTATGTGTTCAGGGCCATTGAGACGGACCGATATCTACTCAGAGCCGCCAACACAGGGATAAGCGCCGTCATCGACCCGAATGGACGCATTGAGGCAAGAACGCCGATCTTCACCGAAGACGTGCTGCAAGGATCCTTTGCACTCCGGAGTACAAGAACCGTTTATGTGAGGTGGGGAGATTATTTCATGATCATAGCGCTTTTGGTGCTTGCTTCAGCCATAGGGGCGGGTTGGCGCAGACGGTTGCGGGTCGAGAAGAAATCTCTGCCACAATGAACGGTTCATTCAAGCACGCGACCGTAGCGGACGGGGCTTGCAAGGCTAAACCGTATCACCAAAACAGTTGCCTATTCTTTTTCGCTCTCTCTTAAGATATCGAGAAGCAGTCTCGCCGCCTGCTGCTCGGCCTCTTTTTTACTCTTGCCGACCCCTCGCGCCCTGAATCGATCCCCCGCGTATGCAAAGACGGTAAAACCGGCCTTTGTTTTTCGGGAAAATTTGTATTTCGGAAGGAGTCCCCACTTCTTCTGAGAATATTCCTGGAGCGTATTTTTGGGGTTCTTTTCGGTCAGTTTCTTCTCATTGAAATAGGGGATAAAAAGGGTCTTGATGACGCTCGTTGCCTTTCTCATTCCGCCATCCAGATACATGGCGCCGACCAGGGCTTCGAACATATTGGACAGGACCTTCGATTCCTCCGGCACAGCGCCGTCCGCATTTCCGTAGCTCATATGCTTCCCAAGGTTGATTTTCTTTGCGATCTCGGTGAGCGTTTCCCGTTTCACAAGGCTTGAGCGGGCATTACTCAGAAATCCTTCATTCCTGTCTTTATATTTCTTGTACAGAAGTACGCTGATGACCGTATTGAGAATGGCGTCTCCCAGATATTCGAGCTTCTCATTATCCGAAGGCCTGGCCTCTTTTTTCTCGTTAAAACAAGAGCTGTGGGTCACGGCCTGTTCGTAGAGGCCCCGGTCCTTGAACGTATACTGTATCGTCTTTTCGAGCGCCGTCTGGTGCATAACAATTCAGTAATGAGTTTAATCAGCTTAAGGCACGTAAGTCCGTGCCCCGTGTGCTCGCTTCATTCTCCGAATTATCTTCGTATGGAGTCCTTCTTCTTCGCTTCTTCAGTATATCTGATGGGATCATAAATCCCGAGTTCGCCGGTTCATATTGACAAAGAACCACAATCCTTTTATCATGCTAATGGAAGGAGGGCAACAAAAAAGAATTCGCTCAAGGAGGGTTATTATGAATTTCGCCATGTTTTCGAGCCTCAATGCAAGCAAGTTTCCAGAACGCGAATTTATAATTGAAAGCTATCCGTCTAAGAAGGTACGTAGAAGCCTCACATGGGAAGAATTCGACGGTCAGGCAAACAAACTCGCCAACTACCTGGTCAAAGAGTGCGGCATCAAAAAGGGTGACATCGTCGTCCACCTCATGATGAACTGCATGGAGTGGTACGCGAGCTATATTGCCGTTTTGAAGACGGGGGCCACGGTGACCCCGCTCAATTTCCGGTTCGCAGGCGCCGACATCAAGTATGCCGCCGACGTTACAAAATGCAAGGCCTTTATATTCGGCGATCAATTTAATAGCCGCGTTGAGCCGATCATGGGACAGATGGATTATTGTAAGCACTTCATCTGCCTCGGCGAAACGGTCCCCAGTGGCGCAACGTCCTATAAGAAGATCCTCGAACAAGGCGACGCAAACCATGTGCTGGCGGAAACGGGCGATGATGATATGGCTGAGCTCATGTTTACCTCAGGCACTACCGGCGCGCCCAAACCTGTGTCACATACGCATAAAACGCTTTTTTATATCGGCATCGGTAATGCCCTCACGTACAACGAAGGTTACAACAGTGTTTATCTTTCGCCCCATCCATTCTACCACAGCGGCACCTTGTTTCTGTCATTCCCCAGCTACATCGCCGCCGGCAAAGTGCTCATGCCCATGGAAATACAGCCCGAATTCTACCTGAGGACCATTGCAGACGAGAAGTGCACCGGGGGATGGAACACAGTGCCCACCTGGTCTGATGTGATCAACGCCATCAAATCGGGGCAGGTAAACGTCAAGGACTACGATCTCTCAGCGCTGAAACACATCGAGATCGGGGCTCAGCCTGTGCCCTACGTGCTCCTTGAAGATTCCAAAAGAATATTTCCGAACCTTCCTATTGCCAATATTTACGGAATCACCGAGGGGGGAGGCGGGGGACTTACGAACTGCTACGACGAAGACATTATGAGAAAACCGGGCTCGATCGGCAAGGCCACTGTCTTTATGGAGGCGAAGGTTGTGGACGCCGACGGAAAGGAACTGCCTCGCGGAAAGGTGGGCGAACTTCTGCTCAAGGGGCCCCGTCTCATGAAGGAATACGCCTTCAACCAGGAAATGACGGCCAGAACCGTGAAGGACGGATGGCTCTACACGGGTGATCTCGCCTATCTGGACGAAGAAGGTTTTATCTTTTTTGCAGACAGGGCGAAGGATTTGATCATAAGGGGCGGCGAGAACATATTCCCCGCTGAGATCGAGGATGTCCTGAGAAAACACCCGAAAATACAAGATGTCGCGGTGCTCGGCTATCCACACCCGCGGCTTGTGGAAATTGTTATGGCCATTATTCAGACAAAAGAGGGCCAGACCTTAACCGATGAAGAAGTGATAAACTTCTGCAAGGACAGGGGAATGGCAAAGTACAAATGGCCGGAAAAGATGGTCTATGCGCCCATCCTTCGCAACCCTGCGGGCAAAATCGAAAAGCCGAAATTGAGGGAAGTCTACGTGAAGCCCGCAAAAGATGCCATGGAGCAGGAGTTCAAGAAGCGAGCTTAAACCAGTCCTGACAACACAACCAGGACGCCCGTTTTTCTCCGGCCGTCCTGGTTTCGCCCTCATTATAGCGGTCCCAATGTTTTCCGACGAGATCTGTAACGTATCGAACGGCCATGCATGGTCCCTCCTTTGTTGTGCCATTCCATATGACTCACCGAAAAGGGTCAAAAAAAAGGGGCCTGAAGGCCCCTTTTTTTGTGTTTCTGGCTCGGTCATTTCTTAACAAACAGTTTATCAATAAGCTCTTGCGACGGCCGCTTGGTCAGGAAACTGACACCGAAATACAGGATAAGGCAGCCGGCCACGAGTATCCACTCCATGGTGCCCATGCCAAGAAGGGGCGGCTTCCGTCCGAGTACGGCCCACCCTCCCCAGAGGGTGCCGATGGTTCCGTAGATGACCGTACAAATGGCGCCCCACTTTGTGGCACCCTTCCAGTAATAAGAGATAACCGTGACGAAGAAGAAGATTGCCCCGAGCCCCATGGCCGCCAGGCCCATGAACACAGCTAATAGCTGAGGGGGTCGATTGAGCGTCCAGAAGAAGGGGAGGAAGAGAAAGATGGCGATAAGGAGATATCCGAGATACAGCATGGACTTATCTGAGACCTTGGGTTTGAGTAGCTTGATGATGTCATTCGTCACGTTGGCACTCATAATGAAGACCATGGCTGAGAGCGTCCCGAGGGCCGCGCCCACGAGTCCGGTAAGATACGCAGCCAGGAGCTTAGAGCCTCCCATGGCCCAGGCGAGGACTGGTGCTGCAAGGTCCGCGCCCCACTGTTTGTTGGCGAGAAGGTTCTTACCAAAAATTATCCGGGCGACAAGCCCGTTGCTTGAGCAGTCCAGCATTACCGGTATGCCTGCCGTCAGCCAAACGACAAAACACAGAAGGACGAACTCTTTTCTGGACATCTTCTTCATACCCAGGAATCTGCTGATGTTATGAGGAAAGCCGACCGCCATGGTAAAGAAGATTACCGGTGTTGCCATTATTCCCACATAACTTGAAAAGAGCTGCGTCATGCCGATTTTAGGCAGGGCTGGATTGATGAGTTTCATGAGGGATGGGTCCTGGCCCATGAGTGTGTTGGAGATTGAGCCGAAGCCACCCGCGTAGATGAGCGCCCACACACCGAGCAGGGCGCCGACAAATCCCAGAAACGCCCCTTTCACGGCTATAAACCACTGCGTCCCCATATAGCCGCCAAGAACAAGAAATATCCAGGCGATGACGATGGAAATCAAGAGACACCATACAGGGGGCAGGCCGGTAACGGCATACCAGACGGTACCTGCCGCCTTAAGCTGGCCAACAGAGTAGATAAAAAGAAAGAGGAGCATGCTTGCAGCCACAATCAACTGCAGTCCTTTAGATTCGAAACGCTTACCAATGGTCTGCGGTATTGTGGCGGCACCGAGCTTTGAGGAAAATTCCCTGGTTTTCGTAGCGGCCAGCCAGACGCAGGGAATGATGCCCACAAGGGTCCAGATGCCGGCAAACCACATGCCCGAAAACCCGACGCTATATACAATGGCCGTGCTTCCACAGAAAGCCCACCCAGAGATGTAGGAACCTGTGAGGGCAAGGCCGGTTACCCAGGGACCGATATCTCTTTTTCCCACGAGATATTCCTCAAAAGAAGCCCACTTCCGTTTTGCCATGGAGCCCAGGAAGACGGCTACCGCCAAGAGAACGGCAACTCCAATTATCGACCAGATGACCATTTCAGGAGTTGGTTTTGGAATGTCAAGGTATTGTGGGTTCATCAGTCCAACCTCCTGGCGACTAGCCACGTCCCGATTAAAGTCATGAGGAACGTTCCGATAATCAATCCAAACCAGACGTACCAAGCAAACATAGGATCAACTGATTCTGGCTGCATAATAACCCCCTTGTTTTTTAAGAACCGAATAACAATGAATCCTAAGCTGTTATCACCTCCTCTTTTCAGATTGTTATGGAAATACGTATTGTTACGGAAATATGGGTCGTAAGCGCAACCCGGAGGACAAACCGTTGCGAAACACAAACCATAATAACTGCCCCCTTCCCCTCTGTTAATGATAGTATGCCCGCAAAAAATGTCAAGCACAATTTGTTGACCCTTGGGACTTGATGATTTTCCGCGGGGTTTCATCGGGCTTGCGAAGATCGGGTGAGAGGCATTTACGCTCGCGGCGGACAGATGGGTAGCGGCGTTCTCACGACCATTGCGGAGGGCGCTCACGCATGCCGCATCCCTATCGGGCGCACCTTCTTACTGAGCAGGCTACGAGAATTCCCGCCACGATCATACAGATGCTCAAGATCTGCCCCATGCTCAATACCGCAAAAATGTATCCAATTTGCGCGTCGGGCTGCCGGAAGAACTCGCAGAATATCCTGAAAAGGCCATAGAGGATAAGGAAGAGCGCAAAGAGATCGCCTTCACGCTTCTTGTGATCCTTGTATATCCAGAGGATCGTAAAAAGGACCACACCCTCCAGGAACATCTCATAGAGTTGAGAGGGATGTCGGGGCATAGGACCTCCCTCCGGAAAGACCATGGCCCAGGGCACACTCGAAGGCTTGCCGAAGAGCTCGCCGTTGATGAAATTGCCTATCCTACCCAAGCCTATGCCAATAGGACATGTGGGAATAATGAGATCGGCTGTAGAAAAAAACCCGAGTCTTTTTCTCCTGATCACGATATATCCCGCAATGAAGGCGCCCAGGAGTCCGCCGTGAAACGACATACCGCCGTTCCACACGGCAAATATTTCAAGCGGGCTTGCGAGATAAGAACTGAGATTATAGAACAGCACATAACCGAGCCGCGCCCCTATGATGAGTCCAAGGATAAGATAAAAGAAGAGGTCATCGATGCTGTCCCTGTTGTATGTCAGTGATTTCTTCTTCACCTGATAGAGCACAAGCAGATATGAAGAGACAAAGCCAAAGATATACATAAGGCCGTACCATCGCAAAGACAACGGGCCTATCCTCAAAATAACCGGATCGATATGGGGAAACTCAAGCATATAATAATATCCGTTTTTCTGCAGGCGATAAAGTCTTGAGACGTTGCCTGCGATATATCAGGCGGCTTGCCTCAATCTCACGCCTCTGAGTTATCACGTATGTTATATACTATTTTCTTTGATAAATTCCCACAGATCTTTGGGGGATCTAAAGACCATGCCCTTCAGACCGAAGCTTTGAGCGGCCGCCACGTACCGGGGGATATCGTCGATATAGAATACCTCTTCCGGCTTTGCATCGGTCTTCTCGAAAATCGTATCGTATATTTTTTGTTTGGGCTTTTTGGCTCCAACTTCATAGGAGAGGATCCATTCATCAAAGGAGTGGACGATGGGATACCGCTCCGTGATGTAAGAAAAATGGAACTCGTTCGTATCGCTTAACAGAAACATAGGATAGCCTTTGTTTTTCAAATAGAGGATCGCCTCATTGACTTCCGAGTTTTCCCAGAAGATCGTATTCCAGATGTCTTTGAACTCCTCAATTTCGAGGTCGAGTTTGTAACGTTCCCTGAGCCTGCCAAAGAATTCGAGGGAAGTGATACGGCCCTCCTCGTAAGGGTTTACCAGGCCGCGCTCTCTCTCAAAGATAAATTTGAATATCTCTTGAGGGGTGAACCGGTCCTGTATCCTCGAAGCTTCGTGGAGCTTGGTGGCAATCTGCCTGTGCTCGAAAGGCAAGATCACATTGCCGAGATCGAAAACGAAGAGCTTAATCATAGGGAAAAACCTTCGTCGGACCGAGACAGGCAAAGAGATTGTCAGGGTCTTTGAGGTGCCGCCAGCCCGTAATGTGGACGAACCGCTTTCCCTGATGATGGCGCATCAATATCTGCAATCGCCGGCTCATATATTTGTCCCTGATAAGCATTTCATCCGTATAGGGCGCCGTCTGCACACCCGTATCAAAATAGAGTCTCGCGAGCGCCCGTTCCGCGCTACCTGTTGGTGCTTCCCGGGCTTCCAGTACTTTTCTGATATTCTTGACGTTAAGAAGCTCCTCCACGCTCCTGAGCTTCAAATACGAAAACAGGTCCATATCGAGAAGATAGAGCAACGCGGGTCTGTCTCGGCAATAGCGCACCGAGGATTCGTATTCGGAAGGCAGATCCACGTAGGCGCACAAAAAGGCGAGGGACTCTTCATCCAGGGCTTCTTTCTTCTGCCTCATATCCATAGCTACCGATTCAATCCGCTTTCTGTATATATGGCCCTTTTCTTTTCTGAACTTAAGACCGTATTGCGAGAATTCAAGGGTCACTACGTGAGGTTTTATCCGATCAAGCCACAAATCGGTGAGCTTGCCGTTTTCTCTATCCCTGTGGATCATCCCCAGGATGTACAGACCCTTGTCCTTGATCTTAACAGAAGTAACTCTCATACCTAAATTTATGCACGCAGGCAACCGCGTTTTCAAGAGAAATGTGAAACCGCGCCGTGTAAGGCCGTAGCGCGGAAAGAACCTGCCCCAACAATTCTATTGTCAATTATCGAAACATATACTACAATAGGCTACTAATCGATAATGAAAGCGCTTGTCAAACCCCTGGTGGTTTTCTCTTTATGCGCATGGGTGGCGTCGGCATATGCCGCCGATATGATCGTGGGCGGGGACGCGACCTATGTGGTAGAGAAGAACGACAATCTCTACCTCATTGGGGCGAAGGAAGGAGTATACTGGAAAACTATAGCGCGAGACAACGGCCTCGATATGCGACAGGCGCCCGCGCAGGGGGCTGTCCTTAGGGTCAACACACGCAGGATAGTGCCGAAAATCGTAGATGATGGTATCATCATCAACATACCGGACAGGACACTCTATTTCTTCAGAAACGGCAAAGTCTCCTTCTATCCCGTGGGCCTTGGGCTTATCACCAAGACCAAGACGGCCGACTGGAGGACGCCGACCGGCAAGTTTTCTGTGGTGGGCAAACGGAAAGACCCCACATGGTATGTGCCCGAATCCATCCAGATGGAAAATGCGATGAAGGGAAAAGACATTGAGGAAACGGTACCTCCGGGACCGGATAATCCTCTTGGTAAATACGCAATTGAAACGTCCATCCCTGCCACGCTCATTCACGCGACCATATGGCCGGGAACCGTCTATCGTTACATGAGCCATGGGTGCATCAGAATGCTGCCGGAACATATGGAAGAACTCTATCCCCTAGTCAATACAAAGACCAAAGGCGAGATCATCTACGATCCCGTCAAACTGGCGATCGCGAACGACGGAAAGGTCTATCTTGAAGTGAGAACCGATGTATACAAGAAGTGCACCTCGCTCAAAGAACAGGTGTCAAAGGTCATCAGGGATAGGGGCGTGTCGGACAGGGTGGACTGGTTAAAGATCAATAAACTGATTCGTGACGAATCAGGTGTTGCTGAAGATGTCACGCTCACCGAGACAGCTCAAATCAAGAAACCGGTGAGCCGGGAACGGGTTGGGTTCGCTCAAAGGATCGTGCAATTTTTCAAATCACATTTCAGAAGATCAATATGACGAGGTCGAAAAGTCACCGGCTTTGCCTTCCTCCCAAAAAGACCCATCAAGGGTCATCCTTTTCAAACTTGATGACTCCCCGGAATTTACCAGCTTGACGTACAATTCAGGAAAACCTTCCGTCGGCACGTAGACAACCCAGCCCGCGAGTGTCCGTGTTGTTTCATACCCGTGCGCCTCCCTCCAGAGGGCTCCTTGTCGCCCGGCATTTGTATCGTTACTGAAAGCGATGAAATCATCGATCGTGAAAGGTGCCCCGTGGCTCTTCATAAGGTAGTTCACACGTCTCAATCTGAGAACGCTCCCCTTGCTTAACCGCTCGTTGGCGTCTCGAAGCTCCCGATGCGTATAATGGTTAGTGAGGGCAAGCCTTCCCCTATTCTCCCTCACGACGAAAGCCACCTTGCCTTGGGGAGCCACCTCAACCGAGGCTATCTGTGTGGCGTCACCCATAATATAAAGGGCAGGGTGACTCTTCTGAAAAAGGTCCCTCTGGAAAAGGACCGCCCGGACCGAATCGAAGGATGTGAGCAGTCTCTCCGTTAAATCCTCTGTGGCCACGTGCCGCTTCTTTATTGGGACGGTCACTGCCGAGGCGTTGACGATCGTGAGACCCTTTTCGTTTATCCCGGCCGTCACGTACCCGTCCGCGCGCACATCGAAAATGCCCACAAAGGCAAGCCCGTTTTCGGGCCTGACAAATTTCAATGCGGTATATAGATACGAGAGGTTATCCCTGTTCTTTGCAATAATGCTCCCCCTGTTCTTGACCATGTCCCCGGTTGCCGCAAAGATCGTGCACGCCCTTGAGGCAGAGAAAGGGAAACAAACACAGACGGCGAGCTCGCAAAACATGAGGAGCCCCTGAATCAATCTCATTTTGAATACCATACGAGCCAGTATACCATAACCGTGAGGAATCAAGCGCGGGTAAACATTCTCATTGCCATGCCCGGGAATATTTCTTACAATGGAGAAATGACCAGGAGATTGAAGAAGGATTCGCCTGAAGCCCGACTCGCCCATTTCCTGCTCGACCAGCGTCTTATAACCGAGGAACTGCTCGAAAAAGCCCTCGACATCCAGACGACCGATGGAGGTCATCTGGGCGAGGTGCTCGTAAGGAAAGGTCTCATCAGTGAGGATGACCTTGCCTTCGGCGTATCTCAACTGTTTAATATGCCCCTTCTTTCCTCTAAAACAGGGGCCATCAGACCTCACGAACACCAGAATCTGGAAAAACTCGTATCAAAGCATTTTGCCCTTCGCAACATGATCATTCCTCTTTCCCGGGACCGGAACATGCTCACGTGTGTCATGTTTGATCCGCTGGACTTTATGCTGATCGATGAGTTGCGGAAGATTACGGGGTTGGAGGTGAGCCCCGTTGTAGCCACGAAATCGGATATTGTCAAAGCCATCGAAGAGTTTTACGGCGGTCTGGAGTTGGTAAAGAGAGAGAACGCCAAGCCGCACGCCGTAAACAGGATCGACTTCAAGGACACGGGAGATGAAGAATCGTTAAGCATCGACAATATCATAGCCCGCGCAAAAGCCGCACCCGTGGTCAAGCTTGTGGACCTCATGATCTGGCAGGCGATCAACAAAAGGGCCTCGGACATACATATCGAGCCCTTCGAAGACCGGTTTTCTCTGAGGTACCGCGTGGACGGCAAACTCTATGAAATACCGCCTCCGCCCAATCATTTACTCTTGCCTATTGTTTCCCGCATCAAGATCCTCTCCCGGCTCGATATCGCGGAACGGCGTTTGCCACAGGACGGCGGCTTCGTGGTGAAACTCGAGGACAGGAACATAGACATACGCGTATCCGTCATCCCCACGCTCTACGGCGAAAAGGTGGTTATGAGGATCCTCGACAGGAGCGGCGTAATCATGGATTTGCCTGAGATGGGCTTTGAGGCAGAAGATCTCGAGACATTAAGACAGGCAATAGGTTGTCCATACGGCCTGGTTTTCCTGACCGGCCCTACAGGAAGCGGCAAATCGACGACCTTATACGCGATCCTCCAGGAAATCAAGTCCTCCGAAAAGAACATCATCACCGTTGAAGACCCGGTGGAATACAGACTTGACGGGGTGAATCAGGTACAGGTAAAGCCTGAGATCGGCCTCACCTTCGCGAGTGCATTGAGAAGTTTTCTCCGTCAGGACCCCGACATCATGTTCGTGGGTGAGGTGAGAGACCTGGAGACCGCCGAGATCTGCGTGCGCTCAGCATTGACGGGACACCTTGTCTTAAGCACCCTGCATACCAACGATGCCCCTTCAGCAGTGACACGGCTCGTCGATATCGGCGTGGAACCCTATCTTCTCGCCCCTACCCTCCTCGTTGTGGTGGGACAGAGGCTCGTAAGACGGCTATGCCCGGAATGTAAAGAGGGCTATAGGCCCACCCTTAAGGAACTCGGTAATGTGAGACTCAAGGCCGACACCATCTACCGGCCCAAAGGCTGTCCCGTCTGCGGCCATACAGGCTACAAAGGAAGGACGCTCATCGCCGAGGTCATGCCCACCTCCCAGGAGTTGAAGGAACATATGGCCCGTGGCGTGGCCTACCACCAACTCCGCGACCTTGCGAGGAAACTCGGTATGTCTACCCTCTACGAATCGGGCCTCAAGAAGGTTGAGAACGGTATCACAAGTCTCGAAGAAGTACTCTCCGTGACGCTCGGTATCTAAAAGATCGTGTGGCCGACAGAGATAAAATGCGGATGCGCCCTTAAGGTGCCGGTTGAGCAACCTGATCGCCCGTTTTCTCTCCATCGACTATCCTCTATTTTCGGGGTGCTCTCTTTTTGCTGAGATATACCCATGAATTTAATTGACATTTTGCATTACGTCGTAGATAATTACGGGGTCTCAAAAAAAGGACGTTTTTGAAAAATAAACCGCTTAAGGGAGGAATGTTCTATGGAAGAGAAACTTGCAAATCCCGCTCCACTTGGCTTGATGGGATT
>Ga0335069_10005222_pt1 | contig 19128 bp, 37 predicted proteins | sample Lox_Sample_11_FD_206714 | JGI IMG/M metagenome (GOLD analysis project Ga0335069, IMG submission 206714) | Soil microbial communities from Loxahatchee National Wildlife Refuge, Florida, United States - Lox_Sample_1.1 | ecosystem: Environmental > Terrestrial > Soil > Wetlands | place: USA... | reverse complement strand
CTAGGTCTACTTCGGCATTAGGCGTATCGAAGAAGATTTGAGATGCCTTCTTCTTGGCCGCATTAGATTCTCGCCACATATCGTTCGTCACTTTGCCTAATGGCAAATCTTCGGCGCCATGCAAGTTAGCGATTCTGCCGATAATGTTTGAGCGACCTTGATGCTCCATGAGATTTCCTAGTTCGGCCATGCCTTTGTGGCCAGCCAAAGAAGTCTTGAGCAGAAACTTTTGCAGGTCGCTAATGCTGGGCACTATCTCCTCCTTCGCTGTTGCATCGGTGGCGGTGGCGGGATCATCCCAGGAGGCATCGCTCCAGGAGGCATGGGCGGGAGTCCCTGAGGCGGAAGCGCCTGCGGCATAGGTCCCTGCGGCGGTAGTTGCGCCCCAGGAGGCAAAGGAGGCATCGCCCCAGGAGACGGGGCACCAGCGGCCATCTGAGGCATCGGCTGCCCGCGTTGCTTCATGAATTTTTGGAGGTTACGCATTAGAATTTCCTCGCTGGCGGCCAAGGCTTCTCGCCACGGCGCGCTGGTTTCGGGTAATACTCGCCTTCGCCTAGGATATCACCCCTCACATATGGGTCATGGATATCCGCGGGTCTTGCGTACTCGTCGGTGGCAAACCAGCCCTCGCCCGCGTGCTTAAGCGGGTCCACGTCCGAAAGGATGCCTCGCATGGCTTCCTCCCGCGACGTGCGGTGAGTCTCACCTATCTTTTTTTTTTCTTGCCGTGCCCCTCGCCGCCGCCCTTGGGCTCACGGTATCTGTGTACCGTCTTCTCCCACCCTATGGGCTTGCCTGTCTCCGGGTTGATGTCCGGCAGGTCCTTCCGCTGGATATTGACGAAGTAGTCGAAGGGATCTTCGCCACCCTCGCCACCCATCTGCGGTTGGTGCCCTAGCCGGTCCATCACCCCACCACCGCCGCCGCCACCATAGACCTTGTTGATGATCTTGGCAGCGGCGGCTTCACGTGGTGAAGAGACTTCGGAAAGGATGCGCTTGCGTACCGCCTTCAGCAAGGCGGCATCGCTGGTTTCATCGTCTTCGTCGCCGAATCCAAACATTAGATGGTCCCGCTGGCAACCGCGAATCCCGTGATTTGGCCCAAGGCGTTACGCTGCTTGACAACCGTGTTGCCCCAGAAGCGCAGGAATCCCTGCATGGAGTCGAAACCGATCCGGTAGCGGAACTCGGCGCCGTCTTCGTCTGCCAGGTGCGGTTCCGAGCTGTAGTCGGTCGCGAAGCAGAAGGCGTCGTCGTTCCACATGAGAAGGTTCGCCGGGTCGGCGTTCTTGTCCTCAAGCCAGGAGATTTCGCCAGGCTTCATCTTGCTCTCGTCGGAGCCCATCTTGACGGCACTCCACGTCAGCGAGCTGGCGCCCGTGTCGTAGGTGTTGCCAGTGAACCGGCGCTGGCCAAGGAAGCCTGAGAGATAGCCGCGCTTCCAGGTCGGGTTCAGCGAGCCCTTGTTCGGATACACACCGGAGATGGTGTAGAACTGGTCATGGAACTGCTGGAGAATTTCCTGGTTGGGGTTAGCAAGGCCCGCGCCGATGCTGACCGCCTGCCAGAGAGCGTAGTTGCTAGGCGACAGGTTACCCAGGGCAACCGTGTTGTCGGCCAAGCGTGCGTAACCCGCGTAGTGGCGACCATCGGTCGGCTCGCCTGGGTCGAGAGCGCCGTAGACAACCAGCACGTCGCCCGCCGCCGCCGTCGCGGGGACCGCGGCAGTGACGAAGGTCGAGTCGATGTAGGCCGTGCGGTTGATGCGATCAACGCCTTTGACGTCGATCTTGATCGAGCCCTTCTTGGTGGTGTAGGTCGAGTCGTACCAGTCGAGCGCCATGCCTGCGCGCAGGCGCGTCGAGAACGACACGACGAACGAGCTGGCGCCAGGAGTCGCCGCCGTGATGGTTGCACGGTAGCCGCGCCCGTTGGCGTAAGCGTCGAAGTCGAGGTGCGAGTTGAAGGAAAGGAGGGTGCCCTTGATGAGGTCGTCGAGGTACTTTCCGGTCGGGCGACCGTTCTTGTAACCTCTCGTGGCCGCGTAGGTCGTGGCTTCGATTTGCGAGTACATGAGCTTGCTGTTGTACTGCGCGAAGACGCCTTTTTGGAAGTCCGGGTCAGGCAGGCGCTCGCCGTCGTTCTTGGCGCCGTAGCTTTCGTTGATCTGGAAGGTGACGCCCACGTTCCAGTTTTTACCGTCGAATTCAACCTCGTCTTTTCCGGCTTTGCGGATGTGGTTGAACATCGAAGATTTGATGTTTTCCTGATAGGTCAGGTCGCCTTCATACAGCTCTTTTAGGTTACCCCACGTTTGCACGTCGCTAAACTGAACGCCTGCCATAGTAAGATCCCCTTCCTTGGGATAAGATGGAGTTATTAATAGAATGTATAAAGGGCACTGTTACGACTATCGTAAGAGCAAAATCTCCCGAATGGCAAGCTTTCGAGAGGAAGCTTCGGCGGGGGAAATCCATTGAGGATGCCGCCACTGAGGCGGGGATAGAGCTGGACGCGGCCAAGGAGTATTTGGCCAAGAAAAGAGAGAACGCCGCCAGCATAGACGACGACGTGCTAAGCTTGACGGCTGCCGAGGCAATGTGCCATGGAATGCGGACCCTGATCGCGGCCACTAAGGATAGCGAGCGGATGGCCAGCGAGGGGTTCGGCGAGGGGCGCTACACGAGCTACACCCAGACGGATATAGAAGCAGCGAAGACCCTGCTCAAGTTTGCCCTGGACGCAAGGAAGCTACTCGCCGGGAAGAAGAAGGCCGAGCAAGCCGCCAAGGATCAGGGGCAGAGGGACCTATTCGACAATGATCCCTGGGAGTTTAAAGAGAAGGATTAGCCTGGTAGCAGGCGTCGGAGTTGAACCGACCGATCTCCGGCTTATGAGGCCGGGGAGCCACCCTTGCTCTATACCTGCTTCAAACTGCGCTCGTAATCCGCCCAGGAGCTACCAAGGTCGTAATTATATTTCTCAAGTAGATAAGAAATAAGATTAAATTTTGCTGCTGGGCTTACGCGAAAAGGCGCAGAACTATTTCAATGTCGTCCATGTCGTCGTCGTAGTCCTTGGGGATCATGCGCGCAGCCTGGATGAGAGCGCTTTCTCGACTTGACGCCAAGAAAACCTTAGGCCCCATGATAAGCTCAGCCTCCCAGGCATCATTTTTCTCTTTTTTCAGAACCGCCACGAATTCCCATACTTTATAGGGATTGGTATCTGGTCCCTCATCTTCGCAGTAGCTACCACCCATGAACAGGTCCTCCGATAGTGTGTGAATTAAATTCTTATGTGCTTCCGCTATTGTGCGGTCTAGTCCTGTAACCGTTGAGATTTCTCGAAGTGCATAGTCGCTCGTCATTGTCCCGCCAGCCTTCTGCGCCCATATTCTGCGATAAGCGCCGCCTCGAACATTCCGTCGTGCGGTTTGTACGAGCTTTCTGTAGCAAGAAATGTTTGGTCTGGGAAGAGTCTTTTTGCAGCCTCATAACTTCTCGCCTTCGTGTCCTGGTTGGCCGCTGTTCCGCGGTGCATTTCGCGGGACCATTCAGCAGGGATGACCAGCGTACACGGGATATGCATGGCCTCGATTAGCCCCTCAATCCTGCCGAATCCCCGCCCATAAGAGAACATCGCCGTGGCCGACGTAGGGCGCCCTTCGCGGTTCATCACCTGCGCCTTCTCCATCCAGATATGCGCGTCTTCGAACTCCAGGCGACGAAGCCGGTCTATGTTCTCGTTGAGAAGCCCGACGTAGGTCAGCCTGCCGTCTGTCATCTCGGCATAGCCGCCATCTTTACCGGGGTCGATACCTACTATAATCACGGGGCTTTCGTCGTCGGCTCGTCCGGGCAGTTGGGAAAAAAAAGGTGGCCTCCAAAGAAGCCAAATATCATTGGGATAACCGGCCAGCGGTGGGCCGCGGTGTAAAGTACCCAGGATATCGTGCGGTCGGTGTTCGTCGCGGCGCACCAGATATCAAAGATGGTGATGGCCGCCACCACCAAGAGGATGAAGATGACCGTAGGCTTGTAGATCTTTTCCACGTGCTTCTCCCAGTGAAATAGTGCTTCCAAAGAAAAAAAAACTGCGAGGATGATCAACGCCACGATAGCACGTATGAGAACTTTCATTGCCCCACAGGGTCCTGGAAGAGGCGACAGTCAGAGATAATCTGGGGCAAGTCGGCCTGGAAAACGCTGAATGGCACCACTGCTGTATCTGACAAGAGTAGCTGGCCCATGTCGCGCTTGGCAACAGCACTTTGGTTGATGCAGGCGCGCCCCTGGTCAACAGTAAGCAGGAGGAAACTCGCCACCTGGAGCATATTCCAATTGAGCAGGTAACGGTCGCTGATGAGCGCCTGCGGGTCCGGCTGATTCGGGTCGATGCTGAGCTTGGCAAGAGCCGCGCCGAAGATCTTATTGTCCCGCTTAAAGATCTGCGTGTTGTCCTGAAGGTAAAGCTTCTTCACCAGCTCCACGTCATTGGCGTTGAACTGCGCCGCGTTGGCGATGACGTGCGGTCTTACCTCGTCCACCATCGGGATGATCCCCTGGTTATGGCACCCTGAACAGGAGAAAAGCGAGATGATAGGCGTGATGGGGGAGCGAGTATCCCGCACCACGTCTGGGGGGGCTGCATCCAGCCTTTGGCCCGCCCCTGAGAAGATGGCATAGCCCTGGAGGCCATTGGGCAAGGTGTAAATCACCTCGCTGGCGTCAAACTGATACAGCTCCACCCCGCCCGTCCCGTTAAGGAGCGGGTTCTGAAAAGGGTTCTTGGCCGCTGTGGGTTGGCTGTTGATATCTCCCGTCTGCCAGTAGAAAGCCTGCTGAGTCCGCGCCTCAGTAAGCCGCCAGATCAACCGGGGCTTCTGGATGGTAATAGGCGAGGAATTTGAACCGATGAACTGACTGTCGAGGCGAGCGAAAGAGCCCACCTGGTCCACGCCGATGCTCTTTAGGAAGTCGGTAAATACCGGGGGAATCCTCAGGAGCCTGTAATAGATCTGGCTCTGTCTGTAGGCGATATCCAGGAAAGTATCTGCTGGGTACCAGGGTTTTTTTTTCCCCGAGAGCGCCTGGTTAATGAGCCCCTTCTTGGTCGTCGAGACGATGTTGATGGTGTCCGCCGCGTCGATGGCCGCAAGGTCCTGCTGATTGAGGCCAATGGTCCTGACGTCGAGGCGCCAAATAGTTGACGCCTTGTCGATAGGTTCCACGTGGAACACGTCGTTGGTCAAAGAGTTGAGGCTATTGATCCCCTTGTCGATGGCCTCCCGCCAGGGGAGGGTGCTCTTCGCGTCGTAGGCATGTGCGGTCGTCAGGTAGATGATGAAGGGCAGGTCCGTCACCGACGCCTTCAGGAGGTCCGCCTGGATGCTGTCCTCCACGTAGGATAGGTCGATAAAGGTCGGCGCCGCGGTTGCCCCCGTGCAGTCCTTCAAAGCCCCATCTGAGTAGAATTTGAGCAGTAGCGCCTTCTCATCGGGGTTAAGCGGAGCCCCCGGAGAGATGGGCATATGGTCATTGTTCTCGACAGGCAGCCCAATCCTCCGAGGGATCTCGGCCGACCTTGCGCCCTGGGTTGCGCCTGCGAAGGTGTCGATGCCTGCGTGGCATGAGACGCAGTGCGCCGAGAGGGTAGGCGCCACGTCGGTAAAAACCGTTTTGGGGCACTGACTCGGAGGCGGCGGGATCGCCGTGCAGGTGTTCGCCGACGTTGACCAGGCACCCTCGGTGCATACCTGGGTAATAGCTCCCGTCTGTGCGGTTTGACACGGGAGATACCTGACGGTGCCAAGTGGCGCACCATCGCACGTCTTGCCGTTGCTCTTGGTCGGTGATCCACATGAGTTGGCAACCAGCAGGGTGACCCCTAGCGCCACGCCGATAATCACGCCAGCCCAAAAGAGCATGTGGAGGTTTTTCTTAGAATGCGCGTCCATTTTCCCTCCATAGAGTTGGACGGGACCCCGTCCCTGGAGCCCCGTCCGTCCCCAAAGCCCACCATATACACACCCCTAAATTACTATGTTAGCCGTTGTTGCGCGACGTTTCGGGAGATGGCCCGTCACCGTCAGGCATTTCGCAACCATGTGGCGTGCGGTACTCAGGGAGACAGCTAATATCTTCGCGTGCTTCGCATCCCCTGAGGGCTAGCCAGAAGAAGCCATAGATAAGTGAGCCCCCACCTACAAACCAGATAAACTCCCGCATTAGCTACCTCCCTTGTAGACGTAGGTGTCCGCCCTGCCGTCTTCAGTCTCAACGCTCTTGCGCTGGTACTTATCTTCCCACTTGTCGAGCTTCTTAAGGTCCGCGGGGGTTACCTCCAGGATCTCGCCCTTGACCTTACCCCTGGGGGTTTGCCAGAGAGTAGGCCAGCGGTCGTCATGTGCGGTTATGTGCAGCTCCGAATAACCTGGGAGGGTGGTGGCCCTACCCTTCAGGTCGTGGCCCATGGCCCGTAGCTGAGCCTTGTGGCTCTTGAGGGTGGCATAGACGAATAGGGGCTTGGTCCGGGAGTCCTCTTCGCTCTTCATGGATTTCCTTTCGAGGAAGGCGTCACCTGGTCTGGGTAGCTTCGCACTCATGAGTCCTCCTGGTTGTGGAACTGTGGAACCCTCCACAGGGGGGTGTTCGCTTGCACCGCAAATATATGTATATCTCTCTTTTTTTCTTTAGATAGATAATGAGTAAGGTTCCACAGGTTTCACATACTAGAATCATTGACCAAAATATGGTTATCCAGGCTTCCACAGTGGAACCTGTGAAACCCCCTACGACCGCACGTGATCCCTCAATCTTATTCCAGGATAGCAGGAGATGAACGAGCCATCTTCCTGCCTAACATTGCGACGTCTAACGCCATATTTCCTCTCCATGTACTCTCGACATTCGCTCTTTTCCTGGTTCGACCGGAATGCCAGGTCAAGCTCTTCAGTCATCGCACTTGGAGTGACGTAATCCATTGATCTTACTAGGGTGGAATTGTCGTATTCTGGCACCACGAAGCGCTTATGGAAAAACACGTCAAACTTCTCTTCTAACGTAGATATGTGGTCATTTAGGCTGTCATCTTCGAAGTTTATACGTCCGTGATCTGGATAAGCGAGGTCGAAGAGAGCTAAACACCTGCTCAAAAAATAACCAGTCTCCTTCCACAACACCTTCTCATAATCCATGGAAGCCTTGCAGGGTATGGGTTCCATGGGAATCATGATGGCCCGGCGGACGTCGGCGCGCTCTGATGAGATGTTGGGACGGCTATTTGATGAGAAGACGAACTTGCACTCTAGTTGCGCGTCGTACATGGGTTCACCCTTCTCCTCGATGGGGAAGGGGTCATTGCCCAGGAGGAGCTTGCCCATGCCGGAGGCGGGGAAGGAGGCGTTGTTGGTGTCAGGGAAGGCGACGACGCGCTTCCTGAGGAGCGAGGCTGCCCAGAAGCGCCGGTTGCTGGCATCGGGGACCATCGTGGACAGGAACCCGCGGCCAAAGACCTTGGCGAGCATTCTAATGATAGTGGACTTGCCGTTCTCGCCGGTCCCATAGAGCCAGAGGTACTGCTGGCGGTCGCTATCGGGGAAGAAGAGGCTCCCTATCCAGGCCATGAATGCCTCGTGCTGGCCGTTCATGCGCCCCAGGATCTCATTCCATAGGGGGGTCTCACCCAAGACCCCCTCGTCCCATGGTAGGCGCTGGTAGCAGTAGCCCTTGCCGTCGTTCCACAGGAATAGGTGGGGCGACTCCATGGCCCGTGTGTAAGTGAGCCAGTAGTCGTAGCAGGCGAAGACCTGGCGTGCGGTGAAGCGGTAGTGCCTATTCCCCGCCAGGACGTTATACGTATAGTTCATGATCTCTTCGGCGATCTCTTCGCGGCACGACGGGCGACAGATGCCGGTTTCCCGGTCAATGATGACTGGGCGCTTGACTCCAGGAGCTAGCTGGATTAGGCCGACCTTTATCGGGAAGTCTTCAAGCGTCTTGCGGCTATATTCGTTGATCGCATCGGCGATGGCCTGGAAGGCGTCAGGCGTAGAAATCTTATCATTTTGCTTGCGTTTTTTGGCGCGATTGATATCAATAGGATCAGTCACAGCAGACTCCTAGTGTGATGGGTCCTGTAGGGTACCAGCCCTCAGGACCTAGTTTTTTGGCCGCTACGCACGCATTGCTCTATCTCTCTGAGTAGGTTCGGCGAGATTACCGCACCCTTGTACGTTTCGCTACCAAGAATCAATTTCATAATCTTCTCGTGCGTAAACCCAAACACCGTCAGATCTTTGGCAAACCCATACCAGGTTGTGTTGCGCTTGCCGGGGGGGATCACCACGTCAAGTTTACGCCAGATGGAAGATGGCACGAAGCCAGCAGAAGCGTACTTGCGTAGCCACCTGTCACGAATTGCGGCGGCCTCTTCAAAGTCAGCAGGCAGCGGTAAAATAGGCTCCAGCTCGCCCTCGCTCTCGATGGACACTATCTGCGTGCAGGGAAAAAAGTGCCTCGCGCCATCGACGCACGCGGAGTCAGCGCCATAGCGTTCGGCAAGCGACCGCACGTTAAACTCGTAAAGCTTTAGATCGGTAATCTTGCCATTCATCTTGAGCAAGACGCGGAACCTATCGAGTGGCGGGATGTCGCCTTTCGCCTTCTGGTGATTGCGCGTCGTGCCAATGATATGGACCTGCCCCTGGAAGGTTTTTACCGCTTGCGGAAGCGTAAATTCGTGTGTCTCGAAGTCCAGCGCGAACCAGTCGGCGTAGAGGAAATTGTTTCTGCTTCTGTGCCCCAGTTTCCAGATACAGGGGCTCCAGGCATGGCGACAGATGACCTGGCCGAGGTCTTCAAGGCGCGCGCCTTCGTAGCAGTTAAAGCCCTTGGTGCGTGGGGTTCCAGTCTGAAAAGTCTGTAAATTAGGGTGGTAAGAGATCATCAAAAAAAACCTCGCAAAAGTTGTTGACAGATCTAGCTGCTATTAGTAAACCCTCTGTCGCACCTGAAAGGAGGCGCAAGTGGACACGAAAGTTTATGTGCGTCTGGACACGAAGACCCATAGTGCCGTGCTGAAGCAAGCCACGCAATATGGACTCACGATAGCCTCGTATCTTCGCCTGGCTATCAAGTACGCGGTCGAGCACTTTAGGCCGTTCAACAGCTGATACGTCTACATGGTGTAGGCGATAGGCAAATATGTTTGATTGGAGAGTATGCGATGAAGCACAAGATCATTGATCTCAAGGACGCCCCGGAAATTGCAGCGACGATGGACCGCTTTATGCAGGAAGGCACCGACCCCGAAGGCATGTGGGCCGAGGTGACGAACCAGCTCAAGGCGAAGGGTCTCGTCCCACAAGACTTCGAGCATAGCGAAGAGAACACCCTTACCACCTATGACGGTGCGGGTAATGACTCGACCATCTACTGCGAGTCAGACGATGACGCTTTCGCTGACTTCATGCAATTGCTCGGTAATGATGCACCCGCCGATCTTGCCGAAGTAGGCGGCGCGTACTAAGAAGCGGTAGATTTTCGCCCCGCTGGCGCCCACATACCCCCATGGTACGCTGGCGGGGCTTTCCCTGGAGCCGGTCATGATCCACGAAATGGCGCGCCTTGAGGCGTTGCTAGCTGAACTTGGTTTGCCTGAAGCTGACGTGGCTCGCCTAAAAGAGGCTATTGATGCGGCCATCCTAGCAGGACATCGACCCAAAGCTATTCTTCTGCGCTATGCGAATCTGGCGCCGATTCTCATTGTGATGCCGTTTGTCTCCAAGTTTGTTGAGGTTACGGCTGCAATCCTAACTGTGAAGAGTTTCCTATGACGGAGCTGATACGAATTTTAGTTGTTATCGGTATCATCAATGTGATATCGGCGTTCTATATCAAAACCCGCAGTGACGCGGGAATTTTCGAGGAGGATGATGTACATGGCGAGACAGAGTCGGTTAGAAGCCTACAAAAAGGCGCGTCAGCTACGCGACGAGAATCCTGGGATGACGGTTGAAGAAGCCTGCACAAAAACGGACTGCACAACGTCCGCCTACTACTACTATGACGCGAAGAGAAGTGGGCGGAAATGGGCGCATCCGACTAAAGGTGATGCACCTACTTATCAGCGTCTTCCCCCAACACGGGCCAAGGCGCACGCTCCATCCATTGAACGCGAGACGATGCTTGCTCAGCTCGCGCTGATCCAGCAAATGACCAAAGCTTTGATTAAGGGGTTGTCGCTATGATTCGAGTCGCGCATGTCTTCTATAACGTCCACATGGGCCAGGGGCACAAGGGGCTCCTTGGCATGTACGAGAAGAAAACCAAGAAGAAGGATGTCGGCCATAGTGAGATCGCCGTCTTCATCAACAGGAAGTTTACTGGCGTGAAGATGCTGGCTCCTGGGATGACGTTTCTCTATCACAAAGGCGACATCACGGCGGACATCATTGCGGGGATTCCCAGGGCATTTGGCGCCGAGCCCCTGCACATGACGGCGGCCCTTTGCAGGGCCATCACTGATGCGCTGGCGCAGGCATACTTGGACGAAGAGGCGAAAAGGGCCGCATAAAAGGAGACGGCGCCTTGTGGTGAAGCGCCGCCTTTTAGGTATGCGATGATGCACGACGAACATAACAGGAGTTGCGAGCGATGCCAAGAGCATTAATTTTGGTGGACCAAGACCCGGAGATCAAGGAACTAATCGGCCAGCTATGCGATCTGAAGCAGAAGGCCAAAGAGAAAATGCGATTCATGCAGAAGCAGGCGGACGATTTCGGCAATGAGTGCGACAAAGAAAAAAACATCATCTTCAATGGCATCCAGGACCGACTCCTTGAGCTGGGTTTGCTGGACAAACGCTCCTTTGACCGGATCAACGACAACATACGTTACGATGAGTCTGGCGTGCTTATTCTGGAGAAGGAAGGCGAAGGCAAGGGCGATAATGACTTGCCGAAAGGCTTGCTAGAGCATATCAAGAGAATGGTAAAACAGTGACGTTGGTGGACGCCTTCATCGTCGCTGGCAGCACCTTGGCGCTATTCGTCTCGGTGCTGAAACTTCTTCTTCTTTAGGAATGTGTATGCCCTCCTACTTGACTGTCATATATGAGGAACACCATGAACATCGACGATCTAACACTAGGGCAAATCAAGGAGATCCAAAGCATGGCTGACGGCAGGACGAAATCACCGGCTCATCCGTATATCATCGGGCAGGCATACATGATCTGTACGGTGACGCGCTACTATACCGGCACACTTCGGCAGGTGACTGAGCATGAGCTGGTGCTAGAAGACGCCGCGTGGATCGCGCACACGGGCCGCTATAACGAGGCACTCACGACAGGCGAGTTGACTTCAGTTGAGCCGATCCCCCACCCTGTCATTATCGGGCGCGGGTCCGTAGTCGAGGCGTCACACTGGGTGCATGACCTACCCAAGAAAGTAAAGTGATATGAACGCCGCGTTGCTTAGGGTTGGTTGGGCCGCGTCGTCGTCGTCGTGGTCGTCGTCGTCGTGGTCGTCGTCGTCGTCGTGGTCGTCGTCGTCGTGGTCGTCGTCGTGGTGGTCGTCGTGGTGGTCGTCGTCGTCGTCGTCGTCGTCGTCGTCGTCGTCGTCGTGGTCGCGGTCGTGGTCGTCGTCGTCGTTGGGTTAAGGAGAAAAGAGCTATGGCTGATATCAAGAAGGCGATCGAGAAGGCGCGGAAACAAGGAAATGGCCGTGAACGGAGGCGGGGATGAGTGAAGATAATTATATGAAAACAAACTATATCTACTCAGTGAAAGAGTACGAAGCTATCCGCGCCAAACTCGCAGCCGCAGAATCGCGCCTCATCAAATACTCAGAGGCGGCGCAAGAGGTCTTGGATTTTTTTGTAGAGCAAGCAAAAGAGAAAGGTGAGGAAAGCGTCCCGGTGGTGTTGCTTAATCTTGTCCCGCTGGCCCTAGCCAAGATCAACGGAGGCGGGGGGTGAGTAACTTCAGTCACGAGGAAGAACCTGACAACTACTATGGTCAAGAATGCGACCGCCTCCGCGCCAAACTCGCAGCCGCAGAGGCCAAGCTGGCGATCGCAGAAAAGGTGATTAATGCTATACGAAACGTCAAGGGTGGAAAGATAGAAATGGCTGCTGGCAAGCAATGGTTTTATATGCCGGTCAGCGATTGGGATGAGATAAAAGAAGCAACCAGCACCGCCATTGTCAAGATCAAGGAACCAACCAATGGATGAAGATGCGAGGGGCCGCGACGACGCCTATTTCGTCGCCAAGATGGCCGCAGAATTTGCGCCACCGACGCACTATGCCGAGGATTCTCGTGAGAGGTTAGCAAAGATACTGCTTGACGGAGCGCACTCCCATGAGCGAGACAAGATAACGGTCTTGACGCTGACCAGGATGGCAACCGCACTGATGGGCCAAGTCTGGGTTGACCTATACTGCAAGGCTTTGGAGCAGCGATGATTGCAAAGACAAGAGCGAAGAAAAAAACCAAGACTAAGCCAGCACCAAAGCTTAAGAATCTGACGATTTCAGCGATCCGTAATCTTAATCCCTGCTACGATCCGGCGAAATTTATCGGCGAGGATTGGGAAGGCACAGTTGTAGATATCTTGAAACTGGACGGTCCACCGCCTGAGAATAAACTGTGGGTTGTTTCAAGATTTCTGAGCGACAAAACCAACCGGCTATTTGCTGTCTGGTGCGCTCGCGAGGCGTTGAAGTTAGTCGATAATCCCGATCCTTGCAGCATTGCCGCATGTGACGTTGCCGAGCGCTTTGCCAGTGGCGAGGCGACAGAGACGGAGTTGGTTGCCGCCGGGGCTGCCGCCGGGGCTGCCGCCTGGGGTGCCGCCAGGGCTGCCGCCAGGGCTGCCGCCAGGGCTGCCGCCGGGGCTGCCGCCGGGGATGCCGCCAGGGATGCCGCCGGGGCTGCCGCCGGGGCTGCCGCCTGGGGTGCCGCCAGGGCTGCCGCCAGGGCTGCCGCCAGGGCTGCCGCCTGGGCTGCCGCCTGGGATGCCGCCGGGGCTGCCGCCGGGGATGCCGCCTGGGATGCCGCCGGGGCTGCCGCCGGGGATGCCGCCAGGGATGCCGCCAGGGAAAAACAGATTGAGCAGCTAATCAAGATGATTGAGGAGATAGGTGAATGAAAAAGAAATCCCGGCGCGGCCCTATGCCGCAAGATCTGTGCCCGATATTCAGCATCCAGCTCACGAAAGAGCAGAAGAAATGGCTACGCCAGCAAGCTACCAGAATGGGCTGGTCCCAGAGCCACACCCTGCGCCATATCGTAGCCACCTTCCAGCGTAACTGGGGTCCAATCACATGACGCATCCGCATGATCCTGAGATCCGGTCACTCAACAGGTATTACCGCGAATGCAACGCCTGGAGGGGGTGGGCCGCCTTCTGGTTCATCACGGCCATGGTGATGTTTGTGTCGTTCTGCGGCATGGCTCTCTTTGCTCAAAGGCTCCTATGTCATCCCCACTAGATACGGCCAATTTCAAGCTCAAAGAGTTCCTGTGCCCGTGCTGCGGAGGAGGGGCGGACATCGTGAAGCCTGAACTTTTGGCCGCGCTAGAAAGACTTAGGCGCTTGTCCGGCGGTATCCGTATGGTGATTGACTCCGGGTATCGCTGCCCAAAGCACAATAGGGCTGTAGGCGGCGCAAAAGACAGCGCCCACCTAATAGGAATGGCCGCCGACATTCGAGATAAGAATAATGCCGTGAAGGCAGTAGCGTACCGCGTCATAATTTTAGAAGCCTGCGGCCTTTGGTCGGAAAATGTGGCATTCACTCCTGGCTGGTTTCACGTACAGATTCGCCCTGCCAAAGAAAGGGTTTTCACCCCATGACCAAGCGCCCCATTATCCCCCTCCAGAAGGGCATAGAAATGTACCGCATCACCATCCGCCCCGACCCCGTAGCCCTAGGCGTCACCCAGGAGTACACCATGGCTGCGACTGAGGATGTGAAGGTTCTTTACGAGGATGGGCACCTGTACATAAAGGACCGCGGGACCGTCATGGCCTACGATAATCCAGCCTTTTTCATGGTCGAAAAGATCTGTTGACAACCTCTAACAAGAGTTATACGGTGGGGCCTCACACATAGGAGGTTTCCATGCTGAGCGTTTATTACAGAGGATACGAAATCCAAGCCTGCACCCACGGTGGACATCACATTTACCAAAATGGCAAACCGACCCATGCCGTCGTCGATACGGTCAAGGAGGCCAAAGGGGTCATTGACTCTTGGATCTACCAAGAGGCATATGAACGGGACTGTGAATCCATGGAAGCACGCAGGCATGAAGCGAGGCACTATTAATGCTAATCTACGAAAAAATCGCCGCCATCATGGGCGAAGTTGGCGCCATCGGCAAGACCAAGAAGAATACGTCCCAGCAGTATATGTTCCGGTCCATCGACGACGTGATGGCCACCATGCAGCCCCTCTTCGCTAAGCATGGGATCTTCTGCACCTCGGAAATCCTGAGCGACCGCACGGAAGACCGCGTAACGAGCAAGGGCAATACGCTGATCTACCGTGTCCTCAAAATGCGCTGGACCTTTCACGCATCAGACAAGTCCTACGTCTTCACTGATGTCATCGGCGAAGGGATGGATTCCGGCGACAAGGCTGCGAACAAGGCCATGAGCGTTGGCCTAAAGTATGCCATCACCCAGGTCTTCATGATCCCCACCGACGAGCTGAAGGACCCTGAGCACGACACGCATGAAGGGCCGCCAATCTATGACGGTTCGCCCAAAGCCAAAGAGTGGCTGGGCGCCTTGCTCAAGAGCGAGAATGTGGCCCAGGTGCATTGGCGCCAGGTCGATGCCATGCTTAAGGGAAAGCCCATGACAGTCAATGCTGTTAAGACCATAATTGTCTCTCTAACCACGCAGGGGTAACCGATGCTCGCCAATGAAGTGTTCTTCGCAGGAAATGCCGGTAAGGACGCGGAAACCAGGAACCTCCCCAATGGTAAACTGGTGGCCCAATTCAGTCTGGCCTACACCGACAAACACAACGACAAAGAGACAACCACCTGGATGACGGTGGTGGCCTTCGGTTCATGGGCCGAGACCGCGGCAACCATCAAGAAGGGCGATAACGTCATCGTCCGTGGAAAGATCCAGACGCGCACCTGGGAGAAGGACGGCAAGAAGAACTACGCCACCGAAATCGTGGCCTTCTCGCTTGGCATCGTGCAGAAGGGTCCGCAGGCTTCACGCAAGGCGCATGGGCAATGGACCCAGGAAGATATAGCGGTGCCATTCTGATGGCCTACTCTGAGCAGGATATTTATGAAGACATCGCCTACGAAGTCGCCACGCAAATGGCCATTATCCAGGACAAGTACCGCCATCATCCTGTGCTTGTCGCTAATGCTCTTATAAGCGCCGCGGGCTGCTATATCGCCATGGTGGCGGGCAACCCTGAGGCCGCACTGGCGTCATTCGCCGAGAAGCTAAAAGCGACCGATGTTGACGACGTGAAGCACAGGCTTTTTGGCGCGAAGTTAGGCGTTGACCAGGACGGAAAAGCGGGAGAACCTGCTAAGGTAATCAATATCGGTCCCACGAAAGGAAAGCCCACATGAAAGAGATGGATGTTCTCACTGCTATGAGCAAGTGCAAGGCGACAATCGAGCGCCTACCCACCATCGAAGCCAAGCTGCGCGTCATGAAGTTCCTGGTGGAAGAGTATGGTAGTGCGCCTAAGCCGATGGCGCCGCCGACCGCACCTAAGGACGCGGGCGCTAGGTACGTCGGCCAGTAATGGCAGTCACCTACGAGAAAGTCGCCGAGTGGCTGATACCCGCTTTGATCTCGGCGGCCCTCGTAGGTATGAACCGCACCAGGAAAGAGATGAGCGACCTAACGACGGAAGTAGCGGTTGCCACGTCTCGCCTAGATGAGCTTGAGCGCCGTATGCAAGGCGTTGAGGTAAGTCTTTATGGCGTTGGGAGGGTTATTTCTGATGATTCCCCGGATAGTTTGCCCAGTATGCGGAACCCCCCAATTGTCTATCCCGGCGCGCTCTATCCGCGAGGCAAAAACCCCAAACCATCTAATGGAGCTGCTAAGCAAAGAAGGGCTCCTAAGTAAAAAGCTACGCTGGGGCGCCTGCAAGAAGAGTGGCTGCAAGGGTCAGTGGTGGCGCCCGACGGCGACCAAGGGCTGGATCAATGTCCAGGTACCCAAAGACAAAGCCAGGAAGACCAAGGAGGAACTAAAGGATGTCGAGCAATGACCTAGACCTAGGCTTTGTATCCCTTAGGGAAATCCGCTCTATTTGGCAGGAGGCCATGCGCGAGCTGGACAAGTATGTGTGGCCCGACCGCTCCAGCGTCTCCCGCGATGCTGTCCTTAAGCACTTCGAGATGATAGAATACAAGCTACGGCAGAAGGCCAAAGCCAACCACCAGGCGTTCTACGCGAAGCCCTCCACGCAGAAGTTGGAAGAGAAGCCGGATTCCCGCGCCGAGTACAAGTCCCGCATAGAGACAATGCGTACCCGCCAGGTCTAGGTTGTCCGAGGTACCCAGGTAGCGAGGCTCGAAGGTTTATTCCTACCTTCGTCTTTAAGCATCAGGTAGTCCGTCACAACCCGCCCGATATCCCGCCCCAAGTTTTCCAGCCGTTTCGCGTACTCTATAGCATGGGGGCCATTGATCGCAAATGGTTCGAGCCTGAGCCCCCAGGCTCCCGCCCCCGTGATAACCGGGTCATCAGGGTCCATGAAGGCATTAGCCGACCTGTGCCCGTAGTCGGTATATATGTTCCCCCAGGCTCCGAGAGCGAGCGCCATATCCTTGGCGATCCCCCCGGCCTCTTTCTGCCCGTAGAAGACTCTGGAGATATTGGACTGAGGCGCCTTCCCAGGACGGAGCCACCCAACCGCACACGAGAGCACCAGGGTATGGGGAAAGACCGTCCCGCGGTCCTTCAGCGTCACCCCAGGAGGCTTTCTGGTGGGGCATATGGAATGCCTGATGGAGCACTCATCCAGCTCTTCCTGGAGCCCCAGGACGTAGCGGTCCACGATGTCGCATTCGGAGAGGTTCTGGTCCTCCCGCCCGCGACTATATGGCTTCCCGTCGCCCATGTGGCCTGCGGCGGGGACTATCAGGACTTGGTGTATTCTCATTGGCCCAGCGCGGAAGCGATGCCTTCGACTGAGCTATGGAATGCCGCCGCCACTTCATCAGCAACACCCTTGAAGGCATTGGTGCTAGGGAGTGAGGCGTCTTCGCTTTGTACCGCCGCGTCTACCTTCCTGAGACCTAGGGCGAGGATGTGTTTAGCCCACGCCTGATCTAGGTTTTTCAGAAGGTATTCAACAGCCCATTGAATGACAGGACCGGCCCATGTCGGCATATATGGCTCCTTAGGTGGTAAAGCTTTCGCTAGTTTACCTGCGCCTAACAGCCTGGTGCAAGGCTAAAAGCAAGGCCAAGGCCAGGAGAACCATGGTCAGGTCAACGGTTTTTGGCATCACCACCCCTTTATGGCTGGATCTGGTAGGTGAATGAGCCGAAGAAACTGTTATATCCAGCCGATGTCGCATTGTATTCAAAGTACACAAGCTTCGATCCGTTATTGGGGTAGATGCTCATAGTTTGACCGCCCACATGGTCATGGAATGTGCCAGCGCCCTGCGTATCGCTGCTAGAGAAGTTACTGCCCATGGTGATGGGTAGCGTCATCGAAAAGACGGTATCTGTGCCGCCTGCTGCTGTAGGCAAGGAGTCGATCCGTCCTGCGACTGTGACCATGTTGCCCACGCGATACCAGATCATTTGAAAGGTAGTGGTATCGGATACATTTATGACGCCTGCCGTTGTGGGCGTGTAAACGCCACTATAGACGTTCTGGACATCCGTTGAGTTGGGGGATGCCCTAGCCACCTCAACCGCAATGCCGCTGCTCGATGCAGAAGCAACAATCGGGTCGTTGAAGGTCTTTGAGCCAGCAAGTGTCTGGGCTGTCGTGGTTACGATGCCCGACGCGGTGGCGGTTGCTGGCGTTGCGTACTGCTCATATGTCCACTGAGACGTGTTCCCAGGAGCATTAACCAAAGCCTTGAATGTAAAAATCTGCCCTTGGTTTATGACGACAATGGTCGCGGCATTATTCGCCAAAACCGTCATCGTATTGGTGTTTGAGGCATTCTTGATTGTTATCGACTGGCCAAAGAAAAACGAGTTGTTGAGGGTGACATTGATTGTCGCCGACGGCGTAAGTATCTGATAGTTATCGGATGTTGTATTAAGGGTTATGTCCATCGGAGGCGACAAAATGGTGATATTATCCAGCACATCGTTGCCGGTCACTCCACCCCATGCTGGCGCAGCACTAGCTACTCCCGTGCCTGTCTGGGTCAGGAATTGCTTCGTCGTAGAAATATTGCCTGCGAGCCTGACGGGTACCGGGGTGCCGTCCTCATAGATCATGTCGCCAAGTGTCGTCATAGGCGACAAAGCCGCGAATCCCGCCGATGCCGTTGCTTGCCCCGTGCCGCCGCGGGCTATGGAGACTTGGCCCGACTGAAGATCGCCTGCCGAGAGCGCCGACCATGCGGGCGCGGCACTAACCGCACCTGTACCCGTCTGTGAGAGATACTGTTTAGTCGTCGTGATGTTACCGGCAAGCCGAGCCGGAGCCGGGGTCGCGTTCTCATATAAGGTATCGCCCAGAGTCGTCAGCGGGAGGCTTCCGCCCCCACCCGTGCCAATCTGCGTCTCCACCCCACCAGGAGTCAGCCAATAAAGCGCGTCGCCGCCCTTGGCATAGAGCTTCACGAATCCCGAGGCAGGGTTGCTCGGCGTGGCGATCTCGGCGAAGGTTAGCGCGTCAGATACGGTTTTATTGGTGAAGGCTTGAGTAGCGCTATCTTCGAGGACAGTGCCCGTCGCATCAGGCAGGGTCGCCGTCTGGTTGCTGGCGCTTGAGGGAGCCGCAATAGTGAAGTTACCGCCGCCCGCGGATCTGATGATGGCCTTGGTAAGCTCGGCGATTTGTCCAAAGAGATTCATGGCTATTCCTTAGTTGCTGATGGCTAGCGCACCAACAGGCGTCACGAGGGGGTCAGTCCCGACA
>Ga0335069_10005221_pt1 | contig 19131 bp, 18 predicted proteins | sample Lox_Sample_11_FD_206714 | JGI IMG/M metagenome (GOLD analysis project Ga0335069, IMG submission 206714) | Soil microbial communities from Loxahatchee National Wildlife Refuge, Florida, United States - Lox_Sample_1.1 | ecosystem: Environmental > Terrestrial > Soil > Wetlands | place: USA... | reverse complement strand
TCTGTTTCTTAGAGGGACCTTTAACCGCAGTGCTGATATGAGACAAAGCTATAGCTGGACATTGTCGATCTCAAATGTTGGTATGCGCGCCAATCGCGTGACCATGTTCACCTTCCGGGAGGAAAACCTATGAAATTCAGGCACTTTTTGCTGGCGGCCGCGGCCGCCACGGCAGTTGCCGCCGCGGCCAGTGCGGCGCGGGCCGACGACATCAAGATCGGCCTCATCCTGCCGATGACCGGCCAGCAGCAATCGACCGGCAAACAGGAAGCCGCCGGCGCCAAGCTCTACATGCAGCAGCACGGCGACACGGTCGCCGGCAAAAAGATCCAGCTCATCATCAAGGATGACGGCGCCGTTCCCGACAACACCAAGCGCATCGCGCAGGATTTGATCGTTAACGACAAGGTCAATTTCCTGATGGGCTTCGGCGTCACGCCGGCGGCGCTCGCCGTCGCGCCGCTCGCCACCGAAGCTAAGGTTCCGGAAATCGTCACCGCCGCGGGCACCTCGATCATCACCGAGCGATCGCCCTATATCGCGCGCACGAGCTTCACGCTTCCGCAATCGGCGGTGCCGATGGCCGATTGGGCGGCGCAGAACGGCATCAAGAAAGTCGTCACCATGGTCTCGGACTATGCGCCGGGCGCCGATGCCGCCAAATCCTTCACCGCCGAGTTCACGGCGAAGGGCGGCCAGGTGATCGACGCCATCACCTTCCCGCTCGCCAATCCGGATTTTGCGCCGTTCCTGCAGAAAGCCGCCGACCAGAAGCCGGATGCGATCTTCGTCTTCGTGCCGTCGGGCCAGGGCGGCACCTTCGTCAAGCAGTTCGCCGAACGCGGCATGGACAAAGCCGGCATCAAGATCATCGGCCCGGGCGACGTGACCGACGACGATCTGCTCAACGGCATGGGTGATCCGGTGGTCGGCACGATCACGGCCCACATCTATTCGGCGGATCACAATTCGGCGGCCAACAAGGCCTTCGTCGACGCATTCAAGAAGGCCAATAACGGCATGCGGCCGAATTTCATGGCGGTCGGCGCCTATGACGGCATGAACCTGGTCTACGAGGCGCTGAAGAAGACCAATGGCAATACCGATGGCGACGCCCTCATGGCCGCCATCAAGGGCATGTCCTGGGAGAGCCCGCGCGGCCCGATCTCGATCGATCCGGAGACGCGCGACATCGTCCAGAATATCTATATCCGCAAGGTCGAAAAGAAGAACGGCGAACTTTACAATGTCGAATTCGCCACCTTCCCGTCGGTCAAGGATCCGGGAAAGGCGAAGAAGTAGATTGCTCGACGAAGCGGCCTCTCCCTGCCATGCGGGGAGAGGCCGAGCGAGCAGATGTCCGAATATGCGATGGCTGGGGGGCCATCACGCGGCGAGTTGTAGCGACTGCCGATCCAGGGGCGTATTGACGAGATCATGCTGACCATTCTGTTCGACGGTGTCGCCTATGGCATGCTGCTGTTCGTTCTGGCATGCGGGCTCTCCGTCACGCTCGGGCTGATGAATTTCATCAATCTCGCCCATGGCGCCTTCGCCATGGCGGGCGGCTATTGCACCGTCATCCTGGTGAACCGCTACGGCGTGCCGTTCGCGCTCGGCCTGCCGCTTGCCTTCGTGGTGACGGCGCTGCTCGGCGGCTTGTTCGAACGCACGCTTTACATTCATGTCTACGCGCGTCCGCATCTCGACCAGGTGCTGTTCACCATCGGCCTCGTCTTCATGGCGGTCGCCGCGGTCGACTACACGATGGGCTCGTCGCAGCAATTCGTGCAGATTCCCGAGGCACTGACCGGCCAGATCAATGTGTTCGGCATTGGCATGGGCAAGTATCGCCTGCTCATCATCGCGATCTGCGGGCTTCTCACCATCGCGCTGCAGCTGATCCTGACTAAGACGCGGTTCGGCAGCCGGCTGCGCGCGGCGGTCGACGATCAGCGCGTCGCGCGCGGGCTTGGCATCAATGTCGGCGCCGTGTTCGGCCTGACCTTCGCGTTTGGCTCGGGCCTTGCCGGGCTCGGCGGCGCATTGGGCGCGGAAATTTTAGGTCTCGATCCGACCTTTCCGCTCAAATACATGATCTACTTTTTGATCGTGGTGACGGTGGGCGGCACATCCAGCATCACCGGACCGTTCTTCGCCTCGATCCTGCTCGGCATCGGCGACGTCGCCGGCAAATATTACGTGCCCAAGCTCGGCGCCTTCGTGATCTATGCGATCATGATCGTGGTGCTGATCTGGCGGCCGCAGGGCCTGTTTGCCCGCGCCACGGCAAAGTAACGCTCATGGCCAATCCCGCGCTCACCAGCCACGTCTCCGATTATCTCAAGCGCCGCGCCCGCTGGTCGCCGCTCGAGATCGCATTCTGGGTTTTTGCCTTCGCCACCATCTGGCTGTTCCCCAGCAAATACCTGATCCTGAAAGACACCGCGATCCTGGCGCTGTTCGCGATGTCGCTCGATCTCATCCTCGGCTATGCCGGCATCCTCTCGCTCGGCCATGCGGCCTTCTTCGGCCTTGCCGGCTACTTCGCCGGCCTAGTCGCCAAATACGGCTACATCAACGAGCCAGTCGTGGCGCTGGTCGCGGCGGGACTGGTCGCCGCGGCGCTCGGCTTCGTCACCAGCTTTCTGGTGCTGCGCGGCTCCGATCTGACGCGCCTGATGGTGACGCTCGGCGTTTCGCTGATGCTGGGCGAAGTCGCCAACCGCTATTCGAATATCACCGGCGGCGCCGATGGCCTGCAGGGCATCGATATCCAGCCGATCTTCGGCCGCTTCCGCTTCGATCTCTACGGCCATAACGGCTATGTCTATTGTCTGATTGTGCTGTTCGTCTGTTTCGTGGTGGCGCGCCGCGTCGTCTATTCGCCGTTTGGCCTGTCGCTGCGCTCGGTCAAGGGCAATTCGCTGCGCGCCTCCGCCATCGGCATTCCGGTGAAATGGCGGCTGGTCGGGATCTATACGTTCGCGGCCGGGCTTGCCGGCATTGCCGGCGCGCTGCTGACGCAGACCACGGCGTTCTGCTCACTCGACGTATTCTCGCTCGACCGCTCAGCTGATCTTCTGCTGGTTCTGATCATCGGCGGCACCGGCTATCTCTATGGCGGGCTGATCGGCGCGGTCATCTACAAGTTCCTGCAGGACTATATCGCCAATCTCACCCCGCAATACTGGCAATTCTGGATCGGCCTGGTTCTGGTCATCATCGTGCTGGTCGGCCGTGAGCGCATGGCGGGCTGGATCGCGACCGGGCGCGGTACAATTGAAAGTCTTTTCTCGGGCGCAGCGGCGCGTTCTCCGAAACTCGCCGCGCCGGACGGGAAGTAAGCGATGCCGATCCTGCAAACCACCGGCCTTGAGAAGCGCTTCGGCGGCATCGTCGCGACCAACAATGTCAATCTGAGCGTCGAGAAGGGCGCGCGCCACGCGCTGATCGGGCCGAACGGCGCCGGCAAGACCACCTTCATCAATCTCCTGACCGGCGTCCTCAAGCCGAGCTCGGGCCGCATCGCGCTCGAGGGCAAGGACATCACCGATACGTCGCCGCACCAGCGGGTGCGGCTCGGCATGGCGCGCACCTTCCAGATCAACCAATTGTTCCTCGATCTCACCCCGCTCGAATCGGTCGGGCTCGTCGTCTCGGAACGCCTCGGCTCCGGCGCCGATTGGTGGCGGGTGGTCGGCACCAAATCAGCCGTCACCGAAGAGATCGTCGAGATCATCGAGCGCTTCCATTTGAGCGATGTGATGTTCGACCGGGTCGCGGTGCTGCCCTATGGCAAGCAGCGGCTTCTCGAAATCGCGCTCGCCTTCGCCTGCCGGCCGCAGGTGCTGCTGCTCGACGAGCCGGCCGCCGGCGTCCCGGAAGCCGAGCGCCATGAGCTTCTCGCCACCATCGAGGCGCTGCCGAAGGACGTCACCGTGCTGCTGATCGAGCACGACATGGATATCGTGTTTTCCTTCGCCGATCGCATCTCGGTCCTGGTCAATGGCGCGCTGTTTGTCGACGGTGCGCCGGAAGAAGTCGCCAAGGACCCGCGCGTCAAGGCGGTCTATCTCGGTGAGGAGCTCGATGCCTGATCTTCTCGCCATCGAGAAACTGTGCGCCGGCTACGGCGAGGCTGTCGTGCTCTCCGACGTGTCGTTGTCGCTGCGCGAAGGCGAGGCGATCGCGCTGCTTGGCCGCAATGGCATGGGCAAGACGACGCTGATCAACACTATCGTCGGCGTCACCAAATATCTCAGCGGCACGATCGCGCTCGACGGCTCCGACATCACCAAGCTCCGGCCGGACCAGCGCGCCCATATCGGCGTCGGCTGGGTGCCGCAGGAGCGCAACATCTTCAAATCGCTCACGGTGCAGGAAAATCTCACCGCGGTGGCGCAGTCCGGGCCGTGGACCGTCGACAAGGTCTATACGATGTTTCCGCGGCTCCTGGAGCGGCGGCAGAATCTGGGCAATCAGCTCTCCGGCGGCGAGCAGCAGATGCTGGCGGTCGGCCGTGCGCTGGTGCTCAATCCGCGCGTCATGCTGCTCGACGAGCCGCTCGAAGGACTGGCGCCGATCATCGTCGACGAGCTGCTCGCGGCGCTCCGCCGCATCATCCGCGACGAAGGCATGTCGGCGATCCTAGTCGAGCAGAACGCCAAGAAGATCCTGCCGGTAACCGACCGCGCCATCATCCTCGATCGCGGCTGCGTGGTGCACGCGGCGGACAGCGCAACGCTCGCCACCGACCGCGCCGCCCTGGAGACGCATCTCGGCGTCACCGATCACGGCCCGCGGCGGATCGGGCGGACGAAGGCGAATTCCTGACGGCGGGTCCATCTGTGCGCTCGATTGAACGCGACGCATATCTGTCGCCAAATTTGTACTATTGTCGCGCGGGGCGCTTCCGGCGCTGAGGGGAACAACATGATGCAGCAGCGTAAGCGCGGCTCGTTCAGGCTCTTCGTCGCAGTGGTCGCCGTTCTAACATCGCTTCCCCAGGCCCAGGCAAAGATCCTCGCGCAGTGGGTTCAGCTTGGTCCGGATGGCACAGCGAGCGTGCGCGCCATCGTCGATGATGCCTGTCCGTTGGTGAGCTTCGACGGCACGGCAATGCCGATGAATGTACGCGCGGCGCCGAACCAAAGCTTCGGCGGCGTCGCGCCGGCGCAATTTCCGGTTACCGCCTGTGAGCTCGCCGTGCCGTCCGGCGCGATCTCGGCGATCCTCGACGGCAAGCCGCTGCCGCTGCCGCGGCCCAGTCCGCAGCGCATCGTCGTGTTCGGCGACACCGGCTGCCGGCTCAAGGTCGGCGATCCGTGGCAGGCGTGCAACGATCCGCAGGCGTGGCCCTATCAGAAGGTCACCATGCTTTCCGCCGCGGCGCGGCCCGATCTCGTGATCCATGTCGGCGATTACGAATATCGCGAAGATGCCTGTCCCGTCGGCAATGCCGGCTGCGCCGGCAGTCCCGCGGGCTATGGCTGGGCGCCGTGGAATGCGGATTTCTTCGCGCCCGCGGCGCCGCTGTTCGCTGCCGCGCCGTGGATCATGGTGCGCGGCAATCATGAGGATTGCAGCCGTGCCGGTGAAGGTTGGTTCCGCTTTCTCGATCCGATGCCGATGGAAAAGAACTGCCGCGATCTGACCGGCGATTATGTGGTGCGGCTCGGCGATTTCGCCGCGCTCGTCGTCGACAGCGCCAAAGTCATCGATACGGCCGGCGAAGACAGCAACCAAGTGCCGATTATTCGCCGGCAATTGATCGATGTGCTGCCCAAGATCCCGGCCTATGCCTGGCTGGTGACGCACAAGCCGGTCAACGGGATGCTCGCCAAGCCCGGCGATCGCAACATGAATATCGTCTCCAATCGCGTGCTGCAGGCCGCGCTCGGCCCCGACATGCCGGCGAGTGTGCGCATGTATGTCGCCGGCCATATCCACTTCTTCCAGGCCATCGATTTCGGCGGCGCGCGGCCGCCGCAGCTCGTGGTCGGCACCGGCGGCGACAATCTCGAAGGCAGGCCGCTGGCGAGCGTGACCGGCGCCGACGTCAACGGCCGCACCGCGCTCAATGCCGTCACCTATTCCGGCTTCGGTTACATGGTCTGGGATCGCGTCGATGCGACCACCTGGACCGGCGTGCTGTTCGATATCAGCGGCAAGCCGATCAATCATTGCCGCCTCGGCGACCGCACTTTGAGCTGCGGCTCCTGATCTCGAGCGCATATCCGCCTTCACGCCGCCTCGCTCCGAACAATTTGTGTCTTTCACTATTCACCCCGGATGGACCAAATGATTTCGGAGGTCACTATGTCGGCATCCCGCGCGGCGGCTTTGCAGCTTTTGTTATTCGCTTTTGGAATTGCGCTGATCGGACTGCCTGCCGACCAGGCACGCGCGCAACAGCAACAATCTTCGTCGCAACAAGCCGTTCCTGAAGGGCGAATCGTGGTGGTCGGCGAAGGCAGCGTCACCGCCGCGTCGGATTACGCCGAGATCAACGGTGGGGTGACCACGCGCGGCAAGACGGTGAAAGAGGCGGGCGATGCCAATTCGAAGCTGATGGCTGCCGTCACCGCCGCGCTGCAAGATGCCGGCATCGCGACGAGCGACATCCAGACCTCGCATTTCTCGATTCAGCCGCTCTACACGCCGGCAGACCCCCACAACGAGGCCAAGCTTTCAGGCTATAGCGTCAGCAATCAGGTGAATGTGACGCTTCACGACATTGGCAAGGCCGGCGATATTCTCGATCGTCTGATCACGGCCGGTGTCACCAATGTCGGCAATATCCAATTCCTCCACAGCAATCCGTCGAAGCTCCTCGACCAGGCGCGCGAAGCCGCCGTCGCCGACGCCAAACGCAAGGCGGAAATCTACGCCAAAGCGTCCGGGATTAAGCTCGGCAGCGCCATCTGGATCACGGAGGAGCCGGCCTATGCGCCGCCCATGCCGATGATGCGAATGGCAGCCAGTGCGCCAGCGGCCGCATCGGTCCCGATCTCCGTGGGCGAAGATTCGCTGCAGGTGCGAATTACGGTTGGCTTCGCCACCGCCAATTGATGTAATTCAGCCGTCGCCGGGTCTTCTGCGCCTTAGGACCTGATCATGTATGGCTCAACGATCGGGATGCGCCGCTATAGCTTCCCCGATCTCAAGACACTGTTGGCCAAGGCGTCGCCGCCGCGCAGCGGCGACCGGCTCGCCGGCATCGCAGCGGAGAGCGGCGAGGAGCGCGTCGCCGCCCAATTTGCGCTTGCCGATCTGCCGCTCGCGGTGTTCCTCAACGAGGCGATCGTTCCTTATGAGAACGACGAAGTCACCCGCCTCATTATCGATACGCACGACCGCAAGGCGTTCGCGCCGGTCGCGCATCTGACGGTCGGCGGCTTTCGTGATTGGCTGCTGGCCGACGAAACGACCGCGCCGGTGCTCAAGGCTTTGACGGCCGGGCTGACGCCGGAAATGGCAGCTGCCGTCAGCAAGATCTGCCGCTTGCAGGATCTGATCGCGATCGCGGCGAAATGTTCGGTGGTGACGGCGTTCCGCAATACGCTCGGCCTGCCCGGCCGTTTGTCGGTGCGGCTGCAGCCGAATCATCCGGCCGACGATCCGCGCGGCATCGCGGCGAGCATTTTCGACGGCCTTCTGCTCGGCGCCGGCGATGCCGTGATCGGCATCAATCCGGCGACCGACAGCCCGGCCAGCACGCATGTGCTGCTGTCGATGCTCGATGAGATCATCTCAAAGCTCGAGATTCCGACCCAGGCCTGCGTGCTGGCCCATGTGACAACGACGCTCGATCTCATCAACAAGGGCGCGCCGGTCGATCTCGTCTTCCAATCGATCGCGGGCACGGAAGCCGCCAACAAGAGCTTCGGCATCGATCTCGCTCTGCTCCAGGAGGCGCGCGTGGCCGCACTGGCGCTCGGGCGTGGCAGCGTGGGCGACAATGTCATGTATTTCGAGACCGGGCAGGGCAGTGCACTCTCGGCCAATGCGAATCATGGCGCCGATCAGCAGACGCTCGAGGCGCGCGCTTATGCTGTGGCGCGTGCATTCAAGCCGCTTCTGGTCAACACCGTGGTCGGCTTCATCGGCCCGGAATATCTCTACAACGGCAAGGAGATCATGCGCGCCGGCCTCGAGGATCATTTCTGCGCCAAGCTTCTGGGCGCGCCGATGGGCGTCGATGTCTGCTACACCAATCACGCCGAAGCCGATCAGGACGACATGGATGCGCTGCTCGCGCTCCTGGTCTCGGCCGGCGTAAATTTCGTGATGGGCGTGCCGGGGGCCGACGACATCATGCTTGGTTATCAAAGCACGTCGTTTCACGATGCGCTCGCCATGCGCGACCTCTATGGCCGCCGTCCGGCGCCGGAATTCGAGGCCTGGCTCAAGCGCCAGGGCTTTATCGACACCGCCGATCGCATCCGGCCGCGCGAATTGCCGAAGAATTTCCGGGCATTGCTCACCCATGACATCGGACAATGACCTCTGGACCGATCTGCGGCGGCTAACGGCGGCGCGCATTGGCCTGCGCCGTGCGGGCGCGTCGCTGGCGACGCGCGATATGCTCGACTTTCAGCTTGCGCACGCCCGTGCCCGCGACGCGGTGCATGCTGCGCTCGATGAGGCCAAATTAGCCGTCGATCTTGCGGGCCTCGGCCTTCCCGTGATTGCGGTCACGAGCGCCGCGCCGGACCGGCAGACCTATCTGATGCACCCCGATCTCGGGCGTTGCCTGAATAGGGCGGCCGATGCGGCGCTAGCACCGTATCGCCATGAATATGATGTCGCTTTCGTCATCGCCGATGGCCTGTCGGCGCGGGCGGTCGAGCGCCATGCCGAACCCGTTCTCTCCCGCGTCGTGCCCGCGCTGCGCGACGAAGGCTGCAGATTCGCGCCGCTGATCATCGTCCGCCAGGGCCGGGTCGCCATCGGCGACGCCATTGCCATGGCGCTCAACGCCACATGCGTCACGGTTCTGATCGGCGAACGCCCAGGGCTTTCAGCGCCCGACAGCATGGGCGCTTATTTGACGTGGCGGCCTGCCGCCCAAACCACGGATGCCGAACGCAATTGCATTTCCAACATCCGCCCTGAGGGCCTCGATTACGAGACCGCGGCGTACAAGTTGATGCATCTGCTCCACGTCATGCGCGTACGAAACTTGTCCGGCGTGGCGCTCAAGGACGATTCCGATCGGTTGCCGATCGGCGGCAAATCGTAAATCATTGCCGGCGCGAAGATCACAGAGACCTGATATGCGGATCGATTTCGTCACCGTTGACGTGTTCACCGAGACTAAATTCGGCGGCAATCCGCTTGCGGTTGTGCCCGATGCGCGCGGGCTTGCGGCGGCACAGATGCGGGCCATCGCTTCCGAGTTCAACTACGCCGAAACCACCTTCGTGCTGCCGCCGCGGGATGCCGCGCACACCGCCCATGTGCGCATTTTCACCCCGCGCGCGGAAATGCCGTTTGCCGGCCATCCCAATGTCGGCACCGCCTTTGTGCTGGCCACCGAATGGAAGGGCACCATCAAGGAGCCGTTCCTGTTCGAGGAAAAGGCCGGCCTGGTGCGGCTTGATCCGGTCAAGGACGGCGGCGTGGTCATCGGCGCGCGGCTCAATCCGCCGCAGCCGTTGCGCCGCGGTCCCGAGATTGCACCTGATCTCGTCGCCGCCGCCTGTTCGCTCGATACCGCTGACATCGCGACTGCCAATCACGCGCCGTGCCTGGCCTCCTGTGGTGTCGGCTTCGTCTTTGCCGAAGTGAAGACGCGGGCGGCGCTCGCCAAGGCGCAGCCGCGTCCGGAGATTTTTGCTGCCCATGTGAAGGCCGATACCGCGACCGGCATTCTGCTCTATGTGCGCGAAGCTGGCGGCGGCGCCGATATCCAGGCGCGCATGTTCGCGCCGCTCTATGGCGTGCCAGAAGATCCGGCGACCGGCAGCGCCAATGTCGCGCTTGTCGGCTTGTTGGCGAGCCTGCGGCCGGAGCGCGATCTCACGCTTAAGCTGCGCATCGCGCAAGGCGTCGATATGGGCCGTCCGAGCCTGCTTGAAGCTTCCGCCGAGAAGCGCAACGGCGAGGTCACGGTCATGTCGATCGGTGGACGCTGCGTGCCGATGATGCGCGGAGTATTGGAATTATGACGGCGAACGCGACGGACCATGACGGCGGCTGCCATTGCGGCAATATCCATGTGCGGCTGCGGCTCTCGAAATCGCCGCAGGACAGCGCGCTGCGCGCCTGCGCCTGCTCGTTCTGCCGTGCGCACCAGACGCGCACCGTTGCCGACACCGGCGGCCTGTTCGAAATGTGGGCCGACGACTGGTCGCTGGTCGAGCCCTATCGCTTCGGTTCGCGCACCGCGGATTACTACGTCTGCCGCCGCTGCGGCAATTACATCGCGGCGGTCTGCGAAACGGCGGCCGGCACGCGCGCCGTCGTCAACGTGAATTGCCTCGCCAATCGCGCCGCGTTCACGCAGACACCGGCGGCGCCGAATTACGATGGCGAGACGCCGGAGGCGCGGCTGTCCCGCCGCGCCGTGAACTGGATGCCGGCACTGGTGCGACGCTAGGACGTGTACTCATAAATCCCGCGAGCGTCCGCTATAGTTTTGATAGCGGACATGAACCGGACATTGTCTAACGTTCGCGAAGTGCCAAAAGGCGACAAACCGCATCGCAGCAATTGACGGCCTATTCGATCACCTAATCAGCGGCGACCATTTTGGGTAAAAGGGTGCAACCCGCTTACCCCCGCATGAATCCGGCGAGCTCCGCCGACGGCAGTGCCGTCTCGACGTAGCCGAAGGTTCCCTTGTCCTTCAACTCGCGCGCGGCAGCGACGAGCCCGCCCATTGCGGCGCGATAGAGCGAGCCGGCGAGGCTGATGCGACGCACGCCAGCCGCTTCCAGCTCGGCAACGGTGAACGACATGCCCGGAATACCGGCCATGAAATTGAACGGCTTCGCAATCGCGGCGCACACCGCCTTCACGGACTCGAGGTCCGGCAAGCCCGGCGCCATCAGCACGTCCGCGCCCGCCTTCTCGTAGGCCTGCAGGCGCTTGATCGCGTCGTCAAGATCGGTGTTGCCGTGCCGGAAGCCTTCGGCGCGCGCGGTGAGCATGAACGGAAACCCGAGCTTGCGCGTCGCTGCCACGGCGGCGGCGACGCGCTCGGTCGCCTCGCCGATGTCGAACAGCGGCTTGTCCTTTCGGCGTGTGGGCGTGAGGTCCTCGATCGTCGCTCCGACGAGGCCTACGGCTGCGGCGAGACGATAGGTTTCGGCCACGTCATTCGCCGTGGCGCCGAAGCCGCTTTCGAAATCCACCGAGACCGGAAGATCGGTCGCGCCAACGATGGCGCGCGCGTGCGCGAGCACCTGGTCGCGGGTGATCATGCCGTCGCGCGTGCCGTATGCGCCGGCAGTCGCGTAGCTGGAGGTGGCGATCGCCGAAAAGCCGAGGCCCGCCAGAACGCGCGCCGATCCCGCGTCCCAGGCGTTGGGGATGACGAAGGCGCGCGTCCCTTGATGGAGCGCGCGGAAAGAATTGCCTTTGTCGCGTTGAGTGACGGCCATAACGTATTCCTCCTTCGTTGTGCCGTAACGGACGGAGGCCCGAAAGCACAAAGGCCCCCACCGCTGCCGGCAGGGGCCTTCGTGATCTGATAGCAGATTAGCTCAGTGCATCCGCATATCCCACGCCCCCGCCGAAAGGCGACGCGCACGAATACGGCGAGCGTGGTGCGAACTGTTCATGGTGAGTTCATGTGGGCTTTTAGAACCCGTGTCAATGAAAAACCGCACCGATCGAACGGATCGCTGCCGTTGCAATTTGCCGCCGTCTAAGCGACGCCCGCAGGCAGATTTATGCTCCACCGTCAAACGGCCAACGCCCGGCTTGCGGCATTGCCGCCGATGACGGCACAGATTGCCACAGCACTTGGTCCCGCGTCGGATGAGGCGGGTGCACTGCAACAGCCTAGCACCGTCCATGTCAGCTACGCGCCCGATAGCGGACATGGATTACGCAGATTTCTCGCTATTGGCCGCGCATCCTAAGAGCACACACGCCAAATCAACGCCATCAGTTCGTCGCTGCCGCAGTCTTCGCCTTGGCGATGATATCGGGCGGCGTGGCGTAAACTTCCTTGACCAGCTTCTCGACGTCTTCGCCTGAGACCGGATTGATTTCGAGCTGGGTCTTGTCGGCCTCGGCCACAAAATCCTTATCGGTCATCGTGTCCATGAAGGCCTGGCGCAGTGTCGCCAGCCGATCCGCGGGCAGGTTCGGCGGCGCCAGATAGGGGCGGCCCATGACGTTGCGCGCGAACATGAGTTTGAGGATCGCGCGCTGCTCGTCGGTCTTGGCGAAGTCGGTGATCAGCGGCACGTCGGGCATTTCCGGATGCTTGGTCAGCGACAGCTGCACCAAGACGATCATGCGCTTGTCGTCGAGCCATTCCTTGCGCGTCGTCTTCACGCTCGACCACGACCAGCCGCAGCGGCCCTTCACTTCGCCGCGCTCCATCGCCAGCAGCACGTCGTTGCCGCCGGGATAGCCCTCGACGATCTTGAAATGGGTGCCGAGCGTGCCGTTGAGCACGCGCGGGAACTGATCGGTGTCGGCGCTCGTGCCGGTGCCGCCGACGGTGAGTTCCTTGGTGAACAGGTCTTCGAACTTGGTGATGCCCGAATCCTTCATCGCCACGCAGACGCTGACTTCGTTATTGGCGCTGCCGATCCAGGAGAATTTCTGCGCGTCGAAAGCATCGCCTTGGCCGATCAGCAGCGGATCGAACGGAATGCCGCGGCCGATCGTGCCGAGCGTGGAGCCGTCATGCGGCGCCACGCGATAGAGGAAGTTGGCGAGCCGGAGACTGCCGGCGCCTTCCATGTTTTTCGGCACCAGCGTCGGGTTGCCGGGAATGTGACGGCCCAGATAGCGGCCGATGCTGCGGGCATAGAGATCGTAAGCGCCGCCGGTCGAATAGCCTATGTAAAGGTCCATCGCCCGATTCTTGTAGAAGTCCTCGATGCTCTCGCCGAGCACGACGGCGGCCGGCGCGACAACGGCAACCAGAGCGGTTACAACGGCGCAAAACCAGCGGCGCCAGCCGGCGCCTCCGGTGTCATGCCGCGTTTTCTGCTGTTTCTCCCTGATCACGCCGTGTCCTTCCCTGAGTTTACCTGTTGGCGGATTATGCGCCCGCTACGGCCATTATCGTCGGCATAGTCGCAATTCCGGCAAGCTTCTGCCCTGCGGCAAAAGGTTCGTAAAGGCCCCACCTGGCATGCCCGCCTTGGGCTTGACGGCATGGCCGGTTTCGGGCGCGATGCAGCCGGGGAGCAAGGGGAGTAACCGCCTGATGCAGCCGGATATGTTGGCCAGCGCACTACATGCGCTGCAACTCCTGCTCGAGCCGTCGCGTCTTCTGATTTTGGTTGTCGGCGTCCTCATCGGGCTCGCCATCGGGGTGCTGCCGGGGCTGAGCGGCATCGTCGGTTTGGCGATGCTGATCCCGTTCACCTACAACCTCGACGAATATACCGCCTTTGCCCTGCTGCTTGGCATGGCCGCGGTGATCACCTCGTCGGATTTCATCACCGCGGTCCTGTTCGGCGTGCCGGGCCATGTCGGCGCCGCGGCGACGGTGATCGACGGTCATGCCATGGCGCGCAAGGGTGAAGCCGGCCGCGCCTTCGGCGCCGGCTTTGCGTCGTCGCTCGCCGGCGGCATTGTCGGCGCCCTGGTGCTGGCGATCAGCATCCCGGTGCTGCGGCCGATCATGCTGTCGATCGGTTCGCCGGAACTGCTCGCCTTCACGCTGTTCGGCATGTCGATGGTGGCGACGCTGTCCGGCCGCGCACCGCTCAAAGGCCTCACCGCTGCGGGACTCGGTCTTATGATCTCGATGGTCGGCTCGCGCGCGCAAAGCGGTACGCTGCGTTGGACCTTCGATTGGCTTTATCTGTGGGACGGCGTACCGCTGATTCCAGCGACGCTTGGCATTTTCGCCGTGCCGGAACTCGTCGAACTCGCGGTGTCGCGCAAGCGCATCGCCGGCGACAATGCGCCGAAGATCAGTCTGTCAAGCCAGTGGGAAGGCGTGCGCGACGTGGCGCGTAACTGGTGGCTGGTGCTGCGCTGCGGCGTGCTCGGCACCGGGCTCGGCGCCATTCCCGGCATCGGCTCCGCGGTGATCGACTGGATCGCCTATGGCTATGCGCAGCGCACCGAGAAGAACTCAGAAACCTTCGGCACCGGCGATGTGCGCGGCGTGATCGCGCCGGAGAGCTCGAACAATGCCAAAGAGGGCGGGCACCTGGTACCGACCATTGCGTTCGGCGTGCCGGCCGGCGCCTCGATGGCGATCCTGCTCGGCGCCTTCCTGATGCACGGGCTTACGCCCGGGCCGGATATGCTGACCAAGCATCTCGACCTCACCTATCTTATCGTCTGGAGCCTGACGCTAGCCCATGTCATCGGCGCCGCGATCTGCATCCTGTGCAGCGGCTGGCTGGCGCAGATTTCCCGCGTGCGGCCGGAAATCCTGCTGCCGATCATCATCGCGCTGGTCTTTGTCGCCGCCTTCGACGGCGAACACGATTGGGGCGACCTCTACTCGCTGCTGTTCTTCGGCGGCATCGGGTGGATCATGAAGCGGCTCGGCTGGCCGCGGCCGCCGATGGTGCTCGGCATCGTGGTCGGCGGAATTTTCGAGCGCTACCTGTTCATCTCGACCCAGCTTTACGGCTGGGGCTGGCTGTATCGGCCGGCGGTGCTGGCGATCCTCGCCTGCGTGGTCTGGGCGCTGTACCGGCCGCTGGCGCAGATCGTGACCACGCTGGTCACCGAGTTTCGCCATATCGGCGCGCGCAAGGCGCAGTTCGGCGCGGCCTCGGCGTTTTCGCTCGCGGTGATCGTGCTGATTGTGGCGGCGATTATCTCCTCGCTGGATTGGCCGCATGACGCCAAGCTCGTGCCGCTCACCGCTTGCGGCATGGCGCTGGTCGCCGCCGTGCTCAACCTGGTTTACGAGCTGTTCGGTCCGCAGCAGGCGGTGGTAGCGCATGCCGATTCTGGATTGAGTGTCAGCGAGCAAAAGGTCAGCGCGCATGTCAGCGATCTGGGTGTCACCGACGACGTGGCACGCCGGCGCGCTGTCGCGTTCTTCCTGTGGCTTGCCGGCTTCATCGCGCTGGTGGCGCTGATCGGCTTTATCCCCGCGATCACGGTGTTCGTCTTCGCCTATATGAGCCTCGGTTTCGGCGAGCCGAAACTGCATGCGCTCGCCTATGCACTCGCAACGACCTTGCTGTGCTGGGTCGTGTTCCAGTGGGGTCTGCAAGTGGCCTGGCCGCAATCGCTGCTCGGCGACACTTTCCCGACGCTGCGCGAGGTGACAGGGCTGATTTAGAGCAATTATTTCAGCGCCACCGCCGCCTTCTTCACGATCTCGGGCGGCGTCGCGTAGCTCTCCTTGATCAAGGCCTGAATCTGAGTGCCGGGTACCGGATTGATCTCGAATTTGCTCTGCGCCGCGTCGGCGAGGAAGTCCTTGTCAGCTATGGTGTCGTCAAAGGCCTTGCGCAGCGCGGCGAGCCGCTCCGGCGGCAGGTTGGGTGGGGCGACGAACGGCCGGCCCATGATCTGGCGCGAAAAGATCAGCCTGAAGATCTGCCGCTGCTCCTCGCTCTTGGCCATGTCCATGATCAGCGGTACGTCCGGCAGATCGGGATGCTTGGCGAGCGACAATTGCACCAGGACCACGATCCTCTTCTCCGCGACCCAGGCGGGCCGTGTCGTCATCACGCTCGACCACGACCAGCCGCAGCGGCCGTCGACCTCGCCGCGCTCGATGGCAAGGCTGACATCATTGCCGCCCGGATAGCCGGTGACGATCTTGAACTTGGTGCCGAGCACGGCATTGACCACGGCCGGAAACTGGTAGGTGTCGTCGGCGGTCCCCGTGGAGCCGATGGTCAGCGGTCGATCGTAGAGCTGTTCGAAGCTGGTGACGCCAGCGCTTTTGAGCGCCACGCAGACGGAGACGTCGTTATTGGCGCTGCCGAGCCAGGACAATTTCGTCGCGTCATATTGCGCGCCGTTTTCATTGAGCAGCGGATCGAAGGCGATGCCGCGGGCCACCGTCCCGATCACCGTGCCGTCGCGAGGAGCGGCCGTGTAAAGATAGTTCGCCAAGCGTAAGCTGCCGGCGCCCTCCATGTTTTTCGGCACGATCGCGGGATTGCCGGGAATATGCTTGCCGAGATGGCGCGCCAACAGCCGGCCGTAGAGGTCATAGCCGCCGCCGACGCTGTAGCCGATATCGAGTTCGACCGACTTGCCGGCATAGAAAGCCGCGGGGTCCTGCGCATAGGCGGCTTGCGGCACCAATGCCGTCGCCGCGGCGACCGATATCAAGACCCCGATCAAGCACCGCGCCATCCCGGCTGCCGCCCGCACTCGCATTCCATTCCTCCCGACCTCGATTATTTTTATTCTAGCGGGGCGCGGCCGATCCGCCAGCGCTACGGCCATTGCAGGTTGTCGCGGTGACGTCCCGCGCTCGATTGCGCAGCCTGCGGAAATCCCGTAAGGACCACGGCGAAGCGCCACGCGGGGCGGTTTCCCGGACCTTCGTTTTACAGTCGTTCTGAGCGAAAACCGCCTGCGCCGCAGCACCGCCACAACACGGAGCGCGCATGACAGGAATGCTCGAACACGAGACCCCCGGCCTGGGTCACAACAAGCCCTCCCAGGAAGACGCCGACGAGATGAAGCACGGCAAGTGGGAACGCTGGGCCAAGAAGCGCACTTTCGTGCGCGCGCTCGAAGGCACCTATAGCCACATCTACAAGCAGTTGCTCGAAGAGCCGCGGGTTTATTCGTCGAAGGACCATCCCTGGAAAGGGGGGCCGGCGATGTACGGCAAGCACGTCATCTCGCCGAGTGCGGTCAATATCGTGCAGTCGATCGAATCCCACATCGAGTGCTATGCGCCGCTCAATGCCGGACAGAAGCACGGTCATCTCAACAGCGCGGTGTTCTATGTGCTGAAAGGTCACGGCCATGACGTGCACGACGGCCGCTACATGAAGTGGGAAGCCGGCGACGTCATGATCGTCGAGAACGGCTGCGTGCATCAGCACTTCAACGACGACGAGAAGGAATCTTCGATCCTGTTCGTGTTCAAGGCCAAGCCGCTGTTCCTGTTCATGCATCTTCTGTTCCAGAAAATGGTGGAGTGGCCGACCGACAAGCTGCCGCCCGGCATCAAGGAATTCCATCCGCCGACCGATATCTGAGCCGCCAGCCAACAGGACAAACATGCAGTCGTCGTTCCAAGATAAAGAAGCCGCGCTGTCGGGCTCCGCCAGCAGCAATTTCCTCGCCGAGGCCATGGTCGAGTCGGAACAGTTTCGCGCCGACTACGCGACGCGGCCGAACATCATCAAGGGCAAGGACATGCCGTGGGAGCGCTCGCCCGACGGCCTGATCAAGCATCTCGTCAACAAGAAGATGCAGACGCGCGAGTGCTGTGTCGAAGCCTATATGCAATTCCTCAAGGACGGCGAGCGCTCCGGCAAGCACCGCCATATGTGGGAGGAATTGTTCTTCGTGGTCGAAGGCTCAGGCTACGATCTGCACTGGGACCTGAAATGGGATTGCCTCGAAGCCTTCGACTGGCAATGGGCCGAGACGCCGAAGAAATTCGAATGGACCGTCGGCGACTACGTCTATATCCCGCCCTTCACCATGCACCAGCATTTCTCAAGGCCTGGCGAGGAGTGCCGCCTCATCGTGATGAGCAACCGTATCGTCAAAGACATGGGCTTCGACTGGTACGAGCAGGTCGAGCGCGCGCCGGGATTCTGACTTTCGTCATGCCCGCGGATAGCCGTTCGGAGAACGGCGTCGCTTTGCCCGCCTGTGTCGCGGGCATCCACGTCTTATCGTCCGCACAAAAGACGTGGATGGCCGGAACGAGTCCGGCCATGACGCTTTGCGTCACTTCTTCTCGATGCCGGCTTGGGCAATGACCGCGGCCCACTGCTTGACGTCGTCCTGCAATTGCTGCGCCATTTCGCCCGGCGTCGACGCGCGCGAATCGATACCGAGCGCGAGCAGCTTCTGCTTGACCTCCGGATCGGCGAGCACTTCGTGCAGCGCCTTGTTCAGCGTGTCGATGACGGGTTGCGGCGTTCCGGCTTTGGCATAGAACGAATTCCACGACGCGGCGTGGAAGTCCTTCACGCCTTGCGCCATCGCGGTCGGCACATTCGGCAGTGCCGGCGACGGCTTCGGCCCAGTCCAGGCGATGGCGCGCAACTGGCCGCCGTCCAGACCCGGCTTCAGCGCGGCATAGAAATCGATCACCATCTGCACATCGCCGCGCATCAGCGCGACGGTCGTGTCCGGCGTGGTGCGGAACGGCACGATCACAAAGTTGGCACCGCTCGCCTGCTTGAAATAATTGGCGGTGAGATTCTGCACGCCGCCGGCGCTGATCGTGCCGACATTAAGCTCGCCGGGCTTGGCGTTGGCGGCTTTGAGGAAGTCGCCGAGATTCTGAAACTCGGATTTGGCGCTGACCACCATCAGGCAATCGAAATAGCCCATCGAGGAAATCGGCACGAGCGACTTCATGTCGAGCGGGAATTCGTTGTATTGCGGGATCGAGCTCGCGATGCCGCCGGTCAGGAGCAGCAGCGTATAGCCGTCGGGCGCGGCATTGAGCACGGTGCGGCCGGCAACGAGACCGTCGGGGCTCGGCTGGTTTTCGATGAAGAAGCGCTGGCCGAGCTTGTCCGACAGCTTGTCGGCCACGATACGCGCCGAGATGTCGCCGACGCCGCCGGGACCGAGCGGTAGCACGAGGCGCACCGGCCGGCTCGGATAGGTGTCGGCAAAAACGCCACGGCTGAGCGTGGCGGCGCCGAGCGCCGCCGTCGAAATCATGAATGTGCGCCGGGTGGCCAATGAGTGCAGCATGAACCTGTCGACCGTCTTGAGTGACCCAGAAGTGGTCTGAAAATGGGTGGGGAAGCGGCGGCACAATAGGGCCTTGCCGCAACGCTATCAATTGAAAGC
>Ga0335069_10005220_pt1 | contig 19134 bp, 17 predicted proteins | sample Lox_Sample_11_FD_206714 | JGI IMG/M metagenome (GOLD analysis project Ga0335069, IMG submission 206714) | Soil microbial communities from Loxahatchee National Wildlife Refuge, Florida, United States - Lox_Sample_1.1 | ecosystem: Environmental > Terrestrial > Soil > Wetlands | place: USA... | reverse complement strand
CGTCGGCCTGTGGAACGCGCCGGTCCACGTGGGCGGTACGTCAGGGTAACCGGGCAGAACAAAAGCTGGAGCGCGATGACTGAGATCTCGACCGTAACCGACATCCCGGAGTTCCCGATGATGCGAGCGCCCGGCTGCCCATTTGCCCCACCCCCGAAGGTCTTGGAGCTCAACACCGACAAGCAACTCAGTAGGGTCCGGATATGGGACAACAGCACACCATGGCCGGTCCACGGCTACGAGGCGATACGCGTCTTATTCATTGACTCTCGCACCAGCGTCGATGACCGGCTGCCTGGGTACCCGCACTGGAACGAAGGAATCTTGGCGACGGTGCATTCCCGACCACGTTCAGTCTTCACCTCCGACGCTGAAGAGCACACCCGCTTTTCGCCGGATGTCGTCAAAGCCCTTCACCTTCAAGCGGGTCGAAGCGCTGCGCCCAGCGGTACACAAGATCACCGACGACCATATCGACGACCTGCTGTCCGGGCCTCAGCCGGGCGACATCGTCAGCAAACTGGCGCTTCCCGTCCCCTCGCTGGTCATCAGTCAACTGCTCGGCGTGCCCTATGAGGATGCCGATTTCTTTCGAGAACAAGCCCACCGGGGCATGGACCGCTACGCCACCGCGGAGGACACCGCCCAGGGCGCCGCCTCGTTGGCGAAGTATTTGGCCAACCTGGTAAGTACCAAAATGCGCAGTCCATCAGAGGATTTGGTGTCGGATCTGGCTGAGCGCGTAAACGCCGACGAGCTCAGTGTGCGCGAGGCCGCACAATTGGCCACCGGCGTGCTGATCGCCGGCCATGAGACCACCGCGAACATGATCAGTCTGAGCGTTGCGGCACTGCTTGAGTACCCCGATCAAATGGTCTTGCTGCGCGACGCCGAGCACCCGAAGGTCATTGCCACCGCGGTCGAGGAACTGATGCGGTATCTGAGCATCATTCAGACCGGTCAGCGCCGCATCGCCATCGAGGACATCGAGGTCGGCGGTGAAACGATCCGCGCCGGTCAGGGCATCATCCTCGATGTCGCGCTAGCGAATTGGGATACCCGCCAATTTTGCCGTCCGGACCGGCTGGACCTGCGCCGCGAAGATGGCCCGCACGTCGGATTCGGTTACGGCCGCCACCAATGCGTCGGTCAGCAACTGGCCCGCATGGAATTACAGATCGTGTTGCCCACCCTGCTGCGTCGCATTCCGACCCTGCGGATTGCGGTGCCGCTCGAGGAGCTTCCCTTCAAGCACGATGCCTTGGCCTATGGCCTCTACGAGCTTCCCGTGACATGGTGAAAGCCGATCTGTGCGCCGCGACTGACGTCAGGAGGTGGTGAGCACGACCGGCTCATTGACTGCTCGCGGTTCGGTCATCGAGATTCCCGACGAGCCGGACTGGGCACGCATGCGTGCTGAAATCGGCGCGCGGCTCCGGATGGTGATGGCTGAGCATGGCGTCGACGCGCTGATTCTGTTGATGAACGGTCATGTCGGGTATGCGACGGGTGCCAGCTGGCCGTTGCTCGACGCCGGCCTCTCACACGCGGAGCGTCCGGTGGCAGTCGTGTTGACCGACGATGAGCACCCACACCTGTTCATGCCGTTTCGCGGCGGAGCTTTTACCCAAGCGCCGGTGCCTGACGATCACTTACACGGACCTGTATATCTCGAATTCGACACTGGCGTAAACGAATTCGCTCGCATACTGGTGGAGCTGATTCCGCCGGGCGCGACCCTCGCCGTGGACGAGCTGACCGGCGCGATGCGGCGGTCAGCGGCCACGCTGTTCGGTTCGGATGCGCCGTTGGATGCGACGATCGCGGTCGGCTCGGCGCAGCTGGTCAAGACGCGCGACGAATTGTCCTGCCTGCGCCGAGCATGCCGTATCACCGAACAGGCCATGGCGGAGGTGCAACAGGCATTGGCGCCCGGCGTGCGGCAGATCGATCTCTCCGCCAAGCTGGTACGCCGCGCATTCGAGCTCGGCGCCACCACCAACATGCTCGAGGCCATCTGGCAGGTAATGCCGAGGTCACGCGAAACCGGTGTATGGACGACCCATGGTGATCTTGCGCTGCCGTTGCTGCCCACCGAACGTGAACTCGTTGCCGGCGACGTGTTGTGGACCGACATCAGCATCAGCTACCACGGCTATTGCTCGGATTTCGGGCGAACATGGCTGGTTGGCGAGCCGCCCTCGGCGCGGCAGCAGGACCAATTCCGGCACTGGAAGGCAATCCTGGACGCGACCCTCGCTGTGACGAAAGCCGGTGCCACGTCGGGCGATCTGGCGCGGGCGGCGATCGCCGCCAACGGTGGCCAGAAACCGTGGTTGCCGCACTTCTACCTGGGCCACGGCATTGGCACGTACCCGGCCGAGTCTCCGATGATCGGAACGGATCTCGGCGAGGAATTCGACGACAACTTCGTTTTCCCGCCTGGCATGGTCCTCGTCTTGGAACCGGTGGTATGGGAGGACGGCACCGGCGGCTATCGCAGTGAGGAGATCATCGTGATCACCGGAGACGGCTATACACCGATCACCGACTACCCCTACTCCCCTTATGGCGACTGAAGTTTCGCCCGACCCCATGGCATTGCGGACCGGACGCCGGGAACGGGCGCTGGCCCAAATGGAAGAACATGACCTTGACATCTTGGTGCTCGGCCGGCAAGCCAATATCCGTTACGTCACCGGGGCCCCGCAGTTGTGGATAGCCGGTACACGCCCGTTCGGGCCGATGTGCGTTGTCGTCCGCGCCACCGGGGAGATCTATCTCAACAGCACCGACGACGAGGGCGTCCCCGACGAGATCGGGCATGATCACCTCTATGGGCTGGCCTGGAACCCGCTCACCCTCATCGATGTGCTGAAAAAGATCGATGGGGCGGCGACGGCGCGCCAGGTCGGAACCGATGCCATCACGCCGACTTTCGCCGCCTTGTTGCCTGAGGCATTTCCCAATGCCAAACTCGTCGACGGCGAGCTGGCGATGCGTGCCGCGCGCCGAATCAAGACCGCCGATGAACTCGCCGCGATGTCTGCGGCCGTTCGTATCGCCGAGAACGGGCTCGCGGCCGCTGTCGCCGAATTGCGGCCCGGCTCTTCCGAACAGACCTTGACCGGTGCGATGCTCGAGGCCATGGCCGCGGGCGGGGTGAGTACGCCTGCCACCCAGGACGGCGCCTGGGTGACCTCACCGGTGCGTCCGTGGCGACGCGCGGATGGCGCAGGCGAGGTACGGTCGGGTGACCTCGTTGCATTCGCTGCCGGTGCCCTGGCCGAGGGCTACGTTGTTGAGGTGGGCCGCACGTTGCCGGTGGGTGATCCGACTGACGAATCGACCCGCAAGCTGTTCGGACGCTCGGATGCATTGCACAACAAGCTGATCGCTGCCTGCCGCCCCGGTGGGCCGGCCACCGGGCTGCTCGCCGCGTACGAAGCGGCCGCCGAGCCGTTACCGCCCATGCCCGTCGCGCACGGGCTCGGTTTGGGTTTCGATCCGCCCGTCGTCTCCGAAAAGCTCTGTGCCGCAGGTGAGAATGATCGCCTTGACGGCGGGATGGTGCTCGCGGTCACCGGCTACGTATGGGAGCAGGGCGTGGGGGCGGTTTTCCGCCGCGACACCGTCCATATCACCGACGGTGGAGTTGATGTGTTGACCATCAGTCCGTCCTGGTCCGGTTGTTGAAATAACTTGCGTCACTTTGGCTTCAGCCGTCACAAGGCGAGGTTTTTTGTCGGTGGGCTCCGATAGTTTCGCGGTGTGAGTGTTGATCGGGAAGCATTGTCGGCGGCTTTCGACACCATCAACGCTGCCTTCGACGAGCTGATCGGTTATGACTGCGACGCATTGGCCACTCCCGAGCAATTAGCGTTGCTGGAGCGCTGCGAGACGGTGCGCCGCCGGCTGCCGGCCATCGAGCATCCCCTGATCAACAATCTGGCCCGGCAAGCCACCGCCGAAGAGCTCGGCGGCAAGCTGTCGCACGCGATCGCCGAATGGACGTTGACCAGCCGCGCGGAAGCCGCCCGGCGCATTCGCGAGGCCGTGGATTTGGGGCCGCGGCGGGGCCTGACCGGGGAACCGCTGGCACCGGTGTTGGCGGCCACCGCCGCCGAACAGCGTAAAGGCACTTTGGGGCCCGGGCAGGTGACGGTAATCCGCAAGTTCTACCATCAGCTGCCTGGCTGGGTCGATGCCGCCACCCGCGAGCAAGCAGAAGCCAAGCTGGCCAAAGAAGGCACCCGGTTTCGGCCGGAGCAACTCGCCGAGCTGGCCGCCACGCTGGCCGACTGCCTCAACCCCGATGGCACCTATACCGACGAGGACCGGGCCCGTCGCCGTGGCATCTCTCTGGGCAACCAACAAGCCGATGGGATGTCGGAGTTGCGAGGCTGGCTGACCCCTGAGGCCCGCGCCACCGTAGAAGCCGTGTGGGCCAAGCTGGCCGCCCCCGGGATGTGCAATCCCGACGACGAAACCCGTTGCGTGGAAGGGAGTCCCACGGAGCAGGCCATCGAGCGGGATTCCCGCACCACCGGCCAACGCCAGCACGATGCGTTGAACGCGGCGCTAAGAAAACTGCTTGCGTCGGGCAGGCTCGGTAAGCACAATGGGCTGCCGGCTTCCATCGTCGTCACCACGACTCTGGCTGAGCTGGAAGCTGCGGCGGGTAGGGGGCTGACCGGCGGGGGCACCATTCTGCCGATGAGCGATGTGATCCGCCTGGCCCGCCACGCCCGTCACTATTTGGCGATCTTCGACAAAGGCAAGGCCCTGGCGCTGTATCACACCAAGCGCCTGGCCTCACCGGCTCAGCGAATTGTCTTGTACGCCAAGGACCGCGGCTGTTCGCATCCGGGCTGCACCGTGCCCGGCTACTACTCCGAAGTGCACCACGTCACCGACTGGACGAAGTGTGGTACCACCGACGTCAATGACCTCACCTTCGCCTGCGGCGCTCAACACAGGATGCTGAAATCTGGCGGTTGGACCACCCGCAAGAACGCCAAGGGCGACACCGAGTGGATCCCACCGCCACACCTGGACCGTGGCCAACCGCGCACCAACACCTACTGGCATCCAGAGAAGCTTTTGCGCGAGGACCGTGATGACGACGGGCCTTAACACGCGAAAGGCGTCACCATGTCTGTTCGGCCGCACGGACCAACATGTGGTTCACCGCCACCCGTCGGTCGCGCGTCACCATGAACAGCACCGCGTCGGCGATGTCTTCTGGGCGCAACATGACCATGCCGGCGGTCTGGCGTTCGAACGCCTCGCGTGACGGCGCGGCCAGGTGACCGAAGATCTCGGTATCGACGGTCCCGGGTCCCACCACCCCGACGCGGACCCGCTTGCCCAGCACCTCTTGGCGGAGGCCCTCACTGAACGCGTTCACGCCGAATTTGGTCAGGGAATACACCGCGGTGTCAGGCCGAGCCACCCAGCCGGCGGTGGAGCTGATGGTGACCAAGTCGGCCACACCGCGAGGCGAGTCGGCGGCGGCATCGACCAGGTGTGGCAGCGCCGTTCGGGTGACGTAGAGGACGCCTTGCACGTTGACCGCCACCATGTCATCCCAGTCCTGCAGAGACGCCTCGGCCGCGGGCGCCGATTGCATCAATCCGGCGTTGCTCACCACGATGTCGAGCCGCCCCAATTCCGCGACTGTGCGTTGCACAGCCGCCGATACCTGCTCGGCTTGCGTGACATCGGCCGCCACGACCAGCGCTGTGCCGCCGGCGGACTCGATGTCGGCCTTCAGTTCGGCCAGCCGGTCGGCGCGACGCGCGAACACAGCCACCGCGCACGCTGCGCGGCGAGTGCTTTCGCCGTTGCCGCACCAATGCCACTGCTGGCACCCGTCACCAGGGCCACGGTGTCCGTCAGTATCGACGTCATCTTCCGCCTCCCGCAGGCGATTCGGTGCCCAAGACCTCGCGCAACACGTACTCGGTATCTTCGCCCAAGTCTGGTGCACCACGAGCGATCCGGGCCGGGGAGCGGGCCATCCACCATGACGGACCCACTATCGGGCGCTGCCCTTCGCGGTGATCGGTGACGAAGCGATACAGCTCGCGGTCCCACAGTCGTTGGTCGGCGATCACATCGATTGCGGTGGCGCTGTTGTTCGCCGGCACTCCCGCCGCTCGCAGCCGGTGCGCCAGCCGCTCGGCATCGTGGCCTCGGGTGAGTCGAGCGAGTTCGGCATCGAGTGCTACGGCGTGGCGCTGCCGGCGGTCCAGCGTGGCGTACCGCGGATAGCGAGCCAGTGCGCCCGCGTCGAGCACGTCGCACAACCGCCGCCATTCCGCGTCGTTGGCGACCGCCACCGCAACCCAGGCACCGTCTGAGCAGGGATAGCAGCCGTGCGGGCACATGTCCGGGTGGTTGTTACCGCCCCGCCCGAGGGGTTGCCCGGTCAGGGCTTGCTCGAGCAGGCAGTCGCCGATCATCGACGAGAGGGCTTCCACCGCCGATACGTCGACGAATTGCCCGGCACCGGTGAGTTCGCGATGCAGCAACGCCACCACGGCGGCGTACGCGGCTGCCGCGCCGACCGTGGAGTCGCCGTAGCGCATGCTCGTTCCCAGCGGCGGACCCCCGGGATAGCCGACCAGCGACGCCAGCCCGGCCAGCGCGGCGAAGCTCGGCGCATAGCCGGTCTGGTGCCCCAGCGGCCCGTCATTCCCCCACATTTTGATCGACACGGAGATGATGTCCGGCTTGATCTCCTTGAGCTGCTCATAACCCAAGCCCTGCCGTTCCATCGCGCCCGGGCGCAGATTGTTGAGGACGACGTCGCTATGGGCGATCAAATCACGCAACCGAGCCATGCCCTGAGGCGACTTGATATCGAGGTCCACGCTCAGGATCTCGGTGTTGATGCTCAAAAAGTAAGGCGCGTGGTTGATATCTGTGCCCCCGTAGGCGCGCATCTCTTCGGGGCTGTCGGCGGTTTCCACTTTTATGACTTCGGCGCCCAGCATCGCCAGCAGTTTGCCCGCGTAGGGGCCGGCCCACACTTTGGTGAGCTCGACGACGCGTACCCCGGACAACGGACCGCCGCGAGGATCCTTCGGTGACTTCAGTTGTGCCGCTTTGGCCCTCGGCGGCGGATGGGGGTTATCGAGCCGCTTCAAAACGTCAGCAGTATGCTGGCCGAGAGTGGGTGCAGCACAGGTGATGTGAGCCGGCGTCGCACTGAATACGTAGGGCACACCGGGATATGCCGCATCGCCGAGCACCGGGTGTCGAATGTGCTGAAAAAAACCGCGGTGGCGGTATTGCGGCGAATCACGCAGATCTGCAGCGCCGTTGACCGGTACCAGCGGCACGCCCAGGCGCTGGGCTCGGTCTGACACGTCCTCTTTGGCCAGCCTCCTGACCCATTCCGCGAACCCCCGCTGGAACGCGGCGACTTTTAGGGCGGTGACGGAGAACTCCAGCCAGTCGTCCTCGAATACATCAAGCCATTCCGGATGGCCTATGAGCTTTTTCAGCCCGAGCCAGTGAGCGCCGCTGGTCATGTACAGGTAGACAAAGCCGTCAGCGCAGGCGAAAAACGCTGCCGGGCCGGCTTGGTCGTAGTCGCCGCGGTCACCGTAAGCCGTCACCTCCCCCGTGATGAATCGACCCAGGATGCAATCAGCGCGCGAGACCAACACGGCTTGCTGTGAGATATCGATCAATTCGCCCTGGCCGTCATGGAGGCGTTTGAAGAGCGACGACACGACGCATAGCGCCGCTTCCAAACCCGCTTCGTAGTCGGCGAGAAATCGGCCAGGCCCCTGCAGCGGCGGCTTGGCCGGGTCGGCATGGCTGGGCGTGTGATAACCCCAGCCGCTGGCATGGAAGACGTTGATGCTTTTCGCGTTTGCGAATTCAGCGGCGGCCTCGCGACCAAACGGGGTGATCGCGCAAAACACCACCCGCGGATGTTGCGCGGACCAGTCGGTGGCCCGGCCCTCGATGACCGCGTCGGCGGTGCTGATGAGCTTGTGCAGGGCCGCGATGTCGGGAGCCGAGGTGAGGTCCAGCACGACGGACCGTTTGTTGGTGTTGAGATAGGCGAACAGGCCGCTGCCGTCGCAACCGTCGGCGAGGATGGGCGCCATTGATCGTGTCAGGCTGCCACGTTGCGGTGCCTCAACCTTGATGACGTCAGCACCCAAGTCGGCCAACAGCTTTCCGCAGTACTCCCCCGCTACGGATTCGGCCAGCTCGATGACCCGGATACCCGCTAGCGCCGACATGCCCGCTCCCGCACAGCGGTCAGGGCTTCTTACGTCCCGAGCGGCTCAGGCGCCACTCCGGCGGGAAGTTGAGGTCGTTGTCCTTCACCACGTTGTTGAGGCCCTTGTTGAAGGTTCCCTCGGCGAGGTCGACCTCGTTCTCCTGGTCGTTGGCGATCAACGGCAACATGCCCTCGACCATGCCGGTCAGCAGGCTACCGAAGTATTCGCCTTTGTGTTGCTTGTACAACTCCAGGAAGGTCTTCTGGACCGCGACGGTGTCGGTGGGGCGAGAGCGCGAGCACGCCATCGCGTATTTCAGTGTCTCTTCCTCCAGCTTCTCGCGGGGCACCACGCTGTTGACGAAGCCGCAGTCGTACATTTCCTTGGCGGTGAATGGCCTTCCGGTGAACAGCATTTCGGAGAATTTCCGCAGACCCATCGTCTCGGCCCACCACCACAGGCGCGGGCCCCAACCCACATACCGGAACGCTGGGTGGCCGAACAGCGCGTCGTCGGAAGACACCACTAAATCAGCGTCGCCGGCCTGATAGAAGTGCCACCCGTAGCAGTAGCCCTTGGCCTCGATGATGCTGATCTTGCGCAGCTCCTGCAGCGGCCGGCAACCGGCGCGCGCCTTGGCGTAGAAGTCGGTGACGGTGGACAAATAGCGGTATGACCCGCCCGGTGGGTACTTGACGTCGTCGTCGTTGATCGCGAGCTCGTGGAGCAGCGGCATGCCGGGGTTCTCCAGCATCCCGCGCTGTTCGGGCAGGTCGCCGCCGCTGCCAAAATCCTGGCCTTCGCCGCGGATTACCACGACCTTGACCTCGTCGTCGACGTTGCATTTGTGGAGCAAGTCGGCATAGTTTTGCCGCATCCCCAGCGTGGTGGAGTTCTGCGCATCCGGGCGATCGAAGGTGATGTAGGCGATCCTGTTTTTTCGGTCCTTCTCGAACTTGATGTACGGCTCGGCTTCTTCCTTCATCTTTTGGTAGTCGTACTCAGGCATAGGTCTCTCCACTTTCTTTACTTGAGCAAAGCTCCCGCGTCGACGGGTAGCGAAACGCCAGTGACATAACGAGATTCGTCAGAGGCGAGGAACAGGACGGCATTGCTGATGTCGATGGCCTCCACCCAGGGCACCGGCAGGGTGTGCGTCATCTGCGAGAAGGGCGCGAAGTCCTCCGGTCCGGGATTTTCCAGATCTGGCCGAAACAGCCGGAACGTCACGTCATTCATGGTCATCGGGGTGTTGACCTGGCTGGGGTGCACCGAGTTCACCCGAATCCGGTGCTGTCCCAGTTCGACGGCGAAGGCGCGCATCAGGCCGACCAGGCCGTGCTTGGCGGCGATGTAATGGCCGGTGTACGCCATGGCCTTGTGCGAACCTACCGAACCGGTCAGCACGATGGAGCCGCCGCGTTCGCCGGCAATGATGTGCGGGACACCCGCTTTCACGGTGTGCCAGACGCCGGAGAGGTTTACGTCGATCATGTCCTGCCAGACGTTCTCGCGAATCTTATGCAGCTTGTCGCCGAACGTCCCGATGCCGGCGTTGGCGACGATGATATCGAGCCGGCCGAGCTGCTCTACACCGCAGTCCACCGCGGACTTGAGTGCCTCGTAATCGCGGACATCGACTTGTGCGGTGACGATGCGGCGGTCGTGGGCTTTCACCAAGTCGGCCGTCTCGGCCAGGTCTTCCGGTGTCGAGTGCGGATACGCCAGATTCTCGATCGGTCCACAGATGTCGACCGCGATGATGTCGGCACCCTCTTGCGCCAAGCGCACCGCGTGACTGCGGCCCTGACCCCGGGCGGCCCCGCTGATAAACGCAACCTTGCCCGCAACGCGGCCGGTCATCTCGGCACCAGAGCCGGCATGCACTCCCAGCCCCGCACCGTCGACGTCGGGCTCAGCTTGGCGTTGCCCAGGTCGACCTCCCACTCCGGGAATCGCAGCAGAATTTCCTCCAAGGCGACGCGGCCTTCCAGACGCGCCAGCGCCGAGCCCAGACAGAAATGCGTGCCCACGCTGAAGGTGAGATGCGGGCGAACGGGTCGGTGGATGTTGAACTCGCCGGCATCAGGGCCGAACTGACGCTCGTCGCGGCACGCCGCGCCGATCAGCATCATCAGCACGCTTCCCTCGGGCACGGTCTGGTCGTACAGATTGACGTCGCGGGTCACGTAGCGCGAGACATGCGGTGCGGGCGGCTCGTAGCGCAGCAGCTCCTCGATGACCTGCGGGATGAGCTCGGGGTGCTCGGCCAGCTCGCGGCGTTGCCCTGGATGCTCCGCGAGAACCTTTCCGGCCCAACCGATTAGCCGCGTCGTGGTTTCGTTGCCCGCTCCGGCCACCACGTTGAGGTACACGAGTATCTCTTCGCGGGTCAGCCGCCGCTTCGTGCCGGTTTCATCGATGAATTCCACGTTGAGCAGCTCGGTCATGATGTCGTCGGCCGGATGCTCGGCCCGCCAGTCGATGTAGGCCTCGAACTGCTGGCCCACGGACAGGCCACGCTCGGCGGCTCTCATGGGCTTGCCGGCTTCGGTGCGCAGCTGCGCGTTGCCGCGGTCGCGGATGTACTCCTGGTCGTCTTCGGGGATGCCGAGCAGCATGCTGATGACCTTCATGGGCATCTGTGCGCCCAAATTGGAGACGAAGTCGAATCGGCCCGAGCCCACCAGCGGATCCAGGCATTGAGCGCAGAACTGGCGGATCATCGGCTCGAGCGCAGCGATCCTGCGTGGCGTGAACATGCGTGACAGCAATTTGCGGTGCACGTCGTGAATCGGGGGGTCTTCAAAGATCACCATCCCCGGGGGGATCTCGAGGTTGGCCTTGATCAACTCCAGGATTGCGCCCCGGGCTGAGCTGAATGTGGCCTGGTCGACCAAGGCCTTGTTCACATCGGCATACCGGCTTACCGCGAAAAAGTCGTATTCGTCGTTGTAGTAAAGCGGTGCCTCGTCACGCAGGCGCGCGAACATAGGATACGGGTCGGTGATCAGCTCGACATCGTACGGATCGAAACGAACATGACTATCGGTGCTTGCCGTCACGAAATCCCTCCTACCGCTGCCATTCCCAGACGCTCACGCCCGCTGCACCTGCGCTAGCGCTACCGGTGTCGCAGGGCTGGTTTGGCTCGCGCAATTTGTACACTCTGCTTAATTGCGTTGCCGTTGATAATGGCCCGTCAAGTGACCTTTCTCTATTCTCGTAGAGAACCATACGGCGAATGGTCTGGCAAGCCCCCGGGCCGCGAAAGCGGCGCAGATCTGTTTGTCGCTCACCCGGCTGCCGCAGCCCGGCGCCGGCGTGGCTGGCGGGCGGTAACGGTTAGGCGTCCTCGCTGCGCGCTCCCGAGAATGCCGGCAGCCATGGCCGACAAGATCGCATCGAGCCGCTCGGGACTTTCGACGATCCGGTCGCCGAGTGCGAACCGCAGCAGCAGGCCGTTGATGAATGTCAGGGTGACATTGCTCAGGTCCTCAACGACCGCGGGTTCTAGGTCGCCGCCGCGCGGCAGGAGCTGGACCAAGATTTCTCGGTGCAGTTTGGTGAACGCGTCCGCGGCCTGCTGCAGGATCGCGGCCAGCGCCGGGTCGCGCCCGGCCTGCATTGTCAGCTCGTATCTGGCTTTGGTCCGGAACAACTGTGATTCGCTGCCGGCTCGAATGACCACCTGCGACAACCGGGAGGGTGACGGATTGTCGCCCAGCCCGTCGGAGTTGTCGGCCACCGACTGCAGGTCAGCAAGGTCGAGCTCGGCCAGCCGCTCAGCTACCGCACGCAGTAAGGCCGATCGGGTGCGGAAATAAAACGACGTCGTCCCGTCCGGCACAACGGCTTTGCGATCAACCTTGAGATGACTCAATCCCTTGGCCCCATGGTCAGCCAACAGCTGAATCGCCGCATCACATAGGTCGCGGCGGCGCTCCGCGGGATTAGGCTTTCGTCGTTTGTCCATCGGTCATCCGTGATGTTGAACGGAGAGATTACTCTATATTCGTAGTGTCAGCAACGAGACGACGTTTCGTGACTCATTCTGGAAATAGAGGTTTGTCGGCGACACACCGGTGGACCCATGGTGGCCGAAAGCCGTGGTCCTTTACCTTGAGGTTAAGTGTCCGACAGGAGGCCAGGCCGGTGAGCAAACGCCGCCCCGACGGATTTGCCGGCCGGGAGTCGTTGGCTGCGGGTCGTTCTTCGTTCGCACCGATCTCCGCCCTTGCATGCGCCATCATCCTCAGCACTGCGATGTGTGGCTGCCACTCCGCGCGCCACCAGTCGGCACCCAGCGCGTCGACCTCCAGCGCAACGCCGACCACCACCCCGTCGGCCGCGCCGATCGCGGGAATTCAGCCGTTGCCGGTTCGGCCGGTGAACAAGTCGCAGCCGACGACACCCGACCACAAATGCCCCGCTACCGAGCCGAATCCACCTGCGGCACCGGCCGCTACCCTCGCTACTTGTGATATCGGCCGGACCACCGTGTACGCATTGGGTCCGGAAACGATGCAACTTGGGCTGATCCAGGTGGAGCCGCCGAAGTCGGTCACCGCGGATTTCTATGAAGTCACTTTGATACTGGACCCGCCTTCAGCGAGCGCGTGGGCGTCGTTCACGGCCGCGCACCTGCAGGACCACGTTGCCTTCGTCCGTGACAATCTTGTCCTGGAAGCGCCGATCATCGAAGAACAGGTCACCTCCGGACGGATCGCGATGACCACCCAGACAGCCCAAGCGGCGGCCCAGCTGGCTCAACTGGCCAGCCGTCCGTCATGACAGCCCGGCCGAATGCGGATCGGCTCGGTATCGGTATGCTCAGCGTATTTGGTCTTCCGCCAACGGATTTGGTTGAACTGGCCGCAGATCTTGACTGCCGGTACGTCTCGCATTGCAGGGAATGCCATTGGTGCCGCTGGGCTACCCTCCTTTTTCGTTGCGCGACGATGTTGCACTCAGGAACGATCTGCTCGCCAAGATGAATGACCGCGGCGTAACCATCTCATTGGGCGACGGCTTGCTCGTGATACCGGGCGCCGACGTCGGCGCATTAGCCCGAGATCTCGATGTCTTGACCGAGCTCGGTGTTCCCCGGATCAACGTGGTCAGCCTCGATCCCGACCTCTTCCGCACCTTCAACCAGTTTGCCGCCTTGACCGAGCTTGCGCCCAGCGGTGCCTCGAGACGGTCGTCGAACCGGTGCCCGGTCTGACCATCGGCGATGTGGGCACCGCGCTGGACGCGCTCGGTCACGTGGGACGGCCCGACTTCCGATTGCTGATCGACACCATGCATCTGGTGCGGTCGGGTTCCAGCTCCGCCGAGCTGGCAGCCATTGAGCCTGACCGCATCGGCTACGCCCAACTCAACGACACCACGCTGCAGCCGCGCCTCGACAACTACATGGAGGAAGCCATGTTCGAGCGCATGGTTCCCGGCGAGGCCGAATTACCGCTGCCCGCCATTCTTTCCGCGCTTCCCTCGGACGTCGTGATCGAAATCGAAGTGCCCAGGCGCGCATTGGCTTTGGCCGGCGTTAGTCCGATCGATCGGCTGCGCCCATGCGTCGAGGCGGCCCGCCGATTGTTGTAGTCAGGCAGCCGCCGGGTTTACCGGCCGGAAGGGTCGCTCGTCGACGTCCGTACCGATGATCAATGCGGTGACAGCGGGCACTTGTCGCCACATCCCCGGCAGGTCGGTCAGCGGCTCAGAAACCACCACCCGGGCATGATCGCCGAAGTGCTCCTGCCGCTCATTGTGGGAGTAAAGCATCCGCACCGAATGCAGATCTTCAGTCACGAACAGGGTATTGACCTCCGGCCCGGTGGCGTAACGGACCGCATATAAGCGCACGCCGTCGCTAACCCCCACCGTCATCTGGAGCGCGGCCTCCTCCAACCCGGCCGCGGCGGCGGTCGCCTCGACAAACCCCGCCATCCGGGCCAACCCCGCGATCGGATCATCGGTGAGACCGAAGGTCCGTGCGAGATAAAACAGCAACTCCGAATCGGTGGTCCCGGCTATGTTAACGAACAGATCAGGGCGCACAGCCAAAAGCAGATCCCGGCGCAACTTTTTGTACCCGCCAACGTGTCCGTTGTGCACGAATAGCCAATTACGGTAGCGGAACGGGTGACAGTTGCTCTGCTGCACCGCAGTTCCGGTCCCAGCCCGCACATGGGCGAGAAACAGTCGGGTGCGAATCTCGGTGGCCAGTTCCAGAAGGTTCTCATCGCCCCATGCCGGAGTGATGCGGCGAAACAGCGCCGGTTCCGCGCGGTGTTCATACCAACCCAAGCCCGTCCCATCGCCATTGGGAATCTCCATGTTCGGCGCATGCCGACGGCTCTGTTCGATGAGCGAGCACTCAGGGTCATGTAGCAGCTCTCTGCATCACAGGCTCGCCGCTGTAACTGGACAGCAAATCGAATGCCAGTCCCCCATCTCGACGCCAGTATGGTCGACCGGCAACCCAATATCGATGAGCTGATAAATCAACCGCCGCAGCGCAACCGCGGTGGTCGCCAGTTTCTCCAGCGCAATCGTGTCGTCGGCCGCGGGCTGTCGGCGGATCAGCGAATCGGCAACGCATCGCCCCTCCTGGCCGCCGAATTCCTGTTGCTCTGGAGTCAACCAGTTGCAGCCCAGAGTGGCCGACCTCGTACACGCAATCCAGACCTGATCGTCGACTACCGCCTTCCCAGATGAGGTCGCGACCAGGGAGCGGCTTGGGACATGCAACCCAAGCTCGGCCGAGCAATTCGGGCAGCTTTGCGATTCGAAGGGGCAAACCACCCGGCAAACGGGGCAGGCGAACGCATGCACGGTTCAATCGTCGCAGGCGTCGACGTCCTGGCAAGGGGTTGTTTTGCGGCTTCAGCTCGGATAGCGCAGCGGCAGGCCGGCGGCCCGATAGATCGCATCGATGACGGTCATGTTCTCGACTGCGTCTTCCGGAGTTGTCTTGACCGGTTTCGCCACGCAGCACGGCTGCTGCGAAAGCGTCCAGTTGATACCCGTAGGAAGCGTGGTGACCGAAGCGTTCCACCCGCCTGCTGTCCGGAGTACGGACCGACAGGCGGTGCAAGAAGGACGGCATCAACGGGCTGAAGACGCGTAGCTCCCCACGTTCACCGACGACGCGGGCGCTGATCTCCAATAGACGCGACGACCACATCGAGCAACGGATCCGACCGGTGTGGCCGCCGGCGCACCGCAGCTCTGCCGTCATCGCCCGGTCAATCTGGGGATCCCGCAATTTAGCTTGTGCGCCTAGACGTTCGGTGTCGAACCGCCGAAAGTGCGGACCATGTGCACCGCAAAGCACCCAGCGTCCATCGTCGCTCCGCCGGCGAGGGAATAGTTGTAGCGGATGTCGGAGAACACCGGCATCGGGAAACACAACGCGGCCTCGACTCGCTGCAGCGTGCCCAACTCGCCCGAGGCAATGATTTCCTCGACCCACAACGCCAGTGGGTGGTAGCGATGGTGGAACGCCTCCATCACCACCCGGTCCTACTTCGCTGCCAGTTCGGCGACCTCGCGGGCTTCGGCCGCGTTGGCGGTGAATGGCTTTTTCGCACAACACATGTTTACCGGCGTCGAGCGCGGCGCGAGTCCACCTGCCGTGCAAGCTATTTGGCAATGGGTTGCAGATCGCGTCGAGGTCGGGGTCGGCGACCAGCGCCTGGTAGTCATCGTGCACCCGGCCGATGCCGTGTTTGGCGGCGTACGCCTGCCCGCGGCTGACATCTCGGGCTGCCACGGCTGCCACCACGACGTCGGCGTTGCCCTTGGCGGGTTTGATGAGCGCCAACGGCGGATGCGGGCGGCACCCAAAATGCTCATGCTCAGCGGGCTCCGCGCCGTCGATTCAGCCATTGCGGTCACCGCCTGCTCGACGGGCAAACGCCGGTGCATGCTCGGGACGTACTCCGACGCCGACGAAATAAGCAGGCACCACCGACAACCACGGCGCCCGCTGCATCAGGCCCAGCAGCGCCGTCGGCGGTGTCGGGTCGTCGCCGCGCAGCAGCGGCCCGAGCAGCATCCGGTGTAACACCTGTTGGACCGCTTGGGTCAGCACGGTGGGAAGCAGGCGCCGGCGGCGGACCGCGGCGAGGTCGCGGCCGCTAACCCGGTGCTGTCGCAGCGGTTCGGCCAGTAAGGTGGCGGCCGCGACGGCATCCTGGACGGCCAAGTTGATACCGACACCTCCCAACGGTGACATGGCGTGCGCAGCGTCGCCGATGCACAGCAGCCCGTCGATGTGCCAGCGACGCAGCCGGTTCACGTGGACATCCAGATGCTTGACGTCGTCCATCGATTGCAGCGCCGCGACCGATTCGGGCATGTCGGGAAGCAATGCTTCGACGTCGCTTCGAAACGCCCCAATTCCCCGGGCGCGCAACTGCGCGTCGGTGCCCTTCGGCCCGAGATATGCGATCTGGAAATACCCATCGCGCGGAATCACGGCAAGACCCTTGCCAGGACCGAGCCGAGGCAAGAAGGAGTATTCCGTGTCTTCTTTGCGCGGCAGCCTGAACCACCAGACGTCGAATTTCACCGGGTATTCGCGCGCCCGCAGTCCGGCCTCTCGACGCACGATCGACCATCGGCCGTCGCAGGCAACGGTCAACTCCGCCCGCAGTTCACCCGGGCCATCAGGTCCGTGGTAGCGCACGCCGGCGACTCGGCCGGCCTCCCACACCAGCCCGGTGACTTCGGTGCTCATTCGCAACGAGAAGCTCGGCTCCGCTAGTGCGGCATCTGCGAGCAGGTTGAGCAAGTCCCACTGCGGCACCATGGCGACAAAGGGGTGCGGTTGGCGCAGCCGCTCGAAGTCGACGTAGGTCACCGACCGCCCATTTGACTCCAATTTCGCCTTGCGGACCTCAGTGAATGGCAATGCCGCGAAGGGCGCCCACAGGCCCAGCTCGTCGAGCAGCCGCATCGTGGTCGGATGCACGGTGTCACCGCGGAAGTCCCGTAAGAAGTCGCCGTGCTTCTCCAGCAGCGTGACCTGCACGCCGGCGCGAGCCAATAAGAGACCCAGGACCATGCCGGCCGGGCCGCCGCCAACAATCGCGCAAGTGGTCTTCTCAACCATCAGCGCTCAAGCATAGGCGGGCACCGAGTCATCACAGCTCCGCATCGAAAATTGAAATGGGATCGGTGATCACGCCGTTTTCCTCGACGTAGCGATCCCACAGCTCGAGTAGCTCGGCCAGCTTGTCCGGCCGCGACGCGGCGCGGTCGTGGATCTCCCCCGGGTCCGAGGCAAGGTCGTAGAGCTGCCATCGGCCCGGACCGTACGGCGGAAGCAAGTAAAGCGCCTTCCAGTCGCCCTGACGAATCGCGCGGCGCCCGAACAACTCCCAGCCCGTGCCAGTACGGGCGTCGTGTACGGTCTCGGTGTCGCCGGACAAATATGCCACCAGCGAGCGGCCGCGCATCGGTACCACTTCGCGGCCGCGGTACGCCGCACCCGGATGTGCGGCGCCCGCCAGCTCCAGCACGGTCGGAGCGATGTCCATGACCGTGCTGAACGCCGTACCGATCTCGCGCTGGCGGGCAAACCCGGGCCAGGTGACGAAACCGACCACCCGAATGCCGCCTTGGGAGGTGAACGCCTTGTGCAGCCGTGACGGAGCGGTCGCGGCTTGTGCCCAGCGCGGGCCGTACCAGATGAACGAGGTGGGGCGGCCAAGGTTGTCGAGACTGTTGTCGCAGTACTTTTCGATCTGCGCGACGATCTGGGGGCCACGCAGTGGCATCACCTCAACGATCGCACCCTCGGCACCGTTGTCGGACAAGAAGATGACGACCGTGTTGTCGAGCTGGCCGGTGTCGGCCAGATAGTCGATGACCCGTCCGATGTTCCAGTCCATCCGGTCGACCATTGCGGCGTAGACCTCCATACTGCGGGCCGAATGCGCGCGTTGTTCGGCGGTCATATCGGCCCACTCCGGGGCGCCGTCGGCCACGAACGGGTGCGCCTCGACATCGGGCGGACAAAGGCCGAGCCGCTTGAGCGCCGTCAGGCGCTCCTCACGCAGCGCATCGGGCCCGGCGTCGTAACGGCCGCGATATTTCGCGATGGATTCGTCCGGTGCCTGCAGTGGCCAGTGCGGCGCTTGAAAGGGCAGATACGCGAAAAACGGTCGGTCGTCGTCTTCGGCGCGTTCCCAGAAGTAGCGAAGCAGCGTATCGGTGTAGAAATCGGAGGAGTAGAAGTCGTCCCCGACCGTGGCGAACCGGTCATCCTCGGTGTAAAGCGTTGGCGCGGGCAAGAACCCGCCGCCCGCGGCGGGACCGTAATGGCTGGCGCCGGCCGGCAGCAAGGCAAACGAGCGCTCGAAACCGCGGACCCACGGCGATCTCTCGATCGTGTCACCGAGGTGCCATTTGCCGGACATCAGCGTCAGATATCCGGCGTCACGCAGCAGCTCGGGCAATGCCACGACGCGGTCGTTCAGATAGCCCTCATAGCCAGGCGCGCCGCGGAATCCCGGGACCGCGACCTCCAGCATGGTGCCGACACCGGCGATATGGTGATCGGTTCCGGTCAACAGCATCGCGCGGGTGGGCGAGCAGGCCGGTGCGGAATGGAAATCGGTGAGGCGGAGTCCGGTGTAGGCCAGTCGATCGAGATTGGGCGTATCGATTTCGCCGCCAAATGCGCCGATGTCGGAGAACCCGAGGTCGTCTGCCACGATCACCAGGAAGTTGGGCCTCTTCACGTTGAAGCATCCTGCCAGGTCCGGTGCGCAGACGAAACGTTCGCCACATTCCCTCGACGTCACCAGCTGGCTCGCCGCCGTCGCCGATATGGTCGAAACGGCGCGCTTGGCGCGACGAGGACCAAAAG
>Ga0335069_10005219_pt1 | contig 19135 bp, 18 predicted proteins | sample Lox_Sample_11_FD_206714 | JGI IMG/M metagenome (GOLD analysis project Ga0335069, IMG submission 206714) | Soil microbial communities from Loxahatchee National Wildlife Refuge, Florida, United States - Lox_Sample_1.1 | ecosystem: Environmental > Terrestrial > Soil > Wetlands | place: USA... | reverse complement strand
GCCACGTCGGGCTCGTGCTGTGCGGCGGCAACATCGAGCCGCTGGTGCTCGCGGAGATCATCGAGCGCGGGATGGTGAAGTCCGGGCGCCTCGCGCGCCTGCGCGTGAACGTGCGCGATGTGCCCGGTGCCCTGGCCGAGGTTGCGGCGCTGCTCGCCCGGCTGGGTGCCAACATCGACGAGGTCCAGCACCAGCGCGCCTTCACCTCGCTCTCGGTCGAGCGGGTCGAGATCGAGTTCGTCGTGCAGACGCGCGGCACTGCGCACGTGGAGCGCATCTTGGCCGCCATGCGCGAGCAAGGTCTCGATGCCGAACGCGTGCGCTAGCCGCGCGTCCCACCGGCAAATGAGGGGGCGGCGCCGCGCAAGACCGGTGTGGCCGACGCAGGCTGCTCGGTAGAATCCAACCCGTCGACCGCCGGCCGCGCACGGTTTTGACATCGCCGCGCCACGACCGCGCGTGGCGCGGTCGGCATCCCCGCCGACAGGGCCTTTCCCGCACTCCAGGACACCCGCCATGCCTCTCGTCTCCATGCGCCAGCTTCTCGACCATGCGGCCGAGAACGGCTACGGCATTCCTGCGTTCAACGTCAACAACCTGGAACAGGTGCAGGCGGTGATGACCGCGGCCGACGAGGTCGGTGCGCCGGTGATCCTGCAGGCGAGCGCGGGCGCGCGCAAGTACGCGGGGGAGTCCTTCATCAAGCACCTCATCCAGGCCGCGCTCGAGGCGTGGCCGAAGGTGCCGCTCGTGATGCACCAGGACCATGGCCAGAGCCCCGATGTGTGCAAGAGCGCGATCGACCTCGGGTTCTCGTCGGTGATGATGGACGGGTCGCTGCAGGCCGACGGCAAGACGATCGCGAGCTACGACTACAACGTCGACGTCACGCGCAAGGTGGTCGACATGGCGCATGCGCGCGGCGTCACCGTGGAGGGCGAGCTCGGCTGCCTCGGCTCGCTGGAGACCATGCGCGGCGACAAGGAGGACGGTCACGGTACCGAGGCCACGATGACGCGCGACCAGCTCCTCACCGATCCGGAGCAGGCCGCCGACTTCGTCAAGCGCACCCAGCTCGACGCGCTCGCGATCGCCATCGGCACGAGCCACGGGGCGTACAAGTTCACCCGCAAGCCGACCGGCGACATCCTGGCGATCCAGCGCATCAAGGAGATCCATCGGCGCATCCCCAACACGCACCTCGTGATGCACGGCTCCTCGAGCGTGCCGCAGGACCTGCTCGAGCAGATCCGGCAGTACGGCGGCAAGATGAAGGAGACGTACGGCGTCCCGGTCGAGGAGATCCAGGAGGCGATCAAGCACGGCGTGCGCAAAATCAACATCGACACCGACATCCGTCTCGCGATGACGGGCGCCATCCGCAAGTACCTCGCCGAAAACCCCGACAAGTTCGATCCGCGCGATTACCTGAAGCCCGCCCGAGAGGCCGCCAGGGGCATCTGCCGCCAGCGCTACCTGCAGTTCGGCTGCGAGGGCCAGGCCGGACGCATCGGGGCGCAGCCCCTCACCACGATCGCGCAGCGCTACGCGCGCGGCGAGCTCGCCCAGACGGTCGTCTGAAGCGCGGCACGGCTGCGATGGCCAGCTCCGGCTCCATGCCGGCCGAAGACGACCAGGCGCTCGTCGATCCGCCGCTGCTGAAGAGCGATCTCCGGTCACTCAAGCTCCTCGCGCGCGGGAAGGTGCGCGACAACTACGCGGTGGGCGACGATCGGCTGCTGATGGTGGCGAGCGACCGCCTGAGCGCCTTCGACGTCGTGATGAACGAGCCGATTCCCGGCAAGGGTCGGTTGCTGACCGAGATGGCGCTGTTCTGGTTCGCGCACCTCGAGGGCATCGTGCCGAACCACCTCACGGGCGACGACCCGCTGTCGGTCGTGCAGGCCGACGAGCGCGACCAGGTGCGCGGCCGTGCGATGCTCGTGAAGCGCCTCCGGCCCCTGCCGGTGGAGGCGGTGGTCCGCGGCTACCTCGCCGGCAGCGGCTGGAAGGAATATCGCAGCACGAACCGTGTGTGCGGCGTGGAGCTTCCGCGGGGACTTCCCGAAGCCGCGAAGCTGCCCGAACCGATCTTCACGCCGGCGACCAAGGCCGAGGCCGGTGCCCACGACGAGAACATCGACTTCGCGCGCATGGAGGCCATCGTGGGCCGCGATCTCGCCGGCCGCGTGCGCGACGCGTCGATCGAGCTCTATCGCACCGCGGCGGAGCGCGCGCTCGCGAAGGGACTGATCATCGCCGACACGAAGTTCGAGTTCGGCCTGGACACCGACGACACGCTCACGCTGATGGACGAGGTGCTGACGCCCGACTCGTCGCGCTACTGGCCCGCCGAGGGCTGGCGCGAGGGCACGAATCCGCCGAGCTTCGACAAGCAGTTCGTGCGCGACTGGCTCGAAGAAGTGCGCGTCGACGGGCGGCCGTGGAACAAGCAGGCGCCTCCTCCGCAGCTGCCGCCGCAGGTCATCGCGGCGACGGCCGCGCGCTACCGCGAGGCCCGCGATCGCCTGATGGGCGTCGCCTGAGCGCGCCGCTCAGAACAGCGCCATGCTGAGCTTGCGCCGGTAGGCGTCGACGACCGGATCGCTCGCCGGCGCGGCCGTCATCTTGCCCGCGACCTCGAGGGCGCCCTTGGCGGGCGCCGCGGCCTCGGCGCGCGGCTTCGCGGGCCGGCTCATGACCTCGAGGATCGCCACGTACGTCTTGCGCGCCAGCTCGTCGCGCCACGACTTGTCGCGCATCACGATCTCGAGGAGCTGGTCCATCGCCTCGGTATAGCGGCGCTTCGCGAAGTGCTTCTGCGCGAGCTCGAAGCGCGCGTCGAAGTCGCGCTTGTTGGCAGCGATCGCGGCCTCGAGCGTGTCGTCGGGACGCGCCTTGGGCGCGGCTTCGGCGGCAGCGAGCCAGTGGCCGATCGCGGCGAGACGCGGGTCGAGCAGCATCTTGCCCGCAACCGGCTCGTAGACGCGACGCGCCTGCTCGACCTGTCCCGACTCGAGCAACGCGCGCAGGTAGTCGTAGCGTGCGGCGTCGTTCGCCGGATTGGTCGCGACGGCGGCCTGCAGGCGCTCGAGCGCGCTCTCGGTGTCGCCCTCGGCCAACGCCTCCTCGGCGGCGAGCGCTTCCTCCTCGGCGGCAGCCTCGTCCGCGGTCGGCACGTGACGGTCAAGGAACTCGCGCACCTTGCCCTCCGGCAGGGCGCCGACGAAGCCGTCGATGGGCTGCCCGTCCTTGAACAGCACGCAGAAGGGGATGCTGCGCACACCGAACATCTGCGAGAGCTGACTCGCGATCTCGGGCTGCTCGTCGGCGTTCAGCTTCGCGAGCCGAAAGCGGCCCTGGTAAGCCGTCTCCAGCTTCTCGAGCACCGGGCCGAGCGTCTTGCATGGGCCGCACCAGGGGGCCCAGATGTCGAGCAGGACCGGCTGGCGCTGCGAGGCGTTGATCAGGTCGGCTTCGAGGTTCTCGTGGGTGATGTCCAGCATGTCGGCTCTCGAGGATCGGGGGCGCGGCGCAGGGAAGGGAGATGACAGCGCCCCACCTACAATTCAAGGTCCGTCCCCAGGACACCCGTCGCCGGAGCGCGTTCCCTTGAGCAGCAACGCCGCGGTCGTGGGCGTGGTCATGGGCTCCAGCCGCGACTGGGAGACCCTGCGCGCCGCCACCGAGATTCTCGCCGAGTTCGGCATCGCCCACGAAGCGCGTGTCGTCTCAGCCCACCGCATGCCCGACGACATGTTCGCCTACGCGGAGGCGGCAGCGGGCCGCGGGCTGAAGGCGATCATCGCGGGTGCGGGCGGTGCGGCGCACCTGCCCGGGATGCTCGCGTCGAAGACGACGGTGCCGGTGCTCGGCGTGCCGGTGCCCAGCCGCCATCTGCAGGGCGTCGACTCCCTGCACTCGATCGTGCAGATGCCGAAGGGCGTGCCGGTGGCGACCTTCGCCATCGGCACGGCGGGCGCGGCGAACGCGGCGCTGTTCGCGGTCGCGATGCTGGCGCTGAACGATGCCGCCCTCGGCGCGCGCCTCGAGGCCTATCGCGCCCGGCAGACGGAAGCCGCGCGCGCGATGAGCGCCGAGCTGAAGTGAATCGTGCGGAGACGGCGGGCGCTCGTGCGCCGTCGGCGCCGGTGCCACTGCTGCCCGACGCGACGCTGGGCGTCCTCGGCGGAGGCCAGTTGGGCCGCATGTTCGTGCACGCGGCCCAGCGCCTCGGTTATCGCACCGTGGTGCTCGACCCCGATCCGGAGAGCCCCGCCGGTCTCGTGGCGCATCGGCACCTGCGCGCCGACTATCTCGACCCGGAAGCGCTCGCCGAGCTCGGGCGCATCGCGGATGCGGTGACCACGGAGTTCGAGAACGTCCCCGCCGATGCCCTTCGCGCGCTCGCGGCGACGCGGCGCGTGGCCCCGATGGCCGATGCGGTGGCGATCTGCCAGGACCGGGCGCTCGAGAAGGCGCATTTCGTGCGCTCGGGCATTCCATGCGCGCCGCATGCCGTGATGGCGGACGCCGCGGCGCTCGCCCGCGTCGAAGAGGCGCTCTTCCCCGGCATCCTCAAGACGGCACGTCTCGGCTACGACGGCAAGGGCCAGGTCGGCGTCGGCTCGCGCAGCGAGCTGGCCGCAGCCTGGGACGCGCTCGGTCGCGTCCCGTGCGTCCTCGAGCGGCGCCTGCCGATCGCGGTGGAGGCGAGCGTGATCGTCGCGCGCGGCGCGGACGGTCATTGCGTGGCGCTGCCGGTGCAGCAGAACCTGCATCGCCACGGCATCCTCGCCGTCACGCGCGTGCCGGCACCGGACCTCGACGACGACACGGCCGCGATCGCCGCGAGCGGGGCACGGCGCATCGCGGCGGCCCTCGACTACGTGGGTGTGCTGTGCGTCGAGTTCTTCGTGCTGGGCGACGGCTCGGTGGTGGCCAACGAGATGGCGCCGAGGCCGCACAACTCGGGGCACTACAGCATCGACGCCTGCGACGTGTCGCAGTTCGAGCTGCAGGTCCGCGCGCTCGCGGGACTTCCGCTCGTGATGCCGCGGCTGCACTCCCCCGCGGTGATGCTCAACCTGCTCGGTGATCTTTGGCAGCGCGCTGCGGCGATTCACGAGCCCGATTGGCCCAGCCTGCTCGCGCTGCCGGGTGCGCATTTGCATCTCTACGGCAAGAGGGAGCCGCGTGTGGGTCGCAAGATGGGCCACGTGACGTTCACCGCCGATGCGCCCGAACAGGCCGAGGCCCAGGCCCGCGCGGCGGCCGCTGCGATCGGCATTCCTGCGTGGTGAGCGTGCGCGCCGCGGGCACCGATCCCGGAGCCGTCGAGCTCGCCGCGCAGCGCCTGGCAGCCGGAGAGCTCGTCGCATTCCCGACCGAGACCGTGTACGGGCTCGGTGCGCGCGCCGACGACGATGCGGCCGTCGCGAGAATCTTCGACGCGAAGGGGCGGCCGCTCGGCCATCCGCTGATCGTGCACGTGACCGATGCGGCCGCGGCCGAGCCGTTCGCGGCCACGATACCCGCCATCGCGGGGCGCCTGATGGAGGCGTTCTGGCCCGGCCCTCTCACCGTCATCGTCCCGCGCGCGCCCGGCATCGCGACAGCCGCCGCCGCCGGGTTGCCCACGATCGGCCTGCGTTGCCCCGCACACGCGATCGCGCATGACCTGCTGGTCGCGGCGCGCCGGCTCGGCGTGCCCGGCGTGGCGGCACCCAGCGCGAATCGGTTCGGGCGTGTCAGCCCCACGACCGCCGACCACGTGCTGGAGGAGTTCGGTGAAAGCGTCTTCGTGCTCGACGGTGGCGCCTGCCGCGTCGGCATCGAATCGGCCATCGTCGACTGCTCGGGCGCGCGGCCGGCGCTGCTGCGTCCCGGGGTGCTCACGCGGGCGCAGCTCGAGGAAGCCGCCCGGCAACCTCTGGTCGAACCCGGCGATGACGCGCCCCGCGCGCCGGGCACGCTTCCGGCCCACTACGCGCCGCGCGCGAAGGTGCGCCTGATGCCGACTTCGATGCTTCACACGGCTTTGCAGATGCTCGGCAAGGACAGCCTGAGCCTGGCGGTATATTCCCGGACCGTGCCGTCGGGCGTGGCACCGGGGCTGCACCATCGGCGCATGCCCGCGCGTCCCGAGCAGGCGGCGCACGAGCTTTTTTCCGTGCTGCGCGAGCTCGATGCCGAGGGCGTGCAGCTCATCTGGGTCGAAGACCCGCCGCCCGGGCCCGAATGGGATGGCGTACGCGATCGGCTGACGCGCGCGGCCGCCACCTGATGCGCATGCGTTCCCGCGGGTCGGGCTCTGGAGTTTCCCGAAGCATGAAGTCGATGTGGAGAGGCTGGCGCCGCGCGCTGGCACCGATCCTGGCGTGCGCGCTCGTGGGCGGGTGCGGAGGGGGCTCGCCGGTGACGACGTTCACTCCGTCGCGCGTCATCGCCCTGGGCGACGAGTTCAGCGTCATCGTGGACGTGAACGCGGACGCGAACGGTCGCAAGTACACGGTGAACGCGCTGCTGTCGCCCACCACGGATACGACGACGCTTTCCTGCCAGGGCAATCCGATCTGGGTGCAGTACCTCGCGACCGCTTACCACATCGTCTTTCCCGAGTGCAACCAGCAGCCGAACGCAGTGGCGAACCCCACGGGGCGCATCCGTGCGCAGGCCGGGGCGCACGTGGCCGACATCTCCACGCAGATCGATGCGCAGGTCGCGGAGAGCCCATTCACGGGCTCCGACTTCGTGACGATCCTGGTGGGCATGCACGACATCCTCGACGCGTACGCGCAGTTCCCGAACGTCGGCGAGGCGGAGCTCGTCACGCAGCTCCAGGCAGCCGGCGCGGCGCTGGGCGCTCAGGTGAATCGCGTCGCGAATACCGGCGCCAAGGTCCTGATCTCGACGGTGCCCGACCAGGGCATCACGCCGTTCGCGAACGCGGAGCTGGCCGCCAACAGCGACACCAATCGCGCCGCGCTGCTGCAGCGCCTCACGCAGCGCTTCAACGCCTCGCTGCGCTCGACGATCGAGAACGACGGCCGCAAGATCGGCCTGGTGCTGGCCGACGAATACTTCGACAACATCATCACCGCGGGCGGCGGCGGGTTCACGAACGCGACGACGGCGGTGTGCGACCTCAGCCAGTCGCACGAGGTCCCGCCCTCCGCGTTCGACTGCACCGTCGACACGCTGATCCCCGGGGGCAACGCGACGAGCTACCTGTGGGCCGACAACTTCCTGCTGAGCGCGGGCGGGCAGACGCAGCTCGGCCAGCTCGCGTTGTCGCGCGCGCAGAACAACCCGTTCTGAAGCGGCATCAGCGTCCGACCGCGGGCGGCGCAACGGCCAGGTCGTCGCTGGCCCACTGCACGAGCGCGTCGAGGGCGGGCCGCGCGGCGTTGGCGTTCGCATGGTTCACGATCGCGATCACGACATAGCGCTTGCCGGTCGCGCCGAGCACGTAGCCGGCGACGCCCGCCACGTCGCGCAGGGAGCCGGTCTTGAGATGAGCGCGGCCGGGTCGCGACCGCTTCAGCGTGCCGTCGACGCCGGCCACTGGAAACGAGCTCATCAGCTCCGGCATGACCGGGCTGCTCCATGCCCACTCCAGCACGTTCGCGAGCAGGCGGGCGCTCGCGCGCCCTTCGCGCGAGAGGCCCGAGCCGTTGTCGAGGACGACCGATACGCTGGAAGCCCCGACGTGCTCGTCGAGCCAGCGCCTGACGACGATGCGTCCAGCCTCGAACGTGCCGGTGCCGCCCTGCGTCGCGGCCAGCGTCAGGAACAGCTGCTGCGCCATCACATTGTTGCTGTACTTGTTGATGTCCCGGATCACGTCGGCAAGCGGCGGCGACGCGATCTCGAACGCAGGCCGGGCCGATGGCGCGATGCCTTCGCGCACGCGACCCTGCAGCTGCCCGCCGACCTCGGCCCAGAGCGCCGGCAGCAGTCGCTCGGCGTAGCTCCGGGGATCGGCGTATGCAACGGCCCAGGTCTTCTCGCCGCACGCGAGCGGGAACGCACCGGCGAAGCGCACGCGTGCCGGATCGGTGAAGTCCGCTCGAAGCTCGTTGCGCCAGTCTTCGCACGGTCCGCGCCCGAGCGGAACCGCGGCATCGGCCCGCACGCCCGCAAGCGGCGGATCGATGGCGATGGCGGCGACGCCGCGCGCGGGATCGGGCGTGAACGTCGCGAGCAGCGAGCGGTAGTTCAGCAACAGCGCATCGGGGCGCGCGTTGTACGGTCGAAGCGGTTCGTTGTCGAAGTCGCCGGGGCTCTGGTCGGGGATCGAGAACGCGGAGCGGTCGATGACGATGTCGCCGCGGATGTCGCGCACGCCCATCTGCCGCACGCGCCGCAGCAGCAGCCAGATGCGCTCGAGCACCAGCTTCGGGTCGCCGCTGCCCTTGATGACGAGGTCGCCCTGCAGCGCTCCTTCGACGACGGGTCCTTGCAGCCAGACCGGGGTGGTCCACGTCCAGGCCGGCCCGAGCAGGTCGAGCGCCGCGCTGGTCGTCACGATCTTCATGATCGACGCGGGATTGACCGCGACGTCGGGTTGCCATGCGAGGCGCGGCCGGCTGGCGCCGACTTCCTGCACCAGCACGACCATGGCCTCGGCCGGTACCTTCGCGCGCGCCAGCGCCGCATCGACCTCGTCAACGCCGATGCGCGCCGGTGCCGCGGCGCCGGCGCCCGCGAGCCACGCGAGACCGATCGCGGCGGCCAAGCGCAGCATCCATCGGCAACGCGGCATGGCGTCGATGATCGCATGTCGAGCAACGCCGCGCGGCGGCGCTTCGCGGCGACGGCCCCGATAGAATTGTCCGCGTTCGGACGCGCCGCGGAATCGACCTCGACATCCGCGCCGGGCATCGGCGCTCGCGACGCACGTTGCGCATGACCGTCCTCCTCGCCTTCGACACCGCCACCGAGCGCACCGCCATCGCGCTGGGTGACGAGGGCCGCGCCTGGCTGCGGGAAGGTGCCGGCGGCGCGCGCGCGTCCGCCACCTTCCTGCCTGCCGTGCTCGACGTTCTGCGCGATGCCGGGCTGCGTCTCGAAGACGTCGCTGCCATCGCATACGGCCGCGGCCCTGGCGCGTTCACCGGCTTGCGCGTCGCGTCTGCGGTGGCGCAGGGTCTGGCACTCGGGGCGCGAAAGCCGGTTCTCGCCCTCGACACGCTGATGGCCGTTGCCGAAGACGCCCGGATGCTCCTGGCGGCCGGCTGCGAGGGCGACGTGCGGTTCGACCTGCCGATTGCGGTGTGGGCCGTCCAGGATGCCCGCATGGACGAGGTCTACGCGGGCGAGTACGTGCGCGACGGCGACAGGTGGTGGACCCGCCGCGCGCCCCGCGTGCTCGCGCCCGAAGCCCTCGTCGCCGAATGGCAGCAGTTGCCGCCCTCCATCGTGGCCGGCAACGCGCTGCCGGCGTTCGGCACGCGTCTCGACACCGGGCTCGCCGTGCGCGTGCCGGAAGCGGCGCCGCGCGCCGGCGCGCTTCTCGCGTTGGCACGCACGGCATGGGCGGCCGGTGAACGTCTCGACGCTGCCGACGCGTTGCCGCTGTACGTGCGCGACAAAGTCGCGCTGACGAGCGCCGAGCGCGGCGCTTCCCGATGATGAGCCAGGCTTCTCGCCGTGCCGCCGATGCGACGGCTTGTGCCGAACGCGAGCTGACGACGATGCGGCCATCCGACGTCGACGCCGTGATGGACATCGAGACCCGGGTCTATGCGTTCCCGTGGACGCGCGGAAACTTCATCGATTCGCTCGCCGCCGGCTATCACGCGCGGCTGCTGCTGCGGCCCCGCGACCACGAGCTGCTCGGCTATTGCATCGCGATGGCGGGTGTGGACGAGATGCACCTCCTCAACATCACCGTGGTCCCCGCTCACCAGCGCCAGGGACACGCGCGCTTCCTGCTGGACGATCTCCTCACGCGCTGCCGCACCAGCGGCGCGTCGCGCCTGTGGCTCGAGGTCCGCGACAGCAACGCGACGGCGCGCGCGGTTTACCGTCATCTCGGCTTTCGCGAGGAGGGCATGCGACCGGGCTATTACCCGGCCGCCGGCGGGCGTGAAGACGCGGTCGTGATGAGCCTTGCGGTGCCGGCGCGCTCCGGTGCACCTGCTCATGGCGTGGACTGAGCGCCAGCGTTCGATGCTCGAAGCGCTGGGCCTGGGACTCTGGGCAGGGCCAGCATCGGCCGTGCGCGACGGCCCCGCGGTGGCACCGCCTGCGGAAACGACGCGACCCGTGCCGCCGATCCTCGACCACGCAACCGCTGACGTGTGCACGGCCTGTCCGCGAAGGACGACGCCCATCGCGGCTCGTGGTGCAGCCGAGCCGGCATGGCTGGTGGTGGGCGGTGTGCCGGAGCCCGACGACATCGCCGAGGGACAAGCCTTCAGCGGCGCGCCGGGCCACCTCCTGCGACGCATGCTGAGCGCCGTCGGATTGCCGCCGCGAGGAGAAGTCGATGTCGCCGACGTGCGGATGACCTTCGCGGTGCGCTGTGCGCCCGTGGAGGGCCGCGTGCCGCGCGGCGACCAGCTCGCGGCCTGCGGCGCGGGCCTGCGGGCCGAGATCGAGCGTCTGCAGCCGCGCGTCGTGCTGGCTCTCGGACGCACCGCGGCACAGGGAGTGCTCGGCGTCGACGATGCGTCCGCGCGTCGCCGAGGCGTCGTGCATCGTGTGGGCGGCGTGCCGGTCGTCGTCACGCACGAGCTGCCGTTCCTGCTGCGCCAGCCGGAAGCGAAGGCGGAGGCCTGGGACGACCTCTGCCTGGCGCGTGAAGCGGCGCAGACCACGGCCCCGCCGTCCGCGCAGTGAAGCCGCGCGCACGGGCAAACCTGCACGACCTGCGAGGTCGGGGGCGCCGGCAGTTCCGAGCGTCGACCCTATGATCTCCGCGCCTGCTGCCCTGCGGTCGCCGGTCGACCCGCGATGCCGATGGACGCCGTCCCTCCCCTCCAGCCGGGCGCCGCTGCGCCAGCGTGGGAAACGCTGCCCGGACAGGTCGTCCTGATCGGCCCGAGCGGCGAGTTTCGGGGCGCCAACACGGCGTTCGTGGCCGCCTTCGGCGGCGGGGAGGCCGCGCGCGCGTGGATGCGCCATCTGACGCCGGCCTCGCGCAAAGCGCTGCTCGAGGCCTCGAGGGCGTGCGCCGATTTCTCGATTCCTCTTCGCCTCGATCGCCCTCCGACCCCGGGCGGCGAGACCGTTGGCGGCGCGCGCGAGGAAGTCGAGCTCGAATGCGCCGCGCGCTGGCAGCCACACGAACGTGCGTTCGTCTGCCTGCTCCACGACGTGAGCGCGGCGCATCGCGCGCAGGTGTCGCTCGAGGAACAGGCGCGCCTCTTCCGCCTGCTCGCGGACAACGTGCCGGTGCTCATCGCCTACTACGGCGCCGGCGACCTTCGCTGCCGGTTCGCGAACCGGGCCTACGCGGAAGCCTTCGGCCTCGACGAGCAATCGATCATCGGCCGCACGGTCGCCGAGGTGATCGGGAGCGAGGCCGCCGCCCGCATCGAGCCGCAGGTCCGCACGATCGGCGCGCACAAGAAGCCCGTGGTCTACGAGCGCACCATCACCACGCCCGACGGCGGGACGCGCTGGATGGAAGTGCACCTGCTGCCCCACCTGGACGAGGCGGGCAAGGCGCTCGGCACCTACGTCCTCATGACGGACATCACGCGGCACCGCGACATCGAGCGCGCGCTGCGCGAGTCGGAGGAGCGCCTCGCGAAGTTCATGCAGGCGACCGAGGAAGGCATCGTCTTCCACAAGGACGGTGTCATCGTCGATGCGAATCCGCCGATGTGTCGCCTGATGGGCTACCGCCTCGAGGAGCTGGTGGGCCACCGCACGATCGAGTTCTCCGCACCCGACGAGCTGGCGAAGGTGCAGGCCGTGATCGCGTCCGGCCAGGAAACGACCTACGAAAGCGTGATCATCGACAAGCAGGGGCAGCGCATCCCGGTCGAGTTCATCGTGCGCACGATGGTGCGCAACGGCGAGGCGATGCGGATGACCATCGTGCGCGACATCCGCGACCGCGTCGCGGCGCAGGCGCGCATCCACCACATGGCGCATCACGACGCGCTCACCGGCCTGCCCAACCGCATGTCGTTCATGGAGCGTCTCGAGCAGTCGATGCTCGCGGCGCAGACGCACGGGACGGGGCTCGCTCTGCTGTTCGTCGATCTCGACCACTTCAAGCGGGTCAACGACTCGCTCGGCCACGTGGTCGGCGATGCCCTCCTGCGCACGGTCGCCGCGCGCATCATCGGCGCGCTGCGCTCCACCGACGTCGTGGCTCGCTTCGGCGGCGACGAGTTCATGGTGCTCGTGCCGGGTCTGCCGGCGAACCCCGCGCGCCGCGCCGACGTCGAGCAGGTGGCGCACAAACTGCTCGCCGTGATCGAGGCGCCGGTGCACGCCGAGGGCCGCCCGCTCTCGGTGACGCCGTCGATCGGCATCGCGTTGTACCCGGGCGACGGCGACACGCCCATGGAGCTGATCGAGCACGCCGACTCGGCGATGTATCGCGCGAAGGCGCGCGGCCGGGCCAACCATCAGTTCTTCGACCCCGTCATGGCAACCTCGGCGTACGCCGCGCTCGTGATGGAGGGCGAACTGGGCCAGGCGCTCGATCGCGGCGAGTTCGAGCTGTATTTCCAGCCCCAGGTGCGTGCCGACGACGGCGTGCTGGTGGGCGCGGAGGCGCTGATCCGCTGGAACCATCCCGCGCGCGGGCTGCTGCTGCCCGACGAGTTCATTCCGGTGGCCGAGCAGCGGCGCCTGATGCTGCCGATCGGCCAGTGGGTGCTGAAGGAAGCAGCGCGCTGCGCCGTGCATTGGCAGGCGCTGGGGCTGGGCGTCGCCCCGGTCGCGGTGAATCTCTCGACCGTGCAGTTCCATTCGATCGGCTTCATCGACGCGGTGGCGCAGGTTCTGCCGTCCGGCGGGATCGGCCACGGACTGCTCGAGCTCGAGCTCACCGAGCGCATGCTGATGGACGATCTCGCGGAGGTGAAGCAGCGTCTGGTGCGCCTGAAGGCCATGGGGCTGCGCATCTCCGTCGACGACTTCGGCACCGGCTACTCGTCGCTCGGGCACCTCAAGGAGTTGCCGCTCGACAAGGTGAAGATCGACCGCTCGTTCGTGCACGACCTGCCGCTGAACCGCGACTCCGCGGCGATCACGCGTGCGATCGTGCAGATGGGGCACAGCCTGGACATCACCGTGATCGCCGAAGGCGTGGAGAACGCCGCGCAGGCGCGCTTCCTGTCGGGCCTGGGCTGCGACGAGCTGCAGGGCACCTGGGTAGGGGCGCCCATGCCCCAGCGCGAGTTCGAGGAATGGGTCGGCAAGCGTCGCAGCGCCCTGCGCGAGGCGAGGGAGGCGCGGGGGGCGGGCCGCGACGCGGATTCGCGCGTGGCCCGCGTCAGCGCTGCTTCGTCGGCCGCTTCCAGCCCGGCAGCGTCGCCTGGCGCGCGCGCGCGACGGTGAGCTGGCCGGCCGGCGCGTCCCTCGAGATCGTCGAGCCGCCCCCGATCGTCGCGCCGGCGCCGACCGTGACCGGCGCCACCAGCACGCAGTTGCTGCCGATGTGCGCGTCGGCCTCGATGATCGTCCGGTGCTTGTTGGCCCCGTCGTAGTTCGCGGTGATGCTGCCCGCGCCGTAGTTCACCCGCTCGCCGACGGTCGCGTCGCCGAGATAGGCGAGGTGGTTGGCCTTCGCCCCCGCGCCGAGCGTCGAGTTCTTGATCTCGACGAAGTTTCCGACGTGCACGTCGGGACCGAGATCGGCGCCGGCACGCAGCCGTGCGAAGGGACCGACGGTGGCTCCCGGGCCGACCCGCACCCGACCTGCGCCGCCGTCGACGTGCGTGCACGGCGCGATGCGTGCGCCGCTCTCGATCGCGGCGTTGCGGATGACGCAGTGCGCGCCGACCGCCACCTCGTCGCCGAGCACGACGTGGCCTTCGAACACGCATCCCACGTCGATCTCCACGTCGCGGCCGCACTCGAGCGTCCCGCGCACGTCGAAGCGAGCCGGATCGGCAAGGCGGACGCCCGCCTCCATGAGGCGCTCGGCCTCTCGCCGTTGCACGGCACGCTCGAGCGCGGCCAGCTGCGCGGCGCTGTTCACACCCTGCACCTCGAGCACATCGCGCGGCCGGGAGTCCGCAACCGGGGTGCCGTCCGCGACCGCCGCCGCGACGGCGTCGGTCAGGTAGTACTCAGCTTGCGCGTTCTCGTTCGTGAGCCGTGCCAGCCAGCGCTTGAGCGCGGCGCTTGGCGCGCACATCACGCCCGTGTAGATCTCTCGGATCGCGCGCTCCTCGGCCGTCGCGTCGCGCTCCTCGACGATGCGAACGATGCGTCCGCGGGGTGCGCCCGGATCGCGCACGACGCGACCGTAGCCGCTTGCATCGTCGAGCGTGACGGTCAGAAGCGCCAGGCCCCCGGACCGGCGCGCCGCATCGACCAACTCGCGCGCAGTAGCCGCCTCGATCAGCGGCACGTCGCCGTTCAGGATCAGAACGTAGCCATCGTCGCCCAGCAGCGGCACCGCCTGCTGCACCGCGTGCCCGGTGCCGAGCTGCGGTTGCTGACGCACGAAGGCGAGTTCCGGCGACGGCTGTACCGACGCCTCGACGCTTTCGGCACCGAAGCCGGTGACCACGACGATGCGTCGAGGCCCCAGTGCGGCAGCGGCGGCGAGGACATGCTGCAATAGGCTTCTGCCGGCTAGCCTGTGCAGCACCTTCGGACGCTGCGAGCGCATCCGCGTGCCCATGCCCGCCGCCATGACCACGATGTCGAGATCCTTGCCTGCCATGTCGTCGCCGTCGTCGCTGATGCGGACTTCGATTATCGCGGTGCTGGCCTTCGCGCTCGCGCTCGCGTTGGCCGGCTGCAGCGCGCTCAAGCTCGGGTACGGGCAGGCTGACTCGCTCGTCTACCGCTGGCTCGACGGGTATGCGGACTTCGACGGCGTCCAGGGGTCGCACGTCCGTCGCGCGATCGCGGAATGGTTCGAGTGGCACCGACGCACGCAACTGCCGGACTACGCGGACCTGCTGGCGCGTGTTGAAGCGGAGGTCGCGGCCGACACGACGCCGCAGCGCGTGTGCGAGTGGTGGGGCGAGGCGAAGACGCGCACCGATCGTGCGATCGACCATGCCATCCCGGCGGTCGCCGACATCGCCCGCACGCTGACGCCGATGCAGTTCGCGCACATCGAGGAGCAGCAGGCGAAGACGAACGTGGAGTTCAAGGAACGCGCGATGGAGCGCGACCCCAAGCGCCGGGCGCGGGACGCGGCGGACCGGTTCGCCGATCGAGCCGAATGGCTCTACGGCGATGTCACGCGCCCCCAGCGCGAACGGATCGCGAGGGCCGTGCAGGAGGCGGCTTTCGACCCGCTGCTGGGATACGGAGAGCGCCTGCGTCGCCAGGAAGACGGCGTTCGCACGCTGCGGCGCCTCGCCGGCCTTCAGCCCGCCGCGGCGCAAGCCGAGTTGCGCGGCTGGCTCGATCGGCTCGAGCAGTCGCCGAACGAGGCCTATCGCCGCCAGGCCGAGCGCCAGCAGGCATTCAATTGCCGCGTGTTCGCGGATCTGCACAACGACACCTCACGCGCGCAGCGCGAGTTCGCGCAACGACGGCTGCACGGCTGGATCGGCGATCTGCGGGCGCTCGCGCGCGAAGCGGGCGCGTGAGCGGCCACGCGCGGCTCAGTTCGCCGTGCGAAGGTCCACGGTGACGCGGTGCGGGTTCGGCGTCGCACCGTGGGGAAAGTCGTGCAGCGCCGCACGGAACATCGCGGGCAGCGTCGAGTCGGCCATCGGCGAGAAGCCGTCGCTCAGGGCGTGCGCCTCGTACAACGGCTCGCCGCTGGAGCGGTCGCGGATCAGCACGGCGACTTCGCGCTCGAAGGCGTAGTCGTCCACGGGCAACCCCCAGCCCCATCCGTATCGCCCGTACGGCCCCCAGTACGCGCGCGCCCCCCGCGCGTAATACCCGTAGGGCCGGTACCAGCCCGGGCCCCACCAGTACGGATCGTCGAACGGCGAGCGATCGATCGCGGCGATGCGCGCGCCGATCTGCACCGTGACGTCCGCCTGCGACGGGTCGGTGGCCAGCTCGAAACCGGCGGCGTTCAGCGCGGGCCGCGCGGCGTCTTCGAGGAGTTGCTGGGCCTGCGGCTGCTCCTGCTGAGAAGGCAGACGCTCGAACACGTACGTCTGCGGCTGGCGCGCGGCGGGCCAGCGGCTCCACGCGCTCACCTCGTTGTCGAGCCGGTGCATCGACGCGCAGCCGCCGAGCAGCACGACGACGAGTGCGACGACGACCGATCTCATGCTGGGTTCGCGCTCGGCACGCGGCGTGCGCACCTCGTCGCAGTTCAGGTCGCGCGACGCACGCGCAGGGGCATTGCGTCGGCGGTCGTGCCGGCTCCGCCCGCATCGGCGGCATCGAATGCGCGGTCGCCTGCGGGATCGGCCATGCCCGTCGGTCGGAGATGCTCGAAGGGGAAGAGGTTCCGGTCCAACAGGTGCGAGGGCACGACGCGGCCGAGCGCGTTGAAGATGTTGTCGATGCGGCCCGGGTGCTCGCGCTCCCAATCGCGCAGCATCGCCTTCATCCGCACGCGCTGGAGATCCGCCTGGTTGCCGCAGAGCGTGCACGGAATGATCGGAAAGGCGCGGTACGCGGCCCAGCGCTCGAGATCCGCTTCCGCCACGCGCGCGAGCGGGCGTATGACGACGTGCCGTCCGTCGTCGCTGACGAGCTTCGGTGGCATCGCCTTGAGCCGCCCGCCGAAGAACATGTTCATGAACATCGTCTGCACGATGTCATCGCGGTGATGGCCGAGCGCGATCTTCGTCGCACCGAGCTCGGTGGCGACGCGGTACAGCACGCCGCGGCGTAGCCGAGAGCAAAGGCTGCACATCGTCTGGCCTTCGGGCACGAGCCGCTTCACGATCGAATGCGTGTCCTGCTCTTCGATGCGGAACTCGACCCCGCGGCCCGCGAGATAGGCGGGTAGCACGTCGGCGGGAAAGCCGGGCTGCTTCTGGTCGAGGTTCACGGCGACAATGGAGAAGTCGATCGCCGCGCGGCGCTGCAGCCCGAGCAGGATGTCGAGCAGCGCGTGGCTGTCCTTTCCGCCCGAGACGCAGACCATCACACGATCGCCGCTCTCGATCATCGCGAACTCGCTGATGGCCTGCCCGACGAGGCGATACAGGCGCTTCTCGAGCTTCGCGATCTCGACCGAAGGCCTGGCGGCACGCCCTGCGTCGAGGACCGCGTTCATGCGCGAGCGGCGCCGGCGAGCGGCGCGGAAAGGGCGACACGAGCGGAGGATCGGACCTGCATGGCGCGCTAGGATGACCGCATGGCGAAGGAGGCAGGCGCCAGTGTATCGACGGCGCTCGTGCGGCTCGTGCGAAGGGCGATCGCCGACAACGGCGGCTGGTTGCCGTTCGACCGCTACATGGCGCTCGCGCTGTACGCGCCCGGTCTCGGTTACTACACCCATCCCGGTCGCACCTTCGGCTCGCTGCCCGAGAGCGGCAGCGATTTCGTCACCGCGCCCGAGCTGTCCCCGCATTTCGGCGGTGCTCTGGCCCGCCAGCTGTTGCAGGCGCTCGACGCCTGTGCGGTCGACGAGGTCTGGGAGTTCGGCGCAGGTTCCGGTGCACTCGCCGAGAGTCTGCTCGATGCGCTCGGCGATCGCGTGCGCGGGTACGCGATCGTCGACGTCTCGGGCGCCCTGCGCGACCGCCAGCGGCAGCGGCTCGCCCGCTTCGGCGACCGTGTCCGCTGGCTCGACGCGCTGCCGGAATCCTTCGCAGCCGTGGTCGTCGGCAACGAGGTGCTCGACGCGATGCCGGTGCAACTCCTGCACTGGGACGGACAGCGCTGGTTCGAACGCGGCGTGACCGACGTGCACGGCGCCTTCGTGTTCGCGGACCGGCCGACCGACCTGCGGCCGTCGTTCGTGCCCGAAGACATCGAACCCGACACCACGACCGAACGGCACTCACACGCGCGGGCCTTCATCATGACGCTCGCCGAGCGTCTGCTCAGAGGCGCTGCGTTCTTCATCGACTACGGCTTTCCCGAAGCGGAGTACCACCTCGCGCAGCGGCGGGGTGGAACGCTCATGTGCCACCGAGGCCACCGTGCCGACCCCGACCCGCTCGAAGGCGTGGGCACGAAGGACATCACCGCGCATGTCGACTTCACCGAGATCGCCCTCGTCGCGCAGGACGCGGGACTTGACGTCATCGGCTACACGTCCCAGTCGCGCTTCCTCCTGAATTGCGGGATCCTCGACCTTCTGCGCGGCGCGCGCATCGCGCAAACCGCGCACGCGCAGAAGCTCCTGCTCGAGCACGAGATGGGCGAGCTGTTCAAGGTGCTCGCACTGGGCAAGGGCTGCGCGTTCGAGCCGATCGGCTTTGCACACGGCGATCGCCGCCATCGGCTGTGATCCGCTGGCTGCTCGTCATCTTCATCGCGCTGGTGATCTTCAGCGCGCTCGGGCCGTGGCTCGAGAAGATCGGCATCGGACGGCTGCCCGGCGATCTGCGAGTTCGCATCCGTGGTCGCGACTGGTACCTCCCGTTCGGGAGCAGCGTGCTGCTCGGGCTCATCGCGCTCGGCGTCGCACGCCTGTTGTGACGCGCCCCTGCCCTCACTCGACAGCGGCCGAGCCAGCCGGCCCCGCCTTCGCGAACGCCTCGAGCGCGTCGATCCGGGCGCGCCGGATGGCGTCGCCCACCGCGGGACCGCGTGCCCCGCGAGAGAGCGCCTCCGCGGCGATGGCGCTCGCATCGACGTCGCGTGCCACGGTCAGCGCGGCGCGCAGCCGCTGGCGCGGCGGGTAGGGCGCGTCTTCGCGGCCGAGCCGTCCCCGCGCGTCGCATTCGCACGCGAGCAGCGCGAGCTCGAACCGCGCCGGCCTGCGCAAGGCGTCGCAGCGCTCCAGCAAGCGCCAGAGCGCGGCTCCACCGAGGGCTTCGCTGCGATGGATGTTGCCGTGCTCGCGCGCGACGACTTCCGCCACTTCGCGGCAATCGGCGGGCACCCGCAG
>Ga0335069_10005218_pt1 | contig 19136 bp, 18 predicted proteins | sample Lox_Sample_11_FD_206714 | JGI IMG/M metagenome (GOLD analysis project Ga0335069, IMG submission 206714) | Soil microbial communities from Loxahatchee National Wildlife Refuge, Florida, United States - Lox_Sample_1.1 | ecosystem: Environmental > Terrestrial > Soil > Wetlands | place: USA... | reverse complement strand
CAGCGCGCCGACCAGATCGAGCACGCCGAGGGCAAGCACAGCGGGACGCACTGGTACGCGCCGATCCTCGCCGACGCCGAGGCGGGCTTCGGCGGGCCGCTCAACGCGTTCGAGCTGATGAAGTCGATGATCGAGGCGGGCGCCGCCGGCGTCCACTTCGAGGACCAGCTCGCGAGCGAGAAGAAGTGCGGCCACATGGGCGGCAAGGTCCTCGTGCCGACGAGCCAGTTCATCCGGACGCTCGTCGCCGCGCGTCTTGCCGCCGACGTGTGCGGCGTTCCCACGATCATCGTGGCGCGCACCGACGCGGACAGCGCCAAGCTCGTGACGAGCGACGTCGACGAGCGCGACCGCGAGTTCATCACGAGCCAGGAGCGCACCCCCGAGGGCTTCTTCCACGTGAAGAGCGGCGTCGAGGCAGCCATCGCGCGCGGCCTCGCCTACGCGCCGTACGCGGACATGGTCTGGTGCGAGACGAGCACGCCCGACCTCGCGCAGGCGCGCCAGTTCGCCGAGGGGATCCACGCGAAGTACCCGGGCAAGCTCCTCGCCTACAACTGCTCGCCCAGCTTCAACTGGAAGAAGAATCTCGACGACGCGACGATCGCCAAGTTCCAGCGTGAGCTCGCCGCGATGGGTTACAAGTTCCAGTTCGTGACCCTCGCGGGGTTCCATGCGCTGAACTTCGCGATGTTCGAGCTCGCCCGCAAGTACAAGGACCGCGGCATGGCGGCATACAGCGAGATGCAGCAGGCCGAGTTCGCCGCCGAGAGCCACGGCTACTCCGCCACGCGCCACCAGCGCGAGGTGGGCACCGGCTACTTCGACCAGGTGGCCGAGGTCATCTCGGGCGGCCGCTCGACGACGCTGGCCCTCGAGGAGTCGACCGAAGCGCACCAGTTCTAGTCGCCGCGACAGTGCCGTAGGCTGACGCCGCGCCATGCGGGGTCGGCCCTCGGTGAAGACTTTCCTCCGGCCGGCGGTCGCCGTGCCGGGTGGACCGCTGCAGGTCGAGGTCGTGCTCACGAGTCGGTCGGACACGCCGATCGATTACGTCGAGACGAAGCTCGTGGGGACGGCGTGGATGCAGGTGGGCCGCTTCGGCTCGTCGCTGCGTCTTGTCGAGCAGCGCGCGCGGCACGGGCCCAAGACGCTCACCAAGGGAGAGCATCGGTTCGCGTCGCGCTTCGATCTGCCGGCGGAGCTGCCTCCGACGTACCGCGGCGGCGTCGCGTGGGTCGACTACACGCTGTCGGTGCACGCCTCCATCCCGTGGTGGCCGGACCGGAGGCAGAGCTTCGGCGTGCCGATGGCCCCGGCGGCGCGCGACGGCGGGCCCACGCCGCAGATCTTCGTGTCCTCGCTGGAGGGGCCGCGCGGAACGACGCCCTTCCTCGAGCTCGCGCTCGAGTCGACGACCCTCGAGATCGGTGGGGTGCTCGAGGGCGCCGTGTCGATCTCGAACACGCAGCACGTGAGCATTCGTGCGCTGGATCTCGCGCTCGTGGCAGAGGAGGCGTCGTCGCAATCGTCCTTCACGTATGACGCGCCGAGGCACCGCTGGCGCATCCACGACGGTCAGCCAAGCGAGGGGCAGTCGGTGCCCTTTCGCATCGCGCTGCCGCGCAACCTCCAGGTGGGATTCGCCATCCCGATCTTCGAGGTGAGGTGGGCGCTTGACGTGGTCGCCGAGGTCGTGTGGGGCCGTGACGCGACGCTGCGGGCACCGGTGACGCTCGTGCCGGGTCGCATGACGCGGCCAGCGAAGGACGCGTCGCGATGGGTGGCACCCGTTGGGCGCGAACGTCGCTCGCTCACCTGGTCGACCGTCGCCGATCGCCACGGCATGGTGAACGACGCGACCGCGGAGCGCATGAGCGCAAACGTGGGGGCGGCGGCGCTCGTCATCTCCACGCAGCATCGCGGGGCGGCGGGTCTGCATTGGATCGCGACGGTGAAGTGGGCGCCGCTCGGCATCGACTTGCACGCCGAGCGGCGCAGCTGGACGGACGTGTTCACCGTGAACCGGTTCGACCTCGGTGAAGGCCGCGCAGCTTCCAGGTTCACCGCACGCGCCCGCGAGGCGGCGCAAGGGCTCGCGGTGCTCGGTGCAGGAACGCTCGACGCGCTCGATGGTTTCGACGAAGCGACGGTGAGTGACGACGGCGCCGTGCTGGCCTCCCGTGCCCGCGCGGAGACGCTTCCGCAGCTCGACGCGTTCGTCCGGGACGCGATCGTCGGCGCGCAGTCCCTCGCGCTGGGGATCGCGAGGCTGCCGCCGCCGCAGGCGATGGAGGCCCACGTCGCGGCCTGGCGAGAGTTTGCCTCGCGCATCGGGGGCGAGCTTCAGATCGGCGCGATGAAGATCACGAGCACGGGCTTCGGGCCGGAAGCCGTCGAGCTCGAGACGCTCTGGTCGGGTGACGGTCGGATCGAGGGGACCGCTCTTCGCGTTCGACTCTCGCCCCCGCTCGAGGAAGAGCTGCGCCTGGACTCTCCGGCGACGTCGGCGGAGTCACGTCAGCTCGCGAAGGCGATCGCCGGTGCCGCGACGAGCGTACGCCTGGGACCCTCGGCGCTGGAGGCCTTGCTCTCAGGCCCGCTCGCCGACCCCGCCACGGTCGAGCCTCTCCTCGTCAACCTCAGCGACCTCGCTCGCTCGATCCGGGGCGTTTCCCGCACCGGTCCCTTCCGCTGAGACTTCCCCCGGGCGCGCGTGGAAGGACAGCACCGAGGCCACGTCGGCGGCGCGCGGCCGCCTCCGAAGATCCTTCTCGAGGCAGCCCATGACGACGGCCGCGATGTCGGGCGGCACGTCGTCGCGGCGTGCGCGTACATCGCGCGGGACGTACTCCGTGGGCGCGACCATCGGGGGGCTCGTCACTCCCTGGAGGGGGAGGACGCCCGTCAGCGCCTGGTAGAGGACGACGCCGAGGCTGTAGACGTCGGCCTCCGGCCCGTGCGGGAACTGGTCGGGCGCCATGTACGCGGGCGTCCCCATGACCATCCGCGAGTGCGTCACCGACGCCTGGCTCGCGCCTACGTCGAGGATCTTCGCGATGCCGAAGCCGAGCACCTTGATGCTGCCGTCCTTGCGTCCGAGCACGACGTTGCGCGGCTTGATGTCCCCATGCACGACGCCAGCCTGGTGGGCGGCCGCGAGCGCGTCGGCGAGCACGCGCCCGATCGCGGAGACCGCACCCACCGAGCGCAAGCCGGGCCGGGCGATCCATGCCTCCATGGTGGTGCCCTCGAGCAGCTCCATGACCTGGAACACCGTGCCCTCGGGTGTCACGTCCACGTCCAGGGTGCGGACGACCCCCTCGTGCGAGATCGCCGCGGCGGCCCGCGCTTCGCCGAGAACGCGCTGCAGGTCCGCGAGGTCCTCGGCGCGTTTGCCGTGGATGACCCTCACCGCGACGCGAGATCCGCTCGTCCGGTCTGTGGCCTCGAAGACCTCGCCCACGATGCCGGCACCGATCGCGCGACCGAGCTCGAACCTGTCCTTCAGGAGGTCCCCCGGAAGGACGCTTCGCCAGGGGGCGCCCTGCGCCAGGCGATCGAGCGCCGTCCTGAGCTCCCGGGAACGTTCGACGACGCGCTCCTGGAGCTGCTTGTTGAGCAGCTCCAGCTCGCGTACGCGGTCTCGTACCTCTCCGACCTGCGCCTCGCCGCGCTTTTCGAGCTCCGTGGTCTGCGCAGAGAGCCGGCGGTTCGCGTCCTCCAGGCGCAGCTGCTCGAGGAAAGCCTGAACCGCGCCTCGCTCGCGCAGCGCGGTGCCCAGGACCATCAGCACGAAACCGACGCCGACGAGGCCCATGGTCACGGCGCGTGCGATCGTCCCCGAGGACCCCATCCCGAATCGATCGAAGACGGCGACCGCCAGCAGCAGCTCGAGGGCCACGTTGAAGAGGAGCTCGCGCATGCCGAGCGACGCGACGAAGGACCCGTACAGCCAGAGCAGCAGGATGGCCGGCAGGACCGGCGAACCAATGCCACCGGTGCGGATCGCAGCGACGTCGATGGCCGCGGCGACGGCGAGCCCCAGCACCGCAGTGGCCGCGATGCGCATCGGGCGCGCGCGCGGCATGAGGAAGCCCAAGCGATCCCTGACGATGCGCTCCTGGGTCTTCGCGTAGAGGCTTCGCTCCTCCGCCGTCATCGACGATGGACGCAGCCCAGGCGCGCCGGGCCCGTCGGACGCCAAGGATCCCATCGTCCCGAGAGCGGACCACGGGGCCCGCCCCAGGTCAAAAGTGAGTTACGGAGCCGCCGATCCGTCGGGATTCACGGCGAACTCGAAGCTCGAGTCCGGCTGGAGCGACTGGTAGTCGATCATGTCGACCTGGATCGCGTTGTCCGACGAGCGCTGCTGGATCAGGCCGAAGCCGTAGTTGCCGCCGCTCAGCGGAGCGCCGCCGTTGCCGAAGATGACCTCCTTGGCGCCGCTCTTCTCGTAGGTGTGCGTGTGGCCCACGATCGAGAGCGTGTAGGGGTGCTTCGCGTAGATCGCCTCGGCGGGCGACACGCCGGGCGCGGTGTTCGCCGAGGCAGATTCGTGCCGGATGATGAACGTGTAGGTCGTCGCCTGCGAGAGCGTGCTGTCGAGCCAGCTGGATTGCGCGCTCGTCCACGCGTTGGCCGCCACGAAGACGAACTTGGCCGTCCACGCGCCGCTCGAGCTGTTCACGTTGATGGCGTAGTACGGGTTGCTCTGGCCGATCGGCTGGAGCATCTGGTTCAGGAACGCGGTGTAGTTCTCGGTCACGCCGTCCGAGTTGCCGGAGCCGCAGTTCGACGCCGTGTACCCGGTGCACTCGTGGTTGCCCATCGCCGGGAACATGACGTTGGTGAAGTTGCCACGCGCCCCGACGTAGAGGTTCAGCTGCGGCGCGGCCTGCCCGTTGCCCGGCGTCGCGTACATGTAGTCGCCCGTCGACACGCCGAAGGTCGGTCGCGGGTTCATGCCCTGGATGTCCTGGAAGATCTTCGTGGCGATCGCCGTCGGGTAGCCACTCGTGTCGTCGGTGTTCGGCGGCCGCGTGTCGCCGACCACGGCGAAGTACAGGCGCGAGACCGAGCCGCCGGTGTTCCCGACCGTGCCCGTCGGAGGCGCGCCGCCGTCGATGCCGCCGCTGCTGCTACCGCTGCTGCCGCTTCCTCCGCTGCTGCTGCTCCCGCCCCCGGTGCAGTTGCTGGGCGGCGACTGGCACTTGTTCGTCGCGGTGTCGCACCACCAGCCGCCGTAGCAGCCGTTCGGCTGGCAGGTGCTGGATCCCCCGGAGCACGAGCTGCATCCAGCCGACGTGTTCGGACCCACGAGCGTGCCGCAGGTGCTGCCGCCGCCGCTGCTCCCCGTACCGCTGCTGCTGCCGGTGGTGCCGCCGCTGCTGCTTGACCCGCCGCTGCCGCTCCCGCTCCCGATGCCGCAGACGCCGCCCCGCGGGACGCACGCGCTCACTTCCTGGCCCGCACTGGTGCTGAGGGCGGTGCACGCCTCGTCGGCGCTGCAGCTTGCACCGCCCGCGCAGGACGCGGCGCAGTACGAGTCGCTTGCGACCTGCACGCAGTAGCCTCCGCCGCAGTCCTTGTCGCTCAGGCACGGCGTGCACGCGCCTCCGCCGCCGTCGGACGAGCCGCCGCTGCTGCCGCCGGGGCTACCACTGCTGCTCTGACCCGTGCTGGAGCTTCCCCCGTCTCCACCGAACAGAGTCTCGTCCGTCGACGAAGTCCCCCCGCATGCCCCGAGCGAAACGCAGGCCGTCAGGCTCGCGATCAGAGCACCAGGTGCGAGGAATCGTGATGTGTACGACATGGTCCACTCCGCTTGGGAAACCGTCCCGAGTGGCTCAAGTCGCACGCGTCGAGAGTGTCGACGACGTTACAAAACGGCAAAGTCGCGTCTCATCCCGTCACGCCAGAAGCGTGGGCCGCCATGAGAAAAAGCTGCACCCTGCACCTACAGGGTGTCCCAACGTGCCGAAGGGCCGTCCTTCGAGCAGCGGATGCGCAGCATCTTCGAGCGATCGAGCGCGGTGAACAGGCCGAGAGGGAGACCCGAGTTGCCCGCGCACAGAGCCGTCGCGAGGGGTCGCAGCGTGTCCGGCGAGGCTCCCGGCCGCACGACGCCGTACCAGCCGGCGAGCGTGATCGCCGGATACGTGCCGCGGCCGTAAGCCTGCACGCGCAGCGGGACGAGCAGCTGCGACCGAATCGCGTCGTTGAGCGGCGACTTCCACTTCGTGGTGTCGTTGATCTCACGCACCTTCGGCGCGGCCGGGCCCTCGGGATCGCTGCCGTCGGGCCACTTCTGGAGAGGGTCGCCCTTGCTCGGATCGGCGAGGCTCATGCGGTCGCCCGGGACGTCGACCACGAAGACGTCGCGCACGGAGCCCGGCGTCTGGCCCGCCGGCAGTGGCGTCGTGCACGTCGCGGTGTTCCTCACCTCGACGCTGCGCTTGTCGCCCGAGGCCGTCGACGGCCGGATGTCGATGCAGTCGAGGCGATCGCCGTACCTCTTGGTCGTCGCCACGTACCTGCGCACGTAGTCGCTCGCCGGATCGTTCGAGTCGAGGTCCATGTCGGGATCGCGTCCCGGCTTGAAACTGCTCGGGTCATCGGTCGGCACCGGCGGCGCGCTCATGGCGAGAGAAGGAGTCGGATGCGAGAGCCACGACGGACGGCTGGCGCTCCCGGTGGCGGAGGCCGAGCTGCCCGCGGCGCCGCTCGGGGAGGGCTCTGCCGTCCTGCTGCACCCGGAGCATCCCTGGGCGCCCACGGCCAGCACGGAGAGGAGGGTAGTGGCGAGGGCCGAGGAAAGGGTCGAGGCACGGCGCGAGTGCGTCATGGCGCCCCTCGTGTACCCTCGAATCGTGGGATCATGGAAGGTCCTCGTGGTGGACGACGATCCGGACATCCGCCGCATCGCGGCTCTGTCCCTGGAGCGCATCGGTAAGTTCCAGGTCACCGTCGCCGCCTCGGGCGAGGAGGCCCTCGAGCTGGTGCGCAAGGACATGCCCGACCTCGTCCTGCTCGACGTGTCCATGCCCGGGACCGATGGCCCGACCACCCTCCAGCTCCTGCGGGCCATCCCGGGGGCCGAGCGGCTGCCCGTCATCTTCTTCACGGCCACCTCGAACGACGCGGAGGTCCAGCGGCTGGTGTCGCTCGGGGCCATCGGCGTCCTGCCCAAGCCGTTCGACGTGGCCGATTTGCCGCGCCGCGTACGCAGCATCGCTGCCGAGTCCGGGTTACACTGAAGCCGCCCCGACATGCCCGACCCCACCGTCGAGCAGATGCTGGCCGAGGCCAAGGCGCAGTTCGCCTCCAGCCTGCCGGCGAAGGCGGCGGCTCTGCAGGACCACCTCGCGCGCGGTGCGTGGGAAGAGGCGAAGCGCGCCGCTCACAAGCTCCGCGGGTCGGCGGGGACCTATGGGTTCGTCGTGCTCGGCGTGGCGGCCGGTGAAGTGGAAGAAGCCCTGATCGCGGCGGGACTTCAGCCCGATGCCGCCGCTGCCGCGCGCATCGGCGACAAGGCCCGCGAGGCGCGCGCCGAGGCCGAGCGCATCGCCAGGGAGGGCGCGTGACGCGTCCCAATCAACCGACGACGGCGCCGGCTCCGCCGATCGAGCCGCACGTGTTCAACGTTGGCGAGGTCGTGGCGGACACCTACGAGATCCGCTCGGTGCTCGGCTCGGGGGGGATGGGGGAGGTGTACGAGGCGAACGACCGAGTGCTCAACCGCCGCGTCGCCATCAAAGTGGTCCGGCCCAACATCGCGGCCGACTACCTGCTGCGCGAGGGGCGTGCCCTCGCCGCCATTCACCATCCCGGCGTCGTGACGGTGCACGCGATGGGCCTGCACCGCAGCGTGCCGTACCTCGTGCTCGAGCGGGTGCGCGGCCTGAGCCTCGATCGCATGATCGACCAGCGTGGTTTGCGCGGAGAGACCTTCGGGCTCGTCGAGGCGGTCGACCTCCTCATCGCCATCGCCGACGCGCTCAGCATCGTGCACAAGGCGGGGCTCTCGCACCGCGACGTGAAGCCGGGCAACGTGATGCTCGCGCCGGGCGGGCGCGTCGTGCTCATGGACTTCGGGCTCGTGCTGCCGCACGCCGATCGCGCCGGGCACAAGAGCGTCGCCGGGTCGCTGCAGTACATGCCACCCGAGGCGCTCACGGGCGACCTCGCGGAAGGCGCCGCGCAGCTCGGCGACGTCTACGCGCTCGGCGTCCTCGGGTTCGAGCTGCTGACGGGCATGGCGCCCTTCGAGGGCGAGGAGCCCGTCGAGCTCTATCGCTCCAAGACCCGCGCGCCGCTGCCGCGCGTGACCGACCAGCGCGCCGACGTCCCCGGGCCGCTCGTGGAGCTGCTTGCGCAGATGATGGCGGCGGACGCGAGCGATCGTCCGCCCGGCGCCGAGGCCGCGCTCTGGCAACTCCGCACGGTGCGCAAGGGGCTCGAGACGAGCACGGCGCCGCGGCGCTTCTCGGTGCTCGTCGTCGACGACGACGAGGACATGCGCGCCGCGCTCACGCTCTACGTGCGCAGCGCGGTGCCGGATGCCGAGGTCGAGGCCCTCGGCGACGGCCGGTCTGCCCTCAAGGCGGTGCGCAAGCGCGTGCCCGACCTGCTGCTGCTCGACCTGGATCTGCCCGACATGAACGGCATCGAGCTGTCGATGATGCTGCGCGGCATGGAGCTCGGCTCGGCGTGCATGATCGTGTCGGTGAGTGGACGTGCGACGAAGGCGGACGTCGAGCTCTTGCAGCAACTCGGCGTCAGATCACTGGAAAAGGGCCCGGCGCTGATGAAGGATCTCGTCGAGCTCGTCCAACGGATGCGGCCTGCTCGACCGTGAGAAAACTCTCACGCGACTGGCGCGTCCAATGCAGCGACCTAGCTTGAGTCGTAGGGGAAGAAACCCCCGAGGTCGGAAGTAGAGAGGTAAGGGATGGAGACCGCGTTCTCGTTCGCGCTGCCCCCCGCAGTCATCGCCGTGGCTGCGGTGCTCGGGGCGATTCTCGCCGCCATCGTCCCGACCGCCCTCTACCTCTACGTGGAGCCGCGCGGCCGCCGGCAATGGGCCGTGACGGGCGACAACCCCGACACGCGGCGCGCCCCGGCGCTCGTCCGGCTGACCGCATGGCTGAGCTTCGCCGTGGGACAGCTCGCCGTCCCGTGGCTCTTCGTTCCGGTCGTCTGCGGCGTGCTCTTCTTCCTGCAGCTCAGGCTGGGCTTCGGCCGTCCCGTCGGGATGGGGGTCACGCTGGCGGTCGGCATCGCGGGGCTCGTGCAGTCGATCGTCTCGCTGCGGCTGCTCCCGCTCGGCGTGAGGATGCTCGCGCGCGACCCGAAGCTGGCGGCACGGGCAGCGTCGCGTGCGCGCTGGCACGCGATGGCGAGCGCGGGCGTGCTCGGCGCGATGCTGGCGCTCGGCTGGGCCATCGCGACCATCCCGAGCTTCGTGCATCCGTGGCTGCGCGCGGCGCTGGTCTTCACGGCGCTTCGGCCGGTGGCGGCGTACGCTGCGGTGTGTCTGTTGCACGCTGCGCTTCTGGGCCGGTGTGCGGGTTTGCTCGAGGGCGAAGGGAAGAAGAGGTAGGCCATGCGTCTTCGACTGACGGCGGTGCTCGGGGCGGTTGCGTCCTGCTCGCTCCTGCTCGGAGTTCACCCGGTGCAGGCTCAGGAGGCGGCGACGTTCGGGGACGACGAGGCCGACGGCGCCGAGGTGGAGAGCGCCGACACGATCCCGGGCGAGATCGCGATCGACCTGCGTGACGACGACACGGAAGCCGACGTGACGGCGATCGATGCCGAGGCCGGCATCGCGATGCACCCGGCGAGCGCGTGGAGCGCCACGCACGACAAGATCGAGGTCGCCGACGTCGACCCGTCGCGCGAAGCCGCGATCATCGACGTGCTCTCGCGCGACCCGCGCGTCGAGCACGCCGAGCCGATGGCGCTCTACCGCGCCAGCTTCGTGCCGAACGACCCGCTCTACGCGAGCAAGCAGTGGCACCTCAAGCGCGTGGGCGCCGAGAAGGCGTGGGAGTACACGTGCGGCCAGGGCGTGACCGTGGCCGTGATCGACACGGGGATCGCCTGCTTCGACGACGGGCCTTTCTCGCGCGGCACCGACCTCTCCGGCACGCGCTGTGGCGGCGGGTGGAACTTCGTCGACGACAACGCGCGGGCCGCGGACGACCACGGGCACGGGACGCACGTCGCCGGCACCATTGCGCAGACCACGAACAACGGGATGGGCACTGCGGGCCTCGCGTACTGCGCGACGCTCATGCCCATCAAGGTGCTGAGCCGGCAAGGGTTCGGCAGCACTGCCAACGTCGCCGAGGGCATCCGCTACGCGGCCGACGAGGGCGCGCAGGTCATCAACATGTCGCTCGGTGGGCCCATCAAGAGCCAGATCCTCGAGGACGCGGTGAACCATGCGCTCGCCAAGGGCGTCGTGATCGTCGCGGCCGCGGGCAACAGCGGCCGGAGCGTCGGGTACCCGGCGGCATACCCGGGCGTCATCGCCGTGAGCGCGACGGACGACAAGGACAACATCGCGCGCTTCTCCTCGCGCGGACCGCAGGTGGTCATCGGAGCGCCGGGCGTCGCCGTCACGCAGCAGACCGTGTGCAACGGCGGCAAGGACAAGTGCGAGGTGTTCGGCACCTTCAACGGCACGAGCATGGCCTCGCCGCACGTGGCGGGCGTCGCCGCGATGGTCGAGTCGCTCGGCGTGACCGATCCGGCCGCCGTGCGTGACGCGCTCGAGAGCACGGCGCGGCCCAAGGAGGGGAAGAACCTCTACGGCGCCGGCATCCTCGACGGCGGCGCGGCGGCGTCGCACGTCTTCTGGCGCCACCTGATGGTGCGCCTCGGCGCGCTCCTGGCGCTCGGTTGGCTCGTGCGGCGGCGCATCCGCAAGCAGGGCGGCAAGCCGGCGCGCACGATGGGCTCCACGATCGGGGCGCTCGCGGCGGGCATCGGCCTTCTGCCCATCGTCCCGCTCTTCGGTCTCGCGTCGCACGCGGGCAAACTGCGCACGGCGCTCGAGCTCGCGATGCGTCCCATCGGCGAGTGGGACCTCGTGCTCATGGGCGCCGGCACGCACCGGTGGCTGCTCCTCGCGAGCGCCATCCCGGCCGTCGTGCTGACGCTGTTCGGGTTCGCCAGCAAGCGCCTGCGTCCGTTCATCGGCGGCATCGCGCTCGGCTCGGCGGCGCTCCTCACGCAGATCGCCTGGTCCGCGGACGTGGCCTACGTGGGGGGCTCCTTCCTCCTGCGCATCTGGGCCGTCGTGAACGCCCTAGTCTGCCTCTGGATCTGCCGGTTGGCACTCGACGCCAAGAAGACCTGAGCCCTAGCATCGCGGCGTCATGACGCCGCTCCTCGTCGCCCTCCAGAGCATCCCCGAGGCCGCTGCGGCCGTCCCGCTCGACGTGGACGCGGCGACGCGCGCGTACCTCGACACGGTGTCGCCCGCGGCGCGTGCGTCCTCCGACGCGTACTTCGAGGGGGGCTACGTGCTGCAGCTCGTGGACTTCCTCATCGGCGGCGTCATCGGCGTCGCCCTGTTGCACACGGGGGCTTCGGCGCGCATGAGGGAGCTCGCCGCGCGCGTCACGCGGTTGCGCTTCGTGCACGTGGCGCTCTACTGGGCGCTCTACCTCGTCGTGACGACGGTCCTCGGCCTCCCGCTGCAGGTGTACGAGGGCTACTTCCGCGAGCACGCGTACGGCCTGTCGAACCTGAGCTTCGGCGGGTGGCTCGGCGAGGAGGCGAAGGGGCTCGCCATCGCTCTCGTGCTCGGCGGCATCGCCGTGCCCTTGCTCTACGCGATTCTCCGCAAGGCGCGCCGCACGTGGTGGGTTTGGGGCGCGGTCGCGACGATGGGGTTCACCGTCTTCGTCGTCGCCATCGCGCCGGTGTTTCTCGCCCCCGTCTTCAACTCGTACACGCGCCTCGAGGACCCGAAGGTGCGCGACCCGATCCTCGCCCTCGCGCGCGCCAACGGGATCGAGGCGCACGACGTCTGGACGTTCGACGCCTCCAAGCAGAGCAAGCGTGTGAGCGCGAACGTCAGCGGCTTCGCCGGCACCCAGCGCATCTCGCTCAACGACAACCTGCTCAACCGCTGCTCGCTGCCCGAGATCGAGGCCGTCATGGGGCACGAGATGGGGCACTACGTCCTGCACCACATCGAGAAGAGCCTGCTCGCGATCGGCGTGGTGATCCTCCTCGGCTTCCTCTTCGTACGCACCGGGTTCGAGCGGTTGAGACGGCGCTTCGAGACGCGTTGGCGCGTCGATGGCGTCGACGACCCGGCCGGCTTCCCGCTCTTCGTGCTCCTCTTCTCGGTGTACGGCCTGCTGACGACGCCGGTGACGAACACGATCATTCGCACGACCGAGGCCGAGGCCGACCTCTTCGGCCTCAACGCCGCGCGGCAACCGGACGGCGCTGCGCAGGCCGCGCTCAAGCTCGCCGAGTACCGCAAGCTCGACCCTGGCCCCATCGAGGAATTCGTCTTCTTCGACCACCCGAGCGGACGACATCGCATCGAGATGGCCATGCGCTGGAAGGCAGAGCACGTCGGGCCGCAAAGTCTCCCTTGAGCTAGCGAAACGCTCGCATCGAGTGCGGTCGCCGGCGCAGAATGCGGGCATGCGAATGACGGGGACGCGTGCGACGTTGGTGATGTTCTCGTGCACGCTCGTGCCGCTCGCATGTGCGACGTCCGGCAGCAGCGGAGGCTTCGGCGGCGGCGACGACGGCGGCGGCGGCGCCGCGACGGACACGTCGCAGGCGTTGGACTCGGCAACCGGGAGCTCCTCGGGCAGCTCGTCGAGCAGCGGGGGAAGCTCCGGTGGCAGCAGCGGCTCGTCGTCCTCTTCCGGCGGCGGCGTCGACAGCGGCGGCATGATGGTGGACGCCGGCGGTCCGCCCGCCGACTCGGGCGGCGGCAGCTGCTCGATCACCGCGACGAGCCCCTGCTCGTCGGGCGCAGAGTGCTGCCTCATGAACAACGCCCCCGTCTGCATGTGCGTCATCGGCACGGTCACGCAGGGAGGCACGTGCACGAGCAGCAGCTCACCCTCGGACCAGTGCGCGCCCGGCTATGTCTGCGCCGGCCCGTCGGGCGGCGCAACCAAGTGCTACGCGTGGTGCGCCACGCCGAACGGCACGTGCCCCTCCGGCACCACGTGCCAGACGCTGAGCAACGGCCCCGTCATCGGCGGCGTGACCTACGGCGCTTGCCAGTGACTCGAGCCTGGTGAGACGACTCGGCCAAGGCCCATGTCATGTCACATGACATGACATGGCCACCTAATGCACCGCCTGCGTGGCGGCCCCGAGCAAGGCGCCTCCGGCGACGAGCCACGTGGTGTTCACCTCGAACCGGATGAGTGCGACGGCGCCAGCCAGCGCGATGAGGATCGTGGGCACGTCGATGAGCGCCGTGCGCGCGAGCTGCACGGTAACGACCGCCATCAGGGCAAGGGCGGCGACGTTGACGCCGTCGAGGAACGCCGAGGCGGCCGCGGACTTGCGCACGCGCGCGACGAGAGGGCGCACCAGCGCCACGAGCACGAAGCCGGGGAGGAAGATCCCGATGGTCGCGAGGACCGCGCCCCAGGCGGCCGCGCCTACACCGGCGCGCGAGCCGACGAGGTAGCCGATGAACGTCGCCGTCGTGAACACCGGCCCGGGAGTCACCTGGCCGATGGCCACCGCGTCGAGTAGCTGCGGCTCGGTGAGCCAGTGCAGGCGATCGACGAGATCGGCGCGCAGGAACGCCAGCAACACGTAGCCGCTACCGAAGACGACCGCGCCGATCTTCAGGAACGTGAGGAAGAGCGTCAGGAGCGAGAACGACGCCGCCGAGGCGGGCACCGCAGCCGTCGCTGCGAGCAGGGGAGGGGCGATCGCTCCGGCGCGGTTCGCCCGGCCTGCCAGCTGACGGCCGAGGAGCCACACGATACCGCCGCCGACGAGCACCACGATGGCGTCGACGCCCAGCGCGAACGCCGCGCACGCCGCCGCGCCGAGCACCGCGAGCGGGATGGAACGCTTGATCGCCTTCGGCCCGAGGCGCCAGAGCGCTTGCAGGATGACGGCGATGACCACCGGCTTGATGCCGTAGAGGACGCCGGCCACCTGCGGGAGGGATCCGAAGCGGACGTAGGCCCACGCCAGCAGCGCCACCATGACCGCCGCCGGCAGGATGAAGCACGTGCCGGCGAGCACGAGCCCGGCCAGCCCGGCCTGCTCGTAGCCGAGGAAGATCGCCAGCTCCGTCGAGCTCGGCCCCGGGATCAGGTTCGACGCGCCGAGCAGATCGAGGAATCTCTCGGAGGAGACCCAGCGCCGCCGCCGGACCACCTCGTTCTCCATGATTGCGATATGCGCCGCGGGCCCGCCGAACGCCGTGAAGCCGAGGCGCAGGAAGAGCAGCGCCACGGACGACAGGCTCGGGCGGCCCTCAGGCGGCGCTCTTTCGTCCACCGATGCGCCCATCGAGTGAGAGAGGCCCGGAGCCCACGATGAAGAGGAAGACGCAGCCGAGCAGCATGCACCAGTCGGTGCGCGCCTCGTGCGCCATCGCCCAGAAGCCTTTCTCGAGGAGCATGGGGACCTTCGTCGTCGCGATCGCCACGATCATGTCGATGATCAGCGGGACCGCCGCAAGCCGCGTGATCAGCCCCACGAGGAGCAGCAGCCCGCAGACGATCTCCACGACGCCCACGAACGGCCCCATGACCTCCGGCGCCGGAATGCCAATCTTCGCGAAGCGCCCCGCCCCGAGCGCCGCCGGATAGAGGAACTTCTGGATCCCTTCCGACAGGAACACGCCGCCGACGAGCACCCTCACGAGCACCGTCGCCGCGGGCGCGCGGGCGTCCACGATCCTCTCGAACCCAGCGGTCACCCCGATCACGAACGGCGCTTGGCCTTCTTCGCGGCGGCGCTTGCCTTCCGACGCGAGGGAGCGGCCTTGCTGGCCTTCTTCGGTGCCTTCTTCGCCTTCGCCCGTGCCACCTCGCCGAGAACAGTCTCGTAGCGGGCGATATACGTGCTCGCGGGAATGCGACGGATCGCTTCGCCGACGACCTCGAGCGCCACGTTCTCGAGCTTCTTGAAGCGCACGCACGATCGGCCCATGTCGAGCTTCTTGCCCGTGCGGGCCCACGCCTCGCGGAACCAGAGAGCCTCGGCGGTCTCACCGTCCTTTCCCTCGGTGCACCCGCAGTAGACGCCCATGAGGTAGAGCGACATGTGATTCTTCTGCGAAGCGAGCGCAGCGAAGGGCAGCGGTTGCTTCGGATCGACGTGGTAGCCGCGCGGGTAGACCTTGTGCGGCACGTAGTAGCCGATCATGCCGTACTGGATGCCCTCCTCGTAGTCGCCGTCCAGGTTCTTCCGGATGACGTCGCGGACCGCGGCGATGGCGGCCCGGCGATCCTCCGGGAGAGAAGCAAGATACGAAGCGACGGTCTTTGCCCCTGTCTTCATGGCGCCGGAGCGTACGCCGGACGCGGCGATGAAGCGATGGGGGGCCCCCTTGACCTGTCTACGGCTTCACACCTCATGGTTCTGACCCGGAGGTGACACATGAAGAAGTTCGGAAAGGACGCCTGGGTCGAGATGTTTCGCGCCGTGGGCCTCGATGAGGCGACCATGGGGCGATGGCATCACGAGTTCGAGGCGAAGTGGCCAGAGGCGCACGAGAGCTTCCTCGCGTGGCTCGGCGTGGAGAAGGCCGACATCGCGCGGATTCGAAGCTCGTCGCGGAGCGCGGCACGTCGTCCGTAGGTGCGCCCGTGAACGGCTACACGGTGGGGGTGCTCGCGCGGAGCGTCGGCCTCGCGCGCAGCACCCTCCTCTATTACGACCGCATCGGGCTCCTGTCGCCGTCGCGGCGATCGGCGAGCCGCTACCGCGTGTATGGCGAGGACGCTCGCGAGCGTCTCCAGGCCATCTGCACGTATCGGCGCGTCGGCCTCGGCCTCGCCGAGATCCGTGCGCTCCTCGAGGCGCGTGGCGGGCGGACGGTCGCGATCCTCACGAGCCGCCTGGAGCACCTGAACCAGGAGATCGCTCAGCTGCGCGAGCAGCAGCGTGTCATCGTGCGGCTCCTCGAGAACCGCAAGCTCCTCGGGAAGGCGCGGGCGCTCGACAAGCGCCGCTGGGTCCAGATCCTCGCGTCGGCGGGTCTCGACGAGGCCGCGATGCAGCGCTGGCACGTGGAGTTCGAAGCTCTCGCGCCGGAGTCGCACCAGGACTTCCTCGAGTCGCTCGGCATCCCGCCGTCCGAGATCAGATCGATCCGCACCTGGTCGCGCGAGGGACGCCACGACCGACAGTGATTCGGCGTACGATCGAGGGGTGCTGGTGAGTCGTCCTGGATCGCACGCAGCAATCGGCCTGGTGCTGCTCGGCGGGCTGGCTGTGGGCGTTGCTTGCGGGAGCAGCAGCTCCGGAGGCTCGGCTTCGGGCAGCTCCTCGGGCAGCGGCTCGTCGGGAGGATCCTCCGGTTCCGGATCGAGCAGCGGCTCGACCTCCTCGTCTTCCTCTGGCTCGGGAAGCTCGAGCGGCTCCTCCTCCTCTGGTTCCTCTTCCGGTTCGTCTTCTTCCTCCGGAGGCACGGATGCGGCTCCGCCTCCGCCAGGGGGCTTTCCCGGGCAAGCCGGCAACCCCGTCGGCTACACGGCCGCCCCGGGTTATCCCGGGAAGCTCACGACGTGGACGGGCGGGTACACCATCTCCCAGAGCGGCACCGCCTCCACCCCGCTCGTCTACAGCTTTCAGGATTTCGTGCCTTCCGGGGGCGGCGGGACGTACGTCACCGGCTCGCACATCAAGTTCGTCGGCTGCCGGTTCCAGAGCAACGACGTCGAGAACTACAACGTGCAGGTCACTGGGTCGGACGTCACCTTCGAGTACTGCAGCGTGACGCCCCTCGTGTCGCTCGTGACCGCGCCGCCTCACGCCGCGTGGCCTTCCGCCGGTGCGGGCAAGCAGCTCACCGGCGACGGGACCGGTTACCAGATCGATGGCAACAGCGGCTACGAGTACGGCTTCGCCCTCAACAGCGGAGGACCGGTCACGATCGATCACTGCGATGTGTGGGCCTTCGGCAACGCCGTGACCTTCATGAACACGACGGCGCAGATGACGGTCAGCAACTCGTGGATGCACGACGCCGCCGATGCCGCGGCGCAGAAGTACCACACCGACGGTCCGGGTTACCTGAACGGCGGGACGCCGCCGCAGAACGTCTCGATCGTGAACAACACGATCGCCACCATCGGCAACACCAACGGGATCGCGCTGCAGGCGGCCACCTCGCCGTACGTGAACATCACCGTGAGCGGCAACTACATCTCGGGCTTCGGCTACTCGGTGGACATGTGCCACGAGACGACCGGCTCGACGCAGCTGACCTTCACGAACAACGTGCTCGGGACGGACCTGCCGTGGGTCTACGGGCCCATCTACGCCGATGCGACGACGCTTTTCCAGCAGCCGACGAACACCTGGAGCGGCAACAAGCTGAAGGTGGTGGCGGGGACGTCTCCCATCAGCGGTTCGTGGATGTGGACGCCTCAGGAGGACGGGCAGTACCTCTGGCCCGATACTTCGACGCACACGACGGACTTCTGAGCCGCGCCGCAATGGCACGAGCCGAGCAGGGCATCTCGTCATGCCCCCCATCCTCGTCACAGGCGCGGCGGGTCGCGTCGGCGGAGTCGGCAACACGGTGGTCGGGCTGCTCCGCAGGCGCGACCTTCCGGTTCGTGCCTTCGTGCATCACGACGACGAACGAGCGGCCTCGCTGCGCGCGATCGGCGCCGAGATCGTCGTCGGTGACCTCACCCGCGCCGAAGACGTGAGCCGCGCTCTGGATGGGGTGAAGCGCGTCTACTTCGGCCTCAGCCCCTCCCCCCAGTACCTCGATGCCACCGTCATCATGGCCGCCATGGCGCGCAACCTCGGCGAGCGCGAGGCCCTGCTCAACATGTCGCAGATGACCGTGTCGCAGATGAGCGCCACGCGCCTGACCGACTCTGCTCAGCAGCGCGAGCACTGGCTCGGCGAACAAGTGCTGAACTGGTCGGGGCTGCCCGTCGTGCACCTGCGCCCCACGGTCTTCCTCGAGAATCCGCTGTTCCTGGCGCTGGCGGCCGAGACGATCGCTGCGGACTCGACGCTACGGCTCCCGTTCGGCACCGGCCGCACCTCCCCCATCGCGGCGAGCGACGTTGCGCGCGTGGCGGCGACGATCCTCGCCGACCCGGCGCCGCACATCGGTCACGTCTACGAGCTGACGGGGCCGCGCTCCGAGGACATGTGGGAAGTGGCCGGCGAGTACTCGAGCGCCCTGGGACGCACGATCCGGTATGTCGACCTTCCCTTCGACGAATGGCGCGAGCGCGTGCTGCGTCCGATGCACATGCCCGACCACCTCGCCCAGCACATCGAAACGATGGCACGCCTGCACGCCGAAAACCGATACGACCGGCAGACGCGCGACGTCGAGGCAATCACCGGGCAACCCGCGGAGTCGGTGCGCGACTTCGTCGCCGAGCACGCGGAGCTGTTCGCCCGGCCCGCCGAAGCCGCAGCCCACGTCTGAGGCGCGTCACTGGGCCGCGAGCGCCCGGGTAGCCACCCTGGCGAACACCGGCGCTGCGATCGTGCCTCCGCTCAGGTCGTCGCCCTTTGCCTGATCGACGCCCACGAGGATCACGAAGCGCGTCGCGGTCGAGGGCACGAGGCCGACGAAGGTCGAGTAGTACGCCTCGTCGCCGCCCGGAAGGTCCCACACGCCGGTTCCGGTCTTGCCGGCGACGCGGACGCCCTCGACCCGCGCGAGCGCGCCCGTGGATCGTCGGGCGTACACGACGCTTTCGAGCGTCTGGACGACCTCGCGCGCCGTGTCGGCCTTCATCAGGCGCTCACGAGGCGCGGGATCGCTGCGGTGCGTGCGCGTCGGAGTGACGTACTCGCCGCCGTTGGCCAGCGCGGCGTACGCGGCCGCGATGTGGAGCGGGCTGGCCGTCATGCCCTCGCCGAGCGCGACGAGGCCGCCCGCGAAAGAGTGGTCCTCGATCCGCTCGGGG
>Ga0335069_10005217_pt1 | contig 19137 bp, 19 predicted proteins | sample Lox_Sample_11_FD_206714 | JGI IMG/M metagenome (GOLD analysis project Ga0335069, IMG submission 206714) | Soil microbial communities from Loxahatchee National Wildlife Refuge, Florida, United States - Lox_Sample_1.1 | ecosystem: Environmental > Terrestrial > Soil > Wetlands | place: USA... | reverse complement strand
CTGCTAACCCCGATGATGGCGCTGGTTATTGATGCGATTATGCCAGCAGCAATGATGAGACTTATCACATCCCTGGAGCGCTTCAAGGTCAGGTCAAAATTAACTTTCTGTAATTTCAATAAATAGGCGCCGAGAAGCGGACTGGTTACGTCTGCAGTCATGTTTCCCAATACCGCTACCATGGGTTGATGTAACGATATGCAAAAAACCAGCGAGGCCAGTGTGATTGCCAATACCATCCGATACCCATATAGCAACAAGGCCGCGAGAGCAACGCCAGACGGCGGCCAAAGAGCTGTAATGATTTCGCGATACCCTAGGCTAAGTCCTAACCAGGCGCCAGCGAGATACAGCACGAACACGATGATTGAGATAACCACGTCCCGTCTCATTGGAATCCTCATATAGCTCTATTATAAAATATATTCTATGACTATGCAGTCTACAGAGGCGGAAGCGAAATTCACTTACAGATAAATCGTAAAGACAGTCCCGTGTCCCAATGTTGAAGCGACGGAAATCTTGCCGCCATGCAGCCTGACGATTTTTTTGACCCAATACAGTCCAAGGCCTGTTCCACCTCTTGCGTGTGTAAGCTCATTCTCAATTCTGGAGAACTTTTTAAAAAGTTTGCATAAATCTTTTTTGGCAATACCGCAACCACTATCCCGTACCTCAATAGCCAATACATCATGATTTTTGGCATACAGCCCGACCGTAATTTCCTTGTTCGGCGGCGAGTATTTACTTGCGTTATCGATCAGGTTTTCTATTGCCATCAACATTTTATTTTGGTCGACTTTGGCAATGTGGGATTCAGGATTATGAACGAAGTTGATAGTTTGTCCCCTTTTGGCAATTGTTGGTTTGCAGTGACGGATGGCTCCAGCTATTAATGTGTCCATGTTGGTGTCGACCTTGTTCAGTATGACGCTGTCCGTGTCTACCTGCGCGACTCCCAGGATGTCCTCAATAATGTTTATTTGCCGTTCGTTGAATTCATTGGCTGAGTCAACCCTCTTTAATTGAGTGGCGGATAGGTTGCCGAAAAAGCCGTCACGCAGCATACTCAAGTTGATTTTAATACCAGTGGCAGGGGTCCTCAGCTGGTGTGATGCGACTGCAATAAACTCGTCTTTTGCGCGGTTTAACCGTTTAAGTTGGTTCCGTTCTCTGTTTAGCTCAAAAGTTTTTTTCAATAATACCCGCTGTGCCTGATCTCTTTCGGCGATGGTTGCGGCGATTAACATGTAGGAAATCGAGATAACTGCCATGAATATTTGTATCAATAATAGCGAAACACTTAATTCCCTAGCGGGTTGATGTCGCAGAGCCGTACACAAAATAGCGATGGTTGAAACGAGAGCGATAGCGGTAACATTACCACGCTGACCGCAATAGATAGCGATTAAGGCGAGCAGCGGAGTAAGTGTAAACTTGAATAGGCTAAGCCCACCGTACGGCGCTATCGTGTAAAACACGAAGAAGCTCATTATGATTAACATCGTGAAAGTGAGGGTTGGAAAAATCTGCACACTCATTTTATTAAATCGAACACCTGCCCTTAGGTATTTGGTCCATACTAAAATGAGCGGTGTCACCACCAGAATGCCTAGACTATCACCTATAAGCCATGTGCCCAACGACCTGAAAAACATATTCCCGTTGATCATACCGCATAGCTTCAGGCTGGTAACTCCGATCATAGCGCTTATAGTTACGCTTAACGCTGCTCCGTAAAATACGAAACGCAGTACGTCTCTTACCCGATTGAGCGAGCTGTCAAAGCCAGTCTTTTTTAGCAAATAGCTACCGAGAATCGTTTCGAAAACAGCTCCGATCGCGATAAAAATAGACGCAAGAATAGAAGTGCCTAGCGACATCTCATATAGAAGGACCCCTGCCATTATTCCGGGCCACAGGTTGTACCCATAAAGCTGTACTGCCGCAAGGGCAATTCCTGCAGCCGGCCAAATGATAGTTACGACACCTATTGTCGATCCAAGTATTTGTCCTAACTTGGCGGTAACGAAATAAGTGGCTGTTAACACTAACACACGCCGTAAATATGTAGAATATTTACTAATCATTCTTTTTATTATATAAAGCACTAATTGTTGGCGCAACGAGACGCCGGAAGCGTATCATTTGAGACTGGTTCACGTTTTAGCTGGATGCGTTCGACCAGCAGTACCTCGTTTTGCTGGATCATGATAAAACACCGCAAGATGGCTGAGCATATCGGTCTAGTACGAAAAATAGGTATTCACTGTAGCGTGAATACCTATTTGACTTTCGTTCGAATCTCTTATGGCTGGGGAGACGGTTCCTTAATATAACTTTTTACGGGGGTGAACTTGAAGATGACGAAAGTGAAATCGAAGCTCTTCTTAATGATACGCAGGACTACGATGATTAATCCTTTACTCGCCTCACCGGTTTTCAATTTTCTAAGCTTTGAACTCCCAGCGGACGTACTTGGATCTTTGAAATGAAAAGGCCGCCGAAGCTATTCGGATTGCTCCGGCGGCCTTCGGCGGCTAGGGTTGGCCACTATGACTTATGCAGACTTCGTATCTTCATTATTGTGACCATTGTGGATGTGCGTCCGCATACCTACATGCCATGTTCCACAAAAATTGCAATGGTAGGGAGATACGTTTATAAGCGGCGCATGAGCTTCTCGTGCTTCCTGCGCAGAACCGTGACAGGCTTCGCCGGCAGCTTCACAAAAATCGTATAGATGTAACCGAGACATGACACCATCTTTCTGTGAGAGATACATGTACGTAGTTGCGAATAGCAACTCACGAACCACCGGGGTATTGTACATTATTTTTTATGTTTTTGTCAATAGCTGAAAAACCGATATCTATACTAAGCCCAATCCCTCCGACACTTTCGTTAAGTAAAATGGAGGGATGTGTATGAAGAAAAAACTAACAAGACAACAGGTGCTGGTGTACAGGCGGAGAGTACAAGAGATCTTGTCCCCGTTGTTTCATGGAGACGGCACGGCCAGGGATGTGATAAAAAGCTGGATTATACCGATATCAACAACAAGAAAGTATACTCCACTAGACGCGTTCCCGGACATGCGATTTTTCCTGGATCAGAAATCTGACAGGGCTTTCGTGCCTGTTGCCCACGCCATTAAGGATATTAAAGTCTATGACAGGGTCTCTATCGACGGCGACCGTTGGGATCGGACACTTGCAGCCTACAGGGAAATGTTCAAGCGCCGACGCAGCGATGTAACACTGACCATCGGACCGTTTGGGCTAGCCGCGCTTTAAGCTGAAACTAAAAATGCTCGGTTATAAAATCTTAAAAATGCAACGAGCAATTCGTTGCATCCGGTGTCTTCTCAGCATTGGCATCATGTATGCGTTTGTTTCCCTTTGGGAAATGAACGCAACACTTGCCTATGTCGTCCAAACCGTTATAGCTGTAACTGTTAATTTCGCCTTGGACTGGCGTTATACTTGGGGTGATCGTCGGGTTGGTTTTTGGCGAAGCATGTATCGCTTCAGTGTGTTGCGTTTCGTGATGATTGTACTGAATTCGGTACTGTTTACGTTGCTGATCGATTGAGGTATCCACTATCAGGTAGTGAACGTCAGCCTAATGATAGTGTTCACGATCATTAACTACTCCGTTCCGCACGCATGGCTGTTCGGGCTTCTCGGTTAAGACTGCACATTATGGGATAACTCGGTGCGAATTTTTTAATTAGAAGAAAACCTCGTCGCTTTTATACCCCTTGTTATGAAAAACGCCGTTCTTTTGAACATATTCGAGGTTAGTAAAAATTCGGAAAATAAAAAGTGGTTGGCGCTCTGATGTGAGCGCCAACCACTTGGACCAGTTTATCGGGCTGGTTACCTCTGGTGGGCCGGTTCGGTACTGTCTGCGACATATACCTTGCAGGCGTTGGGTTGTGGATCCAGGGCATCGATCTCGTCGCTGTGAATGATTCTGCGCTCATCCAGACGGTTGATGATCGCCTGACGAAACGCCCGGTTTTCCTCCAGCACCTTCCTGGCAAGCCGACTGCCGCGTTCCAACAATTTCTCTACCTTGGCGCTGATCTCTGCCGCCCGTGGGTGTTCCTCCCATCGGTTGACATTGATTCTTGCCTGGAACCCTTCGATGATGCCCCATTCGCAAATCGCCGTCAGCACGACATTTGATGCGCTGTCAAGGTCACCTTGCGCTCCGGAACTGGCTTCGCCATAGTGCATGATTTCGGATTCACGGCCACCCATCATCAATGCGACAGTCCATAATAGGCTATCCAGCGTATGCGCCATCCGCTCAACCGGCGGTGCCCATGTGCTGCCACCGGTCGCACTGATTGGCACGTCGGTCACCACTGCGAGTTGATGATACTCGGAACGCTGTGCTACCACGGCGTGCCCGGCTTCGTGTATGTCCGATAGTGCGCGATCTTCCGTAGTGACGGCCGCACTCCAACGCAGAGTACCCATCGCGATTTCCATCGCCGCTTGTTCGATGTCGTGGGTCTGGATCATCCCGCCCGGACGCCGCCTTCTGCGAGCGACGAGCGCTGCTTTCGACGGCACAGCGGCAACCTGAGCACCGGACATGCCGAATGTCAGGCCCGCTACTGCACCTAGGCTAGCGTTGGGATTTAGCGCTAGATTGGCGCAGTTTCGTTCCAGCAACACCTTGCGGGCGGCCAAATCCGGGTTCGGCACGGCAATGTGCAAACCTAACCGGTCGGGCCGCTTGATCGCGTCGTCCAACGAATCGAATCTGTTGGTCGCACCGATTAGGATGGCTAGCGGAAAGTGTTCGAAAAAGAGCGGGATTTGATGCAATAACTGCGTCAGAGACTTGTTACTGTCGTCATCTGCAGCTTGATAGCCGTCCCTGCGCTTGCCCGCGATTCCGTCTAGCTCGTCGATGAATACGACGCAAGGCTCATTGGTTTTTTGCTTCTTTTTTATGTTGTCGAAGAAGCCGATAATCCGCTGCGTCGTGCCGCCAACCCACTGCGATGTCAAGTCGGAACCGGACAAATGATGGAATGGAACCCCCGCTTCGCCAGCGGTCGCTTTTGCCAGCAGCGTCTTACCCGTACCTGTCGGTCCATGAAAGATTACGCCGCGTTCCATTTTGATACCGGCATATTCTTCCGGATGAAGCATATAGTCCACCAGATCTCTGGCTTCGTCGATGGCTTCGTCGGCGCCGTAGACATTGAAAAAACGCTCTTTCGGCCGCTCCGCCTGGTAGTCGGCCTCACCCATCATCAGGCTGGGCATGTTGGGCATGCCGCGAGAAAGTTGCTTTCTGCCGAAATAAATCACAATTCCAGTCACGGCTAGCACAATGACAATTGTCGGGACCATCCTGAGGCTCGCGTGTTCTGCCTCCAACAATGTGCGATCCATCTCTGCCTTGTCAGGCTCGAGGAACCAACGAAGCCATACTGCAGCAACAATGATCATCATCCCAGCTACTAGGCAGAGCATGGGAACTCTGCAGTTTTTGATAAAGCCCCAGGCTTTATCCACTGTAACCACCACCTTTCAATGTAAAGAACTCCTTTGAGCGATGTGCTCATTTGGTTTGAGGTATTATAATTCATTATTGCTAGACCTCCAACTGTGTGACGTTAGCACGCGTAGTCTTGGCTGACTGGCGAGGGGTCGGCGTTCGTATCGGCGTGAACACCCGTAACCCCGACGAGCATGATTACGAATTCGAAGAGCGGGCAACCCTACTAGTTCAGATGATGTAGGAAATGGGCATGAAGGTACTATTATATACCGTCAAACTCTATCGTAAGCTTGTCGTTATGACGGAACCTTCTTTCGCAAAATAATAGCTGCGAATTAATGTGACGAACGGTCTCGCGTTAGTTAGTAACCCAGATGCTGCATTTTAGGAACAATAGTGAGTTGTATTGCCGAGCGGTACATGGCCGGAGTGCCCGAAGATTATGCCCGCGCCCGCACCGATAATTTCGTGCGCCCATGTTCGATATTCATGTTCGATTTCGTAGCCGAAATTAGACCCCTCAATTCGGCGAGGTGATCAGGATGTCGCACTTGGTTTTTGCGCGATGTTCCTCGATAAAATTTGACGATCGAAATCCGGCTCAATCGGCACATGATATATTCCTGGGCGATCTTTTCCGGCTGCCCACTCCGGCATGCCATCGGTGTATGACAATATTCCGACGCGAATATTTCCGACTTTTACTACCACGGGTCGGATTGCCTCCGCAAGCGTGGCACCGGCACCAACGTGGCGAATATGCGCCTTATTCAGAACAACAGCATTTCCGCGAATGCATCGCAGCCAAAATCAAGCGAGTGGCTATTGGCAACTATCTCCACGTCGATTCCAGGGCAGATTAGCGAATCGATGTTCTTCGCGTGGCTGCGAAAATGGAAAACTTTCGGAGTTTCGATCCAAGGACTCCCAGAATCAGCGATCACGCATTCCAGATTACATAAGGCCAAGTCGCACTGTTGGATGAGATTTTTTGTATCGCCGCGCGATATAGTTCATGGTTTTGCTTCTTGCAAGTATTCCTTAAACCAGTCGGAAGCCAGTTTGGCCACGCGCATCAGCGCGCCCGGCTCTTCAAACAAATGCGTCGCTTTGGGAATGACAACAATTTCCTTTTTGCACTTCAGTTTCATAAATACTTCCTCGTTCGCCTCGCGCACGCCGTAATCTTCCTGCCCGACAATGAGGAGGGTTGGAGCTTGTAACGACTCGACGACGTCATGGGCAAGGTCAACTCTGCCTCCGCGCGAAACGAGTGCCTTTACGTTATTTTTTTCTTCGACCGCTGAGAACATGGCCGCAGCCGCTCCGGTACTGGCGCCAAAATAGCCGATTGGCAGCTGTTTTGTCTGTTCAAATTTCCTGATCCAGTCCGTAATCGCAATTAAATGTTCGGTCAGCAGGCCGATATCGAACCGGCGTTCGTAATCCGCATCTTCCTCTTCGGACAGCAGGTCAAAGAGAAGTGTCGCAAGCGGTGCGTTATGCAGATGCCTAGCAACGGATTTGTTGCGCGGGCTGTGCCGACTGCTGCCGCTGCCATGAGCAAAGATGACTAGCCCGAGTGCGTCTGCCGGAATGACAAGCTCTCCCTCAAGCTCCAGGCTGTTGATTTGTATCCGCACGATCGTCGTACTCATGACTACTCCTTTCCTCTTAGCGATTCAATTACTGCTGGCATGAGCGGCGCCAGCGGTATCAACTTGACGTGGACGCTATATTCGCTTTCCTCGACAGCTTCCGGCGTGCTATCGCCGACCATGCATGACGTAACGCCATGTTCAAAGATTCGCTTCCAATCATGGTCTGTAAAAAGTCCGTGCGTCACTGCGACGGCGATTTCTTCGACGCCCCGGCTTCGCAGTTCCTTGCAAGCAGAGACGAGTGTCTTGCCGGTATCCAAAATATCGTCAACGATAACGGCCCTTGATCCAACTTCGCCGATCAGTTCAAGATGAACGACCTCGTTGGCGCGCTTCTTGACGAAGTGCGCCGGCGGCATGTTCTGAGACAATGCATCCGACAGATCTTTTGCCCGGCACATTGCCCCTTCGTCCGGCGCAACGACTGTAAATTTCTCCCAGCCAAGTTGACGAATTTCACCAGCAAATATGTCTGCGGGGGACAGCGATATAAGAGGTGGGCTGAAAAATTCCTTTTCGAGTTCGCTGTGCGTATCGACGGTAACGGTTTTATCGATGCCCGATGCGGCTATCCACGAACCAAGTAGTTGGATACCCCGACTTTCGCCTGGTTGGAATTTGTCCTGCCTGCCATAGCCGAGATACGGCAGGAAGGCGAAAACCGCTCTGGCACCAGCATGTTTCAAGGCATCGGCAAGCATGCATAAGCTCATAAGCTGCTTGTCCGGCGGCGCGAGAGAGCCGACAATCAGGCAGTCCATGCCGTCGACTTTCGTTGCTACACGGACATGCAATTCATGATTTGAAAATCGTTCAATTTCCGATCTTCCCAACTCTACATCGCTAGACTCTCCTAGTGGGTCCGTGAAGCGTTTATAAAAATCAGAAATGCGAAAGAGAATCATCGCTTCGATCCTCCGCCTACGATAGCCCAGGCTTTTTTGCGGATATCCTGCAGGTTAATATCTTCTGTGCTACCCGCTATCATATCCGCAAGCAAATGCGGATACGTATTGACCGTGCGGTAAATCGCAAGTTCATAACCGACGCCGGCCAGTATTAAAGGATGTTGGTGTTTGTACAGGTACGAGTGAATCTGCTTGTCGACTCGGCGGAAAAATTCTTTTAGCATCTTTTTATCAATGCTGCGGATGTCGTATTGTTCATGGAAGCCCTCCGAACCTTTGCCATGTGAAGCCGAAGCAATAGTGTGGGTTTGGCGCGACTGGGGATATTCGTCGACACGAAGCGAATTGACCATATCATTAGGAAAATTTTTGAGATTGACCGGGCGAATAGTATCGCGGTCTCCCTCATAGAGCTGCACGTTTCGATGGCCAAGCGCCAAAACGAAGTACCCTTTATTTGTATTCGCCTCTTGTTTGGTTGGAAAACTAGCCACGATCAAAGCTCCCTAATCCTGCGGGCTTAAAAAGTTTTCTTTCGGTTGTTCACGCTCTTCGCATATCAGTAAAGCCAGTTCCGCGGCGCGGGTATAAAAATTTGAGCGGCTTTCAAATGTGCCCCGCTTCCTGTCAATGAACAGGTTGATAAAATCAATAACGTTCTTCCCGTATCCCAAATCTTTGGCATTTTTCGCGAGTTCTTCCGGTGAAACGGGATATGACTTCACGGATCCGGCGATCCGGCACAGGTCGTGAAGCTCCGGTAGTTTCTCGTTAAAGACCATAGCTGCCCTCCTTTAGCATTGCCCGCACCTCGTCGTCATCGACCTGGTTGAACTCCTGGTAATGGCTGCCGACTGCACCCAGAAAGTGATCCGGATTATCGAGAACGATAATTTCGTCGGCCAACTTACTCAGTGCCGATACGCTTTCGCGCGAGGCGACGGGAACCGCCACAATGACGCGCTTCGGTTCGTCGCCCAGCACATATTTCACGGCGGCCTCCATGGTAAGGCCAGTCGCAATGCCGTCGTCGACAATTATGATGGTCTTGTCCTCGATTTCGGGCTGTGCAATGTCGGTATTGAAATACGTTTCCCGTCGTTCTTTAATGACACGGCGAGCACTTTGTTCGGCTTTTTTCAGCCACTTCTTATCTATAGCGGCGACTTCGCTTTCATTATAAATAGGTGCTTCGTCTTCGGCTACCGCACCGATGGCATATTCTGCGTATGATGGGTGGCCGATCTTTTTGACCAGTATCAGTCCGAGCGGTACATGTAGCACCTTTGCAACTTCCAGCCCTAAAACGACTCCGCCACGGGGCAGCGCCATCACGACCGTATCTGGACTCTCAAAGCGTCGGAGTTCAACCGCGAGCTTTTTACCGGCATCCTGGCGGCTGGTATAGTGGTGCTGCTGACCGGTTTTGACATTGCCTGGCACGAACTGCTTCACGGAATACCTCCTTCTGTGAGCTTGTCCGCTTTCTTTCGTAACCTGATTACGGCCAGGCCCTTATTTGATTGAAACCACTTTGCCTTCTTTTTTAGCTTTCGCCATCGGCATCGTGATTTTTAGCACGCCATCCTTGAAGCTAGCGTCGGCCTTGTCCGCATTGACGCCCTCCGGCAGTCCGACACGGCGGAAATACCGCCTACTGCTTTCACGGAAATAGTACCGGCGCTTGCCTTCTTTTTCCTCTTTTTCTTCGTGTTCTGCTGATACTTCCAGCATGCCTTCGTCGGTTGTTATTTTAATTTCGTCTTTTTTGAAATTGGGCAGGCTGACCTCGGCGACAAGGTTGCTATCTTCTTCGTATAAGTCTATTGCGGTATTAGCAAATGACGGCAGAAGATCCCAGCCGTTTTCCCATAGTTTATCCATGTCACAACCCATTCTTTGCAGTTCATGCCATGGTTTGTATCTAGCGAGTTGCATGAGTTCCTCCCTTCGCTGTTATTTTCCTCTAATCCTTTTCTGCTGTGTGCAGTGTTTCTTACACTTTTTATTATGATTTATAAACATTAATAAAGTCTGCGATAAAGATCACTGCAAATATGAAACAATTTACATCCTATTTATACTTATCCGACACCCAATGCACATTAAACAGGGCGAAAAGATGTAACTAAACTTTTTCAATCTGTTTTTTCGTGTATCGTATGCCGTGAGGATGATGAATACGCCGAGAGTAATGTACGATATGACGCAACTGACAACGTCATTTTTTAGGAGCAAATTTATAAGTGATGCGACTATTATTCCAATAAGGGCCATAGATCCCATGCTCTCAATCGAAGACAAATCACGGTTAGTCGTTTTGCCATATACGGCCATAATTCCAAAGACTAAGGCGGCAACGAAAAACGCGGCGCCATATGACATTCGCGAAATGTTAGCGCTCAAAATGACTACCAGAATCAATTTCAGAGCGATAAGAATAAGCGTCATGAACGGATTCGCCCCTAACTAATTTACCAGAGAAGCATTACTAGAATCCATCACTGATGATGCGCCCGTGAATCCCAGTCCAAAAAACATTATTCCGAATGATTGGCTGAATATATCCGCATGTGTACCGGCGCCATCGTACCCTGCATTCGTGGATATTCGAAGTTTGCCATTTTACCTTACATTGCAAGGGCTTCCTTGGTGAGCTGCCTTGCCTTTTTCAGTTTTTCATTACGAATTTTTTGATTCTCTTTGATATGTGCGATTTGCTTTTCGTACTTAACACGCCTCTCCTTGCTGGCTTTCTTCATCTTTTCTTGCAGTGTTTTTACTTTTGCTTTCGTCTCGTCGTTGGCGTGTTCCAAGTTTGAATCGATCGTTTCCGAAATTGTCCGAACACGGTTTTTGATAGATTCGAGAGTTTGTTTCGCAGCCGCTTTTGCTTCACCGGTATCTTTCTTAAGTTCATTATGGATTTCACGGGCTTCCTCATCCAGCACTGCTGACTCTTGTGCTAGTTGATCTTCAATTACGTCTTTTCTGGCTCGTCTGAAAACATTACCGCCCAGCTGCTTGGCTGCCTCATTTACAGGAACAACCCAATCTTCGTCAGCTTCTGCCAGTACGACGGTTTTGCCAGGCACAAGCAGCTCGGAAATCTCATCCAAAAAATCCAGACTTACTCCTGAGTGCCACATGTCGGCCAATAGCCCGGTCATACCACCGATCGACATGCCAGCTACTGCACCGGTAGGTCCTCCAAGCAGTCCTATTAAGGAGCCGGACAACATTCCAATGGTAGTGCCGACAGGACCTTCATCAGCTTCTTTTAGAAGCTCAACGTCACCTTTATTATCTTTGGTGAGGATGGCTGTTGCGTAAAGTGTAATATCGCCATTACTGTCCAACGCATTTAATGCATCTAATCCCTTGTGGGCATCTTCTTGGCTATTAAAAGCCAACACTAACATTTTATTCATAATCGTTTACCTCTTTTACCATTCTTTCCTTAACAACTTTATCCACATGCTTTATAGAAGACTATAAAGCTTCAGACATATGTTGACAGTAAAAATTCCCATATCAACTGGTTATTTTTTCTTAATGCAATGAAAGCAAAAGAACCGGTTCCAAGAACCGGTTCTTTTGCTTAACTCAAGTATTCTCTACTTGGCTGATGCGGTAGCGGAATGAGGGACCTGGGTCACCTTTTCTGCTGTCGCATCTGGCTGGGATGGAGGGATTCGAACCCCCGAATGCCAGGACCAAAACCTGGTGCCTTACCACTTGGCGACATCCCAATACGTCATATTCGTCCTTTTCCATCGCAGAGGTTTCTGGAGTGGTTTTGGTCCAAGACCTGATAATTATCTTCTTGTTTTTTGCCGTTTGCAAAAACTGCGGGGCTGGTGCTTTACCAATTGGCGATATCCCACTGTCGATAACGGTCTAATTGTACAACAAAACGAGTATTATCGCTACTGTTTTGGCGTGACTGCGTGCCACCATTTCCGGCCCATGTCTTCGGCCAGGCGGCGTGCTGCGGGCTGAATGTCGATGGGCGCAAAGCTGTTTTTGGTGGTGGATTCACGTCGGCAAGTGACGGCCTCCTTGGCCGTTTCGATATAAGCGGGTTGCGGGAACTCCTTGCCCAAACGTCGTTTCGCCCACTCCAGCACCTCTTGTTCGACATCATTGATGTGCATGGCAAAGTCCGCGGCAGCTTGATCTGCCACTTTGTCAGTCAGCTTGACGGCGACTTCTTTCGGAGTCACGGTCAGATGACTCAGTACGTAATTGGCGGCAAGTCCCTGAAATCGTCTGCCGAATACATCACGGAGCAGATCGTCGGCTTCCTTGGGAAACGCATCCGAGAGCATGTCCAGAGCCAATCGGTTAATAATTTTTGCGTCTCATCGTCTAACTTGACTTCTCTGTCATTTCCGTCGATGGGCGTAATCGCTCGCCCTCGCTGCTCCGGGGCCATGTTGCCGTGTTGATGGCTCAAAAGAGTGATTGTTGGTATTCGCCGAGCTTGATTAAGATCATATCCGACAGCATGCAGAACCGATATTCCGGTACAAAGTCCGGATAGGTGTTTTGTCTCCTGTCATCCCCACTTGTCAAATTCGCCCATGCTACCCTTTTATCCTAAAGTGATACAACTATAATCCTCAGGAGCGTGATTGACAATAGGCATAAGAATAGCCCCGCATTATGCGGGGCTATTCAGGGGGGTAGTTTTTACGTTACAGCTAAGATATGCGAATTAATTGAAGTTTGTTCTTGCTCCCGTCGGAACCCCAATGGATGGTGTCCGAAATGGACTTTCCAAGCAAGTTTTGGCCAAGCGGGCTTTTAGCACTGATGCGACCGTCGCTAGGATCTGCTTCGACGCTATCTACGATGGTGTAGATAAACTTTCGGCCGCTGGCGTTGATTAACTCAACTACTGAGCCAATATCAACATGTCGGGAGTCGCCCCTGCGTGGATATGGCCTAGCGCTAGACAAAAGGGTCTGCTTTTCAGTCAGTTCCTGCTCGATTGAGTCGAGCGTTGCGAGCTTTTCAATGCGGGCCAGTCGTTCGTCGTGTCCATCTGTCTTGTCCTGTTCGTGCAGTTCGATAATTGTCTGTCGTCGATCTCGCTCTAGCTGGCTAATGTCTTTCTTTAGCTCCTTCATACCCTTTTTGCTTAAATATGTTGTTTTGCTGATATTCATGATGCCTCCTTTTTTGCCTCCTTTTGGCTCTCCTTTCAGGTTTCATGTCCGGCGAAGCGCGCCGGTTATGTCCCCAGTATGCCGAAGTATTCTGAAAATACAGTGAATTATTTCACTATATTTATCTTTTTTTTGCAAGCAAATTTTCGTCTCGAAGTTGATAGGTGTGGTCAGTATTGCCAGTAATTTCCAAATCGTTTGTAGCTACAATTATCATATTGTTGTGAATTCGTAAAAGGATGTGTAGTAATTTAAATATCGTCTTATCAAAACTACAGGCTTTTCGATCATATGACTACGGGGTAATAGTGATACGTGAGGCTGTTGTACTGCCGTTCGAGCTATTTGGCATACCGCCGACAGTTACGTTTTTGCCGACAGCAAGGTCATTTGCTGAAGCAGATGTCTGATTATTTACTGGAGTGGAGGAGTTATAGTAGACGATGTGAGTGCTGCCATCTGAGCTTTTGACCGTGATACTCGTGTCGTCTTTGCTGATAATTGTACCAGTTACTCCGCCGCGGCCAGTAAACCCGGCACCGCCGCTACCGTTACGAAAAGCTTGGCGTTGCGCCGGGCTTAAGCTCGCGAAGTTGCCGCCGGGATTGGTAGGGATTTGTGATTTTTGATATTGTTCGCCGCCGAAAAACCCGGCCCCGCCCGCAATGGCAATCGCCCCCGCTAGAATGCCGAACTGCACGCCGATTGATAAATGTCTTTTCTCTGTACCTGCCATGATGTTACTCCTTGCAATTATTCTTACTTATTCATACTTCAGCGCTTCGATTGGTTTTAACCGGCTGGCGCGACCGGCGGGATAGTACCCGAACACGACACCGATTACCGTAGAAACGCCGAAAGCTAACACTACTGACCACCAAGTTACGTCTGCCGACATTGCGCCTGTACTGGTGGCAATCCAGGCAATACCGAGCCCGCAGATGATTCCAACCACTCCTCCGAACGCCGTGAGGATCACGGCTTCGCTCAAGAATTGCGCTCTAATTGACGATTGCTTTGCGCCAACAGATTTTCGCAGTCCTATTTCTCGCGTACGCTCCGTCACTGTTGTTAGCATCATGTTCATAATTCCGATGCCACCGACAAGCAACGAAATTCCGGCGATCGAACCGAGCAGCAGCGTCAGAGTCTGTGTGGTCGTTGAGAGGCTGGCGCTGATTTGCGCCTGATTGACTACTTGGAAATCTGCACTCGAAATATCGGTGAGATTGTGTAGCTGCAGCATCTCTTGTGTGACCTCATTCTGTGCCGCATTCATGACATCGGCGCTATTTGCCTCTATGCTGATGCTGGTCAGGGACGCTTGAGGGCCGGCCAGATATCTTTGCGCCGCAGTCAGTGGAATGTATATCCCGTCGTCAGGATTACCGACACCTGAGCTGCCCTTGGCGGTTGCCACGCCGATGACCTTGAATTGTACGCTGTTGATGCGAATCATTTTGCCGACCGCCGGGGCATCGCTGCCGAATAGGTTATCACGTGTCGTTGGACCGAGCACGGCGACAGCGCTACCCGCCGTTATATCTTGATCAGTGAATGTTGCGCCATCGGCTATGGTAACATTACGTATGTCAAAATATGTAGGCTGTGTTCCCGTTACCGTCGTGTTAGTGTTCATCGCGCCGGCTACGACTTGATAGCGTTTGGCGATATCGGCCGAAATGGCTTTTGCATCTTGCACGGATTTTTTAAGCGCCGTGGCGTCGGACAGCGTTAGCGTCACCGCGCTGCCGCTACCGCCATTAACCGGACCGGCGGTAGTCGAGCTGGCAGGTGTCACGACGATGAGGTTCGAGCCAAGTGCTGAAATCGAGTTTGTGATTGCTGCCGTCGCACCCTGGCCGACGCCTACCATCACGATTACCGAAGCGATGCCAATAACAATACCGAGCAAAGTTAGTCCGGACCTGGCTTTGTTACTCATGAGTGAACCGAGCGATTCGCTGAACAGATCACTCAGTTTCATAGAGCTACCTTCTTCTGTGCGATTTTGCGTTTACTATCTTCGACGATCCTACCATCCTGAATTCGGATTATGTGGTTGGCGCGATTTGCTACTGCCTGATCATGCGTGATCAGTACGATCGTCCGTCCTTGCGCATTCAGCTTCTCGAATGTTTCAAGTACGATTGCACCGGTCTTTTGGTCAAGGTTACCCGTCGGCTCATCGGCAAGTATGAGCGACGGATCGTTAATTAGCGCTCGGGCAATAGCTACTCGCTGCATTTGACCACCAGAAATCTGGTTCGACTTGTTCATGAATTTTTCTTTGGGAATGTCGACGTGGAGCAGCGCTTCACTTGCTAGCTTTTCGCGTTCGACAGGATCTACTTTTTGGTAAAGCAGCGGTAAAGTTACATTGCGCAGCACTGTTGTGCGCGGTAACAGGTTGAATGCCTGGAATACAAACCCGATTTGGCGGCCGCGGATATCGGCTAACTCGTCATCGTCAAGCTCAGCAACATTTTTTTTATTTAGTTGGTATGATCCCGATGTCGGCGTATCCAGGGCACCAAGGATATGCATAAGCGTCGATTTACCAGAGCCGCTGGGTCCGATGATGGCGGCGAATTCGCCCTTTTCGATTTGGAAGCTTACGCCATGGAGTATTGTGACAGCATTCTCGTCGGTACCGTACGTCTTTACCAGATCCTTGCATTCAATCAGTGCCATGTTAACCTCCTCGCACTCCCGCACCCGATGATCCGCCTCGGCCCGAGCCGCCGCCGAAACCGCCGCTGAAACCGCCGCCACCCTGGAGAGCGCGCAGGGACAATGCGCTGCTGCTACCGGTCGTGGTCGCTGTTGACGTTTTGGTTATAGTGCTGGTGATGATACTCTGTCCATCGCTCAGACCACTTTGAATTACCGTATCGCTATCGTTAGCGTCACCGACAGTTACATCTATGTTACTAGGCTTGTTCGTCTTTGCGTTGAGAGTCTGTACATAATTCGAACCATCAGTGTTTGTCTTGATTGCTGAATTAGGTACATAGATCACGTTGTTCTCGACATTTGTTGTGATGACACCCGAAATTGTCATGCCTGGCTTGACGCGTGCGTCTATACTGTCCAGCTTAATGGTCGTTGTATATGTTACGACACCAGAACTGTTGGTACCGACATTATCGATTGCAGTCACTTCTCCGGTTTGCGTCAAGCCGGTGATCGCGTCGAATGTCAAGCTGACTTTTTGGCCAACTTTTACTTTTGGCGCATCAACCTCATTGACACTGAGCGATGCCTGTAAAGTACTCATGTCCTGGATAGAAATTGCTGTGTTCGAATTTGAGCTGGAGCTCGAGGATGATGAAGAACTGCTCGACGATATCCCGCCGCCGTTAACCGTATCGCCAACATTAATATTCAGAGTGGTGATTGTTCCGTTCATTGGTGCAGTTACAACACGGTTCGCCGCTTGTCTGAGCTGATACTGGTAACTGTTCCAAGCGTTCGTCTCACTCTGCTTGGCGTCTGTGACGCCCATTTGTGCTGTTACGACCTGTTGGTTTGCTATGTCAATGCTGGCTTGCGTTGACTTAGGGTCTGCTGATACGGTCGTTACATTATTCTGTGCTTGCATCAACGAAACATTGGCCTGCTGGACCGCTTGTTTGCTTTGCAGGTACGACGAATATGACTGTGCTGCCGTCAAATCAAGTTGGTCGTTCTTGATGACGAAAAGCTGCTGGCCTGCTGTAACCGTATCGCCCAGTTTGACGTCAACCTCTGATACGGTTCCCGACACAGATGCGTTTACGTTTGCTTTGTTTGCCGCTACGATATTACCGCTAGCACTAACCGTAAAAAATAATGTACCTTTTGTTGCTGTTCCAGTTTGGTAAGATACCGCATTCGCGCTTGAGCGCGTCATTATATAGAATATTCCACCCAATACCACAAGCCCGATCAGCCCAGATATGATCAGCTTCTTTTTTTTCACCATTTTCTCCTCTATGCCCACCACTTTGTTTTAAAATAATGCGTCTCTTGGAGCCTACGGTAGTTTCCTGTTAATTTACTGAATAACACAATTTATGTGTAATATTAGTTGTTTTTTATAAGGGGTAAAGAGAAGGTGAACGTCGTGTCGGCGTTCTTGGCGCTGGTAACAGATAGTTGACCTTTGTGGATTTCAACGATTTCCTTGGCAAGTGCTAGGCCCAGGCCTGAACCGCTATCATTACGTGAATTATTAGCGCGGTAGAATCGGTCAAATATCAGCGGCAAATTCTCGGTCGATATACCGCGGCCGCCGTTGGTAATCGAAAACTGCACCGAGCGGCCATCGCGCGACAGCGTCGCGTCGATCTTGGAATTTTTGGGACTATATTTTAATGCGTTGTCGACGAGGATGGTCAAAAGCTCCTCGATGCTGGCGTGATTGGCTTTACTGACCAACTGCTCCGAGGGCAAATTCAAGTTAATCCGGCTCGCGTTTTTGTCATAGCGCTGCACCACTTCTGAAGCGACGGTGCCAAGGTTAACTGGTTCCAGCTCTAGGCTCGCGTGGTCCAGCCGGGATAGTTGCAGTAAGGTCTTCGACAAGGTGGTTAATTTATTGACCTCCTCGAGGTTGCTTTTTAGCAGGGTGTGCATTTCGGTTTTTGATAAGTTCGGATTACGCAGCGCTACTTCCAGCTCTGATTTCATGGCCGCGAGCGGTGTGCGCAGCTCGTGACTGGCGTCGCCCGTAAACCGTGATTGCTCGTCGTGCGACTGCTCGATATGGCGCAGCGTCCTGCGCGCCAGCAGATAACTGAGTGCGCCTCCGCCAAAGAATACAAGAATATTAACGGTTATTAGCAAGGACGAGATGTTGCGATTGGCGGTTTGCCGCTGGTCGTTGCGGTATGCTGAGAACAGCCGGTGATTCGGGGCGCCGCCTGGGCCATTCACAAAGCCCCCTGGGCCCGGCATTTCGAAGTAACTTTGAAATTCAGCCAGGCGATCATCAATTTCATTCATCGCTGCCTGATAAATAGTAATACTAAATAACAAACTGATGCCCATGATAATGAGCAAGTACCACACTGTCAGCTTGATAACTGCTGAGCGAAACACTACGACGACCTCTCTGTTTTCCTGCTGTGCAGTCGGGCGAAAAGCTTATGGCGTCGTAATGATGTTATTTTCATACCAATAGATTAGTATCAGAAGTTGAAAGGGTGCTTAATTTATACTATGCGTCAATTTTGTAGCCAAAGCCGCGGACGGTTTTGATCAGTGGCTTGTCAAACGGCTCATCAACCTTTGCTCGCAGATATTTTATATATACCTCGACGGTGTTTAGCAAGATGTCGGCGTCATAATCCCAGACGTGCGCGACGATCGTTTCCTTGCTGGACGGGCGGCCTTGGTTGCGAAGCAGAAATTCTAGAAGTGCGAATTCCTTGCTGGTCAGGTGAATTTCTTTGCCTGCCCTAGTGACGCTGAACGTTGTCGTGTCGAGTTCCAGGTCGTCGGCCTTCAGCACGACACCCTTTTGCTCTGGCGGACGGCGCAACAGCGCGCGGACACGCGCCAGCAGTTCGGCCAGTGCGAACGGTTTGACTAGGTAGTCGTCGGCTCCGCTATCGAGGCCCCTGGTTTTATCGGCTGTTGTGCCCAGAGCTGTCAAAAGCAGCACAGGTGTGTGAATTTTTGCTTCGCGCATGCCAGTTACGATGCCTATACCGTTGTATTCTCCTGGAATCATCCGATCGATGATTGCCAGATCGTATGGTTCGGTCGTGGCCATTGCAAATCCCTCGTCACCGTCATAGGCGACGTCGACTGCAAAATTTTCCTGCTCGAGCGCTCGTGCAACTGCCCGTGCGATTTTATGCTCGTCTTCAACAACTA
>Ga0335069_10005216_pt1 | contig 19139 bp, 9 predicted proteins | sample Lox_Sample_11_FD_206714 | JGI IMG/M metagenome (GOLD analysis project Ga0335069, IMG submission 206714) | Soil microbial communities from Loxahatchee National Wildlife Refuge, Florida, United States - Lox_Sample_1.1 | ecosystem: Environmental > Terrestrial > Soil > Wetlands | place: USA: Florida... | reverse complement strand
ATTCCGAGACCGATCATGGTGACCGCGAAGATCGCACGGCTTGAGCTGGCGACGCGCGTCGGCCCGCTCCCTGAAGGTTCAGTTCTGCAAACGAGTGAGCTAGCCATGAACTCTCGCAAACGGGAATCCCCACCAAGGTTGATCTTGATCTAACACAGGTACCCTGGGCAATAACCAGTTAGCGATGATTCAATATGACCACCAAAATCAGGTGGATTGGCTTCTTGGGATTGGAAGTCGCGATACCGCAAGCGATCTGAAAACTGCGGAGATATCAACCTAAGTGCCTAGCGCACTTTTCGATCCACTGGTTTCATGTATACGATTCCATCATGATCATGCGATATATCGTTGCCGTTATGCTCGTGCTGCTACTCGGCGTCAGTCAGGGCAGATCCCAAACCAGCGCTCAAATGAAGCCGCGATCGCAATTCCCGGGACAAATACAACTGCTTCCAGGTTATGTTTTGTCTCTTGCCCGCCCTGTCGATTCGATCGGCGGCAGAATATGAGAAATCGGCTTTACGCCAAGGGATCTCAAGCTGGCGTGACGATGACACTTTTCGAGCCATAGATTCCTGTGATTGAGATAGATTGTGGAATCGTCTGTTATCGCCACCTATCTAGCCTGATTAACATTTTCCACAGCAAAGGAAATGGCTGTAGGGCCTGAGCGCAAACCAGCCAGAGGTTTCATTACATCTTGCTGACACTAGGCGGTTTCCAGGTTCCGTCGAGGATCGATGGCGTGCTCTGATTTGGCCAATTCAGCCTTAGCATGAGCTGAAACGGCGGAGTTTCTGATTAACTTGTCGCGCTGACTGAGGGAATAGCGGTCGTCGAGGGCATTCTGCGCCAGGAAGTTTTCCTTGTCGTACATGGTGAGGGACCAAAAGCCCTTTGACGGTGGGAATTGGCCGGTGGCGAAATGGAGGGTGTACTGGTGCGCGGCGCCGTCAGAGCCGTCACCGAGAGAATCTGTCATAGAAATCGGATACACCTCGTCTTCCACTCGATTCCATCCAGGCCCGAGCCACGCGGTTGTCGCCCGCAGCAAGTAGTCAGTACCCCAATCGCCCACGCCGCTTTGGAAGCATAGCCAGCCGTTGATGACGGTCTGTTCCTGCACACGGTGCATCATCTTGAGCAGTACCACTTTGGGCACGCTCTTGATCCTCTCCTGATCGAGTGCGCTCAGCGTGCCAGGATCGAAATCCTTTCCGGGCACCAATCCGATGCGCGCCGTCGTCTCAATAGCGTGGAAATGTGACTTGCGCGCTGACATGTTTGTTGAAGGTCGAATTTGCTGCTTGTCCGGACTTTCAACCGGCAGTGAGTTCCAAAATGGGACTTCCGCAGTCGATGCCTGTTAATTACCGTACTTGTTACGACTGCCACGGGATTAGAATTTCCCGCATCGGGTCCAATTCTGCGGAAAGCACACAGGGTGGTCCCATGCCGTCCGCCACAAGTCCGATTCGGTTCGGCACTTTCGAAATTGATGTTCGCTCTGGCGAGATACGCAAGAGCGGTGTTCTCATCCATCTCTCCGGCCAGCCTTTGCGAGTCGCTTACCAGATAGGACAGATCTACGCCTACCGCAGACGCCGTCAATGCGTTCGCATGGATCGATCGCGCTTATGGTCAGCGCGATTCGGGCATTACGGAGATAGAACACGATGTGTTACTGAAGAAAGTTGTTCATGATCCTCATTACGCAGAGTTGTTGAAGAAGATGAGTTTCTAGCAAGCCTGTCCGGAAGCCAATCGTCTTCCGGTGGCGTCTGAACAGGGTGATCTTGGACTGGAGTGGCGCTTTGAGCTGAGGTGAGGCTTGCAAAGGAGCGGCTTGATGACGTGGCATCAGTGGACAGGTATGACATTGCCGTTTGTTCTATTGCTGGGGATCGTTCTTCGAGCGGAATCGCAAGAAGCCTCTAAGCAAGCAAGTTCTCCAGTCAATCTGATAGTTGCGGTAGAAGGAAAAGTACTGATCAAACACACAACATGGGCTCGATATGAACCTTTGGTTTTTGGGGCCGATATTCGCCAGGGAGATCTTTTGCAAGTCGAGGAGGCTTCCCGAGCTAAAGTCCTCTGCTCTGACCTGACGTTACATGTCCTAACAACGGGTGCTGACGGGATTCCATGCGGGCAGGATCAGGTTGTTTTGCAGCGGTCGAACGGTACGTTGAGTCGACTTACACGAAGTGGACCCCAGAATGGTGCGTATCCAATTGTGCTCTCTCCACGCAAGACGAAAATACTCTCTCCCCACCCGGTGCTGCGGTGGACGGGAGCCAATGGCGCTACAAGATACGCTCTCGTCCTACGTGGGCCAAGCCTCAACTGGTATTCTGAGGCTTCCCTGCCGAACAACGGCCTCGCAGGAGATCAACTTCTTCAAAGCACCCCTGTGTTCCAGGTTGCGTATCCAGAGAACGCGCCCACATTGACGGAGGGAGCCGATTTTAAGTTCATTGTGGTGGCGAACGGCCACAGCTCTGACTCCGAGGGCGGGTTGGGCCTTGGCTTTTCGATGATTGATTTGGATTCACGCAAAGCAGTGGAACGAGCCCAGAAGCAGATCGAAGACCTCGGACTACCAGAGGGACCGACTCAATTTCTAATTGCCTACCTGTACATGACTTATGACCTTAACGCAGAGGCAATTGAACGTTTGGAAGCAATTTCGCCCAACTTCAACGTGGATGCAGTGGCGCGACTGCTGGGTGATCTGTATCTGAGGGTAGGCCTCCCGCATGATGCAGAGGCTGCCTATTTGTCCTCGTTGAAGCTTTCCAAGGAGCAGAACGACCCAGAGGGACAGATGCTGAGTGAATGGGGTCTGTCGTCGGTTTACTGTTGCGCACTTGGTAAATCACAACTAGCTATCCAGCATCTGGATGCCATTATCGACATCGCTCACGAGCTGGGAGATACACGAACCGCCGATCTGGCAAATCAAAGGCTGAAGACATTGAAGTGAGAGGTAGCTATGTCTGGTTCAAATCCGTTGACTTTGTGTATTCGTGCTGGGGTGCTTGTAATTCTGCTCTGTACGAGTGTGCTGCCCCAAGGGCAATCGCCTGGTGCCATGCAACAGATAATCGGGGCCCGGTTGGAGCAGCAATACAGAACCAGTCATCAAGCCGCTTCACTTACCTTTGTCCCGAGAAGCTTAGGAGCCGGTCCGCGATATCCCACTTCCGCGAAGAAAGCTTTGCCGTTACGTCTCACACGGATCGAGCCCAGTTTTGCTACTTACAACCGTGAGTTCGCGTTGAAGCTCAACCAAGTAAGTGACGGCAAAAGTGCACCATCCAGTAATCAAGTTGCCACAGCCGAGCTGCTCATTCAGCATGGAGAACCGGCCCAAGCCTTGAGCTATATTCAATCGGCTGAGTCACTCGCAGGAGAGAGCGTCGACCCCACCACGAAACTGGATTGGCTGCGAATCAAGGGTGCCGCTTATGCTGCGTCGGGTGAGCTAGAACAGTCGATATTAACTTATCGCAATGCCATAACAATTGCCCGATCAATCAACGATGAAACAGCCCAAGCCGGAGTTTACATGGGCACCGGTTGGGCCTATCAATCACTCGGCAAATTGCAAGATGCTCTGGCCTGCTATCAGGCTGCGCTTTATCTTTTTGAACGCACGAAGAATACAGAAGGACAAGTGGGCGTTCATCTGGCGATGGGCTCTCTCTACCGCTCGATGGGTGAAACCGAGGAGGCTAAAAGCCAATTTAGTGGAGCCGCGCTGGTCGCCTCGAGTGATCAGTTGGCAAGGGTTCGATTTGCCGAGGCAGATCTCCTCGAACAAGAAGGGGACCTAAGGGCAGCAACTAAGTTTTATCAGGAAGCCCTTTCGGTGGCAGAAACTCAGCATTATCGGAGCCTCACAGGCACCCTTCAGGTGTCACTAGGTCGTTGCGAACTGCTGGCTAGCAACTTCGCGACCGCCCGAGCACATCTTGAATCGGCGCGAGCGATAATGCGAGAAGTTAGCAACCAAGCAGGAGAGGCAGCCGCAATTGCTACCTTTGGTGAACTCAGCTATTGGGAGGCTATTACTGCCCCGACCACCATTGGCAAGCACGGCTTTTCTGAGGCTATCAGTGATTATGACCAGGCATTGGCTTTGGTGCGCCAGGTCCGCGACCGTCCGGGGGAAATTGGTGTACTTACAAATCTGGGGATCGTCTTCGACGAGTGGGGGAAGCCGCAACAAGCCCTCCCATACTATCTAGACGCTTTGAGCAAGATTGAGGAATTCCAGGATCTGGCTCGTCTAGAGAAACTTCCTAGGAATTTATCAATTCAGTCGGCAGGCCTCTATGAGAGAGCAGTCACCTTGGAACTCGCCAGCCATCATGAAGAGCATGCCTTCGAATTATCCGAGCGGGCGCGTGGGCGGGGCTTTCTCGGTGAGTTCGGAAGTACTCAAGTCGGCATTCTCGATCGAGTCTCAACCGATCTCGCTGTCCGGGAAGAGAAACTGCGACGCGAAAGTACCCTGCTAGAACGTCAGCTCGCACAAGAGACAGCCACTGCTGGCGACCATCCAAATACCGCCAGGGTTGATACGCTGCGGTTGCAATTGTCTGCGGTTCGACAACAATACCGAGCTCTGCTTGATGAAGTGAGGAGTTCTAATCCTGCGTACGCGTCCTTCCTCGGGATTACTCCTATCACTTTTGCGGAGGCGCAAGGCGAAATCAGAGACGGTGAAACGGTCGTTTCGTACTTCACCGCGTCGGAAATATCAGTTGCTTTCATTCTGACTAAGAAACGTTTTGACGTCGTTAAGCTTCAAGTTCGAAGCAATGAACTGAAAGAAGCGGTCGATCTTGTCCGCGATTTTGCAACTTCCACTCAATCATCACGTGAGCTCATCCAGCTCTATAATTGGTTGATCAAACCCGTAGAGCCATTTCTCAAAGCGCCATTGTTGACGATTGTTCCTTACGGTGTGTTGCACGAACTACCTTTCGCTGCTCTTACCCCCGATGGACAACAGTACCTGGGTGACACCTACGCCCTGTCCTATTTGCCAAGTGTCAGTGTCCTGCCATATATCCGGAGGAGAGCAAAGCCAAGTGGCATAAGGAGTGTTGTGGTAGTGGGTAATGATACGGAACGCACGGTTCCAATACTTGCCGGTGCCGTCGACGAAGCGAGGGACGTAGCAGCGCTCTATGGTGAGTCAGCGCTGGTAAGTAACACGGTGCCCGCTGCTCTGCTAAAGAACAGAGCCGGGGAGTTCGATGTTGTCCATGTAATCGCCCACATAGAGGTGGAAGATCCAGGCTCCCAGTTCTCTGGTACCAGAACCAAGGAAACTTCGGAAGGTGAAGGCCCTCTGGAGCTCTCGCAAGTGCTTGCTTCCACCCTTCGAGACACAAATCTTGTTGTACTAAGTGGATGCGTGTCTCACGAAGGAGAACGAAGTCGGGGAGACGACATTGTGAGCCTGAGTCGAGCCTTTATGTACGCGGGGTCCCCATCGGTGGTGGCCAGTTTGTGGACTGTCGACGACGAGGCGACAAAGCAGTTGATGCTCACGTTCTATAAGTATTTGAAAGAGGGTCAGGGAAAGGCTGAAGCCTTGCGATTGGCACAGCAAGAAGTCCGGCAGGATTATCCTCACCCGTATTACTGGGCTGGGTTCGTCCTTGATGGTGACCCAGGGGATCCGTCGACTGCGCTTCGCTCGTTCAAGGCGCATCCATAGTAACGAAGTAGGTTGCTGCCGATTAAGTGCGATTAGCTTCTGTACCTGACTTCGCAAATGTGAACTTTAGGCAGATCGCGCAGTGCATCTCCGCTGCGAAGCCAAGCTCTTCCGCTGGCATGTTGCCGGCGACATTCTCAACATCAACTACCTCGATCAGTGTGCTGGATCGCTGCAGACAACTGGCACACCCAGTTCCTTGCTTTCACTAAGGCGGGTGTTTGCAGGCAACGCGGACAGCAAGGTGTGCGCCATCAGCCGCGATGGCTCTACTATTTTATTCGCATCTGACGTCACAAACGATGTCAACTTGAGATACTGAGTGGAAGCGTCTGTTGCGCCGAGCGCTATCGCAGCCGTTAAGCAATGGAAATACAAACCCATGTCCGTGAACGGCTCACCCGTTGAGGTCGAGACTCGAGTTGATGTGAAGTTCTTGCCGCATTGACCCCAGAGTGCGATTACTGTTGGTAAATCGAGTGGCTGTTGAAAAACTCTTTTTAGCCCTGAATTTCGCAAAACGGCTCCAGATTTGGTACCCAGAAATGTATCCGAAAATCGGGAACGCCGTTTGTAGGGCATCCTGACGCGATGTGATTTTGCGTGCTCCCAGACGAAAAGAGTTTTTCAACAGACACTCGATCTTTCGACACTAATCACTCTCCCGGCGCCGAAAGCAGTCGTTCGCAGGATCAATGATTCTTTATCGCGTGGGCCACGTTACTTTGGAGCCGGAGAACCGTCCGACCAGAAATCAACCGGGATGACGATCGTCACTGGCTCATACCGACGAAAGGTCGACGTCGCCGGCGAGAGGATGGGTGACCCATCGAAGCCTGCGGCCCATGTGGGAATTTGGTCGTACGCGACGAACGGCATCACGTGTGGGCGCCATGGGCCCTTAACTCCATCGTTGAGATAGCTTTCCTTCGACAGCATGAACGCGAACGACCCCGGAGCCGGATCGGTGAACTGATGATCCGCGTAGGCCGCCTGACACTTCTTCGCGATCTCTTCGCGCGTATCACCGGCCAAGGCCCACTTCGTCCTCGCGAGATACTGCGGCAGCACGCTTTTCACGGCCGGAGGATTGAGGCAGCCTGCTCCGCGCCCCTTCGGATTCCAAAATTCGGGATCGTCGAAACCCGCCACCCACATACGCCCTACCAAACACGTCCAGCCGTTGCTTCCCTTTGCGGCGACTACGTAGCCGCTCTTGGTGAGCACGAGCACCTCGGCATGAGCGGAAATGGACGCCGGTCCCGCGCTACGCGCCATCTCGATTTCAGCCGCACGGGGCATCAGATACTGCGAAACGGGCGCCATCGACGGATAGGGATTGTTCGCCGGGGCCTGACCGTATGCAAAGCCGCCAAAGCCAAGTAAGACGATAACGGCTGTGCAAGCCATTTTTCTCATTGGTGATCTCCTAACGTTACACAACGGGGTTACCGTTGATCCTGTGAGATTGCTTCTGGTAACCGGATTCCACGACAGGCGCTTACGCTCGCTACCTCATATCACGAAACCCGACACTAAACGTAACAACTTCAAGATGCTAAACCTTTCCCATTTCGGAAAAGGCGTGTCAAGAGCCGCAATTTGTCATTTTCCTCCTAACTCGCTGGTTACGAAGAAAACATAGTTGCAGCCGATTTGGCACTCGATCTCCTTCATTTTGTTATTCTGGAAGTAGCAAGAAAACAAGGTGGTCCCGGCTTTTGCCGCGGCCACCTTTTCTTTTTCCGGAGAAAATTCATGAGCATCGCCATCTGTCCGCTTTGTGAACACATTAAGAACTACGAAACCCGCTGCGGCACGCCGGCGCGCCGCGGCCAACACTATTGCTATAACCACGATCGTGTCTTACGCCCTCCAAGTCGCCAACACTACCCTCAAGTTGTCGACGCAGATCGGATCTGCTCCAAGAGCTAAAGAATCCAGGAACTCACGTATAACTCCTTTGTTCCCAGATTGTTGGCAAAAGATCCGTGCGTAAGTCGTTGATTTTGCTACTCCGCCTGGATGCCCACCCCAACCCGTCTCACACACCAGCGAGGAGCGCTGCAAAAAAGCCCCGGGCCGCAGCCCGGGGCAGCCTGCGCCGCCACTCAGTAGCCCGCCGGCGGCACAATCTGCGTCAGGCGGGGATCCTGGCGCATTTTCGAGAACTCCTCGTCCTTGTAAACGTCTTTCATGTTGCCGTAGCCATCTTCCTTGGCCTTCTGCAGCCAGTGCATCGTCTGGTCCACGTCGCCCTGCTTGGCGAAGATCTTCGCCATCATGAAGTCGAACTTGGCGCTGTCTTCGGTTCCAGCAACGCGGGCAATCGTCCCGGACTGAGTGATCTTCGTGAAGACCTCGGGATCGATCTCGATGGCTCGGGCGTATTCGTCCATCGCATGCTCCAGCTTGTTCTGCGAGAACCAGGCTGAACCCAGGTTGCAGTGATAGACGGCGTTGGTTTCGTCGAGGGCGAGCGCTTTCTTGTAGTACTTGGCCGCCTTGCTATAGTTCTTGCGGACAAAGGCCACCGTGCCCATGTTGTTGAAAGCATGGTCGTTCTTCGAATCCAGCTTCGTCGCTTTCTCGAAGTTGGCTTCTGCGGCGTCAAGATGATTCAGCCGTAGCTCGGCCAGACCTATTTTGTTGTACAGCTTGGCGCTGCCCGGGTCTTTCTTGAGCGCTGCCTGGTAATAGCGGATTGCCTCCGCCGGATTTCGCTGCCCGCGGAGCTGGTCGCCCTGCTCCTCGAGCTGCTGGACGCTCATGCTCGACAGCGACGTCCCCTGATCCGCGTCCGCTTCGGCCGCAGTCACCGGTTTCGGTACCGCCAACGCCGCGAACAGGAGCGTCGTGATCAACATTGCCTTCTTCATACATCACCTCCGATGGGAGAGCCGCTTGCGCTCTCCAGAATGTGGATCGGTTATCGCGCAATTCGGAGCCGTCCACAACGCTACAGCCGCTAAACGCCGGTTACGCGGAACTCTGTAGCCGAGGGGTGCGTAGCTTCTGGTGGAAGGTAACCGCTGGAAACGGGCGGCGTAACCGCGTGCCCAACCGGCTTTCCCATTCGGGGAATTAACGGTTACACGACGGGTTACGGGGTCGGGTTTGGCACATTATCGCCTACACTCTATCTTGGAGCGAGGGATGGCCACGGTACAGCAGCCGGTATCGGCGGAACGCGCGGAGTTGGAGCAGGTCCTCCAGTCGGAGGTGTTTTCGCGTGCCCCCGCGCTTTCGCACCTGCTGAGCTATCTGTGCGAGAAGACCCTCGCCGGCGAGGGCCAGCAGATCAAGGAGTACTCGATCGCCGTGGACGTCTTCGGCCGCGGCGAGGGGTTCGACCAGGAGTCGAATTCGATCGTTCGGGTCCAGGCTAATCGTCTGCGCAAGCACCTGGCGAACTACTACGCCGGCGAAGGCGCCAGCCATAAGCTGCGGATCACGATCCCAGTCGGGCAGTACGCGCCGGTATTCGAGACTGTAGAGATGCCAGCTACGGCCCCACCGGCGCCGGACGACAAAGGGCATTCGCGGAAGTTGATGTGGATCGCCGTCGCGGTTGGCGTTGCAGTCGTCTCATTAGCGGTTATCTTGTTGCTCTCAGTTCGCGGACGCCACGCAACAACCGCCACTGTCGAAACCGTGAAGAGCGAGCCGCCAGCCCCGGTTGGCCTTCCTTTCGGAGATGAAGTTCGGATCCAGGCGGGTGGAACCCGCGACTACATCGACCGCTCTGGCAAGACTTGGGCCGCCGACCAGTTTTTCTCCGGCGGAATGGCTGTTCGCACGCCCGTTCAGCGCGTCTCGCGCACGCTGGAACCCGAGATCTACCGGCACAGCCGCCAGGGTGACTTCACCTATGACATCCCGCTGAAGAAGGGTATTTACGAGCTGCGACTGCACTTCGCGGAAATGGAATACGGAGTTGATGGTCTTGGCGGCGGCGAAGGTAGCCGCCTGATGTCGATCGCGATCAATGGCAAGCCTGCGCTGAATGCTTTCGATGTGGTTTCCGACGCTGGCGGTCCGGCTACCGCCGATGTCAAGGTTTTCACCGACATCGAGCCTGCGTCTGATGGCAAGCTGCATATCGCGGTGTCGTCGATTTACGGCGGACGCGGCATGCTCTCGGCGATCGAGATCCTGCCCGGTGTGCATGGACACATTCGACCGGTCCGTATTCTCCCTCGCGACAGCTCGTACTACTCGAACGATAGCCACTGGTGGAGCCCGGATAACTACTTCCTCGGCGGCCAGTTGTCGACCCGGCTCAGTTCGCTGGGCAATACCGACGATCCGGAGCTGTACGAAAGCGAGCGCTGGGGACATTTCTCGTACGCAATCCCAGTTACTCCGGGCCGTTACACGGCGTTACTGCACTTTGTGGAGCGGCGCTTTGGGCGCGGCAACCGCGAGACTCAGATCGGACCGCCGCATGGCGAAGGCGCACGCATTTTCAGCGTGGAGTGTAACGGCGTTACGGTATTGCGAGATCTGGATATCCTGAAGGAAGCCGGCGAGAACCGGGTGCTGATCAAGAAAATCACGGGACTCGAACCGAACGCGCAGGGCAAGCTGCTCTTCGACTTTGTCCCGGTGAAAGATTACGCGACGGTAAGCGCCATCGAAGTGATCCCGGAATAACAACGGCCCAGAACCGGTAGCGGAATCGGTTCTGAGCCGTTCGGTAGCTCGTTGAAATTGGCCTGAGGCGGTCTCCCTTACGGGATCCACTGGCCGCCTGTCTCCGGTTACAGCGCCAAGCGCTGCCGCCACTGATTGCTCCGGAAACGGGCTAGAGGAAGTTAAGGCGAGACGCCTTAGACCTCAAGCACCTCACTGTGGCTGCAACTATGACAATCAGTACTCATAAATTTGTCTGGATCACCTCCTCTCTCAGTGTAGGCACAGATTAGTACGGCTTCTTCTTTGTGTCAAAACCAGCTCTGGATTTGGCTATTTCCTACTCTGAGTCGGCGGAATCGCGGCAGGTACTTGCTTTGAGAGTTCGCAAATTACGGGCGCTTGTCGACTCGAAGACCAAACGCTTTCCGGATCACCTGCGCTGTGAAGCCGATGAGCGGTGTACTGTCGAGGTCGGCAGGAGTGATCCACTTTACATCCGAAATGTCGCTGGATGGCTTCAACTCCGCTGCATCGGAGATCAACTCGCACAGGAAGTCGACCAGCACATAGTGGTACTCGATGCGCCCTTTCGCATCGGGATAGATGGAATCGAAGACGTCTAGCACGGCTCCGGCTTTAACGATAAGGTTCGTTTCTTCCCGCACTTCCCGCTCGGTGGCGGCACGTAGCGTCTCGCCAAGTTCGACCAGGCCTCCGGGAACGGTCCATTCGCCGCGGCGTGGTTCCGATCCGCGTTGCACAATCAGGGCACGCCCTTGATGGATGATGACGCCGCCAACTCCGACAAGAGGACGATCGGGATAGCTTCTGCTGGCAGGCATGAAATCGTTCAACGCGGATAGACGCAGACGAACGCGGATATCTTTGATTATTAGAAAACCTGCGTTTATCCGTGTTGATCCGCGTAAGTGTTCTTCCACGAACGCTTACGTGAAAAACCCTCGCGGGCTGAAATCCACGATCTGCCAGCCCTTCTTGCCGCGCTCGAGTTCAAAGCGAACCTGCCCATTCTTCTGTATCGGCTGAGGGTTCTGGTTGTTGGCCGAGAAGTTAGGTATCTGCTCCATCTGGATGTTCACAAGGATGATGCCCTTCGAGCCCTCAACCATGTTCTGTGCCAGGCTGAAGTGGACCCGGAATTCGGAGTAGCGATTGAACATCGCTTCCAACTGGTCCTCGAACTGGAGGTAGCCATCCATTTTGTCTTCGTCGAAAGCCGATTCCATCAAGCGCGGAATATGTCCTTCGAGTCCGTCACGAATCTGGTTGAGCACGGCGTTGGCCACCGCGTCGGAGAAGACCTCGCTGTTCATCACGTCCTGCGCGCTTTCCTTCTTCTTCTTTTTCTCTTTCTTCTTCTCTTCTTTCTTGTCCTGCGAAGAAGGAGGATTCTGCGCATTGCCGGAAGGGGGCGTCTGTGAACCGCCCGAAGGTGGATTCTGAGAGCTGTTGTCCGGAGCGTTTTGTGGGCTCGAGGACTGGGCGAGTGCCCATCCGCTGAAAACAATGACCAGCGTGATGGTGCCGATGATTTTCAGCATCCGTGCTTTGCTCATAGAACGCCTCCGCAGTTCACTTCTGGAAAGTATGAACCCATCCTCGCCGTAGAAGTTGACGAGGATGGGGTACCAAAGTCATCGGAACAAGCTACTGTCCCTGGTAAAGGATGTCAAAGGAGACCTGTACCACCTTCACGGTCTGCGGATCCTGCGGCGCCGTGTGGCTTCCAAGTTTCGTGATTGTCCGGGCTGCTGGTCCGCGGAAGACCTGCTGTGCGGCCCGGTTGGTTTGTCCCGGGCTGCTGACCGATCTGACCGTCACGAAGCCGACGCTGCCGTTGGGCAGTTGCACAGCATAAGTATGACCGGCCTGAGCCGTCGCCTGTGGTGAGAACGAATACCTCGTCCCCGCGCCTACCGGGCGGCCCATGCCGATATCGGCAATACCGTTCCGCGCTTCCAATCGGTACACTCCCCGGGCGAGATCGTCGACGCTGAGCGTAACATCAGCGTTACCGCCGCAGCCACCCGTGCCTCCGCCGAAGTGCAGGCCGGCGCATCCACCCTCGCTCAGGAGCAGTTGTGCCCGCTGAGCCGGTGCAGAAGCCGCGGCCACCGAAGCAGCCGTGCCGCCGTGCAGGCTGAGATGCGCGAGAGGCACGGATTTGGAAAGCGCCGTCTGTTGCCTGATGGTCTGGTTCGGGTCGATGACCAGCATCGCCTGCAGGTTCATGAGCGGAGCGGCAGGAGGCGCGTAACGCAAATTGCCAGGTCCTGTCGCCAACGCGGGATGTGCAGCCGTTCCAGGAGCCTGGGCGTTATTCCACACCAATCCTCCCAGTGTGCTCTTGCCGGCGGGCACATCGAACTTGTCGGAAGCTACCAGATTGCCGTTCACCTTCAGCGCAATCGGGACAGATTTCGCATCGACGTTGCCGACATTAGAAACCTTGAAGCGAACGCTAACGGTATCACCCGTTTTCGGCATCGAGGGAGTGTAGGACACGTCGGTTGCGCTGATGCGGAGATCGGGCAACGCAGCTACGCTTATCGCGGCATGGGCACCGCCGCCGATCAAGGCAGCGCGGCTCCAAGAACCACGAATCGTCTGGCGCGACGTCATGCGGGGGCCAGCGATCTTGGCGCTTGGACCACGAACGATGTTGGGAAGCGGACAGAACGTCTGACTCTGCGAGAGGTCCACCTGGATCGGGAAGTACTTGGTCGCGGTCGCCAGCCCGTTGGTAACGGTTATGGCGAAGTAGTAGCTCTGCAAACCATCGAGACCGGTCGTGCTCTGGTTACTGAGACTGAAGGTTGGCAGAGAGCTGTAGTTTCCGCCCGAATACGACACAGTTCCGGTATTGGTGCCGAAGGTGAGTGGACTGCCGCTCACCTGGATATGATTCGAGTCCTCCCACTCCCAAGCGATATTGGGAACGTTGAAGCCGGAGACTGGAGTCATCGAAACCGAAAGCTGCACCGCTGTCGTGCCCTGCGGCGGAACCGCAACGCAAGAGCTGGTATTGATAACGATGTCACCGATGTTATAGGCGAGCTGATATTGGTTGTTGCCCACCGGACTCGGCGTGGGCTGGCGAACGCTAGACACCCACTGCGCCTGAATTCCAGAGACGCTGGCGACCACATAAGCGGGACCGGTGTTGACCGTACCGTCGGGGTTATCCGCTGCTTTTACGCGAACGGCCATGGTCGAACTATTGGGATACGTTACCGGGATGGTTGTAATTTGCGGAGACGTGGTGGTAGCGAAACCGTCGGTGAAGCTGATATCAATGTTACCCGTGCATGGCCCGGCGCTGCAGTACTGCATGCTTGCAGACAAGTTGAGGGCGTTCGGCAGCGGACCGTTGATCTGCGCTACCGCAGGCGCTGTTCCGCATTGGCCGCCAGGGCAGGAGGCTACGTTGTTCTGGTCCGAAGTCAGCACAATCGGAGCGGGATTCCCGGCGCTGGAATTGGCAACCTGGATGTGAATGGTGGCCTGACGCTGGGTGGTGACGGTTGCCCCATCCTTCATCTGCGCGATGACCTGGGCGTAGTAGTAACCGGCCACCGGCGACCCACCGTTCTGAATTGCAACGGTAACCGTCGAAGGCGCACCAGGACTTACCGTGTTGGGCGACATACCCGGAACTGCCAACTGTCCCGAGCTGTAGGTTCCGACTACAAGCGGCAGGCTAACCGGGCCAGCTCCGAAGTTAACGCCTACACTCGCTGTTCCCGAAATCGTACCTCCAACCGTAAGCGTTACTGGACTGGCGTCGGTCGAACCTGCGCCGCTGACCGAGAGCGACCAGTTGGAGATATTGGGCGCGAGATATTGATCGCCCGTGCCCGGAGCTAAATCGCCTTGGTTGTCGGGCACAACATGGAATCTCAAGCTCGCCGTCGGCCCAAAGGGAGCGCCAGCATCCACGTCGGGCGCTACCGTGTGAACCGTAACCGTCTGCGTCCCGTTCGCAGCAATCGCGCCGGAGAGTGTGCCTTGTCCAATCTGCGCATTGTTAAAGAAGACCTGAACCGCTTCGCCGCCCGTGCTCGCACCGCTGCCGGCGTTCTTCACCACCACTTGCCAATCGATGGGCTCGCCGGAGAGCCATGGCGCATTCGCATTTATGGTGCGGGAGGAAGTAGGGGGTTGCGTAGACGAGATCTGCAGTTGCGCCAGTCCGGAGGGAACGATGTACAGGGTATAAACGGGCAACGTTAATGTAGGGTTGGTGTTGGGAATGGCCGCCTGGATCACCACGGGCGTAGCTCCGGTGCAAGTACTGCTTCCGGTGGCATACAGAGGCCAGGAGATGCTGTCACCCGGACTGACGGTTAGCGGTGTGGGCGTAGTCGCCAGAGTCGCGCAGGTGGGATTGGTGACGGTCAGCGCCGCTGTTCCCCCAAGATAATTACCCGTCATTTGCATGTTCAGGTTCGGGTAATTCGTGGGAGGCGTCCCGCCTACCGCGATTGGCACTGTTAGCGGATTCGAGGAATTGTTGACCAGGATACTGAGCGGCGTGATCTGCGCGGTGAAGTAGTTGACTGGAACAACTGCGGTTTTTGTAACGCTATGGTTCGTCGCCGAGAAGGTGATCGAGTCGGGTGCGCCCGAGGGACTTGGCGGTGTACCGCTGCCGGCGTTGGCCGCGAACGCAATGTTCGCACCAGGTCCGTTCTGCGTTGCCGGCGTGAAGGTCACGGTGGAAACAGACGAAGGGGTAACCGGTATCGCGAATGGCGATCCTTGCGGCAGGTTTTCCACCATCGAAACCGATACCATGCCCGATCCACCAATGGGCAGGTTCTGCGCCGGCGGCATGGTCACCGGGCTGATCGAGAAATCAACCACGTCGAAGGGCAGGCTGAAGTTCGGGCCAAGGTTCACGCCCGTCATGGTTGTGCTCAGGCTGATGCTGCCGCTATAACTCGCAACTGGGAGCGGAAGGCTAGGCAGGCTCAGGGTGGCTATCGTCGAAGTACCTGCGGCCGGCGCCGTAACGGAAGCGGTCAGCGGCGTGGAACAAACTTGCGGGTTGCCGCAAGTAAACGAAACCGTCAGTGTGCCATTCGGGCTGGCATTACCAATATTGGCCACTGTCGCCTGAACCTGCACATTTTCGCCAACCTGAAGAGCATTCGCTCCAATGTACGGGGAGGAGTGGCCTGTGACCGTCACCGGAGTGACCTGATAGTTCGCCGTACCATTGACGATGATCTGGATGTTCTGCAGAGTCAGATTCGCCGACGGAGTCACCGTACCTTGACCCGCGGGGAACCCAGCATCTGTTGCCAGAACTGGGAAGACCAGGGTGCCGGTGCTGGACGCAACCCCGGCGGTTAGGTCCCAGGTAAGGTTGCCCGGACCGGAGATCGTCTGGCACGAAACGTTGCCGTTAATGGTTCCGGAGGTGGTGGTGATGCCGGTGGGCATCGTCGCGCACAACGTCACCGGGTAAAGCCCGCCGGTTTCTGCGACCGTAAGGGTTTGTGCGGTCCCGCCTGAAACTAATGTCGGCACGGAAGGCTGGGTCAACGCGATCTCGCCCAGGACATTGATGGCAAGGCTGCCAGTCGCCGCGTGGGTGACGCCCGCGCCCGTACCACTGCCGGTAACCGTTGCGGAGCCCGCGGCGGAAGGCGAGCCCGTGATCTGCAAGTTATTTCCGACGAGTCCGGCGGGTAGCCCGGAATAAGCAACCGTCAGCGGGAGTCCGTAAGACGCCGGGTTCAGGCTCAGAGCTGTAAGAGAGAACGTCCGACCAACCACGCCGGTCTGGGCCGCAGTGGGAACCGTAGCCAGCGTGAAGTCCTGGAGGATCACGCCGCCAGGCGCAGAAATCGTGTTATTGGCGGTGTTGCTCTCCACGATGGCATTGTTGGAGTTCAAGGTCAGGACAACCGGAACCCCGGGCAGGTTCTGCGGCGGAGTGCCGACCTGCGGCACGTTGATGGTGATGGGTACGCTGACGCTCTGCCCCGCGGGAATGGCGGGTCCAATCGCCGTTCCGGCTTGCGTACCATTGATTGTGATCACCAGGTCCCATCCCGCGGGCGCTGAACCGCCTGTGTTCATCACGGTGACGGTCGTGGGTCCAGTCGATCCCATCTGTAACACCGGCGGGAATGTGAGCGGTCCAAATTGCAGGTCGGGATGGTTCTGCACGACCAGCGGATAGGTTTGCGTGTTGTTGGCGTCGCAGCTCTTCTCCGGAATCTGGCATCCGGGATTCACGTTCACAACCAGTGAAAGCGACGTGTTGTCCGCCATAGCAGGAACCGAAAGCGATGCGGTGACGGTCGCGGTCCCGTTCTGCGAAATCGCCGCGATGGTCTGGGTGGAGGTAGCCACCGTCGAGTTGGCCGAATTCACGATGGAAATCGTGACCGGCATGCCCACGGTGAGATCGGCGTTGCCGACGTTACCGACCGTAACCGTGATCGTCTGCGTACCCGGAGTGAAAGCCGTAGGAGTCGTGGTGCTGAGGGTATTACCGCCCAGCGTGCTGTTCGAAATAACGGTTTTCGGCAGGGCCTGGTTGCTGACGAAAGGTCCGGGCAACGTTCCCTGTACGGTTCCGTTGTCGCCGATCATGTTGGTAACCAGCCAGCCGACGCCCGGCGTGCGGTGCATGGCGACCGTAAGCTGCTCGTTCTGCGTCAGCACGGTGCTGGGAGAGTTCTTGAAGCTGTAGTTCTGCTGCCACGTCGCGCGCGTAACCGCATCGTTACAGTTGGTAGTGTCCTGCGAGCTCACGATGAGGATGTTCATCGAGTTGAGCGTCTGCAGCGTGTTCTGCAGGTTATTCAAATACGCAGCGATGCCGGGCGCCGAGGGATCGAAGAACGCTGCCATGGGCGAATACAACAGCGACGAATAGGCAGACGCCAGCGAACGAACCGTCTGTCCGGGGGTGCCGTAGAGCGGCGCATTCACGACCAACCGGACGTCGATGGGCGTGACTTTGTTGTTGGAATCGGTCAGCGTCAGACGGGCGAAGTAGGTTCCCGGATTCAGGGAGCAGGTAGCAATATCAAACTCGCTCTGTGTCGATGCGAAACCCTGCATGCTGTTGCAAGCGGTGGTAGTAGCGGGGAGGGCTACACCGAACGAACTGGGCTGGTAAGACGGGCCGCACAACACCCAACTGGTGCTGAGGATCGAAGCTCCCGGACCACCCTGGGAACCAGTCGCATCCAGCACGGCGACGGAGCCCAACTCCACCTGCGTATCCAGCGTGTTTAGCTTAGGCGTTGGTCCTCCCAACTGCGCAACCGCCGCCGCGTTGATTTGTTGAATCCAGTTCTGCTGCAATTGGTCGATATTGGTTGCGTATGTCTGGACCGTCGTATTCAGCAAGTTCTGGCTGGTGGTGATCGCCGCCTGCAGCGTGTTGGTCGCAGCCTGGAAGGCGTTGCTCACGGCCGTGGTAAACGTCGAATCGGGAGTGCCGCCGGGACTGCGTTGCAGCAAGGCCTGGTGAGCCGCGTCATATGCTGCCTGGAACTGCGTAGCCGCGTTCTGTGAAGCGGTCTGGATTGCCGTATTCTGCGTTTGCTGAGCACTCTGCACCGTGCCATATTGCTGGTTCAGCGCGGTTGCGAATGGCGTCAGGTCGATCGGCTTCGTCAGGTTGAGGTTGGCGTTTGTAACCTGTTGCGCCACTTGGTCGGCGGTCTGCTGCGCGCCAGTAAGGAATCCTCCCAATCCTGCTATTCCCGTTTGCGTCAACTGTTGCAATGTCTGCAAATCCGCAGCTTTGGGATCTGTCCCGCCTGGTGACCCCAGAACTGTAAACACTGCCGCCGTTCCTGGGCCTTGCGCCTTCGACAGCGTCAGGGTGCGCGGACCGGCAGCCGCATCGGCTGCAATCGTGATCTGGACCTGGACGCCACTCGCGGTCGCGCTCTTAAACGTTGCCGTTACACCGCTGCCCGACATGGAGGCGCTGTTGATCAGCGACATATTCTGGCCGGCGATGTTGGTGGTGAAGCTGTTTCCCGGAAGCGCCGCTGCCGGATTGATGGAAGCGATCACGGCGGGTTCGGTGTCCTGGATCAACTGCTGCAACTGCTGCACCGATGCCGGCTTCGGAGGTGAAGGCGGCTTGCCAGGCTGGACCGTGGTGGTCTGGCCGGCGGCGCACTGCACGCTTCCGGCAACTGATTTGTTCGAGTTCGCAACCTGCACGACACCGGCAAGACAAACGAACGTGTCGCCGCCTACCGAAGATGAATCGACGCCGAAGTCGGTACCGATGACACCGGCAACCGCGGTCGGCGTACGCAACTCAAAGCTGCCGCCGTCACGCGTGATGCTGGCAACTTGGGCGCGAACCCGCCCATAAGCCATTTCCAAAGCGGTCTGTTGCGACCGGGCATCGTGCTTGACGATGCGCAATTCGGCCTGTGAACCCAGTGACAGGATGGATTGATCAGCCAGCGTGATGCGTGCACGTCCGCCCTTTTCCGTCTTGATGAGGTCGTTCCAAATCAGGGCATCGCCCTTCTTGGCTTCGGTCGTCACGGCCTGTTTGCCGCTGCCGCGCGTAATCTTCGCAACGGGCAGCAAGGCGGTAATACTTCCCGCCTTCGGGCCGGTGGTCGGATTCGCCGCCCACGTGGGAAGAGCCGATAGGAACACTGTTGTCGCCAGAACCCAAAGCAGCAGTCCACGCTTGGTCATGTGCTTTCCCTGCCTTCTATCACATCCTGAAAAATGGTCC
>Ga0335069_10005215_pt1 | contig 19140 bp, 20 predicted proteins | sample Lox_Sample_11_FD_206714 | JGI IMG/M metagenome (GOLD analysis project Ga0335069, IMG submission 206714) | Soil microbial communities from Loxahatchee National Wildlife Refuge, Florida, United States - Lox_Sample_1.1 | ecosystem: Environmental > Terrestrial > Soil > Wetlands | place: USA... | reverse complement strand
CGGGACGAAAACGATTTCTCCCTGGCTTACTGTGGCAAGCACGAGGTGCCCTATGCCCTCCTTTGCTCCCATGGTAACAACGATTTCTTCATCGGGGTCTACGTCCACATCGTATTTTCTTTTATACCAGCCGGCAACGGCGACCCTGAGCTTACGGATGCCCCGGCTTACCGAATAGCGATGATTTCTGGGATTTCTGGCGGCCTCGACGAGTTTGGACACGATATACTTGGGCGTGGCGAGATCGGGGTTTCCCATGCCGAGATCGATGATATCCTCGCCGCGCCTTCTCGCCTCGATGAGCAAATCTCTAACTATGCCGAGAACATAAGGCGGCAGCCTTGAAATACGATAAAACTCATCCATGTGTTGAAAAATACCACAATAAGGCCCTCACGCGCAATAAGAAAAGGGGTAGCAGGATCGGCGCACTCTTCCCGTTCGTGTTGTTCATTTCAGTAAGACCGGACCCTGCTGATTCGAGTCGGACATCTATCATTAATCGGTGGATCAACATTCTGTTGACTTTTGCGCGCTGATTATCATAATATATTTAGCTTTTTTTCAAATAAAGGTAAGGAGCACGTTATGTATGCAATCATTGAAAGCGGCGGCAAGCAGTACAGAATTGAAGAGGGGAAGAAAGTGAAGCTCGAAAAGATCGAAGCCCCTGAAGGCGAAGAGATACGGATCAATAATGTGCTCACCATAAACGGGGAAAATGGAACGGTTGTGGGTCACCCCTTTATTGACGGCGCCTATGTAAACGGAAGGGTCGTGGCGCAGGGGCGTTTGAGAAAGGTGACCATATTCAAACATAAACGACGGAAAGACTACAAGGTCAAAAAAGGGCACCGTCAGTTCTATACAGAGCTACTCATAGAAAAGATCATAATGGAGGCGTAACATGGCGCATAAGAAAGCCGGCGGCAGTTCAAGGAATGGAAGAGACAGCGGAGGCCAGAGGCTTGGCGTGAAGATTTACGCCGGTACTAAGGTCAAGGCCGGAAATATCATCGTAAGGCAGCATGGGACACGGATACATCCGGGGAAGAATGTCGGTATGGGAAGGGACAATACCTTATTTGCTTTGATTGACGGGATCGTGAATTTTGATTCGGCAGGCGACAAGAGAAGGGCCCATGTCGATCCTATTTGATGAAATTTGTTGATGAAGCATCTATCTATGTTGAGGCAGGACGAGGCGGTCGGGGTAGTATAAGCTTCAGGAGAGCCAAGTTTATTCCGCGAGGCGGACCTGATGGCGGCGATGGCGGAAAGGGAGGGGACGTAATCGTAACCGGAAAAAGGGATCTGGCGAGTCTTCTCGATTTCAAATATAAGCGAAATTACAAAGCGGAAAGCGGTAAAGCCGGCGGAGCAAACAACAGAACAGGCAGAGACGGTTTGGATCGGGTGATCTACGTGCCGCTCGGAACCATCATCTACGAAGGGCCGGAATTATCTATTCTTTCGAGTATCACGAAGGACGGGGAGTCTTATGTCGTCGCACAGGGCGGACGGGGCGGCAGGGGTAATACCCGTTTTGTAACGGCGACGCACAGGGCGCCCACAGAACATGATGAAGGCGAAGAGGGCGATAAACGCGAGTTGAAACTCGTGCTCAAGCTCCTCGCTGACGTGGGTCTCGTGGGGCTTCCCAATGTGGGCAAGTCAACCCTCATCTCACGTTTGACCGACGCGAGACCCAAGGTAGGTGATTATCCGTTTACCACACTAACCCCGGCTCTCGGCGCGCTTAAACATCAGGAGAAGACATTTGTCATCGCCGATATTCCCGGCATTGTTCACGGGGCTTCGACAGGCAGGGGTCTGGGGCTCACATTTTTGAAGCACATAGAGCGAACTCAGATGCTTCTCATAGTTATCGATGCGTCCTCGCCCACGGTCAAGAGAGACTACGATACGCTGCTTAATGAACTGAAGGCGTATAACGGAGAGTTGCTCCGAAAACAAAGGATTATCGTGCTCAACAAGATCGATCTTGTTGCAGAAAGTATGCTCAAGGCATGGCAGATGTATTTCGACGAGAAAATGGAACGACATGTGGAGGTGAGTGCGCTCAAAGGCCTCGCGATAGGCGAATTGAAGAAACTCATTTCTACAAGCGCCACCGCCGGGGTCATGAAAGATTGCGCAAACTGACGAAGGGACACGATGCACAGGCTCAAGACAAATGAGATCCCCATCAAGCGACTCGTTGTGAAGATCGGAACGTCGGTCCTTGTCGACGATGGCAAGAAGATCGCGACCAGTAAGATCAAGGATATCGCCCGGCAGGTAAAAGCCGTCAAGGCCATGAATATTGACGTTATTATCGTCTCGAGCGGCGCCATCGCCTGCGGAATGGAAACCGTGGGCCTCGCAAAGAAGCCCAAAGAGATTGCGAAAAGGCAGGCACTGGCTTCCATCGGACAAGTACTACTCATGAAGATGTACCGCGAAAATTTTGAGAGAGAGGATATGAAAGTGGGGCAAATCCTTCTCACTCACGAGGACATCAAGAACAGGACAAGATGTATCAACCTCATGAATACCCTTGACACCCTTCTCACCATGGGCATCGTACCGGTTATCAACGAGAATGACGCCCTCTCATTTACGGAGATCAAATTTGGCGATAATGACAATCTTTCGGCGCTTATCGCTCAGATCGCCGACGCCGATATGCTGCTGCTTCTTTCCGATGTGGAGGGACTCTTTGACTGTGATCCCAACACGAACCCCCATGCCTCAATGATCCCGGTCGTTGCCAAGATCGACGAGGACATAGAGCGGGTAGCCACAGGTACGGGAAGCGAGAAGAGTGTCGGCGGTATGGCAAGCAAGCTGGAAGCGGCGAAAAAGGCGGGTTGGTATGGCATACCGACCAGAGTTGTCCTCGGGACGAAAAAAGACGTGATCGTGAAGGTGACCACAGGCAGCGAGATCGGGACTCTTTTTCTGCCCGAGCGTAAACTCGCGAGAAGAAAATGGTGGACCGCCTTTGCCTTCAAACCCAAAGGCACGCTCTATATTGACGCAGGCGCGGAGCGCGCGCTCGTCCATAACGGGAAAAGCCTCCTTCCGTCCGGGGTGGTCATGACAGAAGGCGCTTTTACGAGCGGCGAGTGCATCGAGCTCAAAAACGCACGCGGAGAGGTCGTCGCAAAGGGCATTACAAACTATTCATCGTCCGATGTTGAGAGGATAAAAGGTCTGAAAAGTGTTGATATAGAAAGGAAGCTCGGATATAAATACACGGAAGAAATTGTGCATAGAGATAATATGGTGATTATATGAAAAGAACCGATCACGCGCAAAAAGCGGAGGCGCTCGCGCAAAAGGCCAAGGCATGTTCAAGCATGCTCGCCCATGCGAGCACTAAGACGAAGAATGAAGTCCTTGCACGATTGGAGCAACTGCTTGCCAAGAAAAAGCCTTACCTTCTGACGGAGAACGAAAAGGATATAAAGGCTGCTGAGAAGGCCGGCCTGGCCAAGAGTCTCATCGACAGGCTCCGGATTGACGATAAGCTGATCCGGGAAATGCAGGGAAGCCTTCGTGACGTCGCAAACCTGCCTGACCCTGTCGGAGACATCGTGAAGACATGGAAGAGGCCGAACGGGCTCTTGGTAGGAAGGATGAGAATCCCCATCGGCGTTATTCTCATTATATACGAATCGCGGCCCAATGTGACCGTCGAGGCCTTCTCACTGTGCCTGAAAAGTGGGAACTCAGTGATACTGAAGGGCGGCTCAGAGGCTTACCATTCCAATCTCGCCCTTTACACGCTGATTCGTGAGGCCCTCAACAGCTCCGGCATCGACCCCGATGTCGTGCAATTCGTAGAGACCGCGGACAGGGACTACATCTATAGCCTGCTCAAAATGGATGAGCATATCGACCTTATCATACCGAGAGGAGGCGAGGCGCTCATCAGGAATATCGTCGAGCAATCGAGGATACCGGTGTTAAAGCATTACAAAGGGGTCTGTCACATCTTTGTGGACGAGTCCGCTTCATTCGAGATGGCATACGGTATATGTGTCAACGCAAAGGCGCAGAAACCTGCGACCTGCAACGCCATGGAGACGCTCCTCGTGCATGAGGCCATCGCAAAGGACTTCTTGCCACAGATGGCGCAGCGCTTGAAGGAGCAGGGCGTAAGACTCAAGGGCTGTCCGAAAACCGTAAGGATCGTTAAGGACATAGCCAGGGCAGAGGAGGCCAACTGGTATGAAGAATACCTTGATCTGAGACTGAACGTAAAGATCGTGAAAGACGTGGCCCAAGCCATCGCGCATATCAGAAAATACGGATCAAGCCACACCGAGGCCATTGTCACGGAAAACTTGCAGCGCGCCTGGATGTTTGTGAGGGAGCTCGATTCCTCGCTCGTCCTTGTCAATGCTTCTACGAGACTGAACGACGGCTTCCAGCTCGGACTCGGGGCCGAAATGGGTATCAGTACCACAAGACTCCATGCTTTCGGGCCCATGGGTCTTGAGGAGTTGACTATTACAAAATTCATCGCCTTTGGCGATGGCCAGCTGAGGACGTGAGGACACAATGGCAATCGGCCTGTTCGGAGGAACCTTTGACCCGATCCATGTGGGACATCTTCGTGTCGCAGAGGAGATCCGGCAAGATTTCTCCCTGGAGAGAATCTATTTCATACCCAGCGGAGTACCCCCACACAAACGAGGACGGGCGATTACGGATGCCGATGAGAGGCTCCGTATGGTGAAAGCGGCGCTCAAGGGCAACAAATTCTTCAGAATCTCTCAGGTGGAGGCCATAAGGCAAGGTCCTTCATATACGATCGACACATTGCAGCACTTCGGCAAGCGGTTCAGGGAACTTTACTTTCTCATCGGCATAGACGCCTTTTCCGAGATTAAGACGTGGCATCTCTATAAGGAACTGTTTCATCATGCGCATTTTATCGTGATGACGAGACCCATGGCCACCCGGAAGGCGCCCCTGGCCGAGCTTCCCCGATATCTTAAGAAGGACGTAAAGAAAGTCGGAGAGACCGTGTTCGAGCATGCATCAGGCAAGAACATTTACTTCCACGATATTACGCAGATGGACATTTCATCGACAAAGATAAAAGAACTCTTGAAGAGGCGCCGGTCGATAAGGTATCTTGTTCCCGCCTCCGTGGAGAGGATCATTATTGAGAGGGGGCTGTACAGAACATAAGTGGATGCCTTCGAACAAGCAGAAAAATGTGGTATGCTGGCTCACGAAAAGAAAGCGAAAGATGTGGTCATCATGAAACTCGCGGATCTTACCGACCTTGCGGATTACTTCCTGCTTGCAAGCGGAACGAGCGAACGCCATGTGAGGACCATTGCGGACAACATTGGGACGGGAATGAAAGAGCGCGGGATAAAGCCCTCAAGCGTTGAAGGCTATCGCGAGGGACGATGGGTGATTATCGACTATCAGAATACCGTTGCGCATGTCTTTCTTGAACAGCTGCGCGAATTATATGATCTGGAAAGCCTGTGGATAGAGGCGAAAAGATATAGGATAGAAAACGAAAAAAAGTACGCAGAGGTGGAGAATGAAGAAAAAGGAACGTGACCTTTACCGAAAAAGGCTCCTGAAGATGAGGCAAGACATATTAAATAAGGCCAAGAAGCTAAAGGAAGATTCCTATAATCTCGGAACGGACGGCATTCAGGATATGGCTGATGCTGCGAGCAACACCTATACGGCCGATATCCTTATGAGTATCAGCGACAACGATCTTACCCTCCTGAAAGATATCGACAACGCCCTCGACAAGCTGGAAAAAGGTACCTATGGAATATGTGAAGAGTGTGAAGAGATAATTAGCGAAAAAAGACTTGAAGCAAATCCTGTAGCAAGGTATTGTATAACATGTAAGAGACAAATGGAGCAGAAGGGAATTTGATGGAATGAAGCTGAAGATAGTTGTTCTACTCTGCCTGCTGTTCAGTCTTTGTTATTTTTTCCTGTCCATATTGAACCCTGATCCGGTGAAGTTCAACTATTGGAGCGGGTCGCCCATTGAGATGTCGGTGGCGAGCTTCGTTGTCTTCTCCTTTATACTTGGGGTTATTGTATCCATCATCGTCAGCTTTTTCTATGACATCAAAAGCACGATCAACAGCTTCATAGCAGGAAGACATCAAAAGAAAACAGGGGAGTTCAAGGAACTGTTTGAGAGGGCAAAATCCTATGATATGCGGGGTGACCGCACCCGCGCCATAGAACAGCTTGAGAAGCTGACGAGACAGGCGCCCAACAGGGACGAAGCCTATGTGGCGCTCGCAGACATATATGTTTCCATGGAAGAGTACGATAAAGCACTGGAAATACTGGGCGTCGCAGAAACGAATATGGGTAAGAATGAAGTCATCCTGCTCAAAAAGATTCGGGTAAACCTCACGACCAAGGACTACGTAAAGAACGAACCTATCCTGAAAGAAGTATTGAAAATCAACGAATCGAATATCGATGCCCTGAGAATACTCAGGGACTTCTACGTGTGGAAGAAAGAGTGGAACGAGGCCTACGAAATTGAAAAAAGGATACGGAAATTTATCAAGACGGAAGATGAGAAGAGGCGGTTCGTGGGCATTCAGTACGAAAAGACGCTCGCCCTCTTCAACGAGAGATTTTCCCAGAACGCCGACAGGATAGTCGACAAGTTGAAAGAGCTTATCGCGGAAGATAAACGGTTTATCCCGACATATCTTCTGCTGGCTGAAGCCTACAAGAAGATGGACAAGTTAAATGAGGCAGGAAGGGTCTACGGGCGGGGCTATACAAAAACGGGCCACATCATTTTCCTCCTCAGGATGGAAGACCTTTACATCAACCGGGGAGACCCCGGGGCCATACTCAAGATCTACCAAAGGGTCTTAGACCTATCGCCCAGGGACCATCTCATCTCGTTTCTCTATGCGAGGCTGTGCCTGAGATTAGAGATGATCGACGAAGCCATCGATATGCTCAATACCTTGATCGCTGAAGGAGAAGACTTCAGAGGGCTGCACAGGGCCATGGCAGAAGCCTATATCCACAGGGGAGAAATGGAAGAGGCCGTATCGGAGTTCCGAGAGGCCTTTCCCATGAAAGAGGTCTATATACCCTTTGTCTGCACGAAATGTCAGGCCATAAAGGCCGAATGGACCGATTTCTGCGAGAGCTGTAACAGCTGGAACACGGTCAACGTGAAGAAGGAGGAGTTCCTCCATACCGATACCACCGAGCTGAGGGTGATATACGAAGGCGAAGACTGGAGTCAGGGAGAGTAGCATGATCGAAGATATTGCGCTTGCCAACGACAACAAAATCGTGTTTCTCGTCCTTGACGGACTTGGCGATATTCCCAACCCCTCCTTCGGCTACCAGACGCCGCTGGAGGCGGCAGAGAAACCGAATATCGACGCCCTCGCGTTGGAAAGCGGTGTGCTTGGCCGTCTGCTTCCTGTTGGCATGGGAGTAACTCCGGGAAGCGGTCCCGGCCACTTGAGTCTTTTCGGCTACGATCCCGTGACGCAGGAAATCGGTCGCGGTGTACTCGAAGCCCTGGGTCTCAACATGGACTTAAAGGACGGAGACATAGCGGCCAGGGCCAACTTCTGTACGGTGAAAGACGGAATCGTGACCGACAGAAGGGCGGGAAGGATCCCCACGGAAGAGACAGAGCGCCTCTGCGCTCTTATTTCCTCGAGCACCCCCGAGATCGAAGGCGTAAAAATCATCATCAAACCCGGCAAGTCCCATCGGTTCGCCATGGTACTGAGGGGCAGGGGACTTTCCGATAAGCTGACCGACGCGGATCCACACAAAGATAATAGACCATATGCGTACGCCACCGCAAAGGAGAAGAAGGCCGACTTTACCGTGCAGGTGATAAATACCTTTATCCGCAAGATTCTCGATCTTTTGAAAAATGAAAAAGCGGCAAATGGTGTGTTGCTACGCGGTTTTTCCGAGAAACCCAACATACCTCTTTTTCCTGAGAAGTATCGGTTGAGGGCGCTTGCCATCGCGACATACCCCATGTATCGGGGTATCGCCAAGGTCCTCGGCATGGACGTGAAACATGAGCCCAGAGACTATGGCGAGTCCATAAAGATCCTCAAAGAGAATTACCATGATTACGAGTTCTTCTTCATCCATATAAAAGAGACTGACCTTGCCGGAGAGGATGGAAATTTCCCCGAGAAGGTGAAGGCAATTGAGAGCACCGATAAGATCGTGCCTGAAATCATGAGGCTCAATCCGCAGGTCCTCGTCATCACCGGTGACCACTCCACGCCCTGCCCGCTAAAAGGACACAGCTGGCATCCGGTGCCTCTCATGATCGCAACAAAAACGGGCGAAAGAGACTCCCTCGCATTTCATGAAAAGAACTGCCTTATGGGCAGTGTGGGCACTATCTACAGTAAACAATTGATGGCCCTCGCACTGGCGCATGGAATGAAGCTCGACAAGTACGGTGCATAACCTCCTTAGATCAGTCCTGGACATCTTTTATCCCCTGTATTGCGGAGCATGCAATACGCCGGGAAGCGCGCTCTGCGAAACCTGCATAGATTCATTCCGGATTGTCGATCAAAAGGAGGCCTGTCCGATCTGCGGCAGGCCGATCGGCAAGACCATTCTCTGCGGTGCCTGCATGGAACAAAAGAGGACATATAGCCACGGCTACTTCGGGTTCTATTTCGAAGACAAACTCCGGGATACAATCCACGCTTTCAAGTTTCGAGGCAGAAGGGACGTGGGTCGATTGCTCGTGCGCCTGATCGAGGCCAAGATTCGCGGAATCGCTCACAGCTTCGATGTAATCGTTCCCATTCCTGTCACGTGGAGAAGGCTCATGGAAAGGGGATTTAATCAGTCTTTTATCATCGGAGAAGAGATCGCCAAAATTACGGGCAAAAGCATATACCCGTCGGTTCTCGTGAAAACAAAGAAAACCAGGGACCAGTATCTCTTATCCAGAGAAGAGAGAAGAAAGAATGTAAAAGGCATTTTCAGCGTGAGAAACGAGAGTAGCATCGAGGGCAAAAAGGTGCTCCTCGTAGACGATCTTTTCACCCCAGGATATACCGCCCGGGAGGCGTCCCGCTGTCTCATTGCGCGCTCTGCCGGCGAAGTAATATTGTTTGCGCTCGCCCGGACGCCTTCATGAAAAGAAGAAGACTACTTTTTTCCGCTATCCTTCTTTCCGCCATCGGCCTCATCGGCCTTGCCGCCTTCATGAACCTTCCCCGCTTCTTCTCCTATGTGATTAGCAGGGCGACAAACACCAGGGCGACGGTAGCTCGGGTCGAACTCGTGCGCGAGGGCACAAGTCTCGATATCCGAATGGGCGAAATCCGTCTGGATGGCGACGTCACGGGTGTGGTGAAGCGGTGCGATCTTGTCATCAATGTGGCCAAAGGCATCTATTTCGAAAATATCCGCGTAGCCGATTTTGATGCGATAGTCAACCCCATCGAGCGCCAGGAACGCCTCTTCACGTTTCCCGCGGAGCTTATCGAGATGAAAAACGGCGCCCTCACCGTTTCCGGACATTCCGTGGGGATCGACGATGTGAAGGTATGGAACGTGAACATCGGAGACAAGCTTAAATTCGAGGCACATGTTCACAACGGAGACTACATCGGAGCCGTGGAGATTCGAGGGGAGGGCACGTACAACAAGCGTTTGACGGACCTCAGAGGAGATATCGAATTTAGCTCCTTTAATCTTGCAAGGATCGATAAGATTCTCAAGGGAACCGTGAACGGGGCCGGCACGATTGCCTTTAAGGATAATGTATTTACCTATGAAGGGAAGGCTGTCGCGAGCGGCTTTGAACTGAGCGACACGTGGCTTGATAAGCCCCTGGCCATTGATAAGGTTCAGGCCGAAGTATGGCTCTCAGCCGAGGCCGGCACCGTAGATTTGAAGATTCGTGAGGCGTACTATAAGCAAACCCCTCTTACCTTGAACATCCGTCTTGATCACTATAAATATGCATCCCTCGAGCTCACGTCAGATTATCTCGATGTCGAGGACGTAGCCCATTATGCCACTTCGGGATATTCGCTCAAGAATGTCTGGGATGCCCTGAAAACGGGTAAAGTGAGGGCCGTAATGCTGCGCGATGAGTATAAGGGTCCCACCACAGCGGAGCTTGAGATCAAGGACGTCGGGCTATCCTACAGGGACATGTATCTCAACAATATAAAGGGGCGGCTTTCCCTTGATACGTCGCGGGTGAATATCTCTGACATCCAGGGAACATATAAAACAAGCGCGTTTAACGGGGTAAATGGAACCATACCGTATAACCGGGACAAAGCCATAAAGGTAAGCGGCAGATACACATTAAACCTTAAAGACATGCCGTCTTTTGTTGACCTCAAGGGGCTTCGTTTTTCAGACGGAACCACGGGCGGCTCTGCGGAGGTGGAGATTGGTCGCGGCTCGAACGCAAACATTCGCGGTTCGGGACAGCTTACCGGCGGCAAGGTCAGTTGGAAAGAGACGGCTTTTTCAGCACACGGCTCCTACAAATTCTTAAACGACGAGGTGACCTTTGATCCGCTCATTGTGGATAAGGAGGGCACAACTCAGCTTATGTGCAAAGGCACAGTAGGTGAGAAGAATCTCGATTTCACGGTCAGGGGCATGCTTGACACCGGACACATTCGTCCTTTTGTTAAATTGCCTATTCGGACTACCGGGATACTCCAAATCGACGGGAGCTTCCGATTCGACAACGGCCTTCTCGCTGCAAGGGGCGACGTGAATATGGACGACCTCGCTTTTGAAATACCTCCATACGTGAAAAAGGAAAAGGGCGTGAAAAGTCAGGCCAGAGTCAGCTTTTCAAAAAAGGAGACTGACGTCGTGGTCGATGACTTTACGTATCAGCTCGACATTATCAGAGTGAGCGGAAAGGGCGTGATAAAGGATTTAAGAAAGATCGATGCACAGGTCTCTCTCGATGCCCACGACGTGGGACGGGTGGCGGATATGTTCTTTTTGCCTCAAAAAACCACGAAAGGAGACGTATCGCTCAACGTGGCGGTCAAGGATCTTCAATTCCCGCTTGAAAAACTTCCCAATATGACGGGCTACCTGAAGATAGAGGACGGCTCTCTGCGCATACCCGGCTTATCAAACCCCCTCGACCGTATGAACCTTCTGGTGGATTTCCAGGGAAGCTCCTACGATCTCCAGGTGAATGGGCTTGCCTGCGGGACAAGCGAGGTCAAGAGGGGCAGGCTCCGCATTAACGGCCTTGAAAACCCGCAATTCTCTCTGTCACTCGATATGGACCGTTTTGATCTTCGGGATTTTGCAGGAGGCAGGCAACACGGAAGTCTCCTGATACCTCAGAATAGCATTCTCGCTCGTGCAAATGGAGACCTGTCTCTTAAGGCACGTGAGGCCGTGTTTGGAAGGGTAAACGTTAAGGATTTGGATATCACGGGCGTCATGGTCGATAGAAAAATCAGCATTTCCGAATGCAGATCGGCCATATTTGACGGCCGTACGGAACTGGAGGGCATCGTTGATCTGTCCGGAAAATCTCCCTATGTTTACGTGAACGGCAGGCTTGACAGGATAAAGAGCGGCCCCCTTCTCGAAGCGCTGGGTAATACCTCTGAGGATATCGTGGGTAGCGGCTTCATATATGGTGACCTCAAATCTGAAGGAGACAACAGGACGGAACTCATCGGTAACTTAAGCGGCAATGTAACCGTCTACAGTGAAAACGGCATTATCAGGAAATGGAACCTGCTCTCCAAAATTTTCGGCCTGCTCAACGTTTACGATCTTCTCAAAGGCAAAGTGAATTTTAACAGGGAAGGCCTGAAATATAACAAACTCGGCGGCGCATTTGCCGTGAATAAAGGCGTGTTCAACACCACGAATTTCCTTCTCGATAGTTCCTCAATGGTCATTACCGGTAAAGGCGATCTTAATCTGAATAAGAAGGATGTGAACGCCACGCTTCAGGTATCTCCACTTATCGCTATCGATCGTACGATCGACAAGATCCCGATTGTCAGGAGCATCCTGAAACAGCGGGGGAAAGGCTTTTTGTACGTAACCTATAATGTAAAGGGGCCCCTTATTGATCCGGATATCACACCGAGCCTGACAAGCACTATCGGCGGCAAGGCCCTCGAGATCCTGCGGAACATCCTTGTTCTTCCCAGGGAGGTTTTTGAAAAATGAAAATTGGGATCATCGGCGCGGGCAAGGTCGGAATATCCCTTGCCTATACGTTGAAACACAAAGGCTTCGATGTCACGGCGATCTCGGACAGGCTCGCATCCTCGCTCGATCAAGCGAGGACGTTTTTGGGAAAGGACATACTCTATACGGATAGCAACGTGTCCGTGGTGCATGCCTCGGATGTTGTTGCCGTTACGACACAGGACAGGGCCATTCAGGGGGTGGCAGAAGAGATATATGAAAAAGCGAAAAGCCTCGAGGGAAAACTCATTTTTCACACGAGCGGGGCCGACCCGTCTTCTCTGCTTAAGCCCCTTGACGAAAAAGGGGCTCTTCTCGGTTCGCTTCATCCTCTTCAGACGTTTCCAGACATTAAGAGCGCTGTGGCCGTTCTGCCTGAGACCTGCATCTTCGTTGAGGGAGACGAGAAAGCCCTTGCCACGCTCTCGATTCTCGGTGAACATTTAGGGGCCAGGGTTTATACCATCGCAGGTGAAGACAAGGTACTCTATCATCTGTCAGCGGTTTTTGTCTGTAACCTTCTGTGCGCACTGTTCTATGCCGGCCGTGGTCTTATGGACAAAATTAACGTGGACTTTGCACCATTCCTCCCTATCATCAGGGCGACCCTCAAGAACATCGAGAGCAAGGGCCCCCTTCAGTCTCTCACCGGGCCTGTGGTGAGGGGCGACGTGAAAACGGTCAAAGCCCACCTCCAATCCATGAAGGGTATGGAGCTCAACACGAAGGTTTATAGAGCACTTTCAGAGGTGGCCTGTGAGATGGCGAGAGAGCGAGGCGCGATCAGTGAGGACGTGGTTCAGGCTTTGCTTGATGCCCTCAATGAAACGTGATGCATGACACCAACCGATCGCGCAGTCAAGGCGCTCGCCACGACAAAATTCCTCCTCGTTATTACCGGTGCAGGAATTTCTCAGGAAAGCGGTGTTCCCACCTTTAGGGGAAAAGACGGATTATGGCAAAACCACCGTGCTGAGGACCTCGCCACTGTTCAGGCCTTCGAGCGCGATCCCGTAACCGTATGGAAATGGTATGACTTCAGAAGGGCCATCATCAGCAAGGCGGACATAAACCCGGGGCATAAAGCGATCAAAGCGTTGGAAGAGGCCTTTCACGATTTCCTGCTTGTTACACAGAATGTGGACGGGTTGCACGCCAGGGCGGGAAGCACCCGTATGGTCGAGATTCACGGCAACCTTTGGAGGGTGCGGTGCGTGAGAGATTCGACAAGGTCGATGCTCACCGAGGTGCCGCTTTCTGTCATTCCGCCGCTATGTGCATGCGGGGCATTACTCAGGCCTGACGTGGTCTGGTTCGGGGAATCCTTATGTTCCGACGCACTGGATCGGGCGATACGAGCCGTTGAAATGTGTGACACCCTGATCGTGGCGGGCACGTCCGGTGTGGTTTATCCCGTGGCCTCCTTTCCAGAGATGGTGAAACACCACGACGGATTTGTCATCGAGATCAACACGGAGCCCACGCCGCTCTCCGCCGTTGCAGATGTATCACTCTACGGAAGGTCGGCGCAGATACTTACGGAACTGACGAGCCGGCTTGGCCTCTAGCCGGCGCTTAACGCCAAACACTCTTGCACATCAGCCCACGAATACTTAATTTCAAAACCAGGGGTGAGATCCTAAAAAGTATCGATCCGTTTACAAGGAGGTCCCTATGAAATACCGAATAATAACGGTCTTAACCGTGTTTGCCATGGTTGTTTCCACGGGCATCGGAAATGCGGCTCCCAAGGTTGCAGAAAAGACCGTGACCTATAATGCGGAAGGCACGGTGTTAGAGGGGTATCTGGCCTACAACGGAAATATGAAAGGTAAGCGCCCCGGGGTGCTTGTGGTCCCGGAATGGTGGGGGCTCAACGACTATGCGCGCATGCGGGCACGAATGCTCGCCGAGCTCGGATATACGGCCATTGCCGTGGACATGTATGGCGACGGCCGGGTTGCTAAGACGCCCCAGGAGGCGACGCAATTATCGTCTGAGGTTATGAATCATTTCGAGACGGGCAAGGCGCGTTTTTTGGCCGCCATGGATCTTTTGAAATCGCAGCCCACGGTGGATCCGTTGCAGATCGCAGCCATCGGTTACTGTTTCGGAGGTGGAGTGGTGCTCAACATGGCGAGACAGAGTGCGGATCTCAAAGGGGTGGTAAGTTTTCACGGGAGCCTGACCGCGGTTCGACCGGCGGCTTTCGGGCTAGTCAAGGCCAGGATACTCGTGCTCCAGGGAGACGCCGACAAATTCGTGCCCGCGCAACAAGTGGAACAATTCCAACAAGAAATGAAGGCCGCCGGTGCAGACTTCAGGGTCATCCTGTACCCAGGGGCCATGCACAGCTTTACTAACCCGGAGGCTGACAACTATGCTAAGGAATTCAATATGCCGATCGGGTATAATGCGAGCGCCGACACGAAGTCCTGGGCTGAGATGAAAAAATTTCTCAAGGAAATATTCAAGAAATAGAGGGATACTGCTTTAATACACCAGCGAGCTTTTCTCGTCCGTCACGGCGGACACTTTGCACAGATCGATCTAAACTGCATGGTGCTTAAGTAGCGGTCCCCCCGGTCAGGAAGGAGCACGACGATGGTGCCGTGATCGATTTCAGAGGCAAGCTTCAAAGCCACCGAAGCGGCGGCTCCGCTCGATGTCCCCACGAATATGCCTTCCTTCTGAGCGAGGAGCCTTGTCATCTCAAAGGCCTCCCCGTCTTCCACCATGTATTTGGCGTCGAGCCGAGCGGGCCTGTAGATGGCCGGGACTATGGACTCGGTCATGTTCTTTAATCCCTGGATGGTGTGGCCCATGACAGGTTCAACGCCCACGATCCTGACATCGGGTTTTTTGGATTTCAAATAGCTTCCTGTGCCCATGAGTGTGCCTGTAGTTCCCATGCCGGCCACAAAATAGTCGATATTCCCGTCGGTCTGTCGGTATATCTCCGGACCGGTTGTCTCGAAATGGGCGAGTACGTTGTCGGGATTCTCATACTGGTTTGGCATATAGTATTTTGCCGGTTCCTCTTGAAGGAGCGTGAGCGCCTTTCGGATGGCGCCGTCGATATTTTCCTTGGCCGGGGTCAAAAAGACTTCTGAGCCCAAACCCTGAAGAATGAGCCTTCTCTCCGTGCTTACACATTCAGGCATACAGAGTTCGACCTTGTAGCCTTTTGCGGCGCCGATCATGGCGATAGCGATGCCCGTGTTGCCTGAAGTCGGCTCCAGAATGATCCTGTCTTTTGTGAGCTCTCCCCGTTCTTCTGCCTTGTTAATCATGTAGAGGGCCGGCCGGTCCTTTACTGATCCTCCGGGGTTGCATCCCTCGAGCTTGCAGAGAACCCTGACGGACCGGTTACGGTTGATGTTCTCAAGTTCTACGAGTGGCGTGTTGCCTATTGCCTGCAGTATATTCATGGGCTTACCCTTCCCAAGCAATTTATTACGAAAAAAAGCTTACCAGAATAATCCGAGTTGCACAAGAGAAAGAAAACCGATGCGTGAAGGATAAAGTCGCCCGGCAGCCCTCGCCACTAATATCTGAACACGCCCCCCTCGTATATGACGATCTTTCTGCCGCTCGTGAGATGTGCCGTGACGATCTTGTCCTCGGTATTTACGAGGTCCCAGTGCAGGGCAGAGTCGTTAAAACCGAGCTTCTTCTTCAAGGCAGGTGTCATTTCTGCCGGATCCCCGTTATACGTATCTGTATAAGACGCCCCGAGCGCAACGTGGCAGTTTCCGTGTTTTCCACCGAAGTTTTCATCGAAGAGGGTGTCGGCCATGAAGCGATCGATACGTGAAAATCTCCTGTCGGTCAGGGAAAATTCTCCGACACGCGATGCACCCTGATCCATCAGGAGTTGTTTTTGTGCGAACTCCCCGCCGACCTTTGCTTCAACGGTTGTTGCAACGCCTGAGCCGGACCCCTTCCACGTAATTTCCGGTCCTGAAAGATGGCAGGTTGGCGAAATAGGTCCCTTGCGTTCCGCGCCAATCGGGCGAGAAAAAGAGTTCGAAACTGGGGATGTTATGGCCGGATACGCCTGCCCATTTGCGCCTTTCTCCCGGTGTAACAGTAAGATCGATGTTTCTTGATTCCATGTGAAATGATTTGACCTTCAAGGAGTTCAACCATTTCTTAATCTCCGTTACGTTTGTGTGGATGGCCCTCCATTCAGCCACAGGGTCGGGCCGGTCAAGGTAACAGGCCTTGATAATCTGCTCCGTGTACTGAGTAAGCGATGCCTTTGCCTGTCTCGCTAATTCAGAGGTCGGCAGCGTACAAAGCGTCCAGCTATAGAGCCTCTCTGCTTCGCGTTTATCAAGGATGTCCCTAAGCGGCTTTCGTGAAACCAGGACCTTTCCGATCTTCATGGGGTCGATGTCTTTGAGGTGTGTGAGTGAGGTGGGTGCCCTCAGGAATATTCTGCCATGTATGTTTTTGTAGAGTTCTTTTTCGCCGGGGGGCCAGAAGGTGAGCTGTTTCTCGTTACCCTTTCGAAAGAAATTGTACTCCATGCCGAAGGTGAGCCCCAGACGCTGGATGGGGTGCATGCCAAGATCGAGTATTTTTCCATAGAGAATCTCGGCGAGATTTAGCGCGGGCAATTCATACTGAAGCAGGATAATCTCGTTTTTCTTGAAAGCACGTTTCTTCGCTGTTGCCAGTCCCCAGAGAAGGACGTCCGCGTAGCGGTCAAGCGCCTTATCGCTCAGCATTTCCCTTCTTCCTCCTTGCCGTCGAGAGTAGCCCGTACAAGACGTCGGCGAACCGCTTTCTCGCCCGAAACCCTGTCTCTTCTTTGACGAAATATCTCGGTTCAAACTGCGACACTATGGAGCTTAATGCCTCCTGATTGCCGGCCCAGTTGAGAAGCTTCATGAAATCTTCCAGCGTGGAGAAATCGTTGTTGCCGAACAGGAATTCCCCACACTTCTTACAGGTATAGCCTTTGAACCAGAGCGCCATTACAGGTGAATCGGGATCATATTCATGCCAGCATTCCCCCATAGTTTCCGTGAGAAATCGATCCCTTTCCTGATTTGGAGCGATTTTTGGCACGATGAATTTGAGTTGCATCTTGCGTGGTCCTGCCATTATTAATATCATATTTTGACCTCTTTATGTAGGATGCTCATCACACCTCTTTATTCTTCCGTGAGGCAACGTCAAATTGTCTCTCGCAAGGTCTGTTGTTGTGCGTAAACGACCCCGGTCACGGACTGATTTATCTTGACAAATCAAGGCATTGTGTCATATATCAATTGTCCGTGGCGGTGTAGCTCAGATGGTTAGAGCATGCGGCTCATATCCGCAGTGTCCGGGGTTCAATTCCCTGCACCGCCATATGCATTCTTCATAACGATATTCGGATGGGTCATCTCCTGCCCGGAGTACGAAAGGGATCATATGGATCATGTTTCGCCAAAACGCAGCCGCTGTGTGAGCAACGAGGGTCGAAGGCTCCTCTCTCACGTGCTCCCCGTCTTCCTTGTTCTTCTGGCTTTTTCGATCCTTGCCATGACCGCTCCCCCTCTCACTTTCGCTGCCTCAAAAAAGGCGAAGCCCGAAGCAAAGCCGGTCCAGAAAGAAAAAGATATTGTCATCAACGATGGGAACCTCAAGGCTTACCAGAAAAAAGTCGAAGATTTCGTGAAAAAGGGCGATTTTGATAATTCCCTGAGCATTATGCTCAGGATACACGATTATGCCGACGACGTACTCTCCACACTAAAGGCTGTGAAGGCGCAATACGAGAAGGCGGTGGGTGATCAATCTCTGCCGCAGAAAGACAAAGAAGATCTCTTCATCAAGCTCACACGCATCGGTGAATTGATGCCACGATACGCCACACTCTACAATTCGTCTACCTTTAATCTTGGATATCTCTATGCCAAAAGAGGGGAAACAGAGAAGGCAAGAAAATGCCTCGTCGAATTCATGCAGACAGCGCCCTTTTCAACCGGCCGTGATTCGCAGTGGATGAAAGCAAAGGCGCTCCTTCTGGAACTCTACGGCCTGGAAGGCGAGTTCTAACCGGCAGCTCAATCGCTCGCCCGGGTGGGATCGCCCGCCACGAACCCGGCAAAACCCGGTCAATAAGACCCGAGGTCACCCGTGATAGATAGTACACAGATTGGGCTCGCGGCGATTGAAGAACTCGGCATCCGCTCTTCCATAAGAAACCTTGTCATCGAAAGCGCAGCATCCCCCTGGTCCGAGAAGATCATCGTAGACGGCCGGGATCCCTTTGATGTGAAGGCCACGATCTGGCATGACGAAAAGTTTATTGCGGCGAGAATCTACAGGCTTCTTCTCTACGTTGCCGATGTGTTGAACCCGGCCTTTCTCTACAGTGAAGAGCACGTGCCGGACAGATGGAGAGAACCGTCAGTCAGGAGGCGATATAACCAAATCTGGGCGCTCGCCGTTGACAGCCGGATTGAACGGAGAGGCATGGAAAACTTCTACGACAAGACGCTCAGAAGAAACCTTTTTTGCGAGATGGAGACGGGGCATGCGAGAGAGAAAGCCGCGGCGGTTTTTGAGGTGCTCTGGAAAAAAGATTCCTTTAGCTTCCCCGAGATAATAGACCACTCCCGAAACCTCGATATGCTGCTTAATCGGATAGAGATAAAAGCCGCACCCGATGGATTTGAGCTTGACATGAGAGTGAATCTTCGAGCGCCCTCAGTTAAGGGACATCTGCGGAGACTTTCATCTGACAGGCTTCTCCACATTGTCGATGAACTCATAAGATATATAACGCGCAATTGCAAAGATACGGCCGTAGAACCTTGCTATTACGGGATCCTCATCCGTCACCGTGAGAATGTCTTCATTGAGCTTGCGCCGCTTACGCCCGAGCTT